>Ga0302303_10000527_pt1 | contig 30701 bp, 26 predicted proteins | sample III_Palsa_E2_1_FD_194542 | JGI IMG/M metagenome (GOLD analysis project Ga0302303, IMG submission 194542) | Peat permafrost microbial communities from Stordalen Mire near Abisko, Sweden - III_Palsa_E2_1 | ecosystem: Environmental > Terrestrial > Soil > Palsa > Peat permafrost | place: Sweden...
TACTTTAAACAATCACACCATCTGCACTTTATTGACTTATAATACAGGCATGGATATAGATGGGTTTTTTTATCAATTAAGAAGCAAATAGTTTACTTCTTATTGAATTCCACCTGGTACAAATGCTGCCACTTTTTCCCGGTGATAAAAATCCTCTTGCCTTTTGCATCATAAGCTATACCGTTAAGCACCTCGGCAGGCGGTTTGCGTGGCATGGGATATAACGATGATAAATCTATCTTCTCCAGTACCGCCCCCGTTTTTGGGTCGATAACTACTATAAAGTCGGTGTAATATATATTGGCATAAATTTTACCATCTATATATTCCAGTTCATTTAACGAATCTACCGGGCCCTTATCATCATAAACATCAATATAACCTATCGCCTTCCATTTATCTTTCGCGATGAACCATATCCGGTTGGTGCTATCATCCATGTACAATTTATTTCCGTCGAAACACATGCCCCAGCCTTCAACGCCTATGTTATTGTCGAAATTTTTAATCAGTTTAAAGGTATTTTTATCGTAGATGTAGCCAATTTTAGGGTCCTTCCAGGTTAACTGTATAATTTTATCGCCCACTATAGATATGCCTTCGCCAAACTTGGTAGGGTCTACCATTACCTTTTTAACCGGCTTGCCGGTTTCCAGATCAACCTTGCGCAAGCTTGATTGCCCTATGGATAAATCCGTACCCGGCTGTCCCGGCGGACTTTGCGACTGGCCGCCGCCACTTTCATACAAAAACCCATCCTGGTAAAGCAGGCCCTCGGTATAGCAGCTGGTATCATGCGGGAATACCTTTACCACCTTATAAGTATATTCAACCGGCGGTTTTGGCGCCATTACCACAATGTTGGTAGCAACATCCTGACTTTTGCCGCCGGTATAAATTTTAGCGGTAATTACCCTTGCACCGCAATGCATGGTATCGGTTTTTAAAGTAATTTCCGACGAATCTTTTTTAGACATTACCCTCGCCGAATCAATTAAATAAACCACCGAATCCAACGTAGTCGGCGCCGGAAAATGGAGCTTTACCGTAACCGGCTCGCCTTCCTTAAAGCTTGTGCCCGCATCCGGACTAATCGTAATATCCGCGCTTTGCGTACTGGTTGTGCTGGTATGGTTACAGCCAAGGGCCAGTAACAGCAGCGCGGCAAAAAGTATTTTTAGTTTATTGTTCATCATCAGTTCAGATTGTATAAGGCCAAAACGCATCTTCAATATGGTTTAGTTTATAGTTTGCCTGTTTATCAAACAAAATAGCGATAATATCAAAGCGCACCTCGCCCTGGTGGTCCATCAGGTAAATATATTCATCCGCGGCTTCAACCAATAATTTTTGTTTGCGGGCATCCACAAAATCTTCGGGTTCGCCAAAACCATTGCTTGTACGGGTTTTCACCTCGGCAAATATAATCACCTTGTCTTTATACGCAATTAAATCAACCTCGGCTTTGCCGTGCGTCCAGTTCTCGTCCATTATTTCGTAACCGGCGTTTTCCAGGTGTGTTTTTGCCAGGCTTTCGCCTTTGCGGCCCAGGTCGAGGTGTTGGGCCATTATTTAAGTATTACAGAGCCTAAGTAATCGGATATGGTTTTTTCTACCTTTTTCATGTGCATATACTGGCTCAACAGTATTTCCTGGTCGGCCTCGGCGGTGGTGGTTTGCAGTTCGGCGCGCAGGCTTTCCAGTATTTTGCCAACCTTCTGTTTTTTCAGGTGAAATATAGCGCCTAAAATAGTCGCCTTCATATTCGCCTGCTCATCGGGCACCAAAATTTTGTGCATCTCGTACCAGTTTTCGCTCAGTGTATATTTTGTGGCGATGAGCGTTACCGTTAAATCAACAATATCCTTATCGGGGTAATGGATAAAATGCTGTTCCTCGGGTAAAACACCGTTTTCTACCTCTTTGCGGTATATCTCAATAAATGCCTTGCTCGTGGCATTTTCAAATTCTACATCGCTTAGCTCGGCAATCATAAAGGGGCCTATGTAGGTATTGGCAATGCCGTCCCAATCAATCATGCGGTTGCCGTATAGTAACAATAGGCGCACTATTTCTTTTTCCTGGCTGGCATCGTCTTTATGTTCTTCAATAACCGGATCTTCCAGCAAGGTTTCATCAACCGGGGCAGGCCGTGTATATTGTTGCTGCGAATCCTTTTTGGCCTTAGCCATCCGCATTTTATTCAGTTCCGATAGCAGCGCGCGTTCATCAATCTGCAACAAATAGCTACATTCCTTAATAAATACCGATGCCTTTATCGAATCGGGTATTTTGGCAATGCTTTCTACTATCTCACGTATTACTTCAGCTTTTTTTATCGGGTCGTTGCCGGCATCTTTCAGCAATAAATCGGCTTTGTATAATATGAAGTCCTTTTTAGTATCGTCAACATATTTTTTAAAGGCGCTGGTACCCACTTTCCGCACGTACGAATCCGGGTCGTGCCCATCGGGGAAAAGCACCACCTTTACATTCAATCCTTCCTCCAAAATCATATCCAGCCCGCGCAATGATGCCTTTATACCCGCCGCGTCGCCATCATAAAGTATAGTGATATTTTTGGTGATGCGGCCAATCAGCCTTATCTGCTCAACGGTTAGTGAGGTACCCGATGATGCTACCACATTCTCTATCCCGGCCTGGTGTACCGAAATTACATCGGCATAACCCTCCACCAAATAACAGTTATCCTCATCGCGGATTGCCTTTTTGGCAAAGTATAACCCATATAAAACACTCGATTTATGATAGATTTCAGATTCGGGCGAGTTTACATACTTGGGTACGTTTTTATCGCTCTTTAACGTACGCCCGCCAAAGGCAATTACCCTACCCGTAAAACTATGTATCGGGAACATCACCCTGCCGCGGTACCTGTCATACAGCGAACCGTTATCGCGTTTAACAGATAAGCCGCTTTCCACCAAAAATTCTTCCTGGTAAGCATCTTTTAAGGCCTGCCCGGTAAAGGCCTCCCATTGGTCGGGCGAGTAGCCCAGTTCAAACTTGGTAATGGTTTCTTTGCTAAAGCCTCGCTCTTTAAAGTAGCTCAGGCCTATATTTTTACCTTCATCTGTTTCCAGCAAACTTTCGTGAAAAAATTTGGCGGCATAGCCTGTAACTATCATCAGGCTTTCGCGGTGGTTATCTGCTTCGCGGTTTTCCGGGCTTTCTAACGTTTCCTCAACCTCAATGCCATACTTTTTTGCCAGCCATTTAAGCGCCTCGGGATAGGTAAACTTTTCCAGCTCCATTAAAAAAGTAACCGCGCTGCCGCCCTTGCCCGACGAAAAATCTTTAAAAATACCCTTCGCCGGCGATACCGTGAACGATGGCGTACGCTCATTACTAAAAGGCGACAGGCCCACAAAGTTGGCGCCGCGTTTTTTTAATTGCACAAAATCACCTATCACCTCCACAATATCTGTGGCTTCCATAATACGGTCAACGGTGGGTTTTGTTATCATGCGTAAATGCAAATGTAGGCAAATGAAACATTAGCCCTAATAGCGATTGTTAATTTACAATTTTTTATTTTAAGCAATATCCCCATTAATTAAAATGAAGCCTTAAATAAAATATCTGTTAGTATATTTACGTTTTTAAGTAAAGTGTTATGATGAAAAAGTTTACTCCTGTTTTATTATTCGCCGCCGCTATGTTCTTATACGCTTGTGTAAGTAAGGATGGGCCAAACTTTACAGCCGTACAACCTGCTATGGCCGGGCTCAACAATGGCCAAAACTGGCAGGTAACTTTAACCGATACTATACAAAACGATTCTATACAATTACACGGCAGGTCGAAAATTGATTTATTACGCATAAAGCTACCCGATGCCAACACAGCAAACGTTCCGTTAAACGATAATACCGCCCAATATTATGTTTATACCAGCAATGGCACTATCGCGCAAAACTTCAAGCTCGATCCGGCCTATAATAATACCGGTACTGTAACTATTAACACCACCACCAGGGCCATTACCGGCGCGTTTAAAGCAAGGTTTATAATAAATTTGAATGCGATAAACCCCGACACTACCGGCGTTGATACCGTTACAATTACCAACGGTGCTTACCAAATACCCTTGCCTGTTAACTAAAAAGCCATAGTACATAGCTTAAAACCCGCGCACAATTAAAGTAATTTTGTATTTTTGCCGCTCAATTTATACTACAAATGAGCCAGCGGACAAAGATTAAAGCATTATTAGAAAGTAGACAAACCGATATTGAGGTTACGGTTAAAGGATGGGTACGCACCTTTCGTAACAACCAGTTTATAGCTTTAAATGATGGCTCAACCAATAATAACATCCAGATTGTTGTCGATTTTGAAAATACCGATCCGGCGCTGCTTAAACGCTTAACCACCGGCGCGGCAATAAGCGTTACGGGCAAACTGGTAGCCTCGTTAGGTAAAGGCCAAACGGTAGAGGTTAAAGCCACCGAAATTGAGATTTTAGGCGATAGCGACCCCGAAAAATATCCCCTGCAACCCAAAAAGCACAGTTTAGAGTTTTTGCGGGAGATAGCCCACCTGCGTTTCCGCACCAATACGTTTGGCGCTATATTCCGTGTGCGCAACAGCCTGGCATTTGCTATACACCAGTTTTTCCAGGAGCGTGGTTTTGTGTATTTGCATACGCCCGTAATTACCGCTTCTGATGCCGAGGGTGCAGGCGAAACTTTTCATGTAACAAATTTTGATATCGCCAACCCGCCAAAAACCGAGACCGGCGAGATTGATTACAAGCAGGATTTCTTCGGCAAAGCCACTAACCTTACCGTATCAGGTCAGTTAGAGGGCGAGCTGGGTGCGATGGCATTGAGCGATATTTACACCTTCGGCCCAACATTCCGCGCCGAAAACTCCAATACCACCCGCCACCTGGCCGAGTTTTGGATGATAGAACCGGAAGTTGCCTTTAATGATTTGGTAGACAACATGGACCTGGCCGAGGACATGCTGAAATACGTAATAAAATACGCGCTTGATAAAAACGCCGATGATATCGAGTTTTTAACGCAGCGCCTAACCGAGGAAGAAAAACAAAAGCCGCAGCAGGAACGCAGCGAAATGACTTTGCTGGAAAAACTGCAGTTTTGCCTCAGCAATGATTTTGAGCGCCTGACTTATACCGAAGCGATTGGTATTTTAAAAGAATCGACCCCGAATAAGAAGAAAAAATTCCAATACCCTATTGAAGGCTGGGGCACCGATCTGCAATCAGAACATGAGCGTTATTTGGTAGAAAAACACTTTAAGAAACCGGTAATATTAACCGATTATCCCAAAGAAATTAAAGCCTTTTACATGCGCCAGAACGACGACGGCAAAACCGTACGTGCCATGGATATCCTGTTTCCCGGCATTGGCGAAATCATCGGCGGCTCGCAGCGCGAGGAGCGTTTGGATAAACTGGAGCAACGCATGGACGAAATGGGCATACCCAAAGATGAGCTCTGGTGGTACCTGGATACCCGCCGCTTCGGCACCTGTCCGCATGCAGGCTTCGGCCTGGGCTTCGAGCGTTTGGTGCTGTTTGTAACCGGCATGGGCAATATAAGGGATGTAATACCTTTCCCAAGGTATCCTAAGAACGCGGAGTTTTAAATTGGTTTATTATGGGATACAAAATAGTTTGTTTTTCATGCAGAAAGTCCTTTAGTGAAGGGCGCAATCAGTTACATGTACCAGAAGTCTGCCAGGAATGCGGTGGCCAATTTATACGTTACGATCATAAGTTTCGCCCACCAAAAACGAATGATACCAATTCATGGAAAGTAGTCGAATTTCTATATGACCACGGATTTGTTTATCAGCACATTTACGAGACAATATTTAGAGACAAAGACGGTTTGCCGAAGGGATATCAAAACTTTGTTAAATATCCAGAAAATATGATTGATGCGAGGGATTTTGTAATTAAATACAAAGATCAGGTTCGAAAACCACAGAATGTCTAACATTGAATTGTTCACCCACATCAACGCCCCTATCGAAAAGGTTTTTGATTTAGCGCGCAGCATCGACCTGCACATACAATCAACCAAACAAACCGGCGAAAAAGTAATTGCCGGCCGTACTACCGGGTTAATTGAATTAGGCGAAACAGTAACCTGGCGGGCAAATCATTTCGGAATAAGGCAAAACCTCACCTCAAAAATCACCGACTATAAATACCCCGATTACTTTGTTGATGAAATGCTTAGCGGAGCCTTCAAAAGCATCAGGCATGAGCATCACTTTTCATGGGTTGATAACCATACGGTAATGAAGGATATTTTTGTATTTGAATCACCCTTAGGAATATTAGGCCGGTTATTCAATTGGCTGGTGCTGAAAAAGTATATGACCAGTTTATTGGTTGAGAGAAACCGGGTGATAAGGGAAACGGCGGAGAAGACTAATTAAAGAAAAAACCAACAATCACGTCATTGCGAGCGCCAGCGAAGCAATCCTCGACAAGCAGGCGGCGAACTTTTCTATCGAAGATTGCTTCGTACCTCGCAATGACGCGTTGAGAAAAATTTAACGGTACTCCTTCTGCACAATTAAAAAACTCGCCCGTTCGGTTTTATGGAAAGGAATATCCCAGTTACCCTGGTAGGTAACTTTGGTGGGCACTAATTCGCCGTTAAAATTCTCCAGCTCCATGTTCATTTGCACATCAAAGTCGATGAACATGTTGTGGTATTTGAGGTTAACATAGCGGCCCAGTATCTGGAAGGTGCGCATATCAAAAATAGTGGTTAACTCTTTTATCACCACATCATTTGGCTCGCTGCTGGTTTTTTGCACCACCCGGAAACGGTAAACAGGTATGCTATCCAGGTAAGTCCCCCGCGCAAACTGGTAATCATAAAACTGACGCATTTCCGGCGAAAAAATCTCGGTTTTACTGCTGATGAACGGTATCCCATCCACCCTATGCCCCGGCGCAAATATCAGCGTTTTCAATTTATCCTTGTATGATTGGTCCTTACCATCCGGCGAACCCTGTATCATATTGCCGCTTCCAACCCCGGCCTTATAAGCATTGGCAAAAATATAATCGAACATATTAACGGTATACAACTGGTATTTGCCATCCTTTTTATAAACGTTGCCGCTATCGCGCTTGGCCAGGTACTGTACGCTATGCTTGCCGTTTTCGTTAATGTGTTTTAACTTGCGGTATATTTTGCCGTCGATTTTATTGTTTTTATCGTAGGTATAAATATAGTTTTCGCCGATGAAATCATACTTCTTCATGTTGCGGAAAGCCTGGTAAAAACCGGTATCAGCCAATACGGCATCAATAAAATCCTGCACATTTAAACGGTGCGAATGGATGTTGATAGCAGAATCAATAACAATAGTACGAATGGTGTCGGGGTTGTAGCGTGGTTGCTGTTGCTGCGCTTTGGAGCTTAAAGCGAAAAGGATAAAGCAGAAAGCGAGAAAAGAGGTGCGCAAAGCAGAAAGCGGAAAGTTAAAAGCTAATTTCTTTCTCATTTTATACAGAATATGCTTTCGGCTTTTAGCCTTAAGCTTTCAGCTTAGTTTCCTAATTGCTTAATAGCCAAATAAGCCATCAAGCCGGTGCTTAACTGCAGGGCGGTTTCTTCCACGTCAAAAGTTGGGGTGTGTACCGATGATATAATGCCACGGCTCTCATTCCTCGTACCCAAACGATAAAAACATGAATCTGCCACCTGCGAATACCAGGCAAAATCTTCTGCTGCCATCCAAATATCCAAATCAAGTACATTTTCCTTGCCTAAGTAATCTTCGGCATGACTGCGGGTTACGGCGGTTAGTTTTTCTTCGTTCACCAAAAAAGGGTAGCCTTTTAAAATATTAAACTCGCAGCTGCCGCCCATACTTTCGGCAATGCCTTCAGCCATTTTTTTCATTTTGATGTGGGCATCCGCGCGCCAGGTTTCATCCATGGTACGGAAGGTGCCCTCTAAATAAACCTCGTTAGGTATTACGTTGGTAGCGCCATTGGCAATCACTTTACCAAAGGATAGTACTGATGGATTTTTAGGGTCGGCATTTCGGCTTACCACTTGCTGTAAGGCAGTTAATATGTGGGCTGTTATTATTACGGGATCAATATTTTGCTGGGGCTGCGCGGCATGACCGCCTTTACCCCTTACGGTAACATACAATTCATCTGCCGATGCCATGTATTTACCCGCGCGGAAACCTACCTTGCCGGCATCTATCAAAGGCATAACATGCTGACCAAGGACTGCCTGTGGTTTTGGGTTTTCAAGTACGCCTTCTTTTATCATTAAGCTGGCGCCGCCGGGCAGTTTTTCTTCCGCCGGCTGAAATATCAGCTTTACGGTACCGCCAAACTGGCTTTTTAATTTAGTTAATATCTGCGCGGTACCTAATAATGATGATGTATGCACATCGTGCCCGCAGGCGTGCATTACACCATTATTTTGCGATTTATAAGGCACATCATTGGCTTCTAGTATCGGCAGGGCATCCATATCGGCGCGCAGCGCGACTACTTTATCCGATGGTTTATCACCCTTTATCAGTGCCACCAAACCGGTATCGGCCATTTTATGGTATTCGAGGCCCAGTTCTTCCAGTTTACCGGCAACAAAGGCTGATGTTTCTATTTCGTGAAATGAAAGTTCGGGATGAGAATGCAGGTGGCGGCGATTGGCAACCACGCCATTAAAAATGCTGCCTGCTAATTCCTGTATTTGCTCTTTTATCATTCTGTATCCAATTTGGGAAGATTTATCTTCTCGGCTATTATAAACAGGCCCGAAAACCAGGGCTTCAGTTCTTCTACCATTTTCTCGGCCTCCAACCTCGTCCTGAAATCGCCTATATGTACCTTAAAATTTGGCGCCATATAAGTTAAGTAGGTACGCATATCAGGATATTTATCCTGGAACTTAGCCTGCGCGCTATAAGCGCTTTTACGGTCGGACCCGCTAAAAATTTGTACCCTGTAGCCATTTGACGAAGCCGGCAAAGTCATAGGGCCTTTCTTCGATACCAAATAACCTTCAATCAGCGAATCTACCTTTGGGTCTTTTTGTACTTCAACCTTGCCCCGCTGCGGCGTTTGCGCTAATAATAACGAAGGCAACAGTATCATGCTTAAAAAAACACAAAAACTTATAGCCGCCAAACCGGTAATGTTTGAAAAAATTGTCCCCCTATTTTTCATTCACCTAAAATTAATTCTGGCCTGCGCCGTGGCAGTTTTTAAACTTTTTGCCACTGCCGCAAGGACAAGGGTCGTTACGCCCAATTTTTTGCTCAACCCTAACCGGGCTTGGTTTCTGTGCTTCGCGCGTATCGTCCAGCATAGGTATGCCGCTTGGGCTTACCAGTTCCGGTTTCGAGGTACGCATTTTTTTCATATCCGTACGTGCCTGTGGCCTTGCCTCGCGCACTTCATCTGCCTGCTGTTGTACAGGTATGCCGCCCCTGAACAGGAAGCTTACCATATCCTTATTTACAGCCGCCAGCATATTCCTGAACAATTCAAAAGCCTCGAACTTATAAACCAGCAATGGGTCTTTTTGTTCGTAAACGGCGTTTTGTACCGATTGCTTTAACTCGTCCATCTCGCGTAAGTGCTCTTTCCAGGCATCATCAATTTCGGTAAGCGTTACGTTCTTCTCAAACGATTTAAACACTTCCAATCCTTTATTCTGGATAGCTTTTTTAAGCGGAACGGCAATCTGCATCATGTGTACGCCATCGGTAAATGGCACTACAATGTTTTCCACGTATTCGCCGCGGGTATCGTATACATCTTTTAATACAGGGTAAGCCTGCTGGGCAATGGCTTCAGATTTACGTTTGTAAAAGTCCATCACTACTGCAAAAACCTTATCCGTTAGTTTATTTATTGATGAATCGGTAAACTCATCATGGTCAATCTCCACATCTACCGAAAACAAACGGATAATTTCCAGCTGGAAGCCTTCAAAATTATTCTGCTCTTTATATTCGGTTGCAATGTCCTCTACCACATCAAAAATGGTATTGCTCAGGTCAACATCCAAACGTTCGCCAAAAAGGGCATTTTTACGTTTGGTATAGATAACCGTACGCTGCGAGTTCATTACATCATCATACTCCAATAAGCGTTTACGTATGCCGAAGTTATTTTCTTCCACTTTTTTCTGCGCGCGCTCTATTGATTTGGAAATCATGGAGTGCTGTATCACTTCGCCTTCTTCAACCCCCATGCGCACCATCATGTTTGATATACGCTCGGAACCGAATAAACGCATTAGGTTATCTTCCAGCGATACAAAGAACTGTGACGAACCCGGGTCGCCCTGCCTGCCCGAACGGCCACGCAACTGCCTGTCAACACGGCGGCTTTCGTGCCTTTCGGTACCTACAATGGCTAAACCACCGGCTGCCTGAACATTTGCGCCTAATTTTATATCCGTACCACGGCCTGCCATGTTGGTGGCTATGGTTACGGTGCCTGTTTGACCGGCTTCGGCCACAATATCGGCCTCCTTCTGGTGCATTTTAGCGTTCAGTACGTTATGTTTGATGCCGCGTAGCTTAAGCATTCGGCTCAATAATTCTGATATTTCTACCGATGTTGTACCCACCAGTACCGGCCTGCCGGCTTGCGTAAGCTTAACAATTTCATCAGCTACCGCATTGTATTTTTCACGTACGGTGCGGTAAACCAAATCCTGCATATCTGCACGGCTGGCTGGCGTATTGGTTGGTATTTCTACCACATCCAGTTTATATATTGTCCAAAACTCGCCGGCTTCGGTAACTGCTGTACCCGTCATACCGCAAAGCTTGTGGTACATCCTGAAGTAGTTTTGCAGGGTGATGGTTGCAAACGTTTGGGTAGCATCTTCTACCTTCACATTTTCCTTGGCCTCAATAGCCTGGTGCAAGCCATCTGAGTAACGGCGGCCATCCAGTACGCGGCCGGTTTGCTCATCAACAATTTTTACCTTGCCTTCGTCCAGAATATATTCGGTATCCTTTTCAAACAGGGTATAAGCTTTCAATAATTGGTTAACAGAGTGTATACGTTCCGATTTGATAGAGAAATCGCGCATCAGCTCATCCTTTTTAGCAATTTTTTCTTCGGCAGGTAAGTCTGACTTTTCAATATCAGCAATTTCGTTACCTACATCGGGCATTACAAAAAAGTGCGGGTCTTCGCCGCTGGCTGTAATGAGCTCAATACCTTTTTCGGCCAGTTCAACCTGGTTATTTTTTTCGTCGATAATAAAAAATAGTTCCGCATCCACCTTATGCATTTCCTTGCTCGAATCCTGCATGTAGTGGTTCTCTGTTTTCAGCAAATACTGCCTGTTGGCGCCTTCACTCAAATACTTTATCAGCGCTTTGCTTTTTGGCAAACCCCTAAAGGCACGCAATAAAGGCAAGCCGCCTTCATCAATACCGGTTTTGCCTTCGGCGATTAATTTTTTGGCTTCATTTAAAGCGGTATTCACATAAGCCTTTTGCGCGTTAACCAAACGCTCAATGCGTGGTTTCAGCTCATAAAACTCGTGCTCATCGCCACGTGGTATCGGACCCGATATAATTAAAGGTGTGCGTGCATCATCAATCAACACCGAGTCAACTTCATCCACCATGGCAAAATGCAGCTTACGTTGTACCAATTCTTCGGGGCTGCGTGTCATATTGTCACGCAGGTAATCAAAACCAAACTCGTTATTGGTACCAAAAGCAATATCGGCAAGGTAAGCCTTGCGGCGCTCTTCGCTGTTTGGCTCGTGCTTATCAATACAATCAACAGATAAACCGTGGAACTCATATAAAGGCCCCATCCACTCCGAGTCACGTCGTGCCAGGTAATCATTCACGGTTACAATGTGTACGCCCTGTCCGGCTAAGGCGTTAAGGTAAGCAGGCAGTGTGGCTACCAGCGTTTTACCCTCGCCTGTGGCCATTTCGGCAATTTTACCCTGGTGCAGCACAACACCGCCTATCAGCTGCACATCGTAGTGTACCATATCCCAGGTAACTTCGTTTCCGGCAGCCAGCCAGGTGTTATGGTGTATGGCTTTATCGCCCTTTATCAGTACGTTAGCTTTCTTTGCAGCCAGTTCGCGGTCAAATTCACTCGCGGTAACCTCAATAGTTTTGTTGTTTTTAAACCTGCTGGCAGTTTCCTTTACCACTGCAAAAGCTTCGGGGAGTATATTCATCAATATATCTTCCAACTCCTTGTTACGGTCTTTTTCCAGTTTATCCAGCTGGGTATAAAGTTCAACCTTTTCGTTAACGTCCATATCCGGCTCGTTCTCGGTACGGTCTTTAATGGCCTGTATTTCAGCATCAATACCGGCGAGGCCGGTTTTAATGGTTTCCTTAAATTCTATGGTTTTGGCGCGCAGCTCATCATTGCTTATATCGCCCAGCTTGGCATATTCGGCCTTAACCTTTTCAACCAAAGGCAATATGCTCTTTACATCCCGCTCAGATTTGCTTCCAAAAAGCTTACTAAAAAATTCTAACATGGTAATTTTATATGTATCCTAACCAAACAACAATTGCGCCACGGCAATTAAAAAGTCAAATTGGCATGCAAAGGTAAAGAATTGAGCTGAAAGCTGAAAGGTAAAAGCATAAAGCTAATAATATGTAATAACCTTTTCGTGAAGAATATAAAAATGACTATTTAAAAATTCGGTTTGTTTTAGCCAATTATGCATTTGGTCAAAATTTTCGTATTCGAAGGTATGGATGGCCCTGTCGCCAAAAGGGTTGTTATCTTCAATAATATCCCCTTCCGCATTGTATTTGCAAGTATGTTTATACATCAATGTACCATCGTCGCGATAGGTATTTTCTGTTATTAACCTGCCAGCCTCATCGTATTTAAAATAGCTTTTTGTAAAAAGCTCTACACCCCTGATATAACTATCACATTCTATAATTTTGCCGGATGAATCGATCTTTAATGTATCGGTATTTGTCAGGCTGTTATCCGGGCAAAAATATTCTCTCGCTTCAAGTACAGAACCTTTTTTTGAGTAGGTATCTTTAACCCAAAGTTCACCCGTTGTAAAATATCGCCGGCTTCCTGTTAAATTTCCGTCGTTATCGTAAATATAAATGGTCTTCACAGGCCTGCTATCAATACCACTATGCTGCGGCTGTAAGCATGAGCGGTCATCGGTTTCAATCAGTTGCTTCTTTTTGTTATAAATGTAGGTCAATTGTCTTACCAATCCCGGCGTATCGGGCCTGCCAATATTTTTATTTCCAAAAAATATTTTTTCAACAACTGAATTTATATTTCCATTTAAATCTGTTTCTCCATTTAAAATATATCCTGCTTGAATATCATTGGTGAATTGCCCAAAACAATTAACCATCCACATCACAAACAGACAGGTAAAAAATACTTTTTTCATTATCCGAACTTCTATCAGTGTAACTTATTGCTTTTTTAACCCAAAATAGTTATTTTTTAATTATATCGCAGTGTTATTTTGGCTAAAGCCGGATAGTAAATAATCTATTATCCGTTGGCTGAAGCCAACGGCAATGAAACGGCAATGAAACGGCATTGCATAGCTATAACTATCCAATACTATTGGTTCAAGACAACATTAAATATCTTCGCGTTTTAGCTAAATGATAACTTTACCACCCAACGGATGGGCGGCATCAGTTGCAGGCGGTCATTCCATTCATTGCCGTTGGCTTTAGCCAACGGACAACAAGCATTGTTTCCCGGCTTTAGCCAAACAACAACGCGCTAATCATCTTCAAATTTTCAAATCATCAAATCATCAAATCAACACATCAAAAAAAACTATCTTTACCGCCATGAATATCCTTATCCTGGGTTCGGGCGGAAGGGAAAGCGCCTTCGCCTGGAAATTATCGCAAAGCCCTAAATGCGGGCAGCTTTTTATAGCCCCCGGTAATGCCGGCACCGGCCAGTACGGCACCAACATAAACGTGCAGGTTAATGATTTTGAAGGCATTAAACAACTTGTTTTAGCTAACGCGATAAACCTGGTGCTGGTTGGCCCCGAAGAGCCGCTGGTACGCGGCATACATGATTTCTTTTTGGCGGATGAACAATTAAAAAACATCCCCGTTATCGGTCCGCAGGCGCAGGGCGCGCAATTGGAGGGCAGCAAGGATTTTTCCAAACAGTTTATGGAACGGCACAAAATACCCGCCGCTGCATCGCGCACTTTTACCCGCGATACTTTGCAGGAAGGTTTTGATTACCTGCCTACCATTGGCTTGCCCATTGTGTTAAAAGCCGACGGACTTGCAGCCGGCAAAGGTGTATTGATATGCCTTACCGTGCAGGAAGCCCAGCAGGAACTGATAGAAATGCTTACCGAAGCCAAGTTTGGCGATGCCAGCAGCAAAGTGGTGGTGGAGCAGTTTTTACAAGGTATCGAGCTTTCGGTTTTTGTGTTGACGGATGGCAATAACTATAAAATTTTACCCTCCGCCAAAGATTATAAGCGCATTGGCGAAGGCGATACCGGCTTAAACACCGGCGGCATGGGCTCCGTATCGCCTGTACCGTTTGCTGATGCCGAGTTTTTGAAGAAGATTGAAGACCGCATCATTATCCCTACTATCGAGGGTTTAAAAAGCGAGGGCATACCCTACAAAGGCTTCATATTCATCGGCCTGATGAACTGCTACGGCGACCCGTACATGATTGAATACAATTGCCGCATGGGCGACCCCGAAACCGAAAGCGTTTTGCCGAGGATTGAATCGGATTTAGTTGACCTATTGCTTGGCGTAGCCGAAGGGAATTTGAACGAAAAGGAACTAATTATATCCAACAAAATTGCCGCTACCGTAATGATGGTTGCCGGCGGTTACCCGGGCACATACCTTAAAGACAGGGTAATGACCGGCATGGAAAACATCCGCGATTCCTACGTTTTTCACGCAGGCACCTATATGGATAACGACGAGGTAAAAACTTCGGGTGGCAGGGTAATAGCCATCACCTCGCTGCAAAACGACCTGTTTACCGCCCTGCAACAAGCCACCGCCGATGCCGCACGTATTTATTACGACGGCATGTATTTTAGGAAAGATATAGGGTTTGATTTAATTTAGATTAGTCGGGAAGTCAGGAAGTCTGAAAGTTAGGAGAGTACTACCCGTCTTGCTTCCGGACTTTCCGACTCTCCTATCTCCCCAACACTTTCCCAAGCTCCTTTTCCAAATCGTTCTCTTTTAGGTTTTGGGCGATAACCTTACCGTCGGGGCCTATTAAAAAGTTTTGGGGGATGGCTACTACGTTATATAGCTTTACCACTTCGCTGTTCCAGTCTTTTAGCTCAGACAATTGTGTCCAGCTTAAGCCGTCTTTATGGATAGCGGCTAGCCAGGCACCTTTACCATTACCGGCATCTAACGAAACACCTAACACAGTAAAGTTTTTGTCTTTAAACTTATTGTAAGCTTTTACCACGTTTGGGTTTTCCTGCCTGCATGGCGGGCACCACGATGCCCAAAAATCAATCAACACATATTTACCCCTGAAAGATGATAGTTTTACCGGCGTGCCATTAGTATCCGGCGCTTCAAAATCAGGGGCTATGGTGCCATTCGTTACCAGGTGCAGCGTGCTCATATATTGCTGGTAAGCCAAACCCGCTTTGCTTAAACGTATGTTTTCGCTAAGCGATTCGAACAAATCTTTTAACTCATCGATATCCGGGTTACCTGCACGAAAATCCGGCAGCGCTTTAATGATACTGATATACGAATCGGGGTTTTTCCTTATAAACTTCGCATCCGCCAGTTTCCGGGCCGAACCGTAACCCGCGCTATTTATCATCTTATTATACCGGTAATAATCTTCGTTTATTTTAGTACCGCTAAATTTTGCATAGCGTGCAGAATCATCCCCCGTAATCTTAATGGCATTATTAGTGAGGTATATATTTACCGCATCCACATTATTTTTACCCCAAATGTCATCCAGGTTTACGCCTTTATAATCAACCCAAATAGTTGCGATAACTGTATCCGTAACCGACCCGCGAAATTCAAATATGCCGTTTTTTACCAGGGTAGAATCCCAGTGGCTATGTTTAGCCCCCTCATAACGGTAACTTAAAAATATTTTAGCAGGCGCCTGTACGTTCTTGATTTTACCCGTTACAACAAATTGATTTTGTGCAAACGCGAAAATTGGGCTTACTAAGAGCAGAAACAGGATTAGTTTTTTCATTACAGGCTCAGATTTTGGTTAAAACGAAAGTCCGGAATTAAAGCGTCAAAATAAATATTTTAACTTTCTTTAACACCGGACTTAAGCTATATCGAGCTAACAAGGCTAACAAAAAGTCAACCTAATCAACCACTCACACAATCAACTTAATCAACCAAAATTACATCGTCCCCAACACCGATGCCAGTTTCTTTTCCAAATCATCGCCAAAAATATCTTTGGCTATAATTTTACCGCTGGGGTCAATCAGCAGGTTTTGCGGGATGGCCCTAACGCCGTATAATTTGGCGGCATCGTTATCCCAAAATTTAAGGTCGGATACATGGTTCCAGGCAAGGCCATCGGTATGGATAGCTTTTAACCAGGCATCGCGTTTGCCCGGCCTGTCTAACGATACGCTTAATATGGTAAAGTTTTTATCCTTGTAAATGTTAAAGGCCTTTACCACGTTCGGGTTTTCGTGCCTGCAAGGGCCGCACCATGATGCCCAAAAATCAAGCAGCACATATTTGCCTTTAAATGATGATAATTTAACCGGGGTGCCGTTGGTGTCAGGCTGTGCAAAATCAGGCGCCATTGCGCCTACAGCTACCGCCTTAATGGTATTTAAATATTCCTGGTAGGTGGCACCTGCGGTGCTGGTTTGCAAATCTTTCGATAGCTTATTAAACATCGGCTGCAGTTCATTGGCATCAGGGTACGGGCCGCCCATGCCCCTTACGGCCACCAGGCTCATGTACGAATTTGGATTTTTGATAACATATAGCGAATCCAGGTTTTTTTCAACCACCGCTATCGAATCTGATTTCTTATCAATGTAATCACTAAACTCTTTCGAGTCGCGTTTATCTTTTGGCGTAGCGTAATATTGGGCATCCAACGCGTCGTTGGCATCATTAACCGGTTTTAAAAACGCGATGTAACGCTGGTTATCTTCATTTACTTTGGTGCCTTTTAACTTAGCATCGTGTAACGAATCGGCGCTTAACACTTTGGTAGTGCCGTTTACCAGGTAAATAGAAATATCATCGGTTTTGGTATTGCCGTTCATGTTTTGCAGACCAACACCTTTGTAATCCATTATTAAACGGGCCGGGGTAATATCCTTTACGGTACCGGTAAAGCTAAACACGCCGTTTTTTACGGTTGATGAATCCGTGGTGCTTATGCCGTTATCACGGTGGGTTAAAAATATTTTGGCGGGCGCGTCAACCGAGCTTATTTTACCGGTTATCACATAGTTTTGCTGGGCGAAGGCTACAGCCGGCAATACTGCCAGCACCATCAGTACGATTTTTTTCATTGCAGATATAATATAAAGTCAGTTGTTAATAAAAGTAAAGATAGGTTTTTTGTCGGAAAGACAGAAAGTCCGAAAAGTCCGAAAGATGTAATTTCTTTCTTACCTTTTCGGACTTCCCAACTTTCCGACTTCCGGACCCATTCTACATCTTCCCGAAAATCTCCGCCAGTTTATCTGTTAAATCGCTGCCGCGTAAATCCTTGGCAATAATTTTACCTGTAGGGTCTATCAAAAAATTATGGGGGATTGATTGCACAGCGTACAATACCGCAACCTCGTTGTTCCAAAAATTCAGGTCGGATACCTGCGTCCAGGCCAGGCCGTCGGATTTAATCGCGTTTAACCAATCGGCTTTGCCGTCGGGTTTATCCAGCGATACACCCAAAATAGTAAAGTTTTTGCCCTTAAACTGGTTGTATGCGGCTACCAGGTTAGGGTTTTCCTGCCTGCATGGCCCGCACCACGACGCCCAGAAATCAACCAAAACATATTTACCCCTGAATGATGACAACTTAACCGGGTTACCGTTTATATCATTCTGCGTAAAATCGGGGGCAATAGCGCCAATTTGGGTAGGCTTTAAAGCATCAATCTGCCTTTTTATTAGTTTGCCCGCTTCGGTATTCTTTATTTTATCATCAAGCCCATTATATAAAGGGTCCATCTCATTTGGATCGGGCGATGGGCCTAAGGAGCTAAGCGCCAGCAAACTCAAGTAACTGCCGGGGTTTGCCCTGATAAATTTTTCGAGCACGCCTTTTTGCTCTTCCTGCAATACCTTATAGCGGCTTTGCATCTGGTTATTAAAATCGGCCGATTGCTGTTGGGCAGGTGTGGCCGCCTGTGCCTCGTTATACAAAGCTTTCGATTTATCGTTCACCGGGCTAAGCATAGCTGTCAATTTTTTACTATCGTCATTAATAGGCGAACCCGTAATTTGCGCTTTAGCAATAAAATCAGTAATCGAATTTATATTTATGGCGCTTTTTTCAATAAAAAAGCTCAAAAAATCCGACTGCCCTTGTGTGGTATCTTTATCATTTCCAAAAGGATATCGTTCCAAAAGTTTGGATGAGCCCTCGCCTTTATGGTCAATAATTAATACTGCCTGTACGGGGTCAAGCACACCGCCTTTAAAACTAAAGCTACCATCAGTAATTAATGTCGAATCAACAATCTTAGTAGCTCCCAACTGGTAGAATAAAAACGCCCGTGCAGGTGCGCCTAAATGCCCTACTTTAGCCTGTATAGTAAATGTACCGGGGGTGCTTTGTGCAAATGCCAGCGATGGCAGTAATAAACTGATATAAACGAATATTTTTTTCATAAAAAACTAAAGTGCTAATTGATAACGGATAAATACAGTTGTAATTGTACTTAGAAGCTGTTTAAAAATAAAAATGATGTCATTTCGAACCTCCAAGAGGTGGGTAAGAGTGCGGGGCAGGTGAGAAAACTTTTTAAATATGCAATGCAGTAATGCGCGGCAGTGGTGCAATTCGAAAAGTTTTCTCCTCACTCCAATGCGCAGCCCAACCCTTGTTCGTCGAAATGACACTATTTCTTTATTTTTTAAATTTAGACTTCTTAGATGAGTTTTTGATAGGTGCGCCACCATAAATCGGGCATTTCGCCGCTAACAGCCAGCTTGTAATCATCATAACCGCAGGGCACTAAGTGAAAACGCTCGTTGCGCGAGCCGCCATTGGGGTAAGGCACCTGCATCCACCAGCGGTCGCTTTTTTTGCTTTTTACAAACACCAGTTCATGGTCGTCGTGCTTCAGACTAGTTTTATAAATAAGGTATTGTGATTTTGGATGAAGCGGAAAATCCTTCTTACGGTTATAAAAACCATCCACAAAACACCATATCATTTGCGCCAGCAGCGCGGCAGTCTGGCCGTTGTTATCATGCGCCGGGTTATATTCATAAAACCCAATGGAGCTTAATTTATCATTAAATCCCGCGTAGCGGCACAACTGGCAGGCTTCCTCCGCATAAAAACCATTAGGTGTGGCATTGCCGTTTCCCATAGCGTCGGACGAGCGTATGGCACCAATATCAAAGCTAATCATACCCGCGTTGCGTATTACAGGCTCTGCAACGGCTATTTGTCCGCTTAATTCGCCCAGGCGGTGCACATCAAAGTAAAGTTTTTCCATTACCCGCAGACTGGCCTGGCTGGTAAAATAAGTTTGATAACCCAAATTGCTGAAATTAAACAGGTAATTAGGCTCGTGCAGGAATATTTTGTTGAGGTACGATTGCGAAGTAGTTTCAATACTCTCCGCAAAAGTGTCATCATCCAAATCAAAGTGCGAATCGATAATCACCAAATCTACCTTTTGCTCCAGCTCTTCGTAAGCCATGTATTGGGCATAAGTGAGATCCTGCCCGCCGCCGATGATAATGGGGATGATATTATTTTTCACCAGCTCATTAACCACAATTTTAAGCGCGAAATAAGTATCGGTAACCGAAGCGCCGGGGCGTATATTGCCTAAATCCACCAGGTTACAGTTATACGGGCCCTCATTAAGCAGGTATAACTGTTTCCGCACGGCATCCGGTGCGGCGGCGCAACCGGTGTTGTTAACTGAATTGCGGTCGTCCATTACGCCGACAATCGCCATGTCTGTCGGCTCATCCAAATCAGGGAACCTATCCGTATACTGCCTTATTTTATTACCCAAATGGCTGGTATAATACCCCGCCGCAGGTGTAATTAATTCGGTATTAACAGGACTAAGAAAATCGGCTAAAGACATGGATTTGATGTGCAAATGTGCGTATGTGCAAATGTGCAGATTTTTTTGATAATTGGAGATGATGTTGATGTGCAAATATGTGGATGTGCAGATATGCAGATATAAGGTTGCTGAAGTTGGATTATCACAAATAAACATGCGATAAATCCGAATTGAACTCATTTAGCTATCGGGACGAACATCCGAAATCCCCAATCAATAAATCACTCATTCAATAATTCAATAAATAAAACAAATCTGCACATTTGCACATCTGCACATTAAAATATGATACTGGTTACAGGGGCTACAGGTTTTTTAGGTTCGGAACTGGCGCTGCAACTGGTACTGCAGGGCAACACCATACGCTGCACCAAACGCGGCACTTCAATTATTCCTCCTATACTTGTGCCCGTTAGCGATAGTATTGAGTGGGTTGACGCCGATATGATGGATATTTTCGCCCTCGAAAACGCGCTGGATGGCATTACCCATGTTTACCATTGCGCGGCCTGGGTATCATTGGCCCAGCGCGACAAAAAACCCATGATACGTACCAATATTACAGGTACGGCCAACCTGGTTAATTTATGCGCCAACCGTGATATCCGCCTGTTGCATGTAAGCTCCATAGCCGCCATTGGCGCCGCCCTGCCCGGCGAAATGATTAATGAAAACCACCACCTGGAAGAAACTGCCGAAAACGATGGCTACGCCATATCAAAGCTGGAAAGCGAGATGGAAGTGTGGCGCGGCATTGCCGAAGGCTTAAACGCGGTTATTGTAAACCCGTCCCTAATCATCGGGCCAAATGCAGGCACTTCAGGCAGTGGTGCGCTATTTGAAACTATACGCAAAGGCTTTAAATTTTACACCCTCGGCAGCAGTGGATTTGTTGATGTAACTGATGTTGCCAAATGCATGATTGCCCTCATGAACAGCAATATACAAGGTGAACGCTACATTATCAGCGCCGAAAACCGCGATTTTAAAGATGTTACCACTAAAATAGCCACCAGCTTCGGCATAACCCCCCCATCCACGCTTGCCAAACCCTGGATGATGGAACTGGCATGGATAGGCGCAGCAGCAGCCGCAACCCTAACTGGCAAAGCTCCCGCAATCGACAAAGTATCCGCCCAAACCGCGTCCCTAACCCGCAATTACGATAACACCAAGATAAAGGCAGCTATTGGCATTGAGTTTAAACCGATTGATGATACGATAAAAGAAGTTTGCGCGGCGTTGGGGAAATAGTCCATAGTTGATGGACCATAGACCATAGTCAAAAATAATAGCACCGGCATTGTGCGATCACGCACCTAACAACCCAAGGGTGTCATACTGAGCGACAGTCGAAGTATGAGCGCAAAGGCCTCACACGTATGCTTCCACCTACCGCCTACTGCAAACTTTTTTTAACAATCCCCCATTTCTCCACCAATCCAAATTCTTCATCCCCCATTCACCCAAAAATTTGCACATTTGCACATCTGCATATCCGCACATCAAAAATAATGGACCAATACTTCATCATAGATTTCGACAGTACATTTACACAGGTGGAGGCTTTAGACGAGCTTGCCCGCATATCCTTAAAAAACCATCCCGACAGGGAAAAAATATACCAGCAAATTGAGGAGTTAACCAATGCCTCTATGGAGGGCCGACTATCTTTTACCCAAAGCCTGGAAGCCCGCGTAAAACTGTTGCAGGCTAACCGCGAGCATTTAAAACAACTCATTACCCATTTAAAAAAGAAGGTATCTACATCATTCTCGCGCAATACCATATTTTTTAAAAACCACCAGGATGAGGTGCTCATCGTATCCGGTGGGTTTAAAGAGTTTATTATACCCGTTGTTACCGAGTATCACATAAAAAAAGAAAATATTTACGCCAATACCTTTGTGTTTGATGAAGCAGGCAACATTATCGGATACGACCGCGAGAACCCCCTATCGCAGGAAGGTGGCAAGGTAAAGCTGCTGAAAGAGCTTAACCTGCCCGGCGAAATTTTTGGCATTGGCGATGGCTATTCTGATTTCCAGCTAAAGGAATCGGGCATGATTAAGAAGTTTTTTGCCTTTACCGAAAATATCGAGCGTAAATCCGTGGCGGAAAAGGCCGACCATATTACCCCCAGCTTTGACGAGTTTTTATACCTCAATAAGCTGCCGCGCGCCATATCGTACCCAAAAAATCGTATCAAATGCCTGGTAGTGGGCGATATTGATGAGGAAGCGCTGATACAGGTTAAAAAAGAAGGCTATAACGTGCGCCAGCGCGAAAGTATTGAAGATAAATATTTGGAAGAAGCCGGAGTTTTGTTTTGCGATGAAAACCACCAGCCTACGCCCGAACAGTTAGAAAATGCAGGCCGCTTAAAAGTGATAGGCATTTTTGGCCGTATAAACAGCCGTAAACTGGCCGATACTGCCTGCGAAAATGGTATCATCATTTTCGACGACCCAAAAAACAACCCGCACAATGCCGACTTTTTACCTAAGCGCGTAATGGCGTTTATGAACGAAGGAAAAACGCATACCAGCTGCAATTTCCCCGATTTGCAGCCGCCCCGCATTAATAACGCGCACAGGCTTATCCACATCCACAAAAATGTGCCGGGCATACTGGCCAAAATAAACGAGGTTTTTGCCCGCCACAACATTAATATAGTAGGCGAGTTCCTGGTAACCAACCCGCAAATAGGTTATGTTATCACTGATGTAAACACCGGCTACGATACCGAAGTGCTTAACGAACTAAAAGCCATTGAGCAAACTATTAAGTTTAGGTTGTTGTATTAGTGGTTGATAGTTCATGGTTCATAGCAAAAAGTGATTTGCAGCTACCATGAACTATGAACCATCAACTATGAACTAAATTACTCCTTACTCGGCACTACCAAAACCGGTATCTGCGAATTTTTTACAATGTTTTGGGCAACGCTGCCCATCAACAGGCGGTCTAAACCCGAGCGGCTATGGGTGCCTATAACAATCAGGTCGGCATTAAACTCCTGGCTGCAGGTCATTATCCCTTCGGCTGTCGACCCAAACTCGTTAAAATTGGTTACATGTAATTTACCGCCATATTTTTTGGCTGTTCGGTCTAAAATACTTTGAGCCACATCGGTTTGCGCGTCCAGCAAATCCAAATTATCAGCCCCCAGCCCCTGCATAGGCGTGCCCAATATTTCATTGGCCCCGTTGCTCCCCATTGGTATGGCCATAGGTTCAACAATATGTACCAGCCCTACGTGGGCATCAAGTGAGGCGGCAAGTTCAAAACCATATTTTGCAGCGTGTTCAGCATACTTGCTGTCGTCAACGCCAATTAATATTTTCTTTATCATGTTATTAAAGGTAGGTGTATTTGTATATAACAACTCAAAGGCTATATGTTTTTAAATATTGAGGCGAATGGAACATAAAAATATTGTCATTTCGACGAACAGGGCTGGATTGAGCTTTGGGGTGAGGAGAAAACTTATACACCATACTTAACGGACTATGCCCGGCGTATAAGTTTTCTCACCCGCGCCCTGCACTGGCCATTGCTGCGGGATTCGAAATGACATGATTTTTAACCTCTTTACGCCGCAGGCGAAGAGAGGTCGGCGAGTGAAGCAAAGCCGGGTGGGTAAACGGAGCGCGTTCCAATTCACCAATCACATTTATGCAATATTTCATTACCGTTGGCTTTAGCCAACGGAATAAGCAAACAGACCAAAGGCTTTAGCTAAACAATATTTAGGCTAAAGCCAGCTTCTATCTTCTTTAATCCGTCCCATAAATGGGACGGCAATGATTGAAAATCAAAAGTCAAAGCATATTTCATTTTTTATGGCCTTCTGCCATCCGCTTCCCCACCTCTTTACGCCGCAGGCGAAGAGAGGTCGACCAGCGTAGCGTAGTCGGGTGAGTAAACGGCGCGCGTTCTAATCCGCCTATCATATAAACTAAAAAATCCACTACATTTGCCTATGCACCTCAGCCCCGAAATTGAAGAACGCCTGGCACAATTGCAGGAAAAATACGCCGCCATGGGGCAGGATATGCCCGCTTACCTCGACGGGTTGTTATATGCCGATTTTTTAACTTATTGGGATTACATTCACCTGGATACCCTGCTCAGCCTGCAAAGCCCCAAAACGCCTTTCCCTGATGAGGAGATATTTATCATCTACCACCAGATAACCGAGCTGTATTTTAAACTGATGTTGCACGAGTGTAAACAAATAACCGAAGCGCAGCCCTTAACCAACCATTTTTTTACCGCACGCCTGCAACGAATTAACCGCTATTTTGAGGCGCTCACCCAATCGTTTGAGATTATGGTTGATGGGATGGAGAAGGAGCAGTTTTTGAAGTTCCGCATGTCGCTTTTACCTGCCAGCGGTTTCCAATCCGGCCAATACCGCATGATAGAAATTTACGCTACCGATTTCATCAACCTGGTTGAAAAAGACAAACGTGCTGAACTTCGCGACAGCCCTATCGAAGATCAATTTGAGCACCTCTACTGGAAATCGGGCGCTACGGAACTCGCCACCGGCAAAAAAACCTTAACACTAAAACAGTTCGAAAAAAAATATGGCAAAACATTTATTGATTTAGGCAAGGCAAATACCAACCATAACTTCAATGCCCTGCTACAGCAGTTAAAATACAAGGGAGAAAGCAATTCCGAGCTGGAAAACGAACTGCGCCAACTGGATGTAAACGTAAATGTAAACTGGCCGCTGTCGCATTACAAATCTGCCGTACGCTACCTGCAACGCGAACCCGAAGAAATAAAAGCCACCGGCGGCACCAACTGGCAAAAATACCTGCCCCCGCGTTTCCAGAAACGCATATTTTATCCATCTCTTTGGACAGAGCAGGATGTTGAAAACTGGGGTAAAGGTTGGGTGGAGAAGATAGTTGGCAGTGTGCAGTAGGCAGTTTGCAGCATATATATCAAAATAAGCGTCATCTTCCGCTGTCGCGAGTTTAGCGCAGCGTAACTCGTGACACGCATTGCTCAAGCTTCCAGCTTGACACAGGCAAATCACATTTTTTCCATCAACTATGAACTTTCACACAAAATTCCTAACTTGCCATTTTCCGAAATTAATACCATAATATCATGACTGAGACGCTGGACATCAAGATCACCAAAACACAAAACTCCCGTTTACAACAAACGGATTTTACTAACCTGCCCTTCGGTAAAATATTTTCCGACCACATGCTGGTGGCCGATTATGCCGATGGCGAATGGAAAGATTTTCAAATTGTCCCTTATGGCGAAATTTCACTCAGTCCTGCAATTTCATCGCTGCATTACGGGCAGTCGTTTTTTGAAGGCATAAAAGCCTACAAACATGCCGATGGTACGGTAACTATTTTCCGCCCCGATAAAAACGCCAAACGTTTTAACAAATCGGCCGAGCGCCTGTGCATGCCCGAACTGCCAGAAGACCTATTTTTACAAAGCCTTGCAGCTGTGGTTGATGTTGACCGCGATTGGATACCTACGCAGGCCAACCACTCGCTGTACATCCGCCCGTTTATGTTCGCTACCGACCCGTTTTTGGGTGTAGCGCCATCAACCACCTATAAATTTATGGTGCTGCTTTGCCCTGTTGGCCCGTATTTTTCAAAAACATTAAGGGTTAAAATTGAAACACATTATACTCGTTCGGCCGAAGGCGGTATGGGTTTTGCAAAGTCATCAGGCAACTATGGCGGCAGTATGTTCCCCGCTAAAAAGGCCGTTGAAGAAGGTTTCGACCAATTGATATGGACCGATGCTAAAGACCACCAGTATGTTGAAGAAATGGGCGCAGCCAACGTAATGTTTGTGCTGGATGGCAAACTAATAACCCCATCAACCCGCGATACTATTTTAGATGGCGTAACCCGCGATACCGTTTTATCCCTTGCCCGCGAATGGGGCATGCCGGTAGAAGAACGCCGTGTATCCGTAGCCGAAATTATTGAAGGCGCTAAAACCGGCAAATTGCAGGATGCATTTGGCGCCGGCACAGCCGCTACCATTGCAGCCGTTGGCTCCATAAGCCTTGAGGGTGAAGAATACTTTTTAAGCGACCCAAAAACACGCGAGTTCTCCCAAAAAGTATTAAAAGAACTGGATGCCATAAAATACGGCACCAAACCCGATACCCACGGCTGGAACTACGTAGTGAACGCTGAGTAATCAGCAACAATAACCAGACATTAACTTACGAAGTTTTTCAAACTTCGTAAGTTTGTTAAAACAAAAACGCCCTGTAAAACCAGGGCGTTTTTTTATTTGCAGGTATTTTTACTTAATTACAAAACAGGTATTTATACGTGGTTTATTATCATAGATAAGCTGTTACTTAGTGACACCTAAACCTTATCATTATAACCCCGAATGGTTAGGTAAAATTTAAACTCTTCCTATTTAAGGTTGCTGAGATATGCACCCATATCATCACCCAAACTAAGTCCCATTTTCTGTAATTTATTCACATACAGCGCCCGCAAATCAGTCCATTTATAATATGGGAACGAGGCTTTATTAAGGCCATCAATATGCGCTTCCTTTTCGTTTAACAATACTTTCACTAAATAGTCCGGCTTGCCAGTCCGCTTATAAAATATCCATTGGATGTTGGAGCTTAGCTCAATAATTTTTGATGTCTGCCACTTTTTCTCAAACTCCATAATGTTTGTGGTTGCCTTATCTGCTGCGGCAATCTGCAATATTGCGGCAAAGGGCGCAATGGTTTCGGCATGGGCAAAACGGAGGCGGGCGTTGTATTTGCCGGTTTTTATAAATTCGTCGCTTGCCTTAATAAAATCGGCCAGCAATGGCGCGGCAATGCGTACCTGTATACCATTATTATTAGTGCCGGGGCCTTTTACCAGGTAATTATCGGCATCATCCAGTTTGCCCAGTTTTTGCAGCTCGGCACAGGTAAAAAATTGGTTAAAATCTGTATCCGCCGGGGTATAGCCGTTTTGCGCCACTTCGTATTTGAGCGAGTAAACAATGGTTAAAAAGCCAAATACATCATCGGTAAATTTTTCTTTTGTGCTTTCATCCAGCTTGCTTAAAAAGTCACCGGTAAAAAACCTGGCAGCAATAGTCTTATTCAATGCAGTATAACCCTCCGACTTTTTTAGTGCCGATTTAAAAGCGCATTTAGCCACCTCATCCTCAAAATCCTTATATGCGGGCGATAAATCATAAAACCGCAAATCGGTATCATCATTATAAAAACTCACCGCTGCCGAATCTTGCATTTTACTGTTCAATCCGCCCAAAAAAGCATCAGCGCTTTGTTTGGTGCGTATCTCTTTGGTTACGGCTATATCTATGTTGGGTTTACCTTTAAAAACATTGCTGTAGTTGGCATACATGCGTTCGCCAATGCCTTTAAGCTCGTTTTTGCCTTCGGCAGAAATAAATTTAACGCTGCCATGCTCAATTTTTTGCAGAGCGATAACCATTTGCCATAATTTTTTGCCCTGCGCGGATAAAGCATTTGCGCTATCGGCTTGCTGCAATAAATGGTAAGCTAAGGTTGTATTTACATCCTTTGTTAAATGCCTGGCACCGTGCCTGCCAACATGGTTTATAAACACAGGCTTATACCCTGCCGGCACGGGCGTATAGGTATAAGCAGGCGCTTTATACAGCGTTTTAGTGCCCAAATAAGCATCACTGCAGTTTTGTGCCGATGCCGGCAACGTCCCGGCATTAAGCAAAAAGGCAAATAAAATTATCTTCTTCATTTTCATAAATCTTTATCCCGGAGACGCGAAGTATCGCGCCTCTACAAACAATTCCTTCGTAGAGACGCAATACTTTGCGTCTCCCGCCGATATACATCCCCCCAACACCTTTATAACAAAAATAGAGACACAATATATTGTGTCTCTACAAAAAATATCATCAGCTAATTATTAATGCTGGTTGCCTGCACCATTAATTTGATAAGCGCCGATATCTGCACCCGGTGCTGTAACAGTTGGGGCATAATCTCCTGTACTGGTTACCGTATTAAATGGTAACAAAGTTACACTGCCTTTTCCGGCACCCGGTGATGTTCCCGTAATATGGAAGTCGGAGGTACCAACCATTACAATTGCAGGTGTTTGATTATTTGCTGTAACCGGTGTAGGAAATTGTGTATAATCGTACCCATTCACATCAAACCCGGTAAACAGCGGGTTGTTTGCCTGTGCGGTAGCTGATATAATATCGGCCGGTTTTGTTGTCCCCACACCATCTTTAGCATAAAATGTGCTGACTATGGCAGCATCGTAACCATAAAAAAGCTGGTTATTATAAGCAACATTGGTAACATCGGCAGTGCTTAATACCCTCAAACCTACCGCGCAATTTACAATCAGGTTGTTATAAGCGTTTCCTTTAGCTGCTTTTTCAAAGTCGATAGAACCGCCATGGCCACTGGTTGAGCTTTGCCTGAAACCGCAATTAACAATGGTATTATTATAGCAGTTAATATTACATTGCGTGCCGGTGCTGCCCGCGTCAGATATTTTAAACGCGTTGGTTGCCGCGCCTATTACCATGTTATAATCTACATCGCCCACGCTGCCGCTTTTCATGTTACAGGCCTCGCCCGAAGCAACACCGCAAAGCTCGTAAGTATTACGCGATATATCCACATGGCCGCCGGCTAAACGCATGCCATCATCCTTACTGCCAAATAACCACGAATCTTCCAGTACAAAGTTTTTGGTGATATTGGCAAAATAAATAGTCCAGCGCGGGCTGCCTTGCGGGGTATAAACTACCTGGTCATCGTCCGGGCCTGATGGGCCACCGGCAAACTCCAGGTGTGTCCATTTAATAATCATATCGCCGCCTGCCGGTTTAGGGTCTTCGGTAGTAACCGGGCCCGGTTCGGCAAATATACCTCCCCACCAACCCTGGAAAACATTGGTATAGTTTTGTGCTGCTGCCTGTGCATGCAATGCCGCGGCATTGCTAACCGTTATGTAATTAGGGTTAGCCTGCGTACCCAGACTTATAAACGTACCGTGTACAAAAATTTCGGGGGCGGTTTGGTAAGTTAAGCCATCGCCAAGCGCTATAAGTGTTGTGCCGGCCTGCATTAGTAAAGTATCGCCGCCGTTAACGGTAATATTGCTGGCAAAGTAATAAGTTTTGCCGCTAAGTAAAGTACCTTTTACACTGCCGCTAAGTGTATCTGATGTAATAGGGTTACTTGCATGTACAACAATAGGCGATATTTTGGCATTTTCTGCCTTATGGCATGCAGCCGCAAGCATGGTTACTGCAGCTGCTAATATGATGTTAAAATATTTTTTCATGATTTTGTGCAATTACAGTTTATATCTTATACCCAAAATGTAATATTGTTCATAGGTATCCTTGCGGATGAAAAAGTTTTGACCTACAGTTTGGTAACTCAATACATTCGATTGTGGGGTGTATGGCTGGTGTATCTCCAGTTGGAATGGCGAGTTGGTTAAGTTTGTGGCCTTGGCGTAGATGTAGAATTTCTTGAATATCCTTTTCTCTGCCGATGCGTCTAAAGTTACCGCGCCTTTTTCCCAAACATCATTATCCAGGTATGGCGATACGGCATAAATGCGCGCACCTGTGTAAACTGCCGATAGCTGCGCGTCAAAACCACCCTTGGTATCGCGGTACAGGAACGATAGGTTACCCGTGTTTTTTGATTGATCCTGCAGCGGGCGGGTTTGGTCAACCGTACGGTGGGTTAAGTTGCCATTATCATCACGGTAGTTTTGCAGCTTGGTGGTGGTAATATCCGAGTTGGTATAAGTATAATTTAACCTGATGCCAAAGTTACGCAGGTACTTGGTGGCATCCAGCTCAAACCCGTAGTTGGTAGCGGTACCAAAGTTTTCGGGTATTAGTATGTAGGTATTACCTGCTGCACCCGGTGTAATTGCATATTCAATAGGATTATCCAGGTTTTTGTAAAATGCGCCTACCAGCAATTGGTCAAGTGCACCCGGGAAAAATTCATAGCGCAAATCAAGGTTATTTGAGGTAGTCCTTTTCAGGTAAGGGTTACCATATTCAGGATAATCAGCATCCGGATCACCCTCAGTATGCGGCACCAATTCATAAAAGTTAGGCCTGCTGATAGCCGAATAATAAGAGAAGCGCAAATCCTGCTTGTCATCAAGGTTATATTTCAGGTTCAGGCTTGGTAATACATCAAAATAATTAATGGAGCCATCAACCCCGGCTGTAATCGTATTACTTGCGTTACTCTGCCAGCTTTGGTTGGTATATTCATATCGTACACCGCCAACAGCCGAAACTTTACCCGCGGTGAAATTAAACATGCCATAACCGGCGGTTATTTTTTCGTCAAAGTGATAGTTAAGGGCA
>Ga0302303_10000530_pt1 | contig 30650 bp, 23 predicted proteins | sample III_Palsa_E2_1_FD_194542 | JGI IMG/M metagenome (GOLD analysis project Ga0302303, IMG submission 194542) | Peat permafrost microbial communities from Stordalen Mire near Abisko, Sweden - III_Palsa_E2_1 | ecosystem: Environmental > Terrestrial > Soil > Palsa > Peat permafrost | place: Sweden...
TCACTAAGCTGGATGTAACCGACAAAGCAACGATTAAAACCGCGGTACAGGCGGGCATCGAAAAATTCGGCCAGATTGATGTGCTGGTAAACAATGCAGGTTATGGCGCGATGGGTGCGTTAGAAGCCGCTACAGAAGAGCAAATTAAGCAGCAGTTTGATGTTAATTTTTTTGGATTGATCGAGGTAACTAAAGCGGTATTGCCGGGCATGCGCCAGCAATGGTCGGGGGTTATTATTAATGTTTCGTCTATCGGTGGCAGGCTTGCTTTTCCGTTCTCATCGCTTTACCATGCCACTAAATTCGCGGTTGAAGGGCTTACAGAGTCTATCCAATACGAACTGAACCCATTCGGCATCCACCTTAAAATTGTTGAACCGGGCGGTTATAAAACTGAGTTCGCGGGCCGGTCAATGGATTTATTTGGTGCCGAAGGTTTGGGCGAAGAGTACAATACGCCGTTCAACAAATTTGTATCGATGCTGGAAAACTGGCCCATGTCGGAAAACTTAGGCGAAGTAGCCGAAGTGATTTATGAAGCGGCGACTGACGGTACCGAAAAATTACGCTACCCGGTTGGTCACGAGGCTGTTGATATTATCACAGCAAGGCAACAAATGGAAGATGCAGATTTCAAAAAAATGATGGTTGCACAAATGGGTATAAATTAAAAATTACGGCTGCCCGGCTTTGGGCGGCCATAATTTATTTTTATGGTAACTTTATAAATAATTACAACTATGCCCGATACCTACATCGATCTCCAATCTATCAGTCAATTGCACCAAATGGTGAAATATACGCCGCCGAAACATCCTTTGGTGAGTGTGATAGATCATGCTGATTTTTATAGGTACCGCCCAAAAACGAATGATTTTTACCGGTTTGGATTTTATACCATCTCCTGCAAAAAATTTAAGGGCATTTTAAAATATGGCAAAGGCCATTATGATTTTGATGAAGGATCGTTAATGTTTACGGCGCCGGGGCAAGTGCTTGCCCCCGGGCCAGATGTTGTTGTGGAAGAAGGCTGGGCATTATTCATCCATCCCGACTTATTGCATGGCACCGACCTCGGCAGAAAAATTCACCAATATTCGTTTTTTAATTACGAGGTTGACGAGGCACTGCATATTTCGGAAGATGAACAGCTGATTATCAAAGATTGTGTGACCAATATCGAAAAGGAATGCTCGCGTAATATCGACAAGCATTCGCAAGGCCTCATTGTAAGTAATATTGAGCTGTTGCTAAACTATTGCACCCGTTTTTACGATCGCCAGTTTTTTACCCGGGCCAAGATTAACTCAGATGTGGTACAGCAGTTTGAAAAGTTGCTAAAGGACTATTTTGCACAAGACACTTTGATTGAAGTCGGCCTGCCCAACGTTAAATATTTTGCTTCGCGGCTGAACCTCTCCCCCAATTACCTGTCCGACTTGCTGAACAAATTCACCGGCAAAACCACCCAGGAATACATCCACCTCGAAATGATCGACAAAGCAAAATCATTACTGTGGAGCACTAATGATTCCATCAGCGAAATAGCTTATGGGCTGGGTTTTGAGCACCCCTCCCACTTTACCAAACTATTTAAAATGAAAACCGGGAAGTCGCCGAGTGGGTATAGGCAGATTGGGGGTTTGAATTAGGCTAACCAAGCTACAGTCAAATTTAGTATTTTGATGACTATCACAGTCTTGCATTTTTAATAAATCTGGCAAGACGATCTAAAGTTGATTGATTATTTATTATTAATTTATTTGTTTCCTTTAAAATTTTTTTTGAGGTATCCTCTGATGAATCATCCATTTCAGATATATCTTCTTGAATGTCCATATTAATTCTGAGATATCTATCACCAAGTAATATACCAGTTTGCTGATGGATAGATAAAGAGTTTCCTTGCATCATTACATCCACTAAAGGCCGCCCCCAATTAACTGCTCCCCAACCTTGACTTTCTTTTTCAGTAATCTGCTTTAATGTTTTGCCAGTTCCGAGCGATAATAAATAAATATCATCAAGGCCTATAGGGTTATTTTCTCTTTGTTCGAGAGATTGATGCTTATTATATAGAACATCTTTATTATGATTTAATATTTCGGTAATAGCTGCAAGAGAAGGATTGTTTACAAAAACTCCTCCGTCAATAAAATTATGTTTTTGATGGGATTCGCTTCCTGCTAATATTGTTAAAGGATATGATGGAAAGTAGGTTGGGGCAGCAGATGTTGCACGACAAATACTAGACAATGAAAAATTCTTTTGAGTATCATAATCTATCGAAAGAGGGTTAATAAACCTGCTACTAAAATAATGAGTGCAATTGTGATGAAGGTCATATGCACTAACCAATATTGGCTTTAAACAATCGGTAAGATACCTATCTTCGAAATATTTATCTAATGTAGCCTGTAAGCCTTCAGGTGAAAATTTAGGGCCAATCCAACCTTTCAGTTTACTTTTTTTAGGAAAAATAACTTTTCCATCAGTTAAGTATATTTGTTCTAGAGTATCGAGAGTATAAACTAGCTTTTTTGTAGTCTTATCACTTACGGTTAATCCACAAGCTAATATTCCGCCAGTAGATGTACCGGCAATTAAATCAAAAGATTCTGCGATTGATTTTCCAGTCATTGATTCAACCAACTTAAGTACTTGTATTGGTATAATTCCGCGGAGCCCTCCCCCGTCAATAGCTAGAATCCTGAACATTAAAGTAATAAGGGGGTTTAAACTAAACAGTACTTTTTAAAAAATCAAAGATAGATGTTTCAATCAAAGATTTATCAACTTCTTTTGCCGGGCGTATAATTCCACTGTCAGTTGAACCACTTGTAGCAATACGAACACTTCCTGATTTTGGAAAGCCTTCAACTAGAATATATGGATCTTTTAAAAAATCTATATCATTTTTGTTAGAAGTTAATACTATTTGGACAGCTTTTCTAATATCTGAATAAATATCAGGACTGGGAACAATTTCCAAACAATATCCAAGGCCTTGAAACTTATTATTCACCGTAGCTACCGTAGGCGAAATAAAATCATGATTTATATGCTCAAATTGTATAGAAAAATCATTTTCAAAAGATTTATCTATCGGCTTCTCTTCTTCAGATTTTTTCTGAAATAAATCCTTAATGCTATCTAATTCTTTATCGAAATTTTTTTCCATGATTAACCTCTTTGATAAAGTTACGACATTCTTTGATATTAAAAACTAATTGACAAAATTTATCAGTGTTAAAATCTACAGATATAAAATATCGACACTAAAAATACCTTTAGATTTTAAAGTAATAACGCAAAAAATACAATTACATTATAATGTCCTTCGCTACCCGAAATTTCCAACTTCCAATGCGATGCCTGTAACTGCCACTACTGCGTTAATAATTTAAAACCTCAAATCTCCATTTTATTCCCTATCTTAAGTCCTTCAACACAAGCAACCTAATTTGGAAGATTCAACTACCAGCGAAGGGCTCAAGCGGGTTATAGGCGTACCGGGTTTTGCTGCCAGCATTGTAAACAATACGCTTGGCGGGGGTATTTACGTGCTGCCTGCTATTGTGGCTATACAAATGGGCGCGGTTGGTATACTGGCTTATGTTTTTTGCGGCATTATGCTCATCACCATTATGCTGTGCTACGCCGAGATCGGCAGCAAGGTAAATACTTCGGGCGGGTCGTATGTTTATGTAGAAACAGCTTTTGGGCCATTTGCAGGCTTTGTTTTAAACTGGCTGTTCTTTTTTGGTTATGGCGTGCTCAGCAGCGCAGCGGTAATGAATGTGATGGCATCGTCGTTAGCCATTATCTTCCCGGTATTTGCCAGGCCGATGATGCAGGACAGCCTGTATTTTGTGCTGCTTGCGGTAATCGTGTTCATCAACATCCGTGGGGCAAAACAAGGCGAAAGCTTTCTGAAATACATCACCGTCATCAAGCTTTTACCGCTCCTCGGCATTATCATTTTCGGCTTTGCTTATATTAAAACGGGCAATTTGCACTGGCAGCATTTCCCATCGCTAAAAACCTCTGGCGAAACCACATTGGTACTCTTTTATGCCTTTATGGGGTTCGAAACATCGCTCGGTGTAAGCGGCGAAATCAAAAACCCAAAACGCACTATCCCGCTCGGTATTATATCCGCCGCGTTAGTCATATTTATATTTTACGGGCTGATCCAAACGGTAGCGCAAGGCGTATTAGGCAATCAGATGGCCCATTTTAAAACCGCGCCGCTGGCGGCAATCGCTCAGTGCATTGTCGGCCCGATAGGTGCAACACTTTTGCTGGTAGCGGCTGTAGTATCCTGCCTGGGCAATACCAGCGGCGATGTAATGGCTACGCCGCGCCTGTTGTTTGCCGGGGCTAAGGATGGCATTTTCCCAAAAACATTGGCTAAAGTACACCCCAAATTTGCTACACCATACGCTGCTATTATCATCTATGCGGCCTTGCTGTTTATTTTTGCCGTTTCGGGAGGTTTCAGACAACTGGCGGTTTTGTCGAGCGGCTGCCTGCTGCTCATTTACTTAAGCGTTGTTTTGGCTACGCTGAAATTAAGAACAAAGCCGCAACCCTCTGCCGAAAAATCTTTTAAAACGCCCGGCGGCTACCTGGTACCTGCCATCGCAATCGCGGCAATAGTTTGGCTTTTAGTGAGCCTTAAAAGTACCGAGATGATAGCCATCATAATTTTCTTAGCCGCTATAATCATGGTTTATTTTGTGATGAAGCTGTTTCAAAAAAAACAAGATCAAAAGTTTTAACCTGTGTTTCATACCCTGAAACACGGCTTTTATAAGTCCTTAATTTTCAGTCGATAAGTGAATATTCCTGTTTCACACCTGAAACAAGTTATTTTTTATATTCTCCTTATTATCAGCACCTTGCATGTTTAGGCTTGTACCGGTATGTTCGGGTATGTTTCGGTGTGTTCGGGTATGTTTCGGTGCTGTACCGGTACGTTTAGGCTTGTTTGGACGACGTTAAAACAGCGCTATTTTTTTAATTCAGAATGCCGGGCAGAAAAACCTAAATTAGCTGGCTAAATCGTATTATTATGCATAAGGCAACTATTTATTCCGCGTTGATTTTTTTGCTGATATTTAAAACTGCCTATGCGCAATTACCGCCGGTTTTTGCAGGCACGCACCTGCATGATGTTCAAACCGAGGAAACGGTTAGGCGGTATCTTCCCCCTACGCGGATCGTATGGGAATCGCCCAATGCGGATACACATATCATCAACCCTGAACGATTGCTAAAACCCGGCGACGGGCAGGCGGATCTCTCAGGCAAAGACTTGTGTGTGATGCATAATGACGACAAAGGTAAAGCCAGCATCCTGCTTGATTTCGGCAGAGAACTGCACGGCGGTTTACAGTTGGTAACCGACCAGTCGCGCGGTGGCAAGCCGGTAAAAGTCCGCATCCGTTTTGGCGAATCGGCAAGCGAAGCCATGAGCGATATTGATACCATACATGACGCCACTAATGACCATGCCATGCGCGATTTCATCATCTCGTTACCCTGGCTGGGCAAGCTGGAGGTTGGCAATACCGGCTTCAGGTTTGTGCGGATAGACTTGGTTGATGATAATGCGCAACTAAAGCTAAAAGAAGCAAGGGCTATATTTGTTTATTGCGATATCCCCTACCTCGGCTCGTTTAAATGCAGCGACACCCTGCTGAACAAAATTTGGATGACCGGCGCTTACACCGTACAGCTAAACATGCAGGATTATTTGTGGGACGGCATCAAGCGCGACAGGCTGGTTTGGGTGGGTGATATGCACCCCGAAACCTCAACCATAGCAGCCGTGTTCGGCAATAATGATGTAGTACCCAAAAGCCTCGACCTCGCGAAAAACATAACGCCGTTACCGGAGTATATGAATGGCATGGTTTCCTATTCCATGTGGTGGATTTTGATCCAGCATGATTGGTACATGCACAATGGCGATCTTAACTACCTCAAACAGCAAAAAACGTATTTAACGGCACTGTTAAACCAGTACATTAAAAAGATAACGCCCAACAACAGCGAAGACTTGAACGATGGTGCAAGATTCCTGGACTGGCCATCAAGCACTGATCCTAAAGCGATACACGCCGGTTTGCAAGCCATGATGGTAATGACCCTAAATGCAGGTACCGAACTTTGCACCGTGCTTAATGATCCAATCACTGCCCAAAAATGTAAAGCTGCCGTTGCCCGGTTAAAAAAGAATGTACCTGATCCAGGCGCATCCAAACAGGCGGCTGCATTACTTTCATTATCAGGGTTAATGCCTGCGGATAAGGCAAACCAGATACTTTCAGTCGGCGGCGTGCATAATTACTCTACCTTCTTTGGCTATTACATGCTGCAAGCCAAGGCAAAGGCTGGCGATTACCAGGGTTCAATCGATGCCATCAAAAATTACTGGGGACCAATGCTTGCCCTGGGCGCTACCACATTTTGGGAAGATTTTAATATAGACTGGATACCCAACGCAGGCCGGATTGATGAACTGGTACCACCAGGCAAAAAAGACATTCATGGTGATTATGGCGCTTTTTGCTATAAAGGTTTCAGGCATAGTTTGTGCCATGGCTGGGCTTCGGGCCCTACACCGTGGTTAACTCAATATGTGCTTGGCGTAAATGTAATGGCGCCGGGCTGTGCTGTATTAAAGATCGCACCGCATTTGGGTAACCTTACTTATGCCGAAGGCTCTTATCCAACCCCGCTGGGTATTGTAACTATAAAAGATACCAAACTGCCAAATGGCAAAATCAGGATTGATGTAAAAGCACCTAAAGGTGTTAAAATAATTAAGACAGAAGGGTAATTATAAATTTGCTATTCTGCTCAAAATGGCAAAAAAGGTATATCTATCTAGCAGCCACTGGCAAATTCGTTCTTTAAAAGTCTTTTAATATTCAACCCTAACCACCTGATCTTTATCTGTTTTTAAATAAGTTGTTTTGATATGAACCGTTCCGGCTTTATCGTTCGAATCAAAATAGCAGCCTGTTTTAGCTTCGTTAAAATCAACTAACGAAGCATACATTTTCAAGTTGTTACCATCAACTACTACCGCCTTTGGCGCTGTGTGTTGGTGAATCTCCAGCAGGTAAACACGTTTGGTGTATTTGCCTTTATACTCCCCTACCGCGGCATGGATATTTACCTGTATGCCTTTATCAGCCTGCACTTCAATCAGCGTTTTGGCAAATGCACCTTTACGATAATCGCGGGTTATGCCATCATCCTCATATAAATTGAATGATGAATTTTTGTATGGATAGATCTCAAGTGTTAAGCTGTCGGCACGCTTTTCGGCATCATAATTCATAGCCGGATACATTGGGATAATGGCTCCTGCTTTCACAAATACCGGCAGTTTATCAAGCGGTGCAGGATAATTATTCAGCCACTCGCCACCGGTGTAGGCTTTGCCATTCCAGTAATCGTACCAGGTACCTTTTGGCAGGTAGATGCTATCCCTTTTGGCTTCGCTTTTGTAAACCGGTGCCACCAGGAATGATTCACCGTTCATAAACTGATATTGCGTTTGTTTGCCCCATGTTACCGGGTCGTTTGGATACTCCAGCACCATAGCCCGCGATGCCGGTACACCCGTTTCGTGTGCTTGTTCGCAATAGGTGTACATGTATGGCGTTAACCGCATTTTAAGCTCCAGGTATTTTCGGTTGATGGATGTATAAGGTTCGCCATAAATATAGGGCTGCTTATCTTTTTTGGCCCAGCCGCTCATCACCATAAATACCGGGGTAAAACATTTCCATTGCAAATCGCGCACATAGGTTGAGTCGCTGCCGCCGAAAATACCATCCACATCGCCGGTAGCCGCGTTTTGTGCTGATAAACCCGAACCGATAACCGTTGGGATATGGAAACGGATATATTCCCAGTTGCCGGTTTGATCTCCGCTCCATACGGTGGAATATTTTTGCGTACCAGCCCAGCCCATCACACTCCATACAAAACCACGCCCGTTACTGTTATCTTCAATCCCATTATAGGCAGATTTGCAGGCATCCAATGCAAACTTATAACCCGGGCCAACCCATGCTACATCCAGCTTGCATAACCTTGTACCATAGGTTCCAACTTCTTTGGCAATTTTATCGATGCCGTTTTCTGTCCACAATCCAGTATAAAAACCGCGCTTGTGCAGTTCCATTACGGTAGAATCCAGCTTAACATACCCGCAGCCATAGCCATCATTTGGCAGTATCCAACCGCGCGGCATATTGTTATCTACATATTTATCGGCAACCAGCTTAATCACATCCGGCGTGGTACCGTTGATGCCGCTGCCCGTATAGTTTTTGGTATCATAACCCTTTGTTCCTCGGTTATAGCAGTTGGCATCGCCCATGCTCAATGCCCAACGTGGCATCAAAAACGGGCGACCGGTTACTTTGGTATAACCATTTAAAATCTTTTTTAGTGATGGACCATAAAAGTAAAAGGCATCAAAACGGTTCTCGTTATGGGTGAATTTCAAATTCTGTTTAAAGGAATATATCCCAACATCAAACGTATTCCTAAAAACGCCGTACCCGGCAGTCGACATATAAAACGGAGCCGGATTTGCACGGCCGCCGTTATCCCAGCCGTTACCTTTTTCAATCAAAATATCATTACCGCGATGCGAGAAATAACCATTCTGCATGCCGCAACCATAAAAATATTCGTTAGGCTGGCGCTCCATACTTTGGGTTGTTTTGGCACCAAAGCTTATCGGCTTGCTTTCGGCCCAAACCTGGTGCGTGTTGGTTACATCATACAAAGCAAAACGCATTGGGCTTTTGTAAACCCGCAACACACATTGTTTACTTTTAATCTGGTAATATGCGCCTTTGTCTGTAGCTGTTACCTGCGGATTGTAAACGGTATACTGTTCAACAATATCATTAGCGGCAGGATTGGTAAAATCGCCAACCGGTGCCAGCCAGATCCTAAAGATATCATCGCTGTAAAAAATCACCTTAACTTTTGATATGCCTGCGGAAATATCAAACTCATTTTTATCAGCCTTAAAGGCAGTAATCTTACCTACGTATGCTTCCTTCGCATATATTTTGATAGATAGCTTATCATTGTCAGTATTTTCATCTCCACTAAGTTTAGCAGTAAAAGTTAAATCATGCGATGGCCTTATTAACAGATCAGCGGGTGGAAAATCCACATTAATTTCTTCGCCGGGATTGATCGGCTTTTTGCTTGCATACACTGTTGTCGAAAGTTCCTGTTTGTTATCGATAAGGCAGGTTACATTAAAATCTTGCTTAATAGCTTCAATTCCGTTGTTTTTTAGCTGTACCGATAGCACATCATGATGGCTGAAGGTGTTACCATTTTCGCTGTTAGATGTAAGACGGGTGATAGCTACATCTGTTTTTAACCCCTCGGATAATGAAATATCATCTATCATCCAGTACCAGCTATAATAGCCTTTCCAATAAAAGCGGATGTAAACTTTTGGTTGATTGGCTGCAACTTTACTAATGTTTACTTCCTGGTTTATTGGGGTAAACATATCGGTAGCTGGTGTTATATTATTTTTAACATCAAAATCTGTCCAGTTTTGGCCGTCGGTGCTTACACCAACCGTTAAGCCTGCACCGGCTTCGTGGTTAAAATTGTTGTAACGAAATGTTTGTTGAAATTTTAGGATAACTGATTTATGAGCTGAGCAATTTATCTCATTTGTTTGTACCCAGGCATCAGGATATTGCTTTTTCTTTACCCAGGTTGGCTGGTCTTCATCAACCATATAACCCGGCTGAAATTGCAGGTAATAACCACGGCTTTTAGATGCGATTGGCGGTGCCTGCTGCTGATATTGAAACGAACCCGGATAAGGTTGATTGGTTACGATCCACTCTACGCTGCTGGTTTTACTCTTGTCAACATTCTTCCAGCCATCTGGCAATTTGCCCGCTGTCGCGTTAAAATCTTCTTGCCAAAAAGTGTTATTTTTTGTTTGGGCGATGAGTTGAAATGTAAACAATAACGCACACACTAAAAAGCTGGCTTTTCTCATAGGTTATACTTGATATTTTGATAAGGAATTATCCTCACCAAGGTCTGAATAAAATGATTATCAGCGCAAACGTATAAAATTTAACAATAAAACCCCGCAATTAATTTTATTTAATTACAACAAGTGTACGAACACGCAAAATGCTATCTGGTGGTTATAAAGTGCAAAACATACCAATAGCCGCGGCACCCATTCCCACAAAAGTTGACCATAGCAGGATATTGGATAATTGCCCGCTTTTAAACTCGCCCATTACATTTTCATTACGTGCAATGCGTGCTATCAGGAATAATAAAGGCACTGCTGCAACACCGTTTAATACAGCCGCAAATACAAGCGCCTTAAGCGGGTCTATCCCAACAAAATTTATCAGTAAACCTATCACAGTAGATATAATGATCACCGCGTAAAAGCTGCGTGCTTTTTTGAGTTTAAAATTGAGGCTGGCCCGCCAGCTAAAGGCTTCGCAAACCGCGTAAGCGGCAGATCCTGACAAAACAGGCACAGCCAATAAACCCAAACCAATAATGCCGATAGAAAATATCAGTTTAGCCAAATAACCAGCATGTGGAAACGAATGCACCAAAGGTTCGATGGCTCGCGCGGCATCGGCTGCTGTTTTAATATCCTTAACACCGCTGGCATGTAACACCGATGCGCCCACCAAAATAATACACCAGGTAGTAAATTCGGATATCAGCATACCCACATTATTATCTATGCGCATATCCTTAATATGCTTTGGGGTTATCTTGTGCCTGCCCTGGTTATCAAGCTTCAGGGTTTTATTTTCCTCAACCTCTTGCGATGCTTCCCAAAAGAACATATATGGCGTAATTGTAGTGCCCAACACGCCGGTGATGATAAAAAAGAACTGGAAATTAAATTCAAAGTGCGGTATAACCGAGGCTTTTAGCACTGTACCCCAATCCTGATGTACAATAAATACGGTTATGGGGTATGATAACAAAGCTATTGCCAGCCATTTTAATATTTGGGAGTAAACCTTATAGTTGGTAAATATCTCCAGCACTAAAATCAGCATGGTAAAAAACAGGGTAATCACTACAAAAGGAACCGGCACCAGTAATTGCGCTGCAGATGCCATTGCGCCAATATCGGCACCAATATTTATAGTATTGGCAATTACAACCAAGGCAACTGCACTATATAAAACAGTTTTACTGTAATTTTCGCGTATTACAGCAGAGATTCCTTTACCAGATACCAGGCCGATGCGCGCGCAAGCTTCCTGCACGGCGGTCATAAAAGGGAGCATGTAAAGTGCAGTCCACAATTGCCCGTAGCCAAACTGGGCACCTGTTTGTGAGTAGGTTGCTATGCCCGATGGATCATCGTCTGCAGCACCGGTTGTAAGGCCGGGGCCAAGCAATGTTAAAAACTTTAAAAAGCCTTTTTTCTTTTTGGGATGAACAGGATTCGGGGTTTTTGATTCCATAGGGGTGATTACTATTGGCAATTAAGCATAATTAATATAAACGGTTTAAAATATTCATGCTAACAGAGCCTAAATATAATCATTTGTACTAACACCCTTTGATTAGAAATAGCAGCTTGCTATTATGCTTGATTTTTAAAAGCATTCATCTTATTAACAGTTGCAGTATATATCTCGCGTAATTTAGCGCGTTTTTTTACTGTTCGGTTACGGTGCGTTTGCTTAATGAGCAGCAAGGGTTTTTGTGCTAATGGCAATGGGATCAAATAGTTACCGCCAATATCTATGCCGCCGTAATTATTCCATAATTTATTATAAAAAGATTGGTATTTTTCTTCTTCGCCTGTATTCTTAAGCGCTGTAATCTGATTTATGTGAGAGATGCCAACGCATGATGCAATATCAAGTGTATTTAATATACCTTCAAAAGATTTCATCAATACTACGGAAGGTACAATATCACGAAAATGCTTTATAGCTGCCAAAATATGCGCTTTATGCTGCCCTATACGCTGGGTGCAGGTAATGTACGCTACACTTTCATCACGAAGATTAAATATGTTTCCCGGCACAATGGTAAAAGACAGTGTGGCTATTTTAACATCATTAAACTTTAAAAATAAAGATAGCGAGCCCTCAAACTCCAATGTTAGGCTTGAGCCTAATACTATGCTGTAACGACCAATATTATTATCCTCTTCAAAACACACTATCCCCTCATTAAAAATTTGTTTTAACTGAACCGGAGAGAAGTTTTTTTTGAGATAAGTATAATGATGCAGTAATACTTTTAACTTTTCATCTGTTGTGAATGAGCCGGACAAATAGTCGGTAAGATGGTAAAGGTTGGTTCGGAAATGTACCAGCTTTGCACCTGTGAAATATTTAATTAGAGCTAAAAGTTTTACCTGATTTTTTAGATTTTCAAACGCATTTTTATTAAAAACCACATACCTGAGCAAACGCACAAATTTTCGCTTCATCAATACACTTTATAGTAAACTTTGCGGGGTATAGCGTAAACCTACTTAAAATTCGGCCTTTTACCATGCTTAGGTATCTAAAAAAATACATCTCGCAAAATAGTTACAAAATATATTTCACACCAAGAAAATTTTAATTTTTAAGCATATTTTCAGGATGTAAATATCCTGAAAATACGATAGAACCACTCAATATTTAATTATAAAAACTTTTGCGAAAAGAATTGCTGCGATTTTAAAAAAAGAGAATGGAGCTGCAAACAGATATACCCGCCAGGTAAAATCACTGGCAGTTGTTTAACATCATTAAGGTTGGTTAGTAAATGATATTGTATTGTACTTAGTTTTATTTACACACTCAATGGGACAGATAGATCCATAATTGCAGTAAAGTATTAAATAAACATTGTGTTAATACAACAACTATAATAAATCCTCCAATAAATTGAAGCACATGCTCATACTTCCTGTTTTCAATTTGCATAACTATTAAGAAAGAATAATTAATTACAAAGATATATTTACATTCCAAAAAGGAGTATAATATTATTATTTTTTTTCAAAAAACACTATAATCAACTGATTTAAAGCATTATAATATTAAAAATGCAATTTGCCGAATATAAATTTTTCCTATTAAGAAATTTTTAATTTTTATTTCGAAGCAATTTCTAATTAATATCTCTGTAATTGCAAAAAGAAACTATATTTGTTTAACCAGTTATAATAACAAGCAAACCAATTAATTATGATAAAATATCTCCTTACAGGTATAGCACTATCCTTTTGTCTAATTTCGTGCAGTAAGAGTAAAACTGCCGCTCCTGCTAACACCTCCTTAACCAATCTTACCGTAAATGCAGTAGCTACTACCGATAGCAGCGGCAATGTAAACGTTACAGCTAAAGCAAATAATGCATCAGGTTATATTGTTGATTTTGGCGATGACTCCGTTCAAACAATAAATACGGGCTCCGTTTCCTTAACGCACAAATATCCAGCATCTGGCACTTACACTATTAACGTTACTGCAACTAGTAATTCAGGCTCAACTGCAACCGGAAATGCCAGTGTAACAATTGCTAAAAAACTAACTTTGCTTTGGAGTGATGAATTTAATACCGATGGGCCACCCAACCCGGCCAATTGGAGTTATGACTTAGGCAATAATAATGGCTGGGGAAATAGTGAGCTGGAAAATTATACCAGTAATGCCGAAAATGCCTATGTACAGGGTGGTTATCTTAACATTACCGCCATTAAAGAAAATAGCGGCGGCTATGCTTATTCATCGGCACGTATTGTTACCGATGGTAAATTTGCCTTTAAATATGGCACCGTTTTAATGCGCGCCATGCTGCCTACCGGCGGTGGTACCTGGCCTGCATTATGGATGCTTGGTTCCGACTATGCAACCAACCCTTGGCCCGCTTGCGGTGAAATGGATATAATGGAAGAAATTGGTAATAACCCAGGTGTTATTTATGGCACGTTGCATTATCCGGGCCACTCAGGTGCTAACGGTAATGGTGCAACCACAAAAACAACCAGCCCAAATACTAGTTTCCACGTTTATGGTTTACAGTGGTCGCCGCTCCAAGTTCAAATTTCAGTTGATGGCGTGGTTTATCAAACCGTTCAAAACAGTCCAACATTACCCTTTAACGCAAATTTCTTTTTTATCTTTAACGTAGCCATGGGCGGAGATTTTGGAGGAACCGTTGACCCTAACTTTACCAGCTCAACCATGCAGGTTGATTATGTAAGGGTATATCAATAAAAAATAGAAATCTAAACTTTATAAAGCCATCCCTGCCATTGCAGGGATGGCTTTTTTTTATTTTATATTTGTTATAAATCTAGTAAAACACCATGAAAGCTAATATCACTCTTTTATATAATGGCCAGGCGGAAGAGGCTTTTAATTTTTACCGATCTATATTTGGCGGCGAATTTATTGCTATCGCGCGGATGAGCGATATGCCAGGCGAGCACGCTGCTCCCCCGGAACATGCGAACAAAATACTACATATGACCATGTCACTTGGCAGCAGTATTATTTCGGGCATGGATTTACCAGCAGGCAGACCGCCAGTAGCGCCCGGCGGCAACTTTATGATAAACATTGATACCGATAGCGAAGCAGAAACAACCCGATTTTATAACGCATTAGCCGAAGGCGGTGAAGTTAAAATACCGTTAGGCCACCAATTTTGGGGGCCTTTTTTTGGCATGGTTACCGATAAATTTGGCATCACCTGGATGCTGAATTACGTTAACCAGGAGCAGTCTTAAACAAAAGAAGCCGGACCAAATTGGCCCGGCTTCTTCATTATATTGATTTCCCTAAATACCCAGATCCTGCATAATCGCAGTTATCTTATCATCTAATTGTTTATCCGTTGCATGATAAGCTTCGGCACTAGCCAGTTTACCATTTACACTGCAATAAAACTTTATCTTAGGCTCAGTACCCGACGGGCGGGCTGATATAATGCTGCCATCTTCGGTAATAAATTGCAGCACATCTGATTCAGGGAACTCCAATTGGGTAGTTGTATTTGAAGTTAGATCAGTTTCGGTACCTTTTTCGTAATCCTTTAATGTGATTACTTTTGATCCACCCAAAGTAGCCGGTGGGTTGGTACGGAATTTTTCCATCATCCCTTTAATTTCTTCAGCGCCTGTTTTACCTTTTTTGGTGATAGAGATCAGTTTTTCTTTATAAAAACCATACTCGATATAAGTATTGATCAATGCCTCGAACAAGCTGCTGCCTTTATCTTTGTAATAAGCGGTCATTTCGGCAATAAACGCGCTAGATACGATGGCATCTTTATCACGCACCAACTCCCCTATCAGGTAGCCATAGCTTTCTTCGCCGCCGCCTATAAAGGTTTGCTTACCTTCAAATTGGGTCATTAATTCACCAATATATTTAAAGCCAGTTAGCGTGTTATAAAATTTAACCTGCTTCGCGTTAGCAATAGCTTCAATCAAATTGGTGGTAACAATGGTTTTAACAATGTATTCATTACCGGTAAGCTTGCCTTTCTCTTGCCATGCGGTAAGCAGGTAATTAATTAACATGGCACCGGTTTGGTTACCGTTAAGTAATACAAACTCATTCTCAGTATTTTTCACGGCGATACCTACACGGTCGGCATCTGGATCTGTCGCCAAAACCAAATCGGCATCAACTTCCTGTGCTTTTTTAAGCGCCAGGGTTAACGCTTCTTTTTCTTCGGGGTTTGGATAAACAACTGTTGGGAAGTTACCGTCAGGTGTGATTTGCTCATCAACTAAAATCACGTTCTCAAAACCAAAACGCTTTAACGCTTTTGGCACTAAGGTAATTCCGGTACCGTGTATGGGCGAGTAAACAATCTTCAGGTCTTTCTGACGTTTGATCGCATCCGGCGAAACCGACAATTCGGTTATCTTATCCAAATACAATTCGTCAATTTCCTCGCCTATCATCTCAATATTGGCATCAACACGATCAAATTTTATCTCGTCGATGCTCTTGATCGCGGCAACTTCGTCCATTACCGCTTTATCTTCCGGCGATACGAACTGACCGCCATCGGCACCGTATGCTTTGTAGCCATTATATTCTTTCGGGTTGTGCGATGCGGTAAGCATCACCCCGCTTTTACAGCCTAAAGTGCGTATCGCGAAGGATAATTCTGGCGTTGGGCGCAGGGCCTCAAAAAAGTAAACATGTATATCATTAGCCGAAAAAACTTCGGCAGTAATGTTCGAGAATAAATTGGCATTGTTGCGGCTGTCATGCGCTATAGCAACCTTTATTTTTTCGCCGGGATAACTTTTTTTCAGGTGATTAGCCAGGCCTTGTGTAGCTGCGCCGAGGGTGTATTTATTTATGCGATTTGTACCCGGGCCCATGGTGCCGCGTAAACCGCCGGTACCAAATTCAAGGTCGCGGTAAAAAGCATCCGTAAGTTCGGTATAGGCTTTATCATCCAATAATTTCTGAACCTGTTTTTTAACATCATCATCATAACTGCCCTGTAGCCATGAGTTCGCCTTTTGAAGAATGGCGGGATCTAATTCCTGCATAAGTACTATGTATTGTGTTTATATTGATAGTATATAGTGCCAAATATGATAATAATATTGGATACTATGTAGCTACCAAACAACAATAAATGCTATGGGTTTTAGATAATTATTTCAGTATAACTTTAGTAGCGCCGTAACCAAACTTTTCTTTACGGGCATCCATAAAAGTTTGTATGCGGTTGTTTTTGCTTAGCAAACGATGCAACTCGTGCCTTAAAGTACCATTACCTGCGCCGTGGATAAAAGTAATATCGGGCAACTGGTGTACAATAGCGGCATCAAGCGCTTTATTAAAATAATTAAGCTGGATGTTTAGTATTTCGGAGCTTTGTAAAAACTGGTAGTCATCGCGCAGCTTTTCAATATGCAAATCAACCTCTCCGGTTGGTTTACCTATTTCTTTTTTCTCCTCGGCTGGTTTAAAAAAACTTTCTTTAAGCTTTTGGGCATCAATAACCAATTCCGGCTCATCAAGTTGTATTAACCAGCCCTGTGCATCAAGTAAAGGCAGTTTCTTTTTGGGCGATGACATATCTTTCGCTTTTATCTTCTCGGTTACCGCCAATGGTTGCGCCGGTTTTATATTTTGAGAAGTAAAAAAGGCGATATTAAACATAAATTTAGGCCAAAGCTGCAGATCAGCCAATTGCCCCGAATATATCTTAACCGCTTTTTTAGGTGCAATAATTTCAGCATGCTCGCCTTTATATTTATCCTGGCTTTCGGTTGTTAAAGCAGCCAGCAGTTGAAACGACGTATCATTGATCAAATAAAAATGCATTACCGAGTTTACTTTGGCATCATTTACCAAGCCTAAAAAAACACCTTTGGTTATAAAATCTTCGGCAGGGATATTTGCAATAGTATCGGCAGCATTACTTTTAGTACCATTAGCTTCGTAACCATGCACAAAGGTTACTTTACTGGCCAGCACCGGTATTTCAAAATCATCATCGCCGGTAACGCCTATCATTTGCTCGTCAATTATACGGGTAACAAAGCCCTCCATTTTCTCATCTACAAACCGTACAAAATCACCTAACTTATATTTCATCTCTAAATTAAAATTATGGCACAAAGGTATCCTATATATCGGCTAACCGCCAATAATAAAACATAGTATATTATCTCATTAATAGTTTTATTTTTGGGATACATTAAGCACTATATTTTCCGGCACTATCGTTAATAGCATTCAACCCCGCTTAACTTTCTACTAACTTTAACATCATGGCCCCTAAAACACCTAACTCTTTAGACTCCGAAGTACTTAAGCACGTTTTTGTGCACAACTTAAACCGCATTTATTTTGGTAAATGTTACTTAGATAAAAACCTTGGCCATTTAGCAGATATAGCCTCGTTCGAAGCTTTAAAATTAGCCATACACGAATTTTGGGATGATATTAAAAGGCAGATAGAACGTATGGAAGCTATTTATGATTTGATTGGTGAAAAGCCATCCGACAAAAATTGCAACCCTATAAAATCAATTGTAAAGGACAATTTTTGCCTGGATGAGGACCAGATAATGCCCATTTTAACTGATATGGACGTGATATCCTATCTGCAGTTATTGGAGCACATTAACATTTCGGCCTGTAGCATGTTAAAAATGATTGCGAAGAAGTTGAATATGATTGAAGAAAGTCAGCTACTGACAGAGTGCTTTGATGAATCGATAGATAACGATCATCTGTTTATGCTGATATCAAAGGAGTATGTTACGATTGATTGATCAGAAAATCGATATAAAAAAGAAGGCCATCTACTAATAGCAGATGGCCCGATATAGTTATTTAATACCCCTATTAAAATAACTTCACCAAAAGTATAAAAATATTTAATACCATCCAACATATTTAATACTTGTAATATACTTGTTACCTGTTTTTATAGCTAATAAGCTTATTTTTGACTTGACTTTTAACTGATTTTAACATTTTTTAACAATACCGATGAAGTATTTCATTCTATCATTATTGTGCTGCGGATTATTATTGCAGGCAAATTCCCAATCATTATACCTGCCGCGTGATATTAAAAAAGCGTACGCCAATGGCACCCGCTCTGCTGATGGCCGCCCCGGTAAAAACTACTGGCAAAATACCGGCAAATACAATATCTCTATATTGGTACAGCCGCCAAGCCGCACCGTACAGGGCACCGAGCAAATCACCTACTTTAATAACAGCCCCGACACTTTAAAACAGCTTAACATGAAGCTGATTATGAATGTACATCGCCCGGGAGCTACCAGATATTCGGCCACTACGCCCGATTATTTAACACCTGGCATGCAGGTAGATTCGATATTTGTTAATGGCACGAAAAAGCAATGGGATAATAGCAAAGCACTAGGCACCAACCAATTTGTACCACTAAGTGCACCGCTAATGCCGCATGATTCTATCAAATTAAACATCACCTGGCATTATGAACTATCAGAAAAAAGCGGCCGCGAGGGTGTGATTGATAATACTACATTTTATATAGGCTATTTTTATCCGCGTATTTCGGTTTTTGATGACTACAATGGCTGGGACAGGCTTGAGTTTAACGATCGCCAGGAGTTTTATAACGATTTTAATGATTATGTGCTGAATGTTACCGTACCTAAAAACTTCATCGTTTGGGCAACTGGCACCTTACAAAATCCTAAACAGGTTTTGCAGCCCGAGTATGCTAAAAGGCTTCAAAAATCAATGACCAGTGATTCGGTTATGCATATCGCCACCGCCGAAGATCTTGCCAAAAAGAACATTACCGCGCAAAATGATTTAAATACCTGGACATGGACAGCCACACACATCAGCGATTTAGCTGTTGGTGTGAGCGATCATTATGATTGGGATGCAGGAAGCGTTGTTGTTGATAATGCAACCCATCGCCGTGCCAGCATGCAGGCTGCTTTTGCTGATAACTCAGCCGATTTTCACCTGGCAGTTAAGTGGGGATTACACGCTTTAGACTTTTTATCCCATGATTTCCCGGGAGTACCTTATCCATTTCCTAAAATGACGGCTTTCCAGGGCTTTGCCGATATGGAATTCCCGATGATGGTGAATGATACCCACGAAACCGACATGGCTGATGCCGAACTTTTGCAGGACCATGAGATGGCGCACACCTATTTCCCTTTTTACATGGGTATTAATGAAACCCGCTATGGTTATATGGACGAAGGCTGGGCTACTACTTTTGAATTATACTTAGGCTATAGCGAAGTAGGCAAACCTGCCTCAGACGAGGTTTACAGGAATTTTCGCGTTAAAAAATGGATATTCGATCCATCAACCACCGAAGATTTGCCTATCATCATCCCAACAAGTGAACTTACCCGCGGTTATGGTAACAATGCTTACGTAAAACCATCATTAAGCTACATCGCGCTAAGAGACATGCTGGGCGATGAGCTATTTAAGAAAGCATTGCACGTTTACATGAACAACTGGAACGGCAAACACCCAATCCCATGGGATTATTTCAACTCGATGAGCGCAGGATCAGGTAAAAACCTGAACTGGTTTTTCTACAACTGGTTTTTCACCAACAATTACATCGACTTGAACTTACAGAATGTAGTTAAAGATAACACCGGTTATAAAGTAGCCATAGAAAACATTGGCGGCTTCGCGATACCATTTGATGTAAAAGTAACTTATGCTGATGGCACTACCGAAAACTTACACCAAACACCCGCGGTTTGGGAAGCGAATCAGAAGCAAGCAACCATTCATATTAAAACTACCAAAACTGTGCAATCGGTATTTTTAGATAACGGTATATTTATGGATGCCGATATCAGTAATAATAAATGGGTAGGTAAGTAATTACTCATATAAAAATTGTCATTCTGGGCTCCGCTCAAAATGACAAGGAAAAAGAAAACCCCGGCCAAATAGCCGGGGTTTTCTTTTTAATAAACAGCAAGTGTGCTATTTAGTTATGAATAATGGTATGCAAATCATCAATGTTGCTTTTAGCTTTTGCTTTTGCGTTATTAACTGCATCTTCTCCATAAGCTTTTGCATTATCAGCAATATCATTAGCTTTTGATCTTGCGTTGTTGATAGTGTCTTCAGCATTATCCTGTGCATTGCCAACTATATCATTAACTCTTGATTTTGCGTTGTTGTAAACGTTATTACCGTAATCTTTAACGCCGCTTGCAGTTGCTTGCGCTTTGTCTTTAGCAGCATCAATCAGTTCATTGATGTACTCAGCAATACCGTCCCTGGTATTTTCGCCGCTTTCGGGTGCTAATAATAAACCAAGTGCAGCTCCTGCGGCAGCACCTACTAAAAGTGCCGCTATAATCTTTGTTTGATCTTTCATTTTCTTTATCTTTTAGTGGATGTATAAATGAATAACACTATTTAACATTTTAAGTTTAAACTAATTGCTAAAAAATGGGCACAAAAAAAAGCATCCACTCTAAAAAGAGTGGATGCTGTACGATTGATGATTATATTATAATTATATAACTTTTACATTTACCGCGTTCAAGCCTTTTCTTCCGTTTTCAACTTCGAATTCAACTTTATCGTTTTCACGAATTTCGTCGATTAGGCCTGTAGAATGAACAAATACATCCTGACCACCAGCACTTGGTGTGATAAATCCGAATCCTTTTGTTTCATTAAAAAATTTTACTGTTCCTTCTTTTTGCATTATTTTATTTATTAAAGTGCGCAAGGTAGCCATTATTATCTAAAAACAATAATTTGTTGGCGATAAGCGCTTAAAGTGACCTTAAAATCAATAAAAACCAATTTTTATTTCATTAAAATTATCGATAAGCTTTTAAAAATCCTATTTTTAGCGCCGCAAAATTGGTATGAGAATATCAATACATTACGGTATAATTTAATAAAAATGAAAGTTTTAAAATTTGGCGGAACATCAGTAGGAAGTCCTGAAAGAATGACAAAACTGCTGGATATCATCGATCCATCCGAAAGGCAGATCGTGGTATTATCGGCAGTTTCCGGAACAACAAACAATTTAGTGGAAATTGGCCAGGCTTACCTGGCCGGTGACAAGACCAGGGCCGCTGAACTGATAAAGACGCTGAAGGATAAGTACGAAATTTTTATTAAAGAGCTTTTTCCTAACCCCGAGTTTTTGGAACAAGGTAAAGAAGTGATCGATTATCACTTTTCGTTATTAAGTAATTTAGCTAATGACCTGTTCACTACCATTGAGGATAAGATCATTTTAGCACAAGGCGAGTTATTATCAACTACACTATACCACGTTTATTTAAAACAGATCGGCGTACCATCGGTATTATTACCCGCGCTTGATTTTATGAAGACTGATGAGGATAGCGAACCGATAGTTGATTACATTACCGAAAAGCTTACTCCTCTGTTAGAAAAACACCCAGACAATAACCTGTTTATTACCCAGGGATATATTTGCCGCAATGTTTTTGGCGAGATTGATAACCTGCGCCGTGGCGGCAGCGATTACACGGCATCATTAATAGGCGCCGGTATCCGCAGCGAAGAAGTACAAATCTGGACTGATATCGACGGTATGCACAATAATGATCCGCGGATTGTTAAAGGTACCAAGCCTATCGCGCAGCTATCATTTGATGAAGCTGCCGAATTAGCTTATTTTGGTGCGAAAATCCTGCATCCGCAAAGCGTTTTCCCGGCTCAAAAATATAAAATCCCGGTTCGCTTATTAAATACGATGGATCCGCAAGCGCCCGGAACATTAATTACCAACGATAGCGAAAAAGACAAGATCAAATCTATCGCGGCTAAGGATGCTATTACTGCTATCAAAATCCAGTCAAGCCGCATGCTGCTGGCACATGGCTTTTTACGCAAGGTGTTTGAAGTATTTGAGCGTTACAAAACTTCTATCGATATGATTACGACTTCGGAAGTAGCCGTATCATTAACTATTGATGATACCACACATCTTACTGAGATCAAAAAAGAACTGACTGCTTTTGGATCGGTTGAGGTTGACGAAGAGCAAACGATTATTTGCGTAGTAGGTGATTTTGGTGCCGATAAACATGGTTATGCAGCAAGGGTATTAGAGGCGGTTAAGCACATCCCGCTACGTATGATATCATATGGCGGCAGCGATCACAACCTATCTATATTAATAAAAACAGGCGATAAGGTGGAAACTTTAAGAAGTTTACACAACAGGCTATTTTAATTTCAAATTCCGGAATTTCGATTTCGGATTATTCTCCACGCGTCATTGCGAGGAACGACGCAATCCCAAACTATACAGAGTGGCTCTGTAAATCGGGGATTGCCACGCTATCGCTCGCAATGACGGTTTAAAAGAAACAACAATGTTTAATCCCGACACCATAAATAAATTTCAAGACTTAGAAACCCCATTCTATTATTATGATATGAATGTGCTAAGAAAAACTTTAGAAGCCTGTACCAAAGCATCGGCTAAATACGGCTTCCATGTACACTATGCCATGAAGGCTAACTTTAACCCAAAGGTGCTGGATATGATCCAATCTTTTGGCGTAGGTGCTGATTGCGTTAGCGGTAACGAGGTTAAGGCGGCGATTGAACATGGCTTTGACAAAGGCAAAGTTGTATTTGCAGGTGTTGGAAAATCAGACAAAGAAATAAACTTTGCCCTTGATGCCGATATTTTTTGCTTTAATGTAGAATCGGTACAGGAATTGCATATTATTAACGATTTGGCGAAAGCCAAAAACAAAAAAGCCAGTGTGGCTATCCGCATAAACCCTAATGTTGATGCGCATACCCATCATTTTATAACTACCGGCCTTGACGAAAACAAATTCGGCATCAATATTTGGCAATTGCCTGATGTTGCCGAAGCCTTGCGTGCCTGCCCTAACCTGCAATTTTTAGGTATCCACTTTCACATCGGTTCACAAATAACGGATATGGAAGTTTACAAAAGCCTTTGCACCCGCATTAACGAAATGCAGGATTGGTTCGAAGATCATGGTTTCCCGGTAAAAGTGTTAAATACCGGCGGCGGATTGGGTGTTGATTACCACAACCCGGATACGAACGGAATGGCTGATTTTGAAAGCTACTTTGAAGTGTTTAAAAACTTTTTAAATGTAAAACCTGGTCAGGAAGTACATTTTGAATTAGGCCGTGCTATGGTTGCACAAAGTGCAGCATTAATATCACGTGTGCTTTATGTTAAAAATGGTTTAAAAAAGAATTTCCTGATCCTCGATGCCGGTATGACGGAGCTTATCCGCCCTATGCTTTACCAGGCATACCATGCGATCGAAAATTTGAGTCAAGAATCAACAGTCAAGAATCAAGGCCAAAAAGAAACCATTAAATATGATGTAGTTGGCCCTATTTGCGAAAGCACCGATTGTTTCCGCAAGGATGTCGACCTGCCGGAATCTTTCCGTGGTGACTTGATCGCTATCCGTACCGCTGGCGCCTATGCAGAGGTGATGGCATCGGGTTATAATTTGCGTAATAAGGTTGAAAGTGTGTACTCGGAGTAATTCTTTATTTTCGTTTGAAATTAAATTTTACTTAAAAGATTAATTTTCAACTAAAATATCAGTTTTGTTAACATTTCAACAACTATTAGCAGGATATTATCGTTTAGATAGAATATTTTTCAACTTTAAATCTAATATATTTAAAATATCGTAATGACTTTTAGATATACTGCTTTACTTATTACAAATGTTTAAATGTTTACTCACTTACTAAATGGATAGGGAACTGCACCGACTTGAAGCTGTAAAACGTTTCAGGGAACTTGAACTCGATCCAGCTGTTACTAAAGATCTTAACGATATTGTTAACCTGGCAGCGCAAATATGTAATACACCTGCCGCGCTTTTTACTTTGATAGATGATAATACCCAATGGGTTAAAGCTGCTAAAGGCATGAGCATATCGCATACTTCTAAAGATATATCCTTTTGCAAATACACCATTGAGCAACAGGATATTTTAAAAATTGAGGATGCACGCGCGGACGATCGCTTTGTAAATAACCCTTTAGTTTATGGTGCTGCCAACATCCGCTTTTATGCAGGTGCACCGTTAACCACTAAAGATGGTTTTAATGTAGGCTCGTTATGTGTGGCTGATTTTGAAAAACGCGACCTAACAGATGACCAGCAAAACTCATTACTGGTTTTATCAAAACAAGTAATTAATCTTTTAGAACTTAATTACAGTCTTAAGATATTAGCACAGCAAAACGAGCAAACCTTACTCCACAAAAAAGCGATTGAAGAGTCGGAAATTAAACTGAAAGCCGTTTTTGACAGTTCAACCGATATCCACGTTTTGGTAAATAGAAATATGGAAGTACTGGCTTTTAACAGGCCTGCCCATTTGTATATCAGCAGCATTTACAACCACGATATTACCTCTGGCGACCGTATTTTAAACTACGTTGATCCAAAAGCTAAAAGCCATTTTACCAAATATTTTGAGATTGCCTTTAAAGGCCGTGTAATTAAACACGAACTACTAATTAGGCCGGGAACGGAGTTTGAATGCTGGCGCGAAATAAAGCTTGTACCCATCAGGAATAATGACGGCGAAATTATTGGCGTAGCATTAAATTCAGCCGATATTAATAAACGCAAGCAACAAGAAAAACAAATACAGGTTCAAAACGAAGCCTTAACCCGTATCGCAATTATCCAATCGCATGAGTTGCGCCGCCCTGTAGCCTCGCTGTTAGGCTTAATGCACCTTATTAAAATAGAAGAACTGGATTTCAGTTATTTCGATATGATGCAGCTAACTATTAATGAGTTGGACGAAAAGATCCGCATTATTGTAGCTGATTCTGAAAAAACCATAAGCAGCCCGCTTTCGGTAGTAGCATAACCAATAAGCTTTTATTTTTATTCAAAATAAAAGCTTATTTTGGGCTATTCATTTTAAACCCTCTTCATGAAACTATTAACTACAACTTTAGCTCTAGTTTTAGCTGCATCGTTATTTGCACAGGCGCAAAGCAAACGCAGCATACAGGTAACTGTAAAAGATACCACCATTGAACAAAGGGATACCGTACCCGGTAAACCTGTTGTTACTTATCACCAGGTTACGGTTGATGGCAAAATCATCAATTATAAAGCCACAGCGGGCTACATGCCGATGCGTGACAAGGACGATAATAAACTTTTAGCAAAAATATTTTACGTAGCCTACACAGCCACCAACAGCGGTGAGCCAAAAGAGAAACGCCCGGTAACATTTGTGTTTAATGGCGGGCCCGGTTCAGCATCTATTTGGCTACATATGGGCGCAATTTCGCCGGTAAGGGTTAAATTTGGTGATGATAAAGGAGATGCAGCTGGAGCACCATACGAATATGGCGAAAACCCAAATACCTGGCTTGCATTTACCGATCTGGTATTTATCGATCCGGTATCAACCGGTTACAGCCGCGCTTACAAAGGTGTCGACGTAAATCAGTTTCATGGTTATAATGAGGATTTAGCATCTGTTGGCGATTTCATCAGGCAGTTCATCACCAAAGATGAACGCTGGTCGAGCCCTAAGTTTATTGCAGGCGAGAGCTATGGTACAACCCGTGCAGCGGGCCTTTCAGGCTATCTGGCTGATCGTTATAACATCTATTTGAATGGCATTACCTTAATTTCGTCAGTACTGAATTTCCAGCTAATCGATTTTAAAAATGGCAACGATATGCCATATATCTACTTTTTACCAACCTATGCCAATACTGCTCAATACTATCATAAATTAACTCCTGAGCTGCAAAGCCTTACCCCTGCCGAGCTGACTAAAAAATCGGAAATATTTGCCAATGGCGCTTACTCCCGCTTTTTAAGCCTTGGTGATCAGGCTCCTGCCGAGCTAACCAATTTGGTGATCGACTCCTTGAACTACTTTACCGGTATACCTAAAGATTATATCAGAAGAGCGAATGAAAGGATAACCGATTTCCGTTTCTTTAAAGAAGTATTGCGAGATGAGGGTAAAATTGTAGGTCGTTATGATAGCCGTTTTAGCGGCGAAGATATTGATGACGCGGGCGAATACCCAACCTACGATCCAAGCGATGCTAACCTGAATGGTTTGTTTGTGGGTGCATTTAATGCTTACGTTCGTAAAGATTTGAATTATAGAAACGACATCCCTTACGAAGCGATAACCAATGTTTGGCCGTGGAGCTATAAAAACACCGAGAACGCTTACCTGGATGTATCTGAAACCTTACGTGCAGCCATGACCCAAAACCCACACCTGAAAGTGAACATGGTTTGCGGTTACTATGATTTGGCTACCCCGGTTTACAATGCCGAATATGTAATAAGCCACATGGGCCTTCGCCCTGATTTACGCAACAACATTATAGTTAACTACTACAAAGCAGGCCATATGGTTTACGTAAGTAAAGAAACTGACGAAAAACTTAAAGCCGATGCTGAAGTTTTTTATAAAAACGCTTTGAAATAAGCTAACCCAATTGTCGTTCGAACGAGGAACGTTAGAGAAATCTTCTCCAATCTAAAAGCTCGATATATTACAAAAGCCTTACGAAGTTTTAAACTCCGTAAGGCTTTTGTATTTTAATATGTATTATTAATAAAGAAGTCGACTAATTAAAATCGATATCAAGCCTATCGTCAGAATGTGCGGTAACAGGTATTTCACCTCCATTAACATTACCGTTTACACTTGTTTTTGTCCAGTCACCGCTAAAGCCGCTAACCTTATCATTTATCTTTTGTGCGGTTAAATTTAAGGCAAAACCTTGTTTCGATGGCAATCGTAAATTGATATTGCCCGCGTTAGCTTCTAACTTAATATATTTACTTACATGGTTCATTTCAACATCTAAACCGCCTGCGCTGGTTGTGGCTTCCAACGAACCATCCATTTCTCTAATAGAGATTCCTCCAGCCGAGGTGCCGGTAATTAATTCACCATCAATGCGTCTGCCTTCAATGCCACCACCACTGGTATGGGCATTAATTTTTCCTTTCAAGTCTTCAAGCTTTAATCCACCGCCTGAGGTTTCTAAAAATATGGTACCGCTACAGTTTTTGGCCTCAATGCCGCCGCCACTGGTGCGCAGGTCGATGTCTTCTGAAGAGTTTGACACCTCTATACCACCACCCGAGGTTTTGCCGCGTATAACGCCGCTTAATGCATTAATTGCTAAACCCCCGCCGCTGGTGTTAAAAGTCTCATTACCTTTTAAATGATCAAGGCTTATGCCGCCACCGCTGGTATGTAAGTCGGTTGATACGTTTTCGGGTACATAAATTTTAAAAGAAATGCTAATATTATCGTCCCAGTTACCGTTACGATGTTTGTTTTTTACGGTAGCGTTCAGTTCGTGGCCGCTTACAGTAATATTCATATCGTAATCTTCATCAAGGCGCTTTTTGATCTCTTCTTTTGAAAGTTCGCGATTGTGGTTACCCCTGATATATACTTCTATTCTTGGCGACTGCCCGCTTTCGCCACTTACCTGTATCCCACCGGCAGTAGTATTTACCACAACGCTGCTGATGGCGTCAGCTGATAGCGATTTGGTTAGATAAGGTGTTTGGTTATCCTGCGCAAATACAGCAACACTTTGGCAGGCAGCGATAATAAATAAGATAAATATTTTTTTCATAGTCTTTAATTTAACCTAATAGACTATCGCTTTTACCAAAGCGTTGCACAAAAGAAGAAATTTATTTTGTGGACCAGATAAAATGCCGGATGCTTTTCCTTTATAAAGCAACCATCACCCTGTAAACAAAAAAGCCGCATAAATGCGGCTCTTAAAAAATCTATATTGAGTTATTAACTATTAATGACGTTGCGCTTTTTGCTCCCATGACGACATGTACATGGTTAAGCCCATTAAAAATACAGTGCCGGCAGCAAAAGTAGGCCATGGTACAGAGAATTTGCCATACATATATGCCCAAAAACCACCTGAATCAACCACGTTATCGGTTACCGGGTGTACTTGTATAACTGTAAATGCGATAATGGCGATTGCCATGATTACCATTATTGTTATGCCTGCTTTTTTCATATGCTATTAAGTAGTATTATGCTACAAAGTTAAAAATGTTTATGATGTTTCATAAACGAAAAAATGAATATCTACATTTTATTTAATTGCTATTTATTTTCTACTCAAAATAGCTATAAATTGACTAATAATACACGCGTAAGTTAATACTTGCTTAACGTTGCCGCATTAGTTTTGCTGCATTATGATCATAATAATTTTTAAGGCAATCAATTTCTTTACTCCAACAAGAAAACATCAGTCAAACCGGTTTGAGTATTATGATTGCTGCTGTTAAGTTTAGGCGCTTTTTAAAGTAATCACCGTTATTTCGGGCCAAATACCTACCCTACCTTTAAAGCCGATAAACCCGAAACCACGGTTTACATACAAATATTTTTCGCCGCGCTTGTAAAGCCCTGCCCATTGCTCGTAAACGTATTTTACCGGGCTCCATTTAAAACCAAACAGCTCGATACCAAATTGCATGCCATGGGTATGGCCTGCCAATGTAAGGTCGATATGCTTTTCGTGCTCCAGGGTTTTTGCTTCCCAGTGCGACGGATCATGCGACATAAGGATCTTGAACTCGCTGTTATCAATTTTATTCATCGCTTTATCCAGGTCACCAAATTTCTGGAAACCGCCCTTACCCCAGTTCTCTACCCCTATCAAGGCAATTTTATTGCCGTTTTTTTCAATTTGTACCGATTCGTTAAGCAATATATTAAAGCCAATCTCTTGATGAACTTTTATAAGCTTCGCGAGATTATTTTCCTGATCCTTTTTAGATGGCCATTGGGCATAGCTCCCGTAATCGTGGTTTCCTAATACCGAATATTTACCAACTTTGGCCCTCAGTTTAGCAAATGATTCGATCCATGGATCCATTTCAGAAGCAAGGTTATTCACCAGGTCGCCGGTGAATAACAGCAGGTCGCTGTTTTGTGCGTTTACCATGCTGATGCCTTTTTCAACGCCTTTTTTGCTGGTGAAACTACCCGCGTGTATATCCGACAATTGGGTGATGGTAAACCCATCAAATTCTTTAGGCAAATCAGCAAACGGCAGGGTAACCCGATGCACTTTATAACGGTGGCGGCCACCGATCAACCCATACAGCAAACTAAAAAACGGTACTGCGGCAATGGCTACAGCCAGCGCGCTAACCCAAACCTGTCTTGGTGGGAAATTCAGGAACAGCCTTACAATATCCTCAACCAATAAAACCGGCAAAGCCAAAATTTTCGGCACGGCCGAAAGCAGCAAACCTGCCATTAAGATAGATATTACACCTGGGGTACGGCCTACCTGGCGCACAAGCATAAAAAATATAACGCCGCCAATTAACAAGGCATCTATCATCCAATAAATCCAGGTGGCAATGGCCGAATTATCGGTTAGGATTTTAACCGCGTGAAAAAAATAAACATCGGCTATAAGCCAAATCAATAATATAAAGGGAATTCGTTGTCTCATAAATCAAACATTCAGGGTAACATACCCAAACCGCAAATGTTATGATTTTTATGAATACATTAAAATACCTGTTTTTAAAGCCCCCTTAAACCAGCCTAAACAGTGCCGAAACAGACCTAAACACCCCTAAACACACCGAAACAAGCCGGTACAAACCGAAACACACCTAAACACAAAAGCCACTGATAATTAACACTTTAAATAAACATCTTTGTTTCAGGACTGAAACGCTGACACCTCATAAATCATTGATTTGCAATATTATGCAAAAGCGCTGTTTCAGGGTTATGAAACAGCTTTAGTCCCTCGCCGGTACAATAACCGCAAGAAACGGGTTTTCGCACCCAAATTACTGTTTTACCTTTGTGCTTATGGAGATTATAAACAACGATGGCTTAGTAATATATTATGGAAAAGTGATGGATCAGCTCAATGCGGACACCTATCTTGAAAATTTACTCAGCACGATTGAATGGAAGAACGATGAGGCGAAAATCTTCGGCAGGCACATCATCACCAAACGCAAAGTGGCCTGGTATGGCGAT
>Ga0302303_10000534_pt1 | contig 30419 bp, 31 predicted proteins | sample III_Palsa_E2_1_FD_194542 | JGI IMG/M metagenome (GOLD analysis project Ga0302303, IMG submission 194542) | Peat permafrost microbial communities from Stordalen Mire near Abisko, Sweden - III_Palsa_E2_1 | ecosystem: Environmental > Terrestrial > Soil > Palsa > Peat permafrost | place: Sweden...
TGACGGGAATTAAATAGGGCAGCCATAAAAAATGAAGCTGCCCTAAACTGGCTGGCTTTTGCCGCCTTAATATCAAAGATAAAAAAATAAAATTATTTGGATTACAACACAGAATCTTCGCGATACAGGTGAAAAAGAAATGGCAGTGATCCTGTAGCGCGGATATTGGTGCAGCGAGTTTCAATTTTACATCATGCAGTAACGCTGCGATATATTGAAACCTGAGCGAAGCGTGTGCAGTAATACGCCTAAGCGGTTTTTTGCTTCCAAATTTTATTAATTTTTATATTAAGAGAATAGGGTCGTTCGTTATAGATGGTAATAAATAACTTCATAATAGAAATGAAAACAATTTGGTTCATCCGTCACGGAGAAAGTGAAGCGAACGCAGGATTGCCGACAGACGATCCACGAACCATATCCCTGACTGCAAAAGGAAGGGAACAAGCCGAAGCATTAACAGCAGTTATTGACAAACAACCCGATTTGTTTATCATATCGCCCTACATCCGTACTCGGCAGACCGCAAAGCCGCTCTTGAAAAAATTCCCGACCGTGCCGACCGAAATTTGGCCGCTATACGAATTTGATTTTTTATCGCCCGCACTATGCATAAATACTACGGTTGGCGAACGCAGGCCGTTGGTACAAGCTTTTTGGGAACGTTGCGACGCGGATTATATGCACGGAACGGATGCAGAATCATTTACAGCGTTTAAGAATAGGGTTATCGGCAGCATTAAAAAACTCGAATCCATCTCCTTTGATTTTATTATAGTTTTCGCGCACGGCCATGTGATGCGGGCTATTTGGCAATACCTGATTACTGGCAATACAATCATCAATGATGCTTCGATGAAATATTTCAGGGATACTATGGCCTTATTACCCGTACCTAACACGGCGATATTTAAAGCCCAGCATGATGGAAGTGGTTGGGTAATTAAAGAACCGCAATTGGAACAAATTAAGTACAATGAAAACTAACGTTTATTTTTACTCCCCCGGTTAGTAACTACCGCTTGTCCGCTTAGATGTTTTATTTATTGTTTTGGCAAACCCCGGCGAATTCTGCCGTAATTGACGTAATGCATCATAAGGGCCATTCAGATTATCTACTAAAACCTCGCCCTTTGTTATAATTTTCACCTCTCTTTATTTCTTGTTCTGGTTTTGCATCAGGGGTGTCACGAAACAAACTATGTGGATGCATAGTCATTTGTTTTAGCCGGGTTTCGATGTTTTTCCATTTATAGTTGCTGTCGAGCATATCCACTTTCTCTTTAAAATCAATGTCAGCATGATAGTCCAATGCCTTAATCACCATAGCCGGGTTTCGGGAAGCATATTTTTCTTCGTACGCATCTACCATTTCGGAAAGGGTCAATTTAGTAGAAAGGTAGGCGATATCGATGAAGTCTTTTATCCTGGTACCACTTCCCGAAATGGCATTAAGCTTCATAGCGGTAACATCTTCCAATGATGCCATGCGAACACCGCCAATATTTAATAAAGGCTTTACCAAGGGATAATTATGCGTTATAAAATCAACCTTAACACCTGCTATTTCCCCTTTTAAGGTGTTTTTTCTTCTATAATCTAATTGGAAATTATATTTATCCTCTATAGCAGAAAGCATATCTTCTTCATCGAAGGAATCCATACTGAATAAATCAATATCTATACTGAGGCGATGGCCTATTTGAAGCGCTAATGCCGTCCCACCCACCAGGAAAAAATCTTTAAAAAGATCATCCTGCATTAAAGTTTTTAAGAGTTCCAGTGTTGGTTCGCTGACTGTTTCTTTTCGTAACATCTCATAGAGGTTAATGGAATATCGAATTGGTGGCTTACAAAGTTCATATCCACATCGTTAAGATATGCCAATTCTTTGATTGCTGATTTAACGCCTTCAATTCCATATAAGTTTAACATAAAATACCAGTCATCCGGCCAGCCCCGCTCAATTACCCTTTGTACTACGACTTTACGCATAGCTTTATAGTCAAAGTCTGGGAGTTTGTACTCCCACAATAACTTTGGATTTAGCTTCGCATCAGGAAAGTTTTTAAAGTCGTCGAAATACATTTTATTGCATTAGCTTATATACAAAAATACGAAATTTTGGGGTTAAAGGCAATTATTTAGCGTATGAAAGGGCTTGCCATGACTGGTATCATTAATTTAATTGTTGTATAAATTGGTAGCCGCCCGTGTTAGGATTTAAGCGGATCAAGACTTTCTTATCCGCATATTCCTGTATAAACATGTTATTTTCAGTACATAACTCATTCTTATAGCGTATGAATATTTCTTCGGCGCTGTCCTGTTTTTCATTTTCATCGTCGTTTTCAGCAACATTTGGACTGGTAATTGCCATGTCAGCCGCTAGCGACTGCATCAATTTATACAGGGGGCTTTCCGGCTGCAATGACGGTTTAAGTTTTTCCCAGTCTGTAAGTGGGATGATCACGCCGATAGGATTTTCATCTTTTGCTGTTAATATACTTAGAGCAAGGTTTGGATAATGCTTTGGATCGGTATCTTCGTTTTTCATTATTCAATTTTTTTCGTGTTGTGTTCCCTTGCTAATTGTTTTGTTTTGTGCGGCGAATACGCTATCCGCCATTTTTTTAAACTTTAAAGGACGCGTTTTTAATTTAGATGCGATAGCTTTTGCAACTTCCGGGTATAAGGCCTTTACGTAATAATAATTTGAAGTGTCTTTCTGTAAATGGTCGATTTTAATTTTCAACTCATTGTTGTCATAGGTCAGCCATCCTCCTGAAACTAAGACAATGATGCCAAAGACACCAACAACCTTTACTTTCCATGACTTGATTCCAAAATCGTGCGTGGTTTTAATCTTGATTTGCTTCGGAATGCTATCTATCTTTCGCTCCAGATTTTTCATCGCCGCATCTAATCCCTGCTGGTGGTCGCTTCTCAGAAAGACTTCCAATTGCTTATTCAGGAATTTAAGTTCTTTGGTATAATCCGGAATGTATATTTTAGGATATTCAGGGATAACATCTCCTTTATTTTCGAGATCGGTAATTCTTTTATCCTGCTGGTTTACTACCTCCGTAGTATCATTTAATTTATCTGCTAATTCCTCTATTTTCATTTTCTTCGTTTTTACGTTTTTTTCTATATGGTTCAGGTTCAGGCGTTATGGATGCTGCCATATCCAACATGGATTGCATGATGTCTAAAACAGGTGAATAGGTTTCCACCGGCGAGATGCTTTGTCTTTCACTTATTTTTTGTCTCAGCTGGTCGGCTAAACTTGGTGTTGTGGTTTGCTCTTGCCGAATTGGTTTATTATTCAAAATAAGCTGCTTGTTGATATTGGCGTAACTTAAGCTTCGGTCAATCTGTGACCCTTTCATTTGCACATCATACTTACTGAAGCTAACGCCTTGGATTTCTTTCGTACCGCTTTTGTACTTAAATAGTGTGCTGATACCTTGTTTGTCCAGGAACAGCTTTAACTGATGCCAGTTTTTTGCCCTACCGACGGCTTTGGTGATTTGATCGTACAATTCGTATTTTAAGGCATCTGTACCGTTTAAGCGTTCCCTATTCACTTTTTCCTTACCGCCCGCATAATGGTAGCCATAAGTTAAAGTAATATCCTTACAGACTTTTGCATTACGCTGCTTCTGGAACTGGTCACTGATCGTTTTGCCAAAATCATCTACCCGGTTGTAAACGATGTGCAAATGGGGATGCGGCCTATCGTTATGTTGCACGATCAAGTACTGGGTATCGGTAATACCCATTTGTTGCATATACAGCCTGGCAACTTCTGCCATGTTATCCGAGCTTAGTCTTTTTTTATCTTCCACGCTCCAGCTTAAGGCTATATGGCCGACCGCTTTGCCAAGGCCTGCGTTTGTTTTTCTTTGCAGGTTAAAGTCATCAATGATCGTTTGCATATCGTCCGCGCGCAGCCCCTGGCTATCCAGCAGGATAGCATCAGGTTTTTGTAAGTTATACCTCACGCAGCCGCCAAAGCTTCGGCCTGTCATTACCTTTCCCATCATTACTGGTTGCTTTTAAAATCATTAAAGACCGTATTGATCTTAGTGATCAATTCCTGGCAATCTTTTTGGAACCGTAGGAGGCCATGCGTATGCGCTAATTTGGTAAGCTGGTTCAGGTTATTGGCCATACCTGCTAATAGTCGTAAAATCTTCATATCCTCCGTTGTTATTCTTGGATAGACCTTCGCTCTTTTGGCTGCCTTCCGGAACCAATCCGTTGCTGAAAGTTTAGCCTGTTTCGCTTTGCCTTCGATCAGTATCCGCTCCAATCTGGTCAGCCTGACATTAATCGAGGTATCTCTTTTGGTCTTTAATTCCGGCCTGCCACCTTTATTTTTTATTACTTTATTCTCCGTTAATTCCATCTCATAAATTATTATTTACCTCCAATGCGACCATCGGGAGCAGTGGAGCAAGTTTGCCCCGTGCCGAAGGCCGGGGAGGTTTGTGCTTCGCACAAACACAAACTTGCTCCCTACTGTCAAATAGACCTTTCGGGCTCTTTTCCGGCTTTGCCGGCAGACGTTTTTCTCGCATTTTATCTCCCGGTATTTTGTACCGGGGGAGTTGTCGTTTCGGTATTTTGTCTCTCATCTTTCTCTTTTTTCAGCCAGGAAACCAGGCTGCCATTTTTAGGATGGTAAGAGGGGTGATATTGCAGATAGCCGTACCCATCCAATTCTTTCATGCACTTATGGTAAGTGGCTATCGATGCTATTTTGCTTAGCTGCATCAATTCGCGTCGGTTCACTGGGAACGGGCTGTTAAAATCATTACGCTGCCAGCAGATAAATAAAGCGGTAAACAAGCTGACATGTGTGGCCAATATCCGGCTATCGCCCGCCATACGCTTGACCCATTTGCTGTAAGCCGCAGTGGCCTTTTGATTTATTACTTGCGTCATTTGCGACCCCCTTCTAATACTTTATGGATGTCTTCTAATTTATAATACATCATGCCGCCTATTTTTGTATAGCGCAGGGTGCCATTGATCCGCAGGTTTTGCAACGTACCCGGTGAAATATTTAACAGCTTTCTGACCTCTACGCTTTTCAGCCATTGTTTACTTTGTCCCTGGCCCGGCTGCATCAGCGCCTTTATTTCCGTTAATAGCTCATTTTTAAATGTGGCTAAATCTTGCCTTGTGATTAATTCTACTTGCATCTTCTTCCTTTCTTTTAATCGTTAAAATTTTGTTGCATAATTTTGAGCACTTCGCTCTTTTTGAAATACACCCTTTTGTGCAGGCGGAGAAATGGCAATCCCTTCTTCATCCACTCAGTAAGGGTAACCAGCGACACGCCCAACTCTGTGGCCAGTTCCTGTTTGGATAACAGCCGTTCCTCGGCCGGCTGGCTGCCCGCTGTTTTAAAATGTTCCTGTAGTTCTGCCCTGACCGCCTCCCGGATGCACTGGCTAAGGGCTTCGTAATTGATGATTTGCATAGCATTTGTTTTGGGACAAATGTGTGCTATACAGTCGATTTTTCGTTACCATACGGAACCGCATGGTAAGTTGATGGTGTTTAAGGCACGCCGAATTGCCGTTGCAATTAGCTCAATATCAGCTTGATGTTATTCGTGGCAACTAAGGACCGCCTGAAAAGTGCTGTGCCGACTTTAGGCGTGTTTTTTTCTGATAGATTTGATTTCGAAAAGTTGTAGATCTGCGGCAACAGTGGCTGAACGGTTACTTGGATTGCTTCGGTCTTTGGGAAAGTATCGTCGAATTCGGTCAAAGTCGATCTCCTCGTGACCTTCCCGGAAGTACCTGCAAATCAGTTTGACACAGACTATTGGAAATTCTGCAAATAGCAATTCCTTGCCATCGGGCAGTTTAACATCCAGCATTTTGATACCCAGGTCAAGGAATGTCAGCAACCTGCCCTTGGGGATATTGATATACTGTTTGGTGTCCATGCTCGTCGCTTTTTTTAATTCGGATTTTAACGTTGCGATCTGCTGTTGAAGGCAATGAATTTCAGACTCCTGCCGAGCGATAACTGCATCATTCGATTTATGGAAATACCACTGATCGAGTGGGATCAATATTTCGTTAAATTTTTTAAGCCGTTCAATTTCGCGCTCATTTCTGATATGGTTTTTATCATACACATCTTTACCTGTCAACACTTTCAACTGTCTTTCAATCAAATCCCATAGATACTTAAAAAAGAGTTCTTTGCTGCGGCCCGTATTATTTGCTAAATAATAAGCCAAATGGTGATGATAAAATTCTTCGAGCCGGTCTTCATCGATGGCAAAAAGCCGCTTAAAAAAGTGTTTTAAAAAATGGGCGCGGTTCCAGGAAAGCGGGTTGCCAATATCAAGGGTATCGTTTGTAAAATCAAAACGGTCACGTGGTTTGAAATAGGTATTACTCATAGGTTGTTAGTCATAGATAAACAAAGCTACTATTCGGTTCGTAGTTTGCCAAAATTCCAGTGTCGTAAAAGCCGCCCACATCGGGACAAAAATGTTAATGGTATATAGCAATTGAGTTTTGTTTTGCTCTAGTGTATCCGGGCTTATCACTTTGTACAGTTACGCACTTTTGGCTGCATACTTTTTGACATAGGGTGGTGGGTCAATAAATATTAAGGGTAGTTAAATTTTATTAAGTTTTCAATATTTAATAAGTATGAAACGATTAATCAGGCCGCCAGTTGTTTTTCTATTCTTGCAAGCAAATGATCTATATCAAAAGGTTTTGCTACAAAATCATTTGGTGCACCTGGCAGGTGCAATGATTCAGCGAGATCATGTGTCCCAGAAATTAGAATAACGGGCAGGAAATAAGTTAAATGATTCTCTTTTATTTCTTTGCAGATTGAACGGCCATCTAAACCGGCAAGCATGACATCCATTAATATTAGGTCAGGCTGAAAATCTTTTATATCATCAAATACAGTATCTCCACATGATAAGGCGCAAATTTCGTATCCATTCTCCCCTAATACCAAAGAAAGAATTTCCAAAATGTCGGGATCATCGTCAAGAATTAGTATTTTTTTTCCCATAAATCAGGAGTCTAAAAGGGTTTAAAAATTATCGCTAAAATAATGCCAGTATTAAGTTTATACAAAAAAATTGTCGCGATAATCATTTGTAAACCATTGCAAATGAAACCTATTGAAGTTGAGGTAAACTAAAGTAAAATGTTGACCCTTTACCTATTTCACTCTCCACCCATACTTTACCATTATGTCGTTGGATGATTTCAGCGGACAGATATAGACCAAGGCCAAAACCGGAAATAGCTTGGGTATCCATATTTTCTATTCGGTAGTAACGATCAAATAACTTTTCCTGATCCTGCGGTTTGATACCCATGCCCTCGTCCTTTACACTTACTTGCACATTGCCGTTTAGTTCGATGCAGGAAATTTCAATATTTTTACCTTTCGGTGAATACTTGACCGAATTGCTTAGAAAATTATTGATCACCTGGCCGATCTTATCACGATCTGCTTTAACAGATACTATTGGGCATCGTAACACTACAATGTTGTGGTTCGTGGTTACCAGCGTTACCTCTTCCACTGCTTCATTAAGAAGGGCGTTCATTTCGAATGTCTGCTCATTCAAATAAATTTTCCCAGCTTCAAAACTCGAAACATTTAAAAATCCGTTGATTAAGGCCGTCATTTTCTTTACCTGAATATGTGCTTTATCCAATTTAGCCACGCTAAAAGTATCTTCGTCTTTTCTTGCCCTGGAAGTCAATAGTTGTATGTAGCCCTGAAGTGAGGTGAGCGGGGTTCTGAGTTCGTGGCTCACCATAGCGATGAAGTCATTTTTCCGAATGTCATCCTGTTTATGTATCGTAATGTCATGTACCACGCCAGTAAAATAAGTAGGCTTATTATCCTGATCATTGGATAGGTCGCCATTGGCCCTGACCCAGCGAAGCTTTCCATCATGCAATCCCCGCAGCGGATATTCTATATCACATTTTATACCCTGGCTAATATTGGCTTCGACAGCATCAGTCACTAAAGTTTGATATTTACTATCAATTTGGGCGATAGCGGCTTCATAGGTCATTTTTTCATCAGGATGAAAACCAAATATTTCCTTAAGCCGTCGGGATGGGACAAATTCACGGGTTTGGAGATCGATAGACCACATGCCCATTGCGGCAGAGTCTATCGCTATTCCCAACATTTTATTACTGATATTTAATTCCTGCTGTATTTTTTTCAGTTCGGTAATGTCATTAAAAGTAATAATAGCGCCGGTGTTTTTATGATCTGCCTGCTGTACGTAAGGCATGGTCATGACCTGGTACCATTTACCATTATTAGTTTCAACTTCTTTGGTGATTACACTGCCATCGGCCAATACTTTTTTAACATCATCAATGATGGTTTCAAATTTGATATTAGTTGAAATATTGCTGAGCGGCCTGCCGATATCCGTTTCCAGTAAGTTGATCTGCTTTACCGTGCCCGGCGAGAATTTCATTAACCGCAGTTCATTGTCAATAAATAATTGTCCGTTTATATTACTCCTGAAATAGTTATTCAGGTCATCGTTAATTTCGAGCAGCTCTTTATTCTTTAGCTGGTAGTCTGCATTAATGGTATGAAGTTCTTCGTTTACGGATTGCATTTCCTCATTGGTGCTTTGCATTTCTTCATTGGCAGAAATCAGCTCTTCATTGAAGGACTGTAAGTTTTCATTGGAGGCATCCAGTTTTTCATTGGAGAAATGAAGCTTGTCCTTTGATTCCTTTAATTCCTCTTCCAGGTTAACAACGTACTGATCGAGATATATTTTTTCATCATATACGGTATCTTTTTGTAAGGGTGTGACTGATTTATCTTCACTGAAAGTTACCAGTAACAAATTCTCCTCCCCTTTTAATACCAAAGAGCTTACGGACAGGTTTACCTTAACGATAAGCTGGCCCTGTTTGATTTTTATTCCATTTAGAACAACGTTTTCTTTTGTTTGTAAAGCCTTTTTGCTCAACGCATTAAAAGCTACCGCAAGCGGTTTGGGTAACAGCTCCGAAAGGTTTGAACTGAAATGTTTATGGAGTAAATACTTGGTAGTATCACCATAGGATTTTATCACCTGGTTATTCTCATCAATACAAACTGCAAAGTAATCCAATTTTTTGGCCAAGCTTTCGTGCATGGCTTCGGCCAATGAATGATTTGTATTTTTAGATGACTCCTCCTGAGAAAACCGGGAAGTTTTGCGTTTGGTATCCAAAAATTCAGGCATTGCAAATGCGTCAAAGCTTACGGCCCGCTTTGTTTCCAGGTTCTTATAGATCTTCCATTTTTTATGAGCCACTTCCAGGTTTTTGATAATAGGCATCGGGTTTTCGCTTGAACCTAAAAATAAATAACCGCCTTTTTTAAGCCCGAAGAGCAACATAGCAAATATTTTCTTTTGCAAAACAGGAGCCATGTAAATAAGCAGGTTACGGCAGCTGATCAAATGCATATTGCAATAGGGCGGGTTTTTCACAAGGTCATGCTGTGCAAAGATCAGCATCTTGCGTATAACTGGTTTTACCCGGTAATTGTCTCCCTCTTTTAAGAAATACTTTTCAAGCAGGTCGGCAGGTACATTTTTAGAAATGCTTTTATTATAAACGGCCTTGCCTGCATGTACTAAAGCAGCGCTATCAATATCAGTCGCAAAAATCTTCACTACGGTATCCGCTAACCTGCCTGTTAACTGCTCGGCTATCAATATGGCTATGGAATAAGCTTCCTCACCAGTCGCACAACCGGCAACCCATATTTTAAATTCCTCATCAGGGGTTAAGTTTTCGAGGAGGCCGGGTAATACGTTGCATTTTAAAAAGTCAAACGCCTCCTTGTCCCTGAAAAATGAAGTAACGCTGATCAGAAATTCTTTGGTCAGGGCCTCTACCTCTTTAGGGGTAGCTTTCAGAAATTCAAGATAATTTTCCAGCGTTGTAAAATTCCCGGAAGAGGCTCTTCTTTTAGTCCTTCTTAATATAGTAGGTAATTTATAGTCGGTAAAATCAAGTGGCGAGCTTTCTTTGATCAGATCAATAATTGCTGTGAGGTACTTTTCATCATCCGCCTGATCAACAGTTAAATTTCCTTCGTTTTTGACATAATCTTCTATCGCATCGGGCATAGCTATAGGTTCCATTACAAAATCTACTAACCCGGTAGCTATAGCGTGAGAAGGCATACTGCCAAACTCTGATGTTTCAGGATCACGAGCCATCACCATGCCACCTGCTTTCTTAATTGCCTTAATACCATCAGTTCCATCAGAACCTAAGCCAGACAAAATAATACCAATTGCTTTTTTGCCGTAATCTTCTGCGAGTGAATTAAAGAATGTATTTATTGTTAAATGTGGGCCTTTAATTTTTTCTTTAGTCGTTAAATATAATTTATTGTGCCGGATGGTCATGAACTTATCACTGGGAATAAGATACACTTGGTTGCATTGAACGATCATTCCATTTTCAGCTTGTTCCACTTTCAGCTTACTGTGTTTGGCCAGTAGTTCAACCATCCTGCTCTTAAAATCAGAAGATAAATGTTGCACAATAATATAAGATACACCATCTAAAGGCGTATGGTCAAAAAAAGAGTTGATCTCTTCCATGCCGCCCGCAGAGGCACCGATAGCAATGATATGATGGGGGTTAGCTTTCAACATAACAGGAATTAAAAGAGCGGAATTAGAATTTTTACAAATTCTTAGCAGGGAGTGAAGTAAATCAAATCAAACTTACAACTATATTTTTGAAGGTGAGGATTTTATTGATGATTGGCCTTATATTTCTATGTAAGCAGAACCACATAATTGCGGGACCAAGAACTATTTGAGTAAATTAAATTGCAATAATTTGTATGAATTCGTATCTTTGACATAAGTCCTTTGCAGTCATTTAGTTGCAAAAAATTGGTGAGCATTTGGTGAGCACCAAGACAAAAACGTTGTTTTTAGCGAAATTAGGGCATAGTTCATGTCCCGTCCATTCCGCAAAAGCCTTACTGAAAAGTGAGTTTTTTTTGTTTTATAGCCTTTTTGGAGAATTCTGGCAATTTAAACTTCGGAATCATCCTTAAAAATACGTGACCAACGTGGTTACTCATTTATTAATGGTATCCACAGGGAATGTTGTTTGAGATTGATAGTTATTGAGTGTTTGCTGCAATTGTTGTTTTATCTGCTTAACCAATACTCTCGGTCCCAACACCCTCATCTTTGAGCCGAAGCCCAATAGTTCGCGCTCCAGCTCAAAATTCATAATTACGCGGATGCTGAAAATCTTGCCGGTTTCATCTTCGCTTAACAGCTTTTGTGTATGATGTAATGGCTTTGTAATTACATAAGGCGCATTAGGGGCATCCACCCAAAAAATCACTTCACAATCGCGCTGACCGGGCGATTTGGTTACGCCGATGCAATCATTGTAATAGGTTGATAGATCAAGAATCCCGTTCTCTCTATAAGGCTCTTCGTGTTCTGTTGCTGTTTGTATCCTGTCTAAAGCCAAATTCATAATGTGGGAATTGCGCTTGTGTTGCATCCCCAATACAAACCAACGGTTGCGGTATTCTTTCAGCAAATAGCCGCTGAAACAAAAAGTACTGGCCTCGCGGGCTTTAAAGGATTGGTAGGTAATACAGATGGCTTTTTTGGCAACTATAGTCTTACGGATCACCTCTATCCATTCCAAACCTTTCAGGTTATCGTTTTTTTCAAAATCAATTACGGGCGCGCTTTGCGTTTTTTGGGTGTATATCTTGTCTTCCAGCTTGCTCACCATTTCGTTCAGGTCGGTAAAGTGATTAAAGCCTTTAAACTGCTTTAATAAGTCAGATACTTCACTCAGTACCTGCATATCCTGTTGGTTTATGGGGCTATTGGTAATGCTGTAATTTTTATCGCTATAGGTATAGTACTTCTTGTCAACCACCTCAATAGGTGCTTCGTAACCCAGCTTATTGCTGCGCATCATCTCTATATCGGCTTGTATGGTGCGGCGGCTTACACCGGTATCAATTCCCTGGTATTCGTACAGGGCCTCGCCGCAGGCATCAATTAAATCATCCAGTGTCCATTTTTTATAGTGGTTTTGCAGGCACTGGTCAATAGTGCGGTAACGGATAAGGGCATTGCGGTTTACGGGCATGGTTTGATTTCGGATTTCGGATGTTCGATTTCGGATTTATTTTGATTTCCGAATTTTATTTGTCTGAACTCGAATTTTTAGAATTTAGGAATTAATAGAATGCCCCTTAATAATTTTATTATAAAATTCCGGCAATTCCATAATTCGCTTCATTCGGGTTCAGACGAATTTATTAAATTATTTTTTACTGCGCAAATAGATTGCGCAGTGGGTATATTACTTTGTATCATGAGAAAGCAAGCAGATAATCAAAAACTCCTCCTTCAGGGGACCGTGGGGTTAAAAGTCAGCAATAACGAGTTAACAGCATTGGGTATTAGTGATTTGGAAATACTGGTAAACTTTAGTCGTGTGGCTAATGGTTTGCTGAAACATAACGTACTGGACAAAGCTCAGATACTGGCCAATTTAGAAGCCTTGATTGACGACCCTATGCCTTACGCGTTAAAGAAAGGTGGCAAGTTTAAAAATCTGGCCGAAGACGTGATTGCCCTGCGCAAGGAAGGCAAATTTGTAAAGCAGCCGCGCAGCAGTTTTAAGCTGAAAGAAGAAATAGCCGATTTCCCGGTATGGGGATTGGAGCACATTGAGGTAGGCGCGCTGGCGCAGATGAAGACCGCTATACAATTGCCCATAGCGGTTGCCGGCGCGCTAATGCCCGATGCGCATCAGGGATACGGCTTGCCTATTGGCGGGGTGCTGGCTACTACCGGCAATACCATTATTCCCTTTGCAGTTGGGGTGGATATTGCCTGTCGCATGTGTCTGAGTATTTTTGATTTGCCTGCCGAAGCAATTGATACAGAAACCGACAAGCTGAAAAATATACTGGTGGATAATACCTATTTTGGTATAGGGTGCACCACCGCGTCGTACTTTGACAGTTCGTTATTTGACAGCAGTGCCTGGAACGAAACAAAGGTGATACGCAACCTGAAGAATAAGGCTTATGCCCAATTGGGCACCAGTGGAACCGGTAACCACTTTGTGGAATGGGGCGAGCTAAGTGTGGCCGACGGTGCTTTAGATGGTATCCCTGCCGGTAAATATCTGGCTTTGCTTTCACACTCCGGTTCCCGTGGGTTTGGTGGTAGCGTGGCCGACTATTACAGCAAAATTGCCATGAGCAAAACCAAGCTCCCAGCGGAAGCCAAACATTTGGCCTGGCTGGATATGGATAAGGACGAAGGACAGGAATATTGGATAGCGATGAATCTTGCCGGCGAATATGCCAGCGCCAACCACCACGAGATCCATAATAAAATTGCGCGTGCGCTTAACATAAAACCACTAACCATGATTGAGAACCACCACAACTTTGCCTGGAAAGAGCAACTGGCCGATGGTACCGAAATAATGGTACACCGTAAAGGCGCTACCCCGGCCGGCGAGGGGGTGTTGGGCATTATCCCCGGCAGTATGAGTACGCCCGGCTTTGTGGTGCGTGGCAAAGGCAATGCTACCAGCATCAACTCTGCCAGCCACGGTGCGGGGCGGTTGATGAGCCGTAGCGCAGCGTTTAAAACGTTAGACAAAGCCGCTATTGCCGCCAACCTGATTGATAAACGCATTACCTTAATGGGTAGCGATATGGACGAGGCACCAATGGCCTATAAAGACATCCATACGGTAATGGCTGCGCAAAATGATCTAGTAGAAGTATTGGCTAAGTTTGAGCCGCGTATTGTGAGGATGGCGGATGCGAGAGAGAAGCCGGAGGATTGAGTTTTTCAGTTGGCAGTTTGCAGTGTGGGATTGATTTTAGCCTGTTGAGAGTTCGAGTCTCTCAATACGCATATTTTATAAACTTAAAACAAACCATATTGATGATTGATTTGCGTGCTAATGTTCAGGAGGCTTTTAACATGGATTTTTGTGCCCGGTTGGAATACCATTTAACAAAGACTTTGGGTAGCGTAAATGATAACATGTTGAAATACATTTGGTGCGATGGCATAGAAATCCCGGCAATTTATGAACAGTTTACCATTGAAAGTATCCGGAATATCAGAAGCATTTCGACAATGTGCTGGATGGGTTTTAGTGGACAGGACAGATACCAAATGACCATTAATATAGGCCCATGCGCCAGGCGGAAATGTTTTGAGGGACAAAATCTGAAAGATTGCCTGCCCGACAGCTCATCGATGGCATGGGTTGTTCTTGATATGGAAAATTTTACGGTACTACTCCAATTGAAATAAATTGCTTAAAGAAAATGAAACCGATAGATTCAACAGCAGAAATATTAGCGTTCAAAATGCTCGGCTATAGCATCGATAAGAAATGGACAGACTGGGCTTATGGCATGATCAGCGCCGGGTTTGAAACAGAAAGCTTATTGATGCTTGCCGGAGAGCGGGCGCCTTTTAACCAATTTGAAATGCAAAGTTTAGCCAACAAAGTATTTTACGAACTTGGTTTAACTTATGACAATAAACAACTGGTTTTAAAAAATTATGCTTGCTTTTTAATTGATAACGCCCTAAGCGGTAAAGTAAAAACGTTAAACGTACTATCGGCCCTAAAAAACATGTGCATCGAACTTGATTATGAACTCGCTTTTTACGATTTCTATTCCCTGTATTATGCTAAAGATGAGTTAATTTATTTAGACAGTCAAAATTATTGGGATGGTGCAACGCGGGAAAACATTGATGAAGTAATTAGGAACTATTTTGTTAGATGGAGGGTTGGTGTTGGTGAGGACCTGCAGTTGTAATGAATACGGAGACCGAAGCGAAGAGCAGCATCAGCATTAATTTATAAATAAAAGTTTTATTATTTAAGAAACCCATTTATTGTATATAAAAACTTATGATAACTATTGAAAAGGGCGCTAAAGTTATGCTACCGAAAGAGTATCATTTTGCCAACAATATTTGTGCTCATTTATATGACCATATAACAGAAATATTAACAGATTCGTATTATTCGGAAATGCATTCGACAGCTATAGTATTCGGTGAAGATGAAGAACTTAAGAAGAGATTTAATGATAAAAAAGAACATGCACTCGACATATTAAAATCTTCAAATAGAAATGACGAATTGGAAATTGTCCTTACAAAACACATCGTTATGTCTATCATCTCTGACATGGTAAATTTCATATATGAATCAATAATCATAGCACAAAAAGGCAAAATGAGTGTCGCATTTTCGTTAGTAAGAAAGCCGTTTACCGATCAACTTTTAATTCTTGAGCAGATTTTAGTTGATAGGAAGGATTTTATAAATCGTTTTTTTCATCAAGGGAATCCGGAAAACTACGACCCAAGCTCTAACAAGATGAATAAAAAGGAAATAATAAAAAATGCTCTTTCTAAACTCAGATTGAGTGTTTTTGACCCAGAACTGATATTTGAACTTAGATATGATAAAAGTAAAGAAATGGGAATTAATTGGATATCAAATCACGCTCTCCACGTAGTAACCAATGATAAAAACTATAAAACGAAAGATCAAAATTTAAATTTCGTATTTTCAGGCCAAAAGGAAATGAAAACTTACTGGGATCATTACTTCTTAACAATCCCAATACTTTTAACCTATACCGCATCAGTAGTTGACAAGATTATTTTTGAGATCGTTAAAAACAAAGATGATCGTAGGGAATTAAAACACTTGCAGAGGTTTATAGGCTTTACGCTAGTAGTCGACGATAGAAATAAAAGTAAGTTTTTGATATCTAGTTTTCAAGCGCTTTCGAAAATGTTAATAACTGAATGTCCGATTTGTAAAAATAAAAACAAGTTTAAAAAAGAGGATTTTAAACTTTTTTTCTACGAACAGCTTTTTTTATGTAGTAAATGTTTTAATTCCATTAATCTTAGCGCTGATAGTATAATTAGCTTAAGTAATATTTTTGATAAAGGATAATACTCTTCTTCTGGCGCGATTATGCAGCGATGAAAAGAGAGGCGGCGTACTTTATCGTCTCTAGCTTAAAAAATAAACTTTTAAATATATGGTTGCAAACGAGAGCATTAATGGTTACTGGTACCTACCTACAAATGCAGAAGTACATTGTTACGGGCAATTGACTTTCGGGCCATTAACATCGCCACGTTTAACTCTAACGGCAATACCAGATCATGACTTATCAGCCTTTCCTTTTAATTCTGACGATTACGTTATTTGGGGTTATGACACAAAGGGTGAATTCATAACACTTTTTGGATGTAACCGGCTGGACATTAGCTATGCTGGTCAGGGTGTGCAGACATCATTATTTAATGCACAATACATTCTGTTCGGCGAGCATATTGCATCATTAGACGACAAGGAATTTGATAAAGTTCGCTTTTCATTTGAAGGTTTAGAAGATTGGATGAATATATTCGGACACAACATAAATTTCCGTTCGGCACAATCTTTTACCATTTCTTACGAGTCCCCGACAGATATTCCTTTCGATATCGACAACGATACAAGTGGGCGCTTAACTTTTTGGAACAATAGGCCGCAAATAAATAAAAGGGAAATAATTCTGCTTCAGGAAAGTTTGGTAAAGTTGGATTTTAAAAAATCGTTAAGCTTAGAAACCATCTTGGCATATGTCTGGAGAATCCAACAATTCATTACATTATTGATGTTTGATCAAACAAAAGTGAAATGGATATTTGTTGACAAAGGAGATAAGGAGTTACGTCTCTTTTATAGGCAACAAAATCCTGAGATATTGAAGGATGGACGAACGCTTTATTTGCTGCGCTTTCATTTAATAAAACAACAACTGGGGCCTGCGCTTATGATGTGGTTTAGTATGGCCGATGAATTAAGCCCTATAATGAATATACTTCATGCTAGCATAGGCGAATCGGTGGAATTTGCTCATAATAATTTCCTTAATATAATTCAAGCTGTTGAAGCCTTTCATAGAAGGAAAATCCAATTAACCGAACAATTAAAGTCCGAAAATCAGCTACTTGTTTACAGGATATTAGGAGACATAAAAGATCCGGAAGACAAAGAGTGGTTGAAAAGAAGATTAGCCAAAAGTTATGAACCAAATCTTAGAACAAGGCTAAAAGCATTAATTGCGCAACATCAAACTGCTTTATTTGCTGATCCTCCAGCCGATAAACAAATTAGTCGTTTAATTAATAATATCGTCGAAAAGAGAAATTACTTTACACATTATGATTCTTCATTGGAAAAGGATGAGGACGAAACAACTAAACTTCTAAGTTATATCCGTTTTCTAAAAACACTACTTGCGTTTTGTTTACTGGATCAAGTAGGCTTCAACAGCGACTTTTTAAAGGCCAATATTTATAACAGATTCAGATTTAAAATTTGATTTTAAAAGACATCAATCTAGCTCTGCCTGCACATTGATCTTTAACAGAAATTGGTCTACAGGCTCAGTCTGTAGACTAAGCCTACTGACTAATTTTATATAAAGGTCTCGTCTCTATTGTTGCTTTTAATTATTTAACCATATTTATTGCCCACCTGCCCGAAGTTTATAAACTTCGATCTAAAACGCACATTCAGCCAATGTGAATCCCTTACTGCACCTGCCTCATGATCCTAAACATTTCAGGATATTCAACAACGTATTTAATTTCATATTTCTGCCCCTCTATAAAATCCCCTTCATTTTCACTCCACGAATAGCTGATCGATTGCCCGTCTACAGTTTTAAATAAAAAAATGGCGTGATAATGCGTGCCGCTTCTTCCATGGGTGGTTTCTATGTCATTTATTTCTGCAATGGCAGTTTTGGTGGGGCCGTTCTGTAACAGCTCATTCTTTCTGTTCTTAGCCAAATGTGACATGTAAAGAATGTCAGCAAAAATTATTGCGACCAATACTATGTAAGCAAAAAACTTAACCGTTCCTTGTTGCAGGGATTTGATCTTATTTTCTTTAAAAGGGATTTTATCAGCACCAACTATAGTTCCTTTTGTTATCTGCATAAAAAGTGTGATCCATCCAAAGAATATCAGCAGATAAACCACTACAAATATAAATTCACTATTCCTATAATCTTCAAGATACATTAAAAGCGAGCCGACAAAAACCATGGTAATGCCAACAATCCATAAATTTATTTTAGATGTGTTCATTAAATAAGCGGATCAAAAGTTTTAACTACTATTGGATCTTGGGCATCCATAAACATCTTAGCTCTGCCAAACAAACAAATTTTACCTACGGTATCAAATACATTGTGCTGACCCTTTCCGTTTATTAAAACCTCATCGGTGCAAATACCTTGCAGGTGGTTTTTATCAATACAATCCCAATTGTCAGCTATTTCTTCCTTAAAAACAATATTAAATGCAGGCTTTCTATACTCAATTAAATAATTCCCTTCAGACATTGGCTTTGGGTTAAAATCCGGGTGAAAGTTATAGATCTGATTTAGTATATTTTTTGCTCCTACTTCAATATTGTCAACCCAGCTGGTCAAAAATACTACAGTGCCAAACTTAAATACAGCCAACAGCAATTTACTCCCTGTATAGTACTCGGCTGTGTTTATAATTTTATTAATATCATTTGGTGTATTTGGTCGCCATTGTGGAATGGGCGGAAAATGCTTTTTTTCGACTGTTTTAAAAAGATTTTTAAGTAAGCTCATAGTAAGGTTTATAGCGCAATATTGGAATAATAGGCCAAATCTTTATTTTTTTTGAAAAATATTTTCACCTACGCAAATACACTGCGCAGTGCCTCCCAAGCTGTCCGGGGTGTTGTCCGAATGTCTCTAACTTCAATTATGTGGCCTCACAGTTGAAGCACGCGTCATGCGTTTGCATTATAACTACTTTCAACCGGTGGCGCAAATGTGCCAATGCTTACACCGCTTGCATTGTTTTTATCGCTCCCCTCAAGCCATACCCGACATACTAGCGCCAGGCACGAAATCATGAGCAATAATTTTTGAGACCTATACCATGAGTTAATATAGTAATGCCAACGATAACTTAATTGCTTTAGTTAAACTTCGGTTAACGGCACGCCGGGATAATAAAAGTGGACAGTATATCAAAGGCCCTTTTAGCGGTCCAGCTTTCATAGTTTCCCTGCGTAAAAACGACTACCAGGTCAAGCTTCTTAATGACCATGATATATTGGCCGCCGTTACCTGAAGCAAAGATAACAGGAAATTCACCGTCCTTTCTCTTTATAATTTCATTATACCAGTAATAACCATAGTAAGTTTGCTGGGGAGCAGCGGTTTTGGAACGGCTGAACTTGATAAAAGACCAGTTATCTGGAATAGGTATCGTGGCCGTGGTTGATGCTTTCAACCAGTTTTCCGATACAATACGTTTTCCATTCCAGGCACCGTGATTGAGGATGAGCTGGCCGATCTTCAGCATGTCCCCCGGTAATATGTAAAAAGAACCTGCAGTCATGCCCTGTCCGGCAGGGTCAACGGTCCAGCGGTAGTGAGCGATGCCCATGGGCTCAAATAAGTATTTGGCTGCAAAATCCATAATGGACATACCTGCCGCCTTACGGATGACGCCACTGATAATCATAGGATCGCAGGACGTATAGTTCCAGACCTTCCCTGGTTCGTTTTTCATTGGGAGCGCCAGCGAAAATTTTACCCAATCGCGGGTCTGGGTCATAGCTGATTCACAATCTTTACCATCATCCGTCCATTCATCGCAGTCAAAACCTGAACGCATTTCCAGCAGGTCCCTGATCGTCATCGACCGCTTACGCGAATCGTTCGCGAATGCCGTATCCGCCGGAAAGAACACAGACACAGGCTGATCCACATTTTTGATCAGACCCTGATCAATTGCGATACCCAACAGCAGGCTGGTGACAGACTTAAAAGAAGAGCGGCTATCATGCAGCGAGTCGGCGTTATAGCCATCGAAATAATGCGTATAGATGGTTTTTCCGCTTTTTGAAATAAGGATGCTGTGAATTCCTTTATATGTGCCATCATTAACGGCTTTGGTCATTTCTTCCAATTGCGCATCTGCGTTATGACTAACGATCCACAATAAAAACAAGAGTAAAAATCTTTTCATTGGGCAAAGAAATGAATTCAATAATACACAAACGTTCCAACTTATAAAATGGTCGCTGTTTTAGGCCTTGTTTTATATTCAGCGGGGCTTTGACCGACTAACGCTTTAAACGTCCGGTTAAATGTTGTCTTGGAATTAAACCCGCAGTCGAACGCGATGCCCAGTAGGGTAATATGGTCATAAGCCGGATCTGTTATTTTACGCTTTACATCTTCCACACGATAGGTGTTGATATAATCGTTAAAGTTTTTGCCTGTGCCACAATTGATGATCCTTGATAACTCATTGGGGTGCAGATCCAGTTCTTCAGCCAGTCCACGCAGGGTCAAACCTGCATTGAGGTAAAACAGATTCTGTTGCATCTGACCTTCCAACCAGTCCGTTGACCGGAGTAAATCAGGCGATGGAGGTCCCGGTTCAACAGGTGGCTTTAAGAGTGAAAGCTCGATGAGCACGAACTCGGGACGAAGAAAGGCTTCTACCCCGAGCCACACAATCATCGTTGCGAGCAGTAGGTATAGCGGATAATAACTCTCAATGCCCAAACCATATTGATAATAAGCCAGGTCTACAGTCGTAAACGCTGCCCAAAATAACCAAAGGATACTGAAACCCATCAATAAACGCTGCAACCAGCTGTATTGATACCTGGCCACGTCACTCAACTGATCGGATAGTTTTTGGCGGAAGCGCCGCCGCAGCCGCAACGACAAGAAAAGATAGGTCAATACGGAGAGGAGGGCGAGCGCTTGAATGATGGGATTCAGCTGTATAAATGCCCTGGTATCATAAGTTGAATGGCCGGTTTTCCTGCTCTCCAGTATCTCAACGATCAAAACACCTTGTTCTATTAATAATGGAAAAAAATGTAACCAATCAACCGGTTTAAACTTTCGTTCAGGAGTAAGAAGTTTTCGGACATAAAAGTAAATCAGGGGTCCGATGGATAAGCTGAACTGCAAAGGCACCCAGCTCCAGCGCGGCAAATACCGGGCAAGATGGACATCTATGCTCAATACCCACATCATCCATAAAACAATGATTAACAATGCCAATCCAAGAAAACGGTTTGCCTTTTGGTTGAGCCGTTTAACAAAAAATAATAAAACAGTAAATGTGAGACCTGTGCTGATAGTAGCAAGGAATAATAGATCATATATGTTGATGCCAAAATGCCATTTCATCAATGTCAAAATTAATGATCCCGGTTTACATTCAAATGGTTTGTCGTCGTCTGAGGCTGGTAATATTATACATCTAAAATATTTTATGGTTAAATAGGCTTTTATAAGGTGGCTACTCCTATAAGCTATCTGTTGACTATTACTCTTTCATTTATTAATTACCCCCTCCCCGTAATTTTGTAACCCGCGTTAGTTCATCATTACTTTACCATCGCTTCATCAAACAAAAATTAATCATCCAAAATACAACTTATTCAATTTTTACTTATTTTACCCGGGCAATGACCCAACCCTCAGTTTATCTCAAATCAAAAAGCCATTATGAAATCCTGGACGGATTACGTGGCGTAGCCTCTATCCTGGTAGTTATATTTCATGTATTTGAAACTTATTCCGGCGATCGTTTTCACCAGATAATTAATCACGGCTATTTGGCGGTCGATTTCTTTTTCTTATTGTCGGGCTTTGTGGTGGCCTATGCCTATGATGACCGCTGGGACAAAATGACCCAGTGGGATTTTTACAAACGCCGTCTTATCCGTTTGCAGCCCATGGTAATTATGGGTACAATAATTGGCGCATTGCTTTTTTATTTCCAGACCGGGGCGGCGTTCCCGCTCGTTACCGCAACGCCTGTTTGGAAACTGCTGCTGGTGATGCTGGTTGGCTTTACCATGATCCCGCTGCTACCATCAATGGATATCCGCGGCTGGCAGGAAACGCACCCATTGAATGGCGCCGCATGGTCGCTTCTGTACGAATATATTGCCAATATTCTTTATGCGGTGCTGATTCGCCGTTTCTCTAAAACATTGCTTACCATATTTGTCATATTATCGGCCTGTTTGCTCGTTAATTTTTTAATATGGGGACCGCAAGGCGACGTTATTGGCGGCTGGTCGATTGATAAAACGCAGGTTAATATTGGCTTTACGCGTTTGCTTTATCCGTTTTTTGCGGGAGTATTGCTGATGCGTATGGGCAAACTGATACATATTAAAGGAGCATTTGCCGTTTGCAGTTTACTTATTATTATTTTTTTATCCATCCCCAGGATTGGCGGCCCCGCTCATTTGTGGATGAATGGTATATATGAATCAATTGTTATCATCGTTATTTTCCCGCTTATTGTATCTATTGGCGCGGGAGGGAGTTTAACCAACAAAACTTCCATCAAGGTTTGCAAGTTTCTGGGGGCCATATCGTACCCGCTTTATATCACCCATTATCCGCTGATGTATCTGCATATTGCATGGGTAAGCAATAATAAAGTGCCAATGGCCCAGGGCCTTTTAGGAGGCTTTGGATTGATAATTATTGCTATAGCCATAGCATGGGTGAGCCTGAAATATTACGATGAACCCGTTCGCGAATGGCTTAAAAAACGTTTCCTGATGAAAAAGGCTGTTAGCGAATAATGGGGTTAAAAGAACAGGAAGCCTCACCTAAACGGCGAAGCTTTCATGAATGCCATAAAAAATAAAACACAATATGAATAATCCTAGCCGGTAGGGGGGACTTAAAAAAATAAACCCGGGCGAAGCTAAAGTCTCCCCTTCCGGGGGAGATTTAGAGGGGCTCACTTATTTGTGAGGCCCTGTTAATTTAATTTTTTAAAACGGAATGATAGGCCAACCAGCAGCAACAAAAATCCGGTGAAACCGAGTGCTGTTGGAAGTGAGGTATGATGAGCAATAAAACCTAACGTTGCCGGGCCAACCAGTTGACCGGCATACCCAAATGTTGAGATAGCCGGGATAGCAACTGATGACGGCACATCTTTCAATCTTCCGCCTTCGCTAAAAAATACGGGTACAATGTTAGCCGCGCCAATACCGAGTAAAATAAAGCCAAGCAATGATGTGATTAACCATGGGGTTAGCACGGCGAGAAACAACCCCGCGGCCGCCACGAGACTGCCATATACAACAACATTTTTGCTGTTAAAGCGGTTAACAATTTTGTCGCCGACTAAGCGCATAGTCGCCATGGCTACCGAAAATGCTGCATAACCAATTCCAGCGAGTGCAACGTTAACACCCCGGTCTTCCTTTAAAAATAATGCGCTCCAATCTAACATCGCGCCTTCCGATAAAAACACCGCGAAGCATGATATGCCTAAATAGATGATGCTCATTTTGAGCCAGGAAAATTTGTTGCCCGATGGACTGTTATTTACGATGCTGAAATTTTTAATGACCTCTTTTTCATAGATACCTTTAATGAGGAACCGGTATTGGCTTATTGTAATTAAAAGCAATAATAATGATATGCTTATGGCGGCCACAAGCGGCGACAAGCCTGTTTTTATCAAAAATCCCAGGCCAAGCGAACCCAGAAGCCCTCCAACACTAAAAAGACCATGCAAAGATGACATAATGGGTTTGCCATATAAATTTTGCACTTGTACCCCATGGGCGTTCATTGCCACATCTACCGTGCCGATTGCTGAACCAAACAGGAACAAGATGGCTCCCATGCCCGGTACCGAATTCATAATCAGCAACAATGGCAGGGTTAAAACAACAACCAATGATGAAATTAAAATTACTATCCGGCTCCCGAATTTATGAATCAATACCCCTGTTACCGGCATCATAGTTATTGCACCGGCACCCAATAGCAGCAGGAGCATCCCTAAGCTCCCATCATTAAGTCCCAGCCTGTATTTGGCGTAAGGCACCATAATGGCCCAGCTTGAAATTCCCAGGCCGCAAACCAAAAAAATCGCCTGTGTAGCCTTTTTTGATTTTTCTAAATTAATATCTGGTGAAATAATCATTTGTTTTGCAATTGTTTGCAAATATGCATATAATTGCAATGGTGTTTTTAATTAAATCTAAATAACATGATAGCTAAGTTAAACCCTGCCGGATTTTGTACTGCACTTTTATGTGTTGTACTCTTAAATGCCTGTTCTATTAACCAGGAACAGCACAATGTGCTTTCGGACCAAGAAAAAAGTGAGGGTTGGGCCCTGCTTTTTGATGGAAGCACGATGAAAGGATGGCATGTTTTTAACAAAGGCAATATGCCCTCGGCCTGGTCTGCAGATAGCGGCAAACTTATATGCAACCCCCACGCGAAAAATGTTAAGCACGGAGATTTAGTAACCGATGCAGCATACGAAAATTATGACCTGAGATTTGATTGGAAAATTTCAAAAGCGGGCAATAGTGGTTTATTTATTAACGTACAGGAGCGCCCGGAATTTGGGGCTACTTTTGCAACCGGCCCGGAATATCAGCTGCTGGATGACAGAAATGTGGAGCCGGATTATCTTAAAAACCTGTCGCATAAGGCGGCTTCAATTTTTGGTGTGATTGCGGATACTAGTAAAACCATGCCCAAGTCGGGTGAGTGGAACCACTCGCGTATTGTGCAAAAGAATGGCAAAGTTATCTTTTGGCTAAATGGCGTACAGACGGTTACAGCTGATTTTAAAAGTGACGAATGGAAAAAAGCGGTGGCTGCCGGCTCGATGGTCAAATATCCTTCGTATGCCGCTGCGGTAAAAGGGCATATTGCGCTCCAGGATTGGACAAGCGGCGTATCATTCAGGGATATTAAGATTAAAGAGTTATAAGGATCATGATATCAAAAGTATGAAAAGGACTTATCTGTATATTTTAACCATTTCGTTTTTCTTAGCTGCATGCGGACAGGGCAACGGTAGCCAGGATCAGCAGGATAGTACAGCAGTTGCAAAAACGGCCGAAACTGATACCGCATCCGTACCCGGAATTGAAAAAGTGCCCTTAACGGATACCATTAGTTTAAAGGCTAATGATGATATGCATTTTGATAAAGATTTATTTAAGATTAAAAGGGATAAAAAAATTATACTTCGTTTAATAAATATTGGTTCGCAGGCGGGCAAGCCGATGTTGCATAATGTTGTTATTTTGAATAAAGGTACCGACATATCAAACTTTGCCGATGATGCGCGGAAAGCTGAAAAAGATCAGTATATCCCTCCCTCATTTGCTGCTTCAATTATTGCGCATACCAAGCCGGTTATTGCAGGGAAATCGGACGAAGTGGAATTTACTATAGCACAGCCAGGGGTGTACGATTTTATTTGCAGTTACCCTGGCCATTGGGGAACTATGCAGGGTAAAATAGTTGTTGAATAAGAGATTCGGGTTTATAAATTAAATGTTGAATGTTGGTAGAAGGCGGGCATTAAGCCCGCTTTTTTTGTAAAAGCAATAGCCTGCAATGCTATTTTTATTTAGCGTTTCAAATCAGTTGAATCCCCGAATTTCTAAAATGATTGAGTTTGGTATCATCCGCAGGAAGGTCCGTAATTAAGCCGCTTACGTCTTGCAGATCACAAACCTTATAATATTCATTCAGATTTAATTTTGCATGATTGCTCAGGGCAAAAGTTTTAATTGAATTTTTTAGCATGCTTTGTTTCACTTCACCGTCGTTTTGAAATACGGCGGTTATCCCAAAATCTTTGTGAATAGCACAGGTTCCCATCAAGTAGAAGTCGGCGACATATTTATTAACCTCATCGGTCGTTTGTCCGCCGGTAACGATTTCTGTTTTCCTATTGTATAATCCTCCCAATACAATAAGCTCTATATCTTTAAATTTTGAAATAATGGGTATTAAGGCTAAATTATTGGTAATTAACCTAAAGCTTGAATTTGCCGGTAAATGTGATGCTATGGCGCAAACTGTTGTACCCCCATCCATAAAAATGGTTTGCCCGCTTTTGATTAATTGCTGTGCTTTTAAGGCGATAACATTTTTTTCGTCAGAAAAATATTGAGACCTGTCCTGGAAACTGAGTGGGTTTTTGGATTGCGAAATGGCACCACCCCGTACTTTTAAAAGTAACCCGTTGCTATAAAGGGCCTCAATATCCCTGCGTATGGTATCTTCAGAAACGTTTAAATCCTTAGCCAGGGGTTCGTAAAATACCTTGCCCTTTTGTTTTAAATTAACCAGGATATGATTAAACCGCTCTTCTTTTAACATTTCTAATTATATAACGCAAATATATAATATTGCAAACAAGATAATTAATCCATGCCCGCTGTAGATGCTGTACATGTAATTGGAGCATTCACTCAAATTTGATATGTTTGGTTTATGAACCAGCAACCTATTCCCGCAAATCCTGTAAGGCGTATACTTACTGCAAGCCTCATCGGCACCACTATTGAGTTTTTCGACTTTTACATATACGCCACCGCTGCGGTGCTGGTATTTCCTAAGTTATTTTTCCCGGGGAGTGATCCAACTACGGCTACGTTGCAGTCGCTGGCTACTTTTGCGCTGGCCTTTGTTGCACGGCCGATCGGGGCGGCATTGTTTGGGCACTTCGGCGATCGTAAAGGGCGCAAAGCTACGCTTGTTGCTGCGCTAATGACCATGGGGCCATCAACTGTAGCTATCGGGCTTTTACCGGGCTATGCTTCCATCGGTATTGCAGCCCCCATTTTATTGGCCTTATTTCGTTTTGGACAAGGATTGGGCCTTGGCGGCGAATGGGGTGGCGCGGTGTTACTGGCTACAGAAAATGCCCCTGCTAACAAAAAAGCCTGGTATGGCATGTTTCCGCAGTTAGGCGCACCTATAGGTTTTTTGATATCCAGCGGCAGTTTCCTCATCCTCAGCAAAACCATGAGCGAAAATGATTTTATTAGTTATGGCTGGCGCATCCCTTTTATTGCCAGTGCCATATTGGTTTGGGTAGGCCTGTATGTGCGGTTAAAAATAACCGAAACGCCGGCGTTTATGAAGATAATTAACAATAACCAACGCTCAAAAATTCCGTTTGCCGATGTTTTTGTTAAACATACCAAAGCCATAACATTAGGTACGCTGGCTACAATTACCACCTTCCTGCTGTTTTATTTAATGACGGTATTTACACTTAGCTATGGAACAACCGTGCTTCATTACCCTAAAAGCAGTTTTTTGATTATCCAAATGATATCGATGCTGTTTTTCGGTTTGGGCATTCCGCTGTCATCATTGCTGGCTGATAAATACGGGCGCAGCCAAATGCTTATTGTGGCAACCGTTTGTATTATGGCGTTCGGGCTTGTTTTTGCTTCCTTGTTTACCACCGGCAGCCTGGTAACAACCGCAGTATTTCTTTCGCTGGGTATGTTTTTAATGGGCCTTACCTATGGGCCAATAGGCACCACGCTGGCCGGCATTTTTCCGGCATCGGTGCGTTATACCGGCGCTTCGCTGGCATTTACCCTGGCGGGGATTTTAGGCGCTTCGCTCACACCTTATTTGGCAACCACCCTGGCGCACAATTACGGACTTGTTTCTGTTGGCTATTACCTTACAGCAGCTTCGACTGTTACACTGCTGGCTTTGCTGGGGGCCCGGAAGATGATTAGTAAATAGGCCGAATAATTACACCATATGGCGCGGGTATGCGCTATTTAAATATGTCAAAAGCCTCAGGTTATTCAACTTGAGGCTTTTGCGTTTAATAAACGGAAGCTACGGATAATGGTGTAGTAACTATTCCCACCCTATTTATTCAGCTCCTTATCAATTTCGGCTATAACACTTCTGATATCTTTAGCGAGTTCCTTTTTTTGTCGGATGCGCTCGTGAATATAATTTCCATAGTAAACAATTTGGTACTTTACAGCGGGGTCGTTCAGCAGCTGTGAAACATGAACAATCTTTTTTGAATCCATGGGCGCTTTCATACCAATGTAGGTATTGTAATCGTTGCGCCGGCTTCCATAAATATACTCATCGGCGCTAACCTGGAAAGGCATTTCGGTGGTATATAAACTGGTTATATGTTTTAAAAGGCTTTGATTCTCAATGAGCCGCAGGTAGCCGCTGGATTTAAAACCTTCGAATCGTCCATTATCGAAGTCAAAATAATCGGTATTTAAAAGTTGCCCGCCGTTGGCGTCTATGTAGGCAGCGTCCACCTTGTGGCTCACAATTTGCTGCCATACCGTATCGTAATACTTTGCGGTAGCGTTCAAATCGATAACTGCGTAATCGAGATTTCGCGCTTCATTTTTCAAATCGCCCCTTATGCCTGTCAAAAACTCCTTTTCCATTTTGCGCTCGTTGCGCCAATCGTTCCAGTTGTGAAAAGCCAGCGTAATACTAACTGCAAATATGATGATCGCTGCCTCCTCGGCAAGCTCCAGTATTTTTTTGCGCCAGGTTTTTTCTTTGTTTGTAATAAGATGGACGGCAGCCTCGGTATGCTTGATTATTTTCTCCTCAGACATATATTAAAATTTGACACTTGTTAATGTTTAGTAACAAATATAAAACTCCGCGCAAAACACTGCATACCAAAACCAATATATATTTTGCCCTTATTTGCTAAAAAGTCACTGGTAGCATTTCCGCTTTAGGCCATACCCGACATACTAGCGCCAGAAAGGGAGGAATATTCAAACATCATTTTAATTTTGCACTAATAGGATTTGCGAGGGGTTGACGCCTGCGGCAATGGTGTATTCCAGTTTCCCGGTTTTGTTAAATGCGTATACTATGCCGTTCATTGCGCCATCTTTTGCATCACCCACAAATACTTCTCCTGTTGCGGTACTTGCCGCTATGCAGGTGGGGTGCATAAATGATGTGCCATCGGTAACAAAATGGGTAACTGCATGTGTTGTGGCGTTAAGCGCCAGCAGGTTATTTGAATTATCAAAAAAATATACAAAGTTTCCTGCCCCGGTTAATGTTAAGTTTGTAAACGGCGCCTGGGCTTGTGTGGTAAATATGGGCACATTGGTTTTTGGGCTTACAACAGTCAACCCGCCTACGGCCTGATACTCGAAACCAGCATTTTCATCAAAAGGCGAGAGCGTATAGATATTGCCATTGCCATCGGTTGTCATGGTAGTGGTTTGTGGTATAACCTTTATTATCGGGTCTGATACCGTTAACGTTGTCAAATCAATTGTTGATATCGTGGCATCATAGATACTGGTATTCGCGATATACAATGTACTGTTTACAACGGCTAAACCTCCGTCGGCGAAATTGTCATAATTGCCGCCTCCCAGGCTTATCGTTTTTGTTACGGAAAGGGTAGCAGTATCCAGTACCGTTACTTGCTCGAAACCGCTTACAAATATATTTTCTTTATAACAGGCTATTCCGCCACCGCTGAGGTTTACCTGTTGAATTAATTTACCCGTTCGTGCATCAATAACGGTAATTCCGGTAAAACCGAGGATGTACATTTTTGATCCGTAAATTTTTAAATCTGACCCGCCCCCAATTTGCGTTTGTGTTCCGTTAGCCATGCTATACTGATCAGCAACCAGCTTTTTCGACGCAATGTTATAATAAGACAATGAACCGTTGGTATAAGTATAAACTATACTTCCGGTGGCATTAACCGGAAAAGAATAATTTAAGATTCCCTTGTTCAGCACAAATACGCCGGTTGGCGCAATACCACCGTTTGGAGCTGCGCCGCCGGCCTTTGCCGGCGCCATTTGATCTTTACGGCACGATGCCAGCAACAACGAGATGAGCACGATAAACACAGCGTAGTTTTTTAATTTTTTCATGGTGATATAATATTTTAATAATTGTTCTGATAAAATCACTCCAATTACCTTGAAATTGAAAATACGGTAATTGGTATTACATAAATATTAAATGCAGCCCACACCATATAGTATTTTACACGAAGCATGGTGATTACTTGATGAAACCATGAAAAAGGTTTATTAAGTGCCGGATGGCAATTAACGCTAATAAATAATCCCCGCTGTAGACGCTGTCTACGGATTAATTATGTCCTCTTCTGGCGCGATGTAGCGGTGAAAAGTGAGGTGGCGTACTCATGGCTTTTTACTTTGGAGTAAGTAACCAAACAGAAAAGTCACGGGTAGCTTTTCCGTTTTAGGCCATGCCAGACATGCGCGCGCCCAATGTCATTAAGTTAAGGGATTATCATATTGCATCTCTTTGATTTTTAGTCACTTTAGGTCGTGTTCTGGCCCTGTATTTGCCAACGTGTCTTTCAATAGTTCGGTTATTTCGTATTGGAA
>Ga0302303_10000535_pt1 | contig 30350 bp, 29 predicted proteins | sample III_Palsa_E2_1_FD_194542 | JGI IMG/M metagenome (GOLD analysis project Ga0302303, IMG submission 194542) | Peat permafrost microbial communities from Stordalen Mire near Abisko, Sweden - III_Palsa_E2_1 | ecosystem: Environmental > Terrestrial > Soil > Palsa > Peat permafrost | place: Sweden...
GAGGCTTTAAAAACCAAAGGTCTCTCTAAAGAAAGCAGCGAAATTTTACTGCAAATATTAACGCTTGCCGATTTGGTAAAATTTGCCAAACAGCAGCCAACCCCATATGAAAATGAGCAAAGCATAGAAAATGCCATCATTTTCATCCAGCAAACCCGTATTGTACCACAACCGGTTGAAATTAAGGAGGAGCCATCCAAATGAAGTGGTTTAGCGGAATAGAATTTGCCCAACCCGGTTTCTTTTGGCTGCTGCTCATCATCCCGTTGATGGTGGCGTACTATTGGTGGCGCAACCAGCAGTTGCAGGGCACGCTTGGCGTATCTACCACCAAAAGCTTTGCCTTAAAGCACAAAAGCAATATGTACATTTTCAGGCATTACAGTATTGTGCTGAGGTGCATGGCTTTTATTGCCATTATTGTAGCGCTGGCAAGGCCGCAATCTGCCTTAAGCTGGGAAAATGAGACCACCGAAGGTATCGATATCATGATCGCGTCCGATATTTCGGGCAGTATGCTTTCAGAGGATTTTAAGCCTAACCGTTTAGAAGCCGGTAAAAATATAGCCATCGATTTTATCAAGGCCCGCCCGGATGACCGGATCGGCCTGGTGATCTTCAGCGGTGAAAGTTTTACGCAATGCCCGCTGACTATCGACCATGATGTACTCATCAACTTATTCTCCGATATTCATAACGGGATGATTGATGATGGTACCGCCATCGGCATGGGTTTGGCCACTGCGGTTAACCGTTTAAAGGATAGCGAAGCAAAAAGTAAGGTAATTATTTTATTGACGGATGGTGTAAACAACATGGGTTCCATCCCGCCAATTACCGCTGCCGAAATTGCCAAACAGTTTAACATTCGTGTTTATACGGTTGGTATCGGCACCAATGGTTCGGCGCCATATCCGTTTAAAGATCAGTTTGGCAATACGCATTACCAGATGATCCCGGTTGATGTGGATGAGAAAACGTTAACCCAAATTTCTGACATAACCGGCGGTAAATATTTTAGGGCGAGAAATAACAACGAGCTGGCGCAGATCTATCAGCAAATTGATAAACTGGAAAAAGTTAAAATAGCGGTAACACAATATCACAGAAAAACCGAGCGCTATTTGCCGTATGCAATCATCGCTTTAGCGTTATTATCGCTTGAATTTTTATTAAGTAACACCATTTTTAAAGGAGCTATAACCTAATGCTAAGATTTGCAAATGCATATATTTTATGGGCCCTGGTGCTTGTGCCGCTGCTGATCATCGTATTTTTGATCGTACGCGACTGGAAGAAACGCGCGCTTGCTTCTTTGGGCGATAAAGCGGTAATCAGTCGCATTATGCCGCAGGTATCATTCTCGAGGCCGGTTTTAAAATTTATATTTTTTATAGTTGCCTACACCGTGCTGATTATTGGTATTGCCGACCCGCAAGTTGGCGGCCATACCGACGAGGTGAAAAAGCGGGGTGCCGATATCATGATATTGCTGGATGTATCCAACAGTATGCTATCAAAAGATTTTGCACCTGACCGCTTGGATAATGCAAAACAAGCCCTTGCACAATTGATAGACAACCTGCACGAAGATCGCATCGGCATCGTTGTTTTCGCGGGCGAGGCCTATGTACAAATGCCCATCACTACCGATTATTCGGCAGCTAAAATATTTTTGAATACCATTAATACCAACATGGTTCCGGTGCAGGGCACGGCCATTGGGGCGGCTATTGATCTGGGTGCAAAATCTTTTGATTATAAGGATGGCACCAGCAAAGCCATGATATTAATGACCGATGGCGAAAACCACGAAGACGACGCGATTACCTCCGCCCAAAGCGCGCATGAAAAAGGTGTTGCTATCCATGTGATCGGCTTTGGTTCGCCGCAGGGCGCGCCGGTTCCAATTTATGAAAACGGTAAACAAAACGGTTTCCATTTGGATAGTGCCGGGCATACGGTTATCAGTAAACTAAACGAGGATATGTGTAAGCAGATAGCACTGGCAGGCAATGGCGTTTACATCAGGGCTACTGATGCCAACAGCGGGCTGGGTATTGTAATGGATCAGATCCACAAAATGAAACAATCAACTTATGACAGTAAATCCTTTAAGGATTTTGAAGACCGTTTCCAGTTTTTTATAGCGATAGCGCTGCTGTTGTTTGTTGCCGAGTTCTTTATCTCGAACAGGAAGAATTTAAGGTTAAGTAATTTAAAATTGTTTGAAGTGAAAAAGCCATGAAGCAGTTTATTTTAGCCATAACGATGATGCTTTGTACTTCGGCGCTTTTTGCGCAGGATGCAAAAACTTTGATATATAAAGGCAATGAGCTTTACGATCAAAAAAAATACAAGGAAGCCGAAGCTGATTACCAAAAAGCTGTTGCCAAAAAGAAATTGCCTTTAGAGGGTAATTTTAACCTGAGCGATGCCCTATACAAGCAAAAGCAATATGATAACGCGGCAAAAAACTTCACCAATATCGCTTCATCAACAAATGACCCGCAGGTAAAGGCGAGTGCTTACCATAACCTGGGTAACTCCATGCTGGAAAGTAAAAAGTACGATGAAAGCATCGATGCTTATAAAAAAGCCTTGCTGAATAACCCTAAAGATGATGCTACCCGTTACAACCTGGCGTATGCGCAGGAAATGAAGAAAAAGGAACAAAATCAAAACAAGAATAATCAGAACAATCAAAATAACCAGCGTAACCAAAATCAAAACAAGAGTAAAAACGATAAAGGTAACCCGGATAAAAACAAGCAGGATCAGAATAAACAAAATCAGGATCCCAATAAGCAGGACCCGGGCAAACAAGATCCTAATAAGCAGGATCCAAACAAACAGGATCAGCAAAAACAACAGCAGCAGCCTAAGGACGGCATCTCAAAAGATGATGCCCAGCGGATGTTAGATGCCCTCAACAACCAGGAGCAGGACACACAGGATAAGCTGAAGAATAAAAAGTTAAAAGGCACGGGTACACGTGTATTAAAAGATTGGTAATCTTGTTATTTTTACAATATCAATGAAAAAAAGAATTAGCCTCGTATTATTTTTACTGTTGACCACAAGCCTGCTGTTTGCGCAGAGCAAATTTGTGGCCACAGCCAGCAAAACTAACGTTGGCGTAGGCGAACAGTTCGAGGTAGACTTTACGATGAACGGCGGCGGTACACATTTTGTACAGCCCGATTTTCATGATTTCCAGGTGCTATCCGGCCCTAACATGGAATCAAGCTTTGCATCCGTTAACGGTGTATCAACCATGAGCCTTGGCTACGGTTTTATTTTGGTAGCCAACAAAGAAGGTACTTTTACTATTGATGCCGCGGCTGTGGTAATGAACGGGCATACGGTTACAACCGCTCCGCTAAAAATCAGGGTTAAGGGGCAGGCAGCAGCGCAACCGGCACAACCAGCGCAAGCCGCAGCCCCTGATAACGATCAGAAGACTGAGAATGTAAAAGATCTGTCCAAAATGGTTTTTGTTCGCGCGGTAACCGATAAAACCCGCGCTTATATAGGCGAGCAGATCAAGGTATATTATAAACTGTACGTGCGTGGTGTTGGCCTGCTTGGCGGCCAGCCGGATAAAGCACCCGATCTGAATGGTTTCTGGAACCAGGATGTGCAAGGCAAAGGGCCTAATACCTGGAAGAGCGAGATTTATAAAGGCCAGCGGTATAACGTTACTACCATAAAGCAATCTATGCTTTTCCCACAGCATCCCGGGGATCTTTCCATTGATCCGCTCTCAATGACTTTGGGCGTGCGGGTGCCTTTCAAAGATCAGTTTGATAATCCTTTTGGTAATTTTAAAGATGTTAAATACGCGGTAAAAAGCCAGCCGATAATTATACATGCTGTTGCCCTGCCAACTGCAGGCAAACCAGCCGACTTTGCCGGCGCTGTGGGTAACTACACTGTTTACAGCGATATAGATAAAAAAGAGCTGAAAGCAAACGAAACGGTTAACTATACCGTTGATATTTCGGGCACAGGTAACTTAAATTTGATCAATTCGCCCAAAATAACTACCCCGGTTGATGTTGAAAAATACGACCCAAAAACCACCGACCATATTGTGGTTGACTCAAACGGTGTATCGGGTAGCAGGCAGTTTAGCTATTTGCTGATACCAAGGCACGAAGGTAGCTTTACCTTACCGCCGCTTGGTTTTACTTATTTTAACCCTTCAAGCGGGCGTTATGTAACCGTGCCAACCAAATCATTTATCATTAAGGTTGATAAAGGCGATGCGCAGGCCAACGCACCGGCGTTTAACTCATCAGAGCAGCAGGATATTAAATTGCTGGGTAACGATATCCGCTACATTAAAACCGCATCGGCTGATGTGTATAAAGATGGCGAAGGGTTTTACGGTTCGGCCACTTACTATTTGCTACTATTGCTTGGCCCGGTATTGTTTATCGGCGCGCTGATTTACCGTAGCTGGTTAACCAAATACAACAGCGATTTGGCTAAAGTACGCAGTCGCGAAGCCAGCAAAATGGCAGCTAAGCACTTAACCGCGGCGCAAAAGGAGTTAACCGCAGGCAACCGGGCTGCATTTTATGATGCGGTGGCAAAAGGCCTGTATGGCTATTTAAGCGATAAGCTGAACATCCCGGTATCCGACCTGAACAAGGAAAATATTATAACACAATTACAAGCCCGCAAACTGGACGAAGGTACCACCAAGCAATTGGTTGATACGATGGACTTATGCGAAATGGCCCGCTTCGCGCCGGTAACCGGGATCTCAGAGCAGCAGGTGTTTGATAAAGCAAAAAATACGATCAATGAAATTGAAGAGAAAATATAACCAGCTAAACCGCGGGTTGTACCTGCTGTTGATGCTTGCCTTGCCCCTGTTTTCGCTGGCTGACGACAAGGTGAACGCGCTTTTTGAAAAAGGCAACCAGCTTTATACCAAAGGGCAATACCCGCAAGCAGCACAGGCTTATACCCAAATATTGAATAATGGCTACCAATCTGCTGTTATTTACTATAATGCGGGTAACGCCTATTATAAAATGGATGATATGCCTTCGGCGATTTTATACTATGAGAAAGCGCATAAACTGGCACCTAATGATGAGGCAACCAGCATTAACATCCAGTTGGCCAACCTAAAAATTACTGATAAAATTGAGGCGCAACCCGAGTTTTTTGTAGACCGCTGGTGGCACAGTTTTATATTGTTTTTACCTGTAGGGAAATTAGCGGGCATTAGCACATTATTATTTATCGCAGGCTTTGGCTTACTGATCTGGTATCTTTTCACCGGATCATATGCGCTAAAAAGAATAACATTTTATACTGGTATTGTGGTGATTTTAGGTGGCATTGTATTCAGCTTTATGGCCAACAGGCAGGTAAGTTATTTTGACGGGCACCACCAGGCTATTGTTTTCAGCAGTTCGGTTATCGTAAAAGGATCACCTGATCTGAATGCCAAACCGCTATTCGTGATCCACGATGGCACTAAGGTTTCCATCACCCAAACTAACCAAAACTGGATAGAGATACAACTGCCAAACGGCAATTCAGGCTGGATAACGGTTGATAATGTGAAGGATATTTAATACCGGGTTATTCTCCCGGTATTTCTTCTGCAAGCACTTCAATTCCTGCTTTATCATAATAAATACAGGTCATATCATCCAGGTCGACAATCCATTTTTCGATGCCCGATCTGGCGCAATCCTGGCAGAAACGGTAATAGCCCGTTTGACCGTCCTGGTGAATAGCAAGGTCTTCCTTAAACTCTTCAACATTGGTTTCATCTTCAATCGGCAGCGGTTCATACATTCCCGGCGACGAAACGAACTGACCATCAACGGCGTTATACTCGGTATGGTTATCGCTTACATAGGTGGTAAAACTTTTTACACCCAGGGCTTTAATATCCTTTATGTATTTGGGGAAGTCTTCACCGGTTTTTACCTTTTCATGGGCGGTTTTAATTTGGTCGATTGTAAACATAATTTCTTTTAATAAATAAATTGAATCAATAAATCTTAATTTCCCTCTTGAGAAGGGGAATCGCACTGGCCGAAGCTCATTATGTATTAATTATCGCAGCCGATAATTGCTCCCAATCTTTAATAGCATCTTCAATCCCTAACATCTCCCCTATTAATCCATAAACATCTTCAGCGGTTTTCCCATTATCCCGCCAATACTTAACAGATGTTGCTCCTGCGGATTTTGAAAGCTTATTACCCGATGCATCCGTAATTAAAGCATGATGACAAAAAGCGATCCGCCCAAAATCATCTCTTTTAAGTAGTGATGCTAAATGATGCTGCGCCAATGTGGATGCCCATAAGTCCTCGCCCCTAACCACCAGATCAACACCATAAAACAGATCATCCACAACCGAGGTTAGCTGGTATGCCGGGAAACCATCCTTTTTCCGCACAATAAAATCATGCATCTCAGCAGGCAACGTAGGTTTGATAATTTCACCTTGATAATCTTTAACAACAATGTTATCATCGTTACCCGTTATCAACCGCCAGCTTACATTTTCAGCATGTAGAGAAATATGTTTCTCCAAACACCGGCATTCGTTTTCAATCAATTGCTTGCGCGAACAATCACAGGCGTAAACCAGGCTATTATCCTGCAGGTATGTTAAAGCTTCGTTATACAACCCCATCCGGTGCATTTGCGAGTAGGTATCCTCAAATTCCTGCAAATTACGCGGACCTTCATCCCAGGGGATCTCTAAAAAATTGAGCGTATCAAAAACATCCTGTATGTATTGCGGGTTTGCCCTTGTTTGGTCGATGTCGTCAATCCGCAACAATATTTTAGCGCCTCTTTGCCTGGCTAATGCAGCGGTAATAGCGAAAGACAATACATTACCTACGTGTAAAAAGCCGCTGGGTGTTGGCGCTATCCGGGTTTTATGGTATGGAATGATTGTATTATTCAAGTCTCAATTATATCATATAGTATTTATCTATTCAAAAACCAGATGTCATAGTTTTTATCTATTTAGCCCAATGCTTGCTTTTCCACTCCTCACGTTCACGCTCATTTAAGAAAGTCCAGGCCACTATACGGCTTACTTTTTGGCCCTGCGACATGCTGATTGTTTTAACCTCTGTTGCCGATACGGTACGCAAACCTTTATAAACGCCGGCTAAAGTTTCCTTTTTTGAAACCAGTGTGCTAAACCACAAAACATTCTTTTTAAACAATGCGCTTTGATCAGTCATGCGCCGGATGAATGCGGCTTCGCCACCTACGCACCACAGTTCATTATTCTTGCCGCCGAAATTAAGTACCGGTGCCTGTGATTTTGCATTGTTTAAGTTATCCCATTTACGGTTAGTCCCGGCCTGCGCCTCTTGCCATGAGGAATGGAACGGCGGGTTACAAATCGTCAGGTCAAAAACTTCATCCTGCCTGATAACACGTTTAAAAATATCGGCATTATTAGTTTGCTGCCGGGTGATAATGTTGTCCTTTATTTTAGGGTTAGTAGCAATATTATTATTTGCGGCTTCAATAGCTACCGGGTCGATATCTGTGCCAACAAACTCCCACCCGTAAATACTGGTGCCTAAAATAGGATAAACACAGTTAGCGCCGGTACCGATATCCAAAACCCTAACCTGTTTGCCCTGCGGGATGATGCCATCGTTATTTTCGCCCAGCAAATCGGCCATATAATGGATATAATCTGCCCGGCCGGGTATCGGCGGACAAAGGTAGCCTTCCGGGATATCCCAGTGCTTAACGCCATAAAATTGCTTCAACAGCGCCCGGTTTAAGGTTTTAACAGCCACCGGATCGCTAAAGTTGATGGATAGCGTTTCGTATTTATTAGGCTTTACATATTTGGCCAGCTCCGGGGTAGTTTTTATCAACCGGGGAAAATCGTATCCCTGGCGGTGCAGGTTGCGTGGGTGCAGGTTTTCTTTTTGTGCTGGTGCTTGTTGCGTTTCTGATGGCATATGCAAATGTACACGCTTTTAGGGGTATACTATAACATACTGTAATACTACCTGATGTAGATAACAAATTTTACAGGTTTAGTATTTAATGGCGACATACCTTTGATCTTATTTCTCTTAATAGTAATATTTAATTTATCGGCTATAACTAAATCTTTATTATTAAGATAGATAGAGTCTTTATCCGAATTAAGCTTTATCCAACCGCCAGTATCAACAATATAATATTGATCGTCAATTTTAACCAGTGTATTTTCATTTCCACTTTTTGCTGCTGATAGTTTATCGTTAAATTCTTTTTCAGCGTTTACTTTAGTAAAACCTTTCAATACATCTTCATAAGCCAGATTACCACCACCCCCGAATGAAGAAAATGAATCAGCTTTTGATTTGCTATGTTTCAGCCCAAAATACATTACTTTTTTCGCGCCGGTTTTTAAATCACCCCAGTGGTCATATTCTGTAAACGTTTGGTAGCCAACGCTGGTAATTTTTAATTTGAACGTGATATCTCCGCTTTTTAAAAAATCTATTTTTATATCAAAGTAACCATTCTTATCTGTGCTGCCGAGTAAAGTATTATTAATATCATAGATTTTAGCATCTGCAACTGGCAATAGGGTTTCCGCATTTACCACTAAACCAGCAATGTTGATATACCGGCTATCTAAATTCCTTTTTTCGGCAAATGAAGAGAAAGCAATTATGCCGGAAATGAATACTATTATACTGATAGTTTTTAAAAAATGGCTCATCGATTTATAAATAAGAGTTTAGTGCTGTAATTTATAAAAAACCATGAATTGTTGTACTAAAATTTGATTCAGCTAAAAAAATCACCCAATTAATCACGCTTATCTATACCTTTATGCCAAGACTAAAACACTACCCCCTCTACTATGAAATTCGCTTTAAAAACAACGCTATTACTTCCGCTTTTGTTGATCACGATTAGCTCCTTTGGGCAGGTAGAAAAACTTATTAAACAATTACATGATCCTAATGACAAAAAGGTAATGGTTACCGCGCATCGCGGCGATTGGCGCAATGCGCCGGAAAACTCGTTGCAGGCTTACAAATTAGCTATTGAAATGGGGGTTGATTGTTTTGAGGTTGACCTCAACATAACCAAAGATGGCGTAGTGGTTATTATGCACGATGGCACTATCGACAGGACTACCGACGGCACCGGAAAACCATCTGATTATACGCTTGCCGAACTAAAGAAATTTCACCTGAGAAATGGCTTAGGCATTTTAACCAAACACACCATCCCTACTTTAGAAGAAGTAATGCTGCTGGCCAAAGGCAAAGTACTGGTTAACCTTGATAAAAGCCTGTCCTATTATAACGAAGCCTACCAGGTGCTAAAGAAAACAGGCACATTAAAACAAGCCATTTTTAAAACCGATGCGCCTTACAGCGAAGTTAAAGCGATGTATCCTAAAATTATTGATAGCATTACCTTTATGGCCGTTATCGATTTGGATAAGCCAACCGGTAAACAGATCATCGATGATTACCAGGCCCACATGAAACCGGTTGCCTTTGAGCTGATCTTTCAAAAAGACACTTCATCTGTTTTAAAAAATGATGCATTTATCAAAGCGCACGGCTCGCGCATATGGATAAATTCGTTATGGCCAAGCTTGAATGGCGGCCATGCTGATGACCTTGCCGTTGAAGAATCGGATCCTAAAGATAGCTGGGACTGGTTGATCAGTCACGGTGCCAATATGCTGCAAACCGACAGGCCTAAACAACTGCTGGAATACTTGAGGAAAAAGTCGCTGCACGATTAGTATTATTGGGTTTACTTCTGTTATTTTACATTTAAACCCTGTACAAATCACAACAGAAACCTCCTTGTATGAAAAAGATATTTTGCACGTTAATCCTGCTTTTTTTAGCTATCAGCAGTTTTGCCCAAACGATTATTGGCACGTGGTATGGCGTGCTAAAAGTGCAGGGAACCGCAATCCATCTTATTTTTCACCTCGCTAAAAACGACACGGCCTACACCAGCACAATGGATAGCCCGGACCAGGGTGCTAAAGGCCTTGCTGCCAATAAAACTGATTTCACCGGCAATCAATTAACGATTGACCTGAGCAAATTTGGCATCAAATATACCGGTGCATTTAAACCCGACAGCAATATTATCACCGGTACTTTTATGCAGGGCGCATTACGCCTTCCGCTAAACTTGTCTTCAAAAGAGTCAACCGAGGTTGCCCAACAACCTGCCCGCCCTCAGGACCCAAAGGATTTCCCCTATAAACAGGAAGAAGTAACCTTTACCGATACAAAAGGCGGCAATCAACTTGCCGGGACTTTAACCATGCCGGCAAGCGGGCATGCATCAAAAATTGTTATCCTTATTACCGGCTCCGGCCCGCAAAACCGCAACGAAGAATTAGTGCCGTTTAATCACCGCCCATTTTTGGTTTGGAGCGATTGGCTTACCCGCCACGGCATTGCAGTACTCAGATACGATGATCGGGGCGTGGCAAAATCTACCGGCGATTTCCAGGCAGCAACAACTGCTGATTTTGCCAATGATGCAGAAGCCGCGGTTAACTACATCAAATCGCGTAATGATTTAAAAGGATTAGCCATAGGGTTGATGGGCCACAGCGAGGGTGGAATTGTAGCGCCATTAGTTGCCAGTAGAAATAAATCGGTAAAATTTGTGGTTATGCTGGCCGGGCCGGGTGTGCCAATTGTTGAGCTGATGACCAGGCAAACTGCCGATCAGTTAAAACTAAATGGCGTATCTCCTGAGATCATAAAACTAAGCACCCAAACTAACCTAAAGCTTTATACTGCCGCCATCCGCTATAATAATTTACCCGATGATGCTTTTAAGCTAAAGCTCGATTCTATTCTGTACAATGATTTTAAGACTTATCCGGCAGACGCATTAGGCAATCAAAAACCGGATGATATTGTAAAGCGCGCAGTAGCGGAAATTAGCAGCCCGTGGTTTAGGTATTTTGTAACGATTGACCCGGCAAGCTATCTTACCAAAGTTAAATGCCCGGTGCTGGCCATTGATGGCACGTTGGATATGCAGGTAAATGCCGAAAGTAACCTGGCCGCGATTAAAAAAGCTTTGGATGCTGCGGGGAATAAAAATAATACAGAAGTGGATTTACCTTATTTAAACCATTTGATGCAAAAAGCACAAACAGGTGCGGTTAGTGAGTATAAAACGATTGAAGAAACGGTTGATCCTGTTGCGTTGCAATCAGTATCCGGTTGGATTAATAAATTACCATAATGTAGCTACTAGCTAAGTGGGGAAGGATATTACAATAACAAGTTTATCTGCTAAGGTCTGAGATTATACTATTCATCCTGTCGGTTATTTTTTTCGCACCCAACTCATTTACGTGATCGGCATCGTAATAATCCTGCGCAACAAACGCCGTGTCTCTTAAATAATCGTAATACACAGTGTTTTTATATTCCTTTGTCAGCGATATCATTTCGTTATTGGATTGATTTAGCTGATCGACATTTAAATGGTCAACATACGATTTATAGCCCGGCGACCTGTAAAATATCACTGCTACATGGTTGGCTTTAGCATATTCAAGGATAGATTTTAATATACCTACATTTTGATTAAACAACGCCCGTGAGGCTACATTATGCCGTTGCGCCGCTGTAATGCCTGTTGAATCAAGGTTGTTGTGAATTGTAAATTTATAGCTTTCGCCCCAGCCCAAAGTGGATATTGTGATTGGCGAAACATGATCTAAATAATATTGCTGAAGCTTGTATTTGTTAACTTTAAAATTGTTCCCAAACACCTCACTATTGTCTGCCAAGGTGTAACTGTCATGTATTCCATAATAAATATTATAGTTTTTAACCCGCCATTCTTCATCCTGTGTGGCAAGCTGTATAAATAAGGTTTGCGCATCAATTGGCAGAATAATAAATTTCAGATCGTGCCAATGGTTTTTATATTTATTCAATATGCCCCAGTCATAATCTAAGGTTTGGTTTACGTAGGCAGCATTATATCCTCTTAGTTTTAACAAGCTCGGGTCAATGCCATAAAAACTGTGAGATGTGCCTAAAATCAAAACCTGTACCTCGTCAGAATTTTTATCCAGATAAAGGCGTTTAGCTAAATAATCGTTAGGTATTTTTCGCAGCAATATTTCGCAGCTTACACCAAGTATAATAAGCGGCAAAAAAAACAGGGCTGTTAATTTTAAAAACTTTATCACGGTTTAAAATTGAAAATAAATAAATGTTTGCTCGGCCCCCGCGAAATAGAAGATGGCGAAAATGAATGCATAGTAAGCTGCCCAGCGTGTTAACCGCGGCCATTTAACACCAAATTTAACAAGCGCGTATTGCTCTTCGCGCCCAAGCCATTCAATACACACAAATGCAATAATTAGTAAAACAATATTTACGGGCACCTGTGACGGGCGCGTAAATAACGAGCGCGAAAACATTTCTGATAGATAGCGGAAGGCATCATGTATACTATCCGATCTGAAAAATATCCAGGCAAAAACAGTTAAACCAAATGTTAGTATAATTGATAAAAACTCTTTTATAGTTGGCAGGTATTTTCCTTGTGCTACAATACTTAAATTGTTTCTGTTGGTTTTAAAGAGGATTGAAGGCATAATGTAAAGGGCATTTAAAAATCCCCAAAAAATAAAAGTAAGATTGGCGCCATGCCAAAATCCGCTTACTATAAAGATGATAAATACGTTTCTAACATTCATCCAGGTGCTGCCTTTGCTGCCCCCTAGAGGGATGTATAAATAATCTTTAAACCACGATGAAAGGGAGATATGCCACCTGCGCCAAAACTCTGCTATATCTCTTGAAAAATACGGGAACGCGAAATTTTTAAGCAAATCAATACCAAATAGTTTTGCCGTACCTAAGGCGATATCTGAATACCCCGAGAAATCACAATAAATCTGGAACGCGAAAAATATTGCCCCCACTACATGTGTACTGCCCGAATAAGCCGCCGAATGGTTAAACACCAAATTGGAATACTTAGCACATTGATCTGCAATTACTATTTTTTTAAAAAGCCCCCATAAAATCTGCTTTAGCCCATCAACGCCCTGGGCGTAATTAAAGCTGCGTTTTTTTCTAATTTGAGGCAACAAATGGGTAGCCCTTTCAATAGGCCCTGCAACCAACAATGGGAAAAAACTTACAAATAGCGAATAGGTGACGAAGTTTCGCTCAGGTTCGATACGCCCTTTGTAAATATCAATTACATAGGATAACCCGTGAAAAGTATAAAAGGAGATGCCGATAGGTAAAATCACATGAATAGTCCATGGATCGATGTGATAACCGGTTTGAGCAACCGCGGCACTAAATGATTCAACAAAAAAGTTATAGTATTTAAAAAACCCCAGAAAACCCAGGTTTACGCATATACTCGTCCAAAACCAGAATCTCTTTTTAAATAAGCTATTTGCTTCAAACATCTTTATCCCTGTATAATAATCCAGCAGGGTAGAAAATATCAACAGGAACAGGAACCGGTAATCCCAACAGCCATAAAAAAAATAGCTGGCTGCAAGCAAAAGTAAGTTTTGAAATTTTAAGTGCTTTGATACAACAAACCAATATAAACAAAAAACTATTGGCAAAAATATGGCAAAACTAATTGAGTTAAATAGCATTAGCGGTAATGAATAGCGGCATAATCAAATAAAAAAATTAACAGAGATCTTCAGCTTACGGGTATTACTGCATGCTTGATAATCAACAATTGTTAAAGGTTTATACTAAAAACAATATTAACAATTAATTTAAAACAATTATGTATCATAATTGTAAAACACCCCACAAATAAACGAGATGAATAATTGTATAATAATTGGGTACTATTATATGCCCAAAGCAATTTCTCTTAACTTATTGGCAGTTATAGGTTTCACGATAAAGTCAGTTATTTGCCGGTAGCAGCACGACCGTTTAAAATCAGCCTCATCAATTGATGAACTTACAATGTAAATACTTATTTTTTTGCTGATTAAAAGCTTGCAAAACTCATCCATAAACTGCCAGCCATCTAAAACAGGCATATTAATATCAAGCAGTACCAGGTCGGGTAAATTTTCGGCATGAGTTAAATTATCCCTAAAAAAATCCAGCGCTATTTGTCCGTTAGCAAAAAAGATAGTTTTTGACGCGATCTCGGTAATGGCAATAATTTTTTTTACGGCGTAGGTATAAATTTCGTCATCATCAATAATACAGGCGGTTTCTATCTTTTTCATATGATCGGCTTTAATAATTATGGATTATTTTTTAGGATGAGGATTAAATATTACTTTAAAAGTTGCCCCTTTACCCACCTCACTTACCACCGAAATTTTGCCGCCCTGCGATTCTATCTGCGTTTTAATCAGGAAAAGGCCAACTCCATGCGCATCCTTGTTAGCGTGAAAGGTTTTATATAAACCAAATATCTTACTGCCATGCAAGTTTAAATCAACACCAACACCGTTGTCAATGCACTCCAAAACGATATTACCCGTTACACTTTTGTATGATCTGAGTTTGATGTGCGGCAATTCACTTTCTTTACGGTATTTTATCGCGTTAGAAATTAAATTCATTAAAACGCTTTCCATATACAGCCGGGGGAATAGCACCGTTTTAATCTCGAAATCCGTTTCAACGGTTACATTTTTCATGGAAAGTTCCGATCCTAAAATATCAAGCACCTTATTGGTTACCTCACCAAAATCTAAAATATCGGGCGCTATGGTGCTCTCTCGTATCATTATCGCTTCCGATAAATCATTAAGGGTAGCATTAAGTCCTTGTGATACTTTGCTTAGTTTATCAAACAGTTCCAGGTTTGCCTCATCAAGCATTTCCACATTTACCAAAGTTGCCAAAAGCGTAATATTACTTGCATGGTTGCGAATATTGTGCGACAATATATGCGTAAAGCTTTTAAGCTGCTGATGGCTCTCAAACAATAACTGGTGCGATTTGCTCAGCGCGGTTTCGGCGGCCTGGCGTTGGTTAATTTCAAATTCGAGCTCTTTTACCGACCGGAGCGACAATATTAGCGGCATTACCTTAAACAATACATAAACCGCTACCATTGAAATTATCGCCGTAAAAAACCTGATCAGGGCGCTTAAACGATAGGCGGGCCACCAAAAAATTACGGCATCAATTAAATGCGTGGTGCCGCAAAAAATTATAAAGGCAATAAACAGCCAAACAATTTTGGGGAAAGGGATATCGGGCCTGCCCCTCACCAACCTTATTAATAAAATGGGAATAGCGAAGTAGGATGCCCAAATCAACAGGTCAGAAATAATGTATAGCCAGCCATGAAAATCCGTCCACGTGCCACAATGCCAGCGGGGCGGCCAGCTGCTGGTGTTAAATAAATTACTAAAAAAATCAGCCACTTGCCCGCCAAAACCTGCCTTTGGATGCATGGTAGCCGGTGATGCTTTACATAATGGCCCGCAAGCCGTAGGTTTAATTGCAGTGGGTGTAGTTGAACTTATTAATGCTATCAATCCTAAATAAATTAAATGTGAACTTAATAAACGAGATCAAAATGCCTTATCGTAAATATCGTTAATTGTAGTTATGTTTTAATCGCAAATAGCTCATATACAGCAATGAATAAAATGAATGTATTAAAAAAGCTGAATAAAAGAATCCCGGCATTTACAAGCTATTATACCTTTTTTTGATGTTGGCATGTATTAAACTTAAAGTGTTTAATAAGCGTAGTAATTATTGAGATGGCGTGCCTGACTTTTAATTTATCCTGCGTTACTGTTAACTTTTTGACTGGATTGATAGAAATTGTGGCCCTGTAACCAAATAATGAGATAAAATAAAGCGTAACTTTGCCGATACGTAGTGCCCTTAACCGGGTATAACCTTTAAAATTTGGTATGAAGTATATCTACACCTTAAAAATATTATTTGCACTCTGTTTATTTGGCATTATACTGCTTTATAGTACAAAAACAACGGCACAAACAGAGTACCTGCCCTATTCTTTTCAGTTAAGCGATAAGCTTAGTAAGGATATGTACTCGCCATCAACAGATTTGCATACATCCATTAAGCCATACATCATAACCGATTCCAGCTCTTTAAGGCCCGCTTATAACGCTATCATGAACCGGGGTGTTGATAGTAACCGCAAAGGCCTGGTTATTAGGAAACTGTTTAATGAGCACCTGCTGGAAGTGAAAACTGCTGACTATAGCTTTTATTTTGATTACTTACCAGATTTGCTTTTAGGCAGGGAGTTTAACCAAAAAACCAACACATCCTTAAATACCAGGGGTTACCAGGCAGGTGGTACCATCGGATCGAATATTTATTTTTATACCAGCGGGTTTGAAAATCAGGCACAATACCCCACCTATTTAAATCAATATGTGCGCGAAAGTGGCATGGTACCAGGCCAGGCTTATGATTTTGATGCAGGCATCGGCAGTAAAGATTGGTCGTACGTTACCAGTATAGTTGGCTACTCACCAAGCAAAAGCGTAAATATTGAGGCCGGTATTGATAAAACTTTTATTGGCGATGGTTACCGGTCAATGCTGCTATCGGATTTCGCATCAAACTACCCGATGATCCGCCTGAAGGTTGATTTAGGAAAAAAAGTGCGCTACCTATTTATGTGGGCCTATATGCAAGATCAAACTGCACCCAAGCTCGATAGCCTTCCACATGCACCGAACCGCATTAAATGGGGTGTATTTCATTACATCGACTGGAGCATAACTAACAGGGCATCCCTGGGCTTTTTTAACGCGATGATTGCTCCCGGCAATTATGACAACGCCACTTCGCACGGGTTTGATGTTAATTATGTTAATCCTATCCTTTTTTTAAAATCAGCCGCGCCTTCGGGCCCGATACCTGATAATACGCTGATTGGGTTTAACGCGAAATATAAAGTTTTAGATAAAACCATTGTTTACTCGCAGTTTATTTATGATCAGCTGGCATCAAACGGAAATTCAAAAGATGGTTTCCAGTTAGGTTTAAGAGGCGCTGATTTGCTTAGTGTTAACTCATTTAATTATTTGCTGGAGTTTAATACCTCAAAACCATATAACACAACCACGCAATATTCATTGGTGAATTATACCGATTTAAACGAACCGCTCGCACATCCCTTCGGCCCTAATTTTAAAGAGCTTGTAGGTATCCTAAGCTATTCGATAGGCAAATTTGATTTTAGGGGCGAGGTTGACTACGCGAAATACTACCTTGACCTGGCTACCCTGTACGAAGGCAATGATGTACTTTTTCCTGATCTTACTACGCAATATTCTAATACATCAACCGCTGTAAATACCAACTTTAAGTATGCGCAGGGCACTGTATCTTATTTAATAAACCCCAAATACAACCTCCGGATAGAAGCTGGTGCAACTTACCGCGATGAACAAAACAGTCAATACAGCTCAAAAACCATGTTAATTAATTTTGGCCTGCGCAGCACGTTTAGAGACTTATATACCGATTTTTAATTATGATTATGAGAACGAAGTCTTCAACCTGCATCACGTTATTCGTTGTTATAACGTTAATATTCAAACTCAGTTCCACGGCTTTTGGCCAGTCGGAATATCAGCCTTATTCTTTTGATTTCAATCAAAAATTTAGTGCCGAATTATACTCAACCCAAACACGCATCCTATCATCAAACAAAACCAATTTTATTGATGATACGCTGTTAAAGCATACTTATGATTCTATCATGAACGCCCACCCTGCACAAAACAGGTTGTTAAATCAGCATTTGATAGAAGTTAAAGGCAATGGCAATACCTTTTATGGCGATGTGCTGCCCGACTTTGAAATCGGTCATGATTTTTCGGGAAGCAAATCGGTATGGACAACCAGCTTAGGCGCCCAGGTTGGCGGAACGCTTGGTACCAAGTTTACTTATTATGCCAGCTTTTATGCAAACCGTGCTGCTTTACCTGATTATGTGGTTGACAATATTAACGGCACCGGTTATATCCCGGGGCAAGGGATGGACCGCTCACAAGGCAATGCTATCAAAAATTGGGACTATACCACTTTCGATTTTTCGTACACCCCCATCAAATACATCAACTTCACCCTCGGTAAAGACAAAACTTTTATTGGCGATGGCTATCGCTCGTTAATGTTATCTGATTTTGCCTCTAACTACCCGTTTTTTAAATTAACGGCAACTATTGGCAATGTTAGGTACATGAGCATGTATGCCTACATGGATAACCCGGCAACCCCAACCGTGCCATACGGGCCTCAAATTGGCAAGTGGGCTTATTTTCAATATATTGAGTGGAATATCACCAAACGCTTTTCGTTAGGCTTTTTTGAGAACGTAATGGAAGGTGCCCGCGATGCTGACGGGCTAAAACAAGGCTTTAACCCATCCCTGGCCAGCCCTTTTGTATTTTTAGTACCGTCGGATAACATTGATAATAACCCCGCTAAAAACCTGCTTGGCCTTAATGGCAAGCTTAAGGTATTTAACAAAGCCATTATATACGGTCAGTTTGTGTTAAATGAATTCCACGCGAAGGATTTTTACTCGGGCGATGGCAGCGTAACCAATAAATCGGGCTACCAGATCGGTTTCCGTGGCGCGGATATGTTTAACATTACCGGCTTTAACTACCTTGCTGAATTTAACACCGCCAGGCCTTTCACCTATTCATCTTTTGATCAAACCAGTAACTACAGCCAAAACGGGCAGCCGCTGGCCGATCCATTCGGAGCGAATTTTCGTGAGTTCTTAGGTATTTTAAACTACTCGGTTGGTCGCTTTGATTTTAAAGCTGAAGGCGATTACGCCCTTTTTGGTTTAGATATTGACGGACTGGATTATGGCCAAAATATATTTGAACCTTACACCAACGCCGCTAAGCAATTAGGCAATTATATTGGCCAGGGCTTAAAAACCAATTTTTACTATGCCGAAGGAACGGTTGACTATATTGTTAACCCAAAATACAACCTGCGCATTGAGCTTGGGGGCATGTACCGCGATGAAAAAAATGCCGATGGCGATCTAAAAACACCGGTACTTATTTTCGGTATAAAGAGCTCGTTCAGGCAGATCTATTCTGATTTTTAATGATACACCAATGGCACAATGTGATTGTAAATACCGATCATGTTGGTGTGGGCGAATAGGTTGTTAAAACACCAAAAGGCTTTAGAAATTCTAAAGCCTTTTTTGGTGCATTTCATTAAGGTTGCTTTATTCAGGAGAAAGCTTACACCATAAAAAATCCAAACGCGTTGACAACCGATAGGCACATATTTATATATTTGGTAAACAGACCATTAACCATGCCTTCAACACAAATTTTATTTCGCATTGCTAAAATAACCGCGGTATTTTCAATTGGCTTAATGGCTTTGCTAATCGTAATTGGAAACACAACCGATTATTTTACCAACTATTTGTTTGTTGAGCATGTAATGAAAATGGATACCATTTTCCCCGGCAGCCATTTACAATACAGAAGCGTAAACAGTACAATTATATTTCATGCCGGCTATATCCTGCTTATTATGATGGAAGCCGCTATGGCATTTTGCTGTATAAATGGCGGCGTGCGGCTAATTAAGAACCTTAAAAACAGCACTGCCGAATTTCATGCCGGTAAAAACTGGGCCGTTGCCGGTTTAACCATCGGTATAATAATTTGGTTTTTAGGGTTTGAGGTTATAGGCGGCGAATGGTTTGCCATGTGGCAAAGCACCCTTTGGAACGGACTAGCTGCCGCCGAGCGGATATTGAGCTTTTTGGTATTAACGCTCATTCTTTTGCATTTAAAAGAAGAGGATTAGTTATTATTTATAAAGCATCAAAAATAGCTCTAATTAAAAAAAGCTTAGGTTAATGATTATTTAAAAGACTAAGCTAAAAGATATTTAATTATTTCGTGACCATTTTGAGCTATAAAATCTGCTAAATATGGTTTTATTATATCCCATGCTGCATCGCTACTTTTAGTTGCGAAATAAGAAAATAAAATACCTGTAGCTTTTTGTTTCCACGTTTTCTTACCCAAGATATATTCAGATTTTAAAGAGGCTAGTTCATCTTTTAAATCTTGAATTTCTTCACCTAATGCCGATTGCCCCATTTTTAAATTATCCAGAGATTCAATTATTTCATCGATTTTACTATTTGACTCATACATCTCATCAGAAGAAAAAGCGTTAGTATCTACATTATATCCAATACTTGAGAGTTGCTTGTAGAAATAATATTGAGCATGATTGATATTTTTTGTTATCGATAAATAATATCTTTCAATAAATGGGATAGCATTTTTTTCCTGAATTTCTAAACGACTCAAATATGATAGAATTTCAGATAAATATATCAATTGGTCATTTGGAGATGCCAAATCAAGAAAGGTACTGCGTAACTTCAAATCCAAGTTAGAGTAATCCGTATATTGTGTATTTTCAAACAACATCAATCTGTAAGAATCTAAATCATCTTCACAAACTTTTCTAGCAATATCTCTGGCAATATCAGAGAAATTGAAACTTGCTTCTGGTATTTCAATTTTAGGCATTATTATAAATTTTATAAACTAAAGATAATGAGATATTACTCCAGTAAACAATATTATGATAAATCAAAGTTTTGCAAATCCATTAAATTATATTCTAATTTATATATGATGTCCCAACTGCGATATTCTTACCAAATTTATATTTCGTTCAATTGGTTTGCCCGCGAGTTTGAAACTCGTGGTGATGCATAGATTCAGTTTACAACTGACTTTAAAATCATACTGCATGAAATCTTTTAGCTACTCAAGCTTCAAACTGTGTTTCAAAGGCATGAAACAGCCTTTCTGCAAACTGCTTAACATCAACAATTTAAGCAAAAATTTTGTTTCAGCAATGAAACAAGCTAAAACGCTAAAATATTGATTAATAACCCATTAAGTGTTCGGGCTTGTTTAGGTTTGTTTGGGAATTTTCGGTCGTATCCAGCTGTGTTTCAGGTATGTTCGGGTACTGTTTGTTACTGTTTCAGGCCACACTTTGTGTTTTATTAAAACAATAAACACAAATGTATTTCAAAACAAAAGCCCCCGGATTTTTCATCCAAAGGCTCCTGATTTTTCTATGTGGCGCTTCGTCTTATTTGCAGGAGATCTCTCCGCTTCCCTTTTTTATAAAAGCCGTATTATTTTACAGTTATCGTCATCGATTGGCTCGTATGCGCGCTGAAATAGCCCAAACTTACCGGCGTAATATTAGTAGGCGGATTGGATGGTGTAACGTTAGCTCCACCATTGCCTGATTGTTGTTCTAACGTATACCAATATTGGTACATAGGCTCGTCGATACATTGCAAAATTACCGTCACTTTATCGCCAGCGTATATATCTACTTCATCGCTACCCGATCCCATAGGTGGCATGAGGATATTATTTACATATTTACCATCATTAAACTCGTCGTCAAAAGCATAAACGGCTTTAACCTGCACTCCATTCACAAAAAGCACCAGCCTGTAGTAATTGGCTACCCCGGCAGGGTCCTGATAATGCGCTACAATTTCTTGTTTGGGGTTACTTCCGGATTGTAAAGGGAGATTTTGAGAAGTTACCGAATCCAATGCAACCTTTGCAGGCATAGTAGAAGTAGCATTATAGGTTGTGTCGCCAACAGTTACCGTCATTTTATAGGCATTGCCCGAAATCCCGGTTAATAAAGGATTGGTATAGGTGCCGTTTGGCCCTTCTGCAAATGTGTAGATGGTGCCGGATGGGTCGGAAACACTTACTTTGGCCCCTGTTACCGGAGGGTATACATTTGTGTTTGTGAAAGGCACATTTCTGCTTAGTGTAATGGTTTGCAAACCTGATGTATCAACAACATTAGCCTCAATATCCAATTCACCGCTTTCATTGCCGGTTTTGATATTGATTACTTTAGTACATGAACTAAAGAGTATGATGAGTGTTAAAAAACTCATATATAATTTAAGATTTTTCATGATGTTAAAATTTAAAGTTCCAGGTTACTGAGGGAATAACGGTTGCAAAAATGCTGGTTTCAACAGCTTCTGTAGTATTCGGAACCGTTTTACTGTCCTGGAAGGTTATTGAATACGGTTCGCGGCTGGCGTAAACATTGTACAAACCGAATGTCCAGCTGGATTCATATTTCTTATGTTTTTTACCTTCCAGCGTCGCCCCAATGTCTAAACGATTGGTGGCCGGTTCACGAAAACCATTACGCCCCGAATACGAAAATGTAGTTAAGCCGCCGGTACTGTATTTGCCGGTTGGATAAGTAACGGCATCACCGGTTTGGTAAATGAATGTACCTGAAAAGGACCACCTGTTACTTAACTTGTATATCCCCACCACAGACAGGTCATGCGTGCGGTCCTGGGTTGCAGGAAAGTAATTACCGTCATTAATCGCGGCAAATTTATCCTCTGTTTTTGAAAGCGTATAACCTATCCAGCCGTTAAAACGACCGTATTTTTTCTTCAGGAATAATTCCAGCCCATACGCACGGCCCGAACCATAAACCAGTTGAGACTCTATATCCTGGTTGGCGATAAGCTGGGCCCCGTCTTTATAATCGATCTGGTTCTGCAACAATTTGTAATATACCTCCGCAGAAAATTCGAAGATATTATCATTAAAATTCTTAAACCAGCCGGTAGATACCTGGTCGGCAATCTCAGGCTTAATGTTATTGCTGCTCATTACGTAAACATCCGTTGGCGAACTGGTCGTAGAATTGGTCAATACGTGGATATTCTGGGTATTCCTGTTATAAGATAGTTTCCATGAACTTTCGTCGGTTAGCTGGTAACTGGCAGAGAAACGGGGTTCAAGGTTAAAATAATTTTTAACGTCCTGGCCCGAAGTATAGTTTTTTGAAGAAGTTACATCACCTGCCGCGTCGTAGGTATTAAATGTTCCCGGCCCAAGCAAAAAGAACCCGCTCATGCGCAAACCATACATAACAGATAGTTTATCGCTGGCTTTCCAATCGTCACTCGCGTATAGTGCATTTTCATATCCATAACGATTTTGTACACTGATGGTATTAAAACTATTGCTGGAAGAAGAAATATCTCCCGGTGTTATGGTATGATGAACCACATTAAGCCCGAATTTAATATTGTGCTTATCATTTAGTGCATACTGGAAATCTTCTTTAAAATTCACATCAGATATTTTTGATGTTACTTCAAAGCTATCCTCACTTTCAAAACTTTGGATTACATAATTATAATTACTGTAGATCAACGAAGTATTTGAAAAGAGTTTCGGACTGAAAATATGATTGAACCGGATGGTGCCCGTGGTATTCCCCCAGTTGGTGCCGAAAAGATTTTGTAAGCCGATTACATCCTTGCCCGTGTAACCCGAAATATAGAGCGTATTGTTACTGCCAAAATGGTAATTAGCCTTCGCATTTAAATCATAAAAGTACAAGGAACTTCCCTTTAGCGTAGAGTCTTTTGAAGCCTTTAAAAACAGATCGATATATGTTCTTCTTGCGCTGATCATAAATGAGCCGTTACTATCTATCAACGGCCCTTCCACTTTCAAACGGGATGAAATTAGGCCCAAGCCGCCCTGTACAGTAAGTTCCTTGGCATTTCCATCATACATCTGTACATCCAGAACGGAAGAAAGGCGGCCACCGAATTCAGCAGGCATCCCCCCTTTGTATATGGTCACACCCTTTATCGCATCGGAGTTGAAGGTGGAAAAGAAACCCAGTAAGTGAGACGCATTATAAACCTGGGCCTCATCCAACAGGATCAGATTTTGGTCGGACCCTCCCCCGCGAACATAAAAGCCGGTGCTTCCTTCCCCTCCTGATTTCACACCAGGCATCAGCGTAATTGTTTTCAAAATATCTTTTTCTCCAAACACCACAGGTACGCTGTTAATCTGCGCCATGTTCAGCTTTTCAACACCCATTTGGGGAGAAGCCACATTATCATTATTTCTTTTATCTGACCGAATCACCACTTCCTGCAGGGAGCTACTTAAACCAAGCGACATATCAATAACCTGGTTTTTATGCAGCGAGATCGGACGGGAAACAGTTTGATAACCCACATAAGTATACAATAACGTATATTCTCCTTCCGGAGCAGAAAGCGTATAGTATCCGTAATTATTTGTTGCAGAACCGTTTTGCGGTAGTTCTTTGATCCGAACGGTAGCACCAATCAGGGTTTCCCCGGTCGCGTTGTCTTTTATAGTACCACTTATTGTAAAGCGCTTTTGGCCAAATGAAGGCAGAACTATTAAGGAAAACAGAAATAACAATAAGGTTCTTGCCATAGTTTTTTTGCCCTAAAATATCCCTGAAAGTAGTTAAATAAGTGTTAAATTATAGCAACCCAGCTAATTTTTATACCAAAGCGGCTATTTGATATAGATAAAAATTACAGCATTTTAACTTGCCGGCAAAATGCAGATTTGGAAATGGCTCCGCACCTCACTTGGTATAATAAATAACCACATTTGTATAATTCCTGCGGGCGTGTTTACTCATTTATCTAATTTTAACTTTTATTGTATTTCCCAAAACATGGATGAATCAAAAAGCCCTTATAAATTCAATAATGATTTGATCTTAAAATTGATCATCAGCCCAAAATTCAGGCTCTTCCGTCATTTAATTTTGCTTGTATTATTAGGTACAGGCTTTATTAATGGCAGAGTGAATTTTCCGGAACCTGTAAATACCTATGTAAATATCTCGCATTTCGTGTTACTGCTTTTTGTAGTATATGCAAACATGTATCTTTTTGTACCCAAGCTGCTTTTTAAAGACAAGTATCTTGGCTATTTTCTTTGCCTCGTTGTTATGTTTTTTTTTGTTCAGGCTATATCAACAACCGGTATGCATTTGGTGTTAAAACATTTTAAACCCCGCATCGAACCGCTCGACGATTATTCGAGCCGCTTCTTTTTCACTTTTATGTTTTTTATCCTGATGGGGGCATCCGCTGCAGTAAAACTTTTCCAGCGTTGGGTTACCGATTCCCAGCGGATCAATGAATTAGAAACAAATACAATCTATACAGAGTTAGAGAATTTAAAAAAACAGATTAACCCGCATTTTTTGTTCAACACACTTAATAATGTAAATGTATTAACGCAAAAAGACCCTGAAAAGGCATCTCAGATCATTATGAAATTAAGTGATCTTTTGCGTTATCAGTTATATGACAGCGTCCGAAATTTAGTATTGCTTAGCGCAGAGATCCATTTTTTGGAAGACTTTCTCAATCTGGAGAAAATCAGGCGTGATCATTTTGAATTTTCTATAAATCAAAAAGGAGCAATCAGCGGTATTGAAGTACCGCCTTTATTATTTATTACCTTTATAGAAAATGCTGTAAAGTACAACATCGATGCTGAAAACCCTTCATTTGTTGATCTGTTTATCGCTGTTTCAGAACAGCAATTAATTTTTCACTGTATGAATTCAAAACCAAGTGTAAAGGTAGAAAGTAACAAGCAGGGTGGCTTGGGCTTAGCAAATGTTAAGCGCAGGCTTGAACTCCTTTATCCAGACAAACATACTTTATCGATACAAGACAATCATAATCGATATAATGTTGAATTAACCATCAAGCTATGACGGCTATAATTGTTGACGATGAGCCACTGGCAAGAGAGGCCGTCCAATCCTTGTGTTCAAGAATATTGGATTTAGAGATATTGGAAGTTTTCGGGAGTGCTATTCCCGCTGCCGGTTTTGTAAAGGAAAACCAGGTTGATCTTATTTTTTTGGATATCCAGATGCCGGGAGTCAACGGGCTCGAATTTGCCAAAACCATCCCTGCTAAAACATTAGTGATATTTACAACAGCCTATTCGGAATATGCACTTGACGGGTTTGAATTAGATGCTATTGATTACCTGGTTAAACCAATAAAACCCGAGCGTTTTTCAAAAGCGGTAAAAAAGGCATTTTCCTATCATAGCCTGCTCGGCAATAAGATTGCCGAAGCCGGGATCGCCCATACGGGTGATGATTATTTTTTTGTAAAATCTGAACGAAAATTTATAAAAATCCATTTTAAGGATATACTTTTTGTAGAGGGCTTAAAAGATTATGTAGTAATGCAAACTGAAGACCAAAGGGTTATTACAGCGATGAACATAAAAACTATTCATGAGCAAATGCCCTCAGACATCTTTGCAAGAACCAGTAAATCACACATTATCAACGTGAAGCAAATCGATTCGTTCGATAATAACAACGTAGTTATTGGAAAATATGAAATCCCTATTGGCAATGCTTACCGAAGCAACTTTTTTGATAATTACGTGACCAAAAAATTGCTGGGACGATAATTGGAATATTAAAACGTTTAGCGAATCGACCTCAATTTTACCTACTATTAGCCCCCTCAATCAAAAAACGCCCTTTTCGTATATGAAAATGGCGTTTCTAAGTGGTCCCGACGAGAATCGAACTCATATCTAGAGTTTAGGAAACTCCTATTCTATCCGTTGAACTACGGGACCTATCGTCATCTACAGCATGTAATTAACAAAACTAATAGATTAACTGTCAACTAATTAAGCAGCTTAAACATAGCTTTTACGCCTTGTGAAACATTCAATTAATTACGGCAAATATAATTAAATTATCGCAAGTTTAAGCCCATTTTGACTATGTTTTGGCGCATCTGGTGGCGCAGATTTAACCATAAAAATCTCTTTATTTTGATAAAAAGATAACTTTATTGTCTATCTAGCGACATAAAAGTCGAAATAGTAATTATGGCTACAAAGTTTTTAACGATTGATTTGAACAAGTTGCAGGAATTGCATCTAATATTCAGTTTAGAATATAACAGAGTATTGCGGTTAGGTGATGATCCAAGCAAATCGTTATTTTCGTTTGAAACAGAGTATTCAGATAGCGAATTTCAAGCGCTTGAAAAGCAGTTTAAAGCTTTAGTTCAAAATGTAGGCTTACTTAATCACTACAATGAGTTGTTGGCATACTACCCAGTTATCCAGGAACAACTTGAAAACGCAGTTGATCACAACAGCTCGGGCTACCGGGGTATTGAATACCTTAATTATCTTATTAAACTTCTACAATTTAAAGAAAAAGCAAACAGAGAAAAATTAACAATTAACATTGTTTCGGATTTAGAACCAAAACTAAAGTTTGTAATTCCAGCAATTGATGATTTAAATGCTTTCATGTTGGATAATATTGTTAAGGTATCAATTGAAAGTGCCAAGCATGCCTCATTTTCATTGCGAATATGGCTACATACTATAAAAGAAATATCTATTGAATCTTTAACTCAACTAAAGAAAGCATTGCCGAAATACCACTCAAGTTCGTCCTTAAATGACAAAATTGCCTATGCCAGTTATTCTTTAATCCAATTTCTTAATCTGCATGGCATGCAAAACATTCATAATGATAATTATAATGCGTCATCTCAACAAGCTTTGTTCATTCAAAATTACCTGCATTTGTTCGGCCTTATTCCAGGAGCTGAACCAGTAAGCAAAAGATTTATAGCAAATCAGATCGATTTGAGCTTTCATCAAAACTTGAATAACCACTTATTATCATTAAAAAAGAGCCATACGAAATAATCTGCTTTCTTGCAAAGAAAGTTTAGTCACCTCTTGCCTGTTTAACATTCTTTAGCATTCTGCTAGGGTATGGCGATTTTTACAACCATGTTTCCGAGGCACTTAAAATTACCTCGTTCACGTCAAATAATTAATCATTTAAACAATTAACATCAATGGCTAAAAACCGAATTATGCCCGACGGGCAACCAATGGTCAACCGCAACAGAGTTGCGCATGACGAAAATTACTTAGCATTGGAAGCCAATCTTCACAATTGCTTATCAATCACAGATCGTGAATACACCAACCGCTCAGGTCAACGGTGTGTGTTCGTACAATTTACATTCGCTAATGGCTCACGTAGCCTGTCTATTCAAAACTCACTTGAAGTACAAAGCCTTATCGGCGACTTCATGAATGCTCGCGGGGTGTTCAGTAAGCAAGATGAAGGGCCTTTAAAAAGCTAATTATTCACCATTAGTCAAAGGGAAGCTTCGGCTTCCCTTTTTTATCATTATGAAGAAGAAAATAATTAAACTTCCAAAGGGTAAATGGATAAGCGATATCATGGCTTTCCTGCCCTCTAATTCCATAACCAACAAGGCAGTCACAGCATGCGGTGCTACACATGCTGAAATTATTGCAGAACGCCATAGCCTATTAGCCTTAGCAAATGTGCCTGTAATCATTGGCAAAGTTGCAAAGGCGGCTGCGAACGGATTGATAATTTTAGGCGTTTACGAGAAAACTTCAATTAAACAGATTGTCGAATACCTTAAATCGGATGTTAAGTACAAAAAACTATTGTGTACTCCGGAGTCTTATCTGCCTAAAATAAAACGCGCATTTGAAATATGTAATATCAACCCATTCGAGGAGTTTTATTTTTTATATGACGAATCCGAGAAAATAATACAGGATGTCAGCTACCGTAAATCCATCGTTGAGCCACTTGATGACTTTTTTAAATACAAACACAAAGGGTTTATCTCCGCAACACCTATTATACCAAGTGACCCTCGGTTTGAAAAATACAACTTTATTCATTACATAATCAAGCCCACTTACAATTACAGTCAACCGTTTAATCTGCACATAAGCAATAATATTGCACTTTCTGTTAAAGACTATTTAATAAATAATAAAGTTGAACATTACAGCTTCTTTATGAACTCAACTGATGGCATTTACTTTTTAATCAAGTACCTGGATATAGCAAATGAGAGCCAGGTGTTTTGCGCTAAGAAAAGTGTAACTAAGCTTAACAAGCTTGGATTCGACAATGCTAAAACAGAGCTGGGCCCACTTAAAAAGTACAATTTCTATACATCACGATTCTTTTCGGCAGTGGATATCGAAGTTGATGTAAAACCTAATGTAATTATATTAAGCGATCTGTTCTTTGCTGAACACACTATGATAGACCCGGCAACAGAGGCTGTACAAATTATGGGCAGGTTCAGAAACGGAATTAATAAAATCACGCATATATCTAACGTTAACGCTCGAATTAAATTCCGTACGCGTGAGGATGTGAGAAATAATCTTGAAGGCCAATCAGAATGTTTTTATAATCTCTACACGCTTTACATTTCAGCACAGGGTGAAATACACAAGGGCTCTTACCTTCAAGGTTTAAAAGCCATGAGCTATTATAAATATGTGGATAGCGTTAATTTCGAACAAAACTACTTTCTAATTGATAATACGTTGGATGAGGAGATGGTAAAAAGTTATTACTCTAGTCAAACCAAACTTGAGGAAGCTTACAGAACGGTCAAGAATTTTAAGATAACAGTCTCTTTCGGACAATATCCACTATCTGATGAGGATAGGTTTAAACGTACCTATCCTAAAGACAACCCTGAACTATTTAAAGCAGTTGTTGAACAAATGGAACATTTGCACCACAATGAATTTCCGTATCAGATCGACAATCGTAATACAGAAATAGCTAATTTAATTGACACATACCCGGATTTCTGTAATGCTTTTTTTAAACTTGGGGCTTCTGCAATTGCAAAAGTTGATTACAAATTGAAGAAAGTTAAGGCTTTATTGAAAAAACAAAATCATGTGAAGAAAGCAGTTCCTTTCCCGGCCATTGACGCATTTAATAAATCCTTTAGGATGGATGTGGATGTTCCAATAAGTAAATTAGGAGAGTTAGGTTCAGCGCTTAAACGTAAATATAATTTACCTGGTAAAGTATTAACGATACTAAATCTCATGTTTGAGGTTTCTGAAAGGAAGAAAGTAACAATAGATGGTGAAAGGGTTTGGACAAGAAGATTAAGTAGCCCAAAATTCTTATTATCAGAAGAATAGGAGTAATAGCATATAATAGACCCATATTATAAGTATCATTCCTATATTATAGACCCGGGGTATTTAGATATGGTACACTTTAAAGCCTTGGCTTAATCAGCCAGGGCTTTACTATTCATTTTTTATTTTAATTTTTTGGCAGCAATGATTAAATATACCCCTACCATATAATTTATACCCCACGCACATCAAGCCTCTTAACACCTCATTCCCCTGGCACAATGTTGGCGAAAACCGTCGCGGGAGCAAGATCACTTACATACATAGTGTCTGTTAAAAACAAAATCTTTTCTCAGCGATAATCGCCTTGCTCCCCCGAACGGTTTTCCAATCCACCATCCCACCAACGAGGCTTAAAGCTATTACCACCTATCGGTAATTC
>Ga0302303_10000547_pt1 | contig 30000 bp, 24 predicted proteins | sample III_Palsa_E2_1_FD_194542 | JGI IMG/M metagenome (GOLD analysis project Ga0302303, IMG submission 194542) | Peat permafrost microbial communities from Stordalen Mire near Abisko, Sweden - III_Palsa_E2_1 | ecosystem: Environmental > Terrestrial > Soil > Palsa > Peat permafrost | place: Sweden...
AATGATACTGACGAGAAAAAAACATTAAGCAATAACATTGGCAAACTGGCGCTGCCAGATGCCGATGAGGTGATTGCGAAAGAAGTTATGAAAATAACAATTAACAATTAGTTTAATCTTAACCTTATCCCCGGCTATTGGCGGGGGAAAGGTTTTTTGGAATGAAGAAAAGTAAATTGGTGTAATCAAAAAGCATCGATGCAATCAAGAATAATAAAATGGAACTGCAAAACATAAAACGGGTTTATTTGGTAGGTATTGGCGGCATAGGCATGAGCGGCCTTGCACGCTATTTTCATCATTTAGGCTGTGTGGTTTGTGGCTATGATAAAACACAAACTGACCTTACCAACGAGCTAAAAAAAGAAGGTATTCAAATTAGTTTTGAAGATAGAGCAGACTTAGTTCCGATGAGTTTTCATAATCCGGATGAAAGTACGTTGGTTATTTTTACCCCAGCTATTCCAAAAGATTCGGCTATTTTAAACTTCTTTAAAAAGCAAGGTTTTGAGTTGTTTAAACGCTCGCAGGTTTTAGGCTTGATCAGCAAAGGAAAATATACCGTGGCTATTGCCGGTACCCATGGCAAAACTACAACCTCAACCATGGTTGCGCATATCCTGAAAGATTCGGGTAAAGATTGCTCGGCATTTTTGGGTGGCATTGCGTCTAACTATAACAGCAATGTGCTTTATGGTAAAAATGATATTGTGGTGGTTGAAGCGGATGAATACGATCGTTCATTCCTGACGTTATATCCGGATATCGCGGTTATTACCTCGATGGATGCCGATCACCTTGATATTTATGGCGACCATTCTCATCTGACTGATTCGTTTAAAATGTTTGCTTCGCAGATAAAAGAAGGTGGCGTTTTAATACATAAACAAGGCTTGCCTTTAGCTACCGGTTATACTTATAGCATTAAAGATGCTGCCGATGCAATTGCATTAAACATCCGTATTCAGGATGGTAGTTTTTATTTCGATTTCAGGAACGCGAATACCGATATTAAAAATATCCAGTTAGGTATTCCCGGTTTTCATAATGTAGAGAACGCGACTGCCGCTATCGAAGCTTGCCTTCGTTTAGGTGTTAAACCTGATGCTATAAAAGCTGCATTGACTTCGTTCCGTGGGGTACACCGCAGGTTTGAATACATCGTTAAATCACCGGAACATATTTATATCGATGATTACGCGCACCACCCGGAAGAGTTACGTGCCGCAATCAACTCGGTTAAGAAATTATATCCTGATAGAAAGCTGGTAACCATTTTCCAGCCACATTTATTTACCCGTACCCGCGATTTTGTGGATGGCTTTGCCGAAGTGCTGGATATGACGGACGAATTGATCTTGTTAGATATTTATCCAGCGAGAGAATTACCTATTGAAGGCGTAAACTCCGAAATGATATTAAACCTGATGAAACTCACTAACAAACGTAAGTTAAGCAAGCAGGATGCTATCGAGGCTATCAAAAATGAGAAACCAGCCCTGCTATTAACCGTGGGCGCAGGCGATATTGATCAATTGGTTGAACCATTAAAAAATGTTTTAAAATAATGTTTAAGAAACCCATAGTCAGGTACATACTCATAAGCCTTTGCTGGTTAATCAGCATTGGTGGCGTGGTTGTACTGATGAGTTTCATCAACATTAAAAAGTCGCAGTTGATCTGTAAAGATGTTAAGGTATACATCCCCGGTAATCAATATTTTATTGATATGAAGGAGATTGATAACATCCTGAATGTAAAAAACAATGCGCTTGTCGGTCGTCCGATTGAGGATATCAATATACAGGCGCTGGAAAGCAAGTTAAAGTCGAACCCGTTTATCGAGTCGGCTAAAGTTTATATTGATATGGATGATGTGATCAGGGTTGAGATTACCCAGCGCCAGCCCATATTACGTATCATGAACCAAAACGACCAGGATTTTTACGTGGATTCGCATGGTTTAAAAATACCGCTATCCGACAATTTTACCGCGAGGGTATTGGTAGCAAATGGTTTTATTGATGAACCATTTTCGGGAAAGGTTGATACGATGCACACCGAATTGGCAACCGAAATATATAAGACGGCTGATTACATTCGCAAAGATTCGCTATGGGATGCGCAGATCGCGCAGATTTATGTGAACCAGGCGCACGAAATTGAGCTGATCCCACGAGTGGGGAGCCAAAGAATATTGTTGGGTAACGCAGATTCGCTGGATACGAAGTTTCATAACCTGCTCATCTTTTACAAAAAGGCATTGCCGCAGGTAGGGTGGGGCGCTTATAAAATCATTAATATAAAATATGCAAACCAGGTTATTGGTGTAAAAAACCAGATGACCAAACAGGATTCTATTGCCGCTGTTACCGCCAAAAAGGACAGCGTCATCAAGAATTCAATAGAATTAAGTAAAGACACATCTCAAATAAGGAAATAATATGGACAAAGGTTTAAGCCAGGAAAAGAGTTCACCAATCGTGGTAGGGTTGGATATCGGAACTACTAAAATATGCGTCATAGTTGGCCGCCGGAGCAAAAACGGGAAGATTGAAGTACTGGGTATCGGTAAGGCTGAGTCGGCGGGTGTAACGCGCGGCATGGTGTCAAATATCGATAAAACTGTACAAGGCATAATACAGGCAGTTGATGTTGCAGGCACACAATCCAACGTAGAAATACGCGTGGTAAACGTGGGTATCGCCGGGCAGCACATTAAAAGTTTACAACACCGCGGCCTGATAACCCGTCGTGATTTAAACAGCGAAATAGGCCGTAAGGATATTGATAAACTGGTTGAAGATATGTACAACCTGGTAATGCCCCCGGGCGAGGAGATCATCCACGTTTTACCGCAGGAGTTTACCGTGGACAGCGAGCCGGGTGTAAAAGACCCTATCGGTATGGCTGGTGTACGTTTGGAAGCCAACTTCCACATCATATCAGGCCAGGTTACTGCTATTAAAAATATTGTAAAATGTGTAAACAAGGCTAACCTGGAGAGCCAGGAACTTATCCTTGAACCATTGGCATCATCTGAGTCGGTTTTGAGCGACGAAGAAAAAGAAGCCGGGGTTGTTTTGGTTGACGTTGGTGGTGGTACTACCGATGTGGCCATCTTCCACGAAGGAATTATCAGGCATACCGCAGTGATCCCTTTCGGTGGTAACAGCATTACCGAAGATATCCGCGAAGGGTGCTCAGTAATGCGCAATATCGCCGAACAATTGAAAATCAGGTTCGGATCAGCATTAGCTGAAGAAAATAAAGAGAATGAAATAGTTTGTGTACCGGGATTACGCGGCCGCGAACCAAAAGAAATATCTGTTAAAAACCTGGCATTTGTTATCCAGGCCCGTATGGAAGAGATCGTTGAGCATGTGTATTACGAAATCAAATCATCAGGCTACGAGAAAAAACTTATCGCGGGTATAGTAATAACAGGCGGCGGCGCTCAGCTTAAACATTTACCACAGTTGGTTGAGTATGTTACCGGTTTGGATTGCCGCGTTGGTTACCCAAATGAACATTTGGCTAAAAATGAGGTGCTGCCAAAAAATACTTATGAGGAGCTGCAAAGCCCAATGTTTGCAACGGGTATCGGCTTGCTGATAAAAGGTATCCAAAAGATGGAATATAACGGCCAGGCACAGGTTACAACCGAATTAAAGATCGAAAAAACTAAAACTACAGAAGAGCGTAAAACAGGCGGCTTATTCGCTAAAATATTAGAGGGAAGCAAAAAGTTTATTAAGGATGACATCAAAGATGAGGACTTTTTAAAGTAGTTATTCACATCCCGTGACTTTTCCACAATGTTAACGTTTGTGGAAAACGTTTGTGGAAAAAGCGCTATTATTACATTAGTGAAATCTAAATAATCGTCAAAATAGATATAACTGAAAATAAGGATTATGCAGTTTGAGATGTTAAAAGAAAAGTCGTCTATCATCAAAGTAATTGGTGTTGGCGGCGGCGGTGGTAACGCAGTTAACCATATGTACAAGCAAGGAATTACAGGTGTTGACTTCATCATTTGTAATACTGATGCACAGGCTTTGGAATTAAGCCCTATACCAAACAAGGTACAATTAGGCGCAAGCCTTACCGAAGGTATGGGTGCAGGCTCGATACCGGAAGTGGGAAAAAACTCAGCTATCGAAAACATTGACGATATAAAACAAATGCTGGGCTCTAATACCAAAATGTTATTTATAACAGCAGGTATGGGCGGTGGTACTGGTACAGGCGCAAGCCCTATCATTGCCAAAGCAGCACGCGAACTGGATATACTAACTGTTGGTATTTTTACTACGCCATTTTCTTTTGAAGGCAAACGCCGTAAAATGCAGGCCGACGCGGGAATGGAAGAATTGAAAAAATATGTTGATTCATTCCTGGTAATTTCAAACGACAGGCTGCGCCAGATCTTTGGTAACTTAACTTTAGGATCTGCATTTGCACAGGCTGATGATATTTTAACAACAGCTGCCAAAGGCATCGCCGAAATAATCACTTTACCGGGCTATATAAACGTCGACTTTAAAGATGTGCGCACCGTAATGAAGGACAGTGGTGTATCTATCATGGGCAGTTCAACTGCCGAAGGTGAAAATCGTGCTTTAAAAGCTGTTGAAGGTGCGTTATCATCTCCATTATTAAAAGATAACGAGATTGAGGGCGCACGTTACATTTTACTTAACATCAGTTCGGGTGTTAAAGAGGTTACTATGGACGAGGTAAGCATTATTACCGATTACATCCAGGAAGAAGCAGGTTTAGCAGCAGATTTGATCTGGGGTAATTGTGTTGATGAGAATTTAGGTGATAAAATTTCAGTAACTATCATAGCTACCGGTTTCCAAACCAAGGATGAGCGCGAAAAAGAGAATAGCAGCAAGAAAATTGTTTCGATGCTGGTGCCCGAAAACGAGCCTTTGGTTAAACCGGTAAACGAGTTCATTAATCATGTTAAGGAAAACGCGGTTACCGAACCTTACATGAAACACCATGCGCAACCCAAAGAAGAAATTAAACAAACAGGTTTATTTGATCTTTTTGCATCGCCGAAAAGTGAAGACGCCAGTGTTATAAGATACAATCTTGGCGAAGAAGAGCCTATGGGTGAAGCTCAGGAAACAGATATGGGCGATTTTACTTTTAAAGTAGCCGAACCAATCAGTTATGAGCCTGCTGCCGAATTTCATGTGCCTGAGCCAACTCCTGAACCGGAGCCTGCTGTTGGTGCTGATGACCATAAAACGGAGGAAACTATGGAAGAGCAGTTACGCAAATCGCGCGAGCGTATTATGCGTTTAAAAGACCTGAGTATGAAGCTGCGTACAGGTAACATCCAGGAAATGGAAAATGTGCCTGCTTACAAACGTAAAGAGATAGCTTTACAGGAGCCACCTGCATCAAGCGAAAGCCAGGTGTCACGCTTCTCCTTATTGCCGGATAGCGAAGGCAAAGTAGAAATCAGGAATAACAACTCATTCCTGCATGATAATGTTGACTAATTAGTTTAAATAGGTGTTTGAGGCCTTTGCATGTAATGTGCAAAGGCTTTTTTACATTTTGCGGATTTGTGCCGCATCCGTAAAACGGCTATATTTGCATAATTTTTTAATTTAATAAGAATACCATTTTGGATTTATTTGACAAGATTTTAAAAAGCATGGGCGGCCCGCTTGGGCAGCATCAAAAATGGTCGCATGGATATTTTTCATATCCAAAACTGGAAGGTGAGATCGGTCCGCACATGATGTTTAACGGCAAAGAGCATTTGGTTTGGAGCCTGAATAATTATTTAGGTTTAGCTAATCATCCCGAAGTTCGTGAGGCTGATACCCAAGCTACAGCTGATTATGGCTTGGCTTACCCAATGGGGGCACGCATGATGTCGGGCAATTCCATTCATCATGAAGAATTAGAAAATGACCTGGCTGCCTTTGTTGGCAAAGAAGCAGCATATTTATTGAATTACGGTTACCAGGGAATGCTATCGATCATCGATGCATTGGTTGACCGTAATGACGTTATTGTTTATGATGCTGAATCGCATGCTTGTATAATTGATGGTTTGCGTATGCACATGGGCAAACGTTTTGTATATCAACACAATGATTTGGAAAGCTGCGAAAAACAATTAGAGCGTGCTACTAAATTAACTGAACAATCAGGTGGCGGCATCTTGCTGATCACCGAAGGCGTTTTCGGAATGTCTGGCGCGCAAGGTAAATTGAAAGCAATCAGCGAGCTTAAAAATAAATTTAACTTCCGCTTGCTGGTTGATGACGCGCATGGTTTTGGTACCATGGGCCCAACCGGAGCAGGTACCCACGAAGAGCAGGATTGTGTTGATGAGGTTGATGTTTACTTCGGTACTTTTGCCAAATCAATGGCTGGTATAGGTGGTTTTGTAGCTGCAAAGCGCGAAATTATTGAGTACCTGCGCTATAACATGCGCTCGCAAACCTTTGCAAAGGCATTACCAATGCCAATGGTTATCGGTTTGAAAAAACGTTTTGAGCTTTTAAAATCGAAACCTGAATTGCGCGAGAAATTATGGTTAATCGCCAGAACACTGCAAGCCGGTTTAAAAGAACGTGGTTTTGATATCGGTGTAAGCGATACAATGGTTACCCCGGTAATTTTAAAGGGTGATTTGTACGAAGCAACTGCTTTAACCCGCGATCTGCGCGAGAACTACGGTATATTCTGCTCGATAGTGATCTACCCGGTTATCCCTAAAGGCCTTATCTTATTAAGGTTAATACCAACTGCAGCCCATAGCTTAGAGGACGTGCAACGCACTTTAGATGCCTATACTGAAATGGGCGAGAAGCTAAAAGCAGGAGTTTATAAAGAAAACAACGTTCCTGTTGTATGAAATTATATAGAAACATTTACATTAGCCTTTCAGTTAGCTGAGAGGCTTTTTTGTTTTTTGTTAATTTTTGTGCCAATATAAATTATGACCCAACTAGAACTGATTAAAAGTTTAAACAATATAGGTGTCCATCCAAGAAATTATACCTTCAATGATGAACCTTATAAAGACAGCAGTTGGGTTTTAGAATATTCCTACAATTATGTGAACAATACAAAGTATAAAGTATGGAATGTTTTTTTTATCGAACGGGGAAAACATTCAGATGAAAAAAGTTTCACATTAGAAAACGATGCATGTTTATATATTTATGAAAAGCTCAAACATTGGCAAGATACCATCACGAAATTTAATCTAAAAAGTTAAAATGATTACACGCCGCAACTTTATAAAAGTTAATGGAATTACAACTGCCGGTATAGGCATGGGTTTAAGGCCAACCTGGTTTAATCCTGCAAAGTTTGATAGTCTTCGCCCAAAAGCAGGTGAACGCAAATTTACCAGCATCGCTGTCGAAGAAAAGATCAAATCGATCAAAGCCACCATAAAAGATCCCGAACTGGCCTGGCTGTTTGAGAATTGCTACCCCAACACTTTAGATACCACCGTTAACTATGCCGAAGACAACGGCCGCCCGGATACTTTTGTAATTACAGGCGATATAAACGCCATGTGGATGCGCGATTCATCCGCGCAGGTTTGGCCTTACCTGCCACTGATAAAGACCGACACGAAGCTTAAAAACCTGATTAAGGGCGTGCTTAACCGCCAGGCTAAGTACATTAATATTGATCCTTATGCCAACGCCTTCAACTTTGGACCAACCGGCAGCGAATGGGATTCGGACAACACCACCATGAAACCCGAATTACACGAACGGAAATTTGAAATCGATTCATTGTGTTACCCGGTACGTTTAGCTTATAACTATTGGAAGATCAGCGGCGATAGCACTTTTTTTGATGAGCAATGGCAAAAAGCGGGTAAGCTTATCGTACAAACATTTAAGCAACAGCAACGCAAGCACGATCTGGGCCCATATCATTTCCAACGAAAAACAGAAGTATCTACCGATACCGCGCCATTGGGTGGCTACGGTAACCCGGTTAAACCTGTTGGTTTGATTTGCTCGGTTTTCCGTCCTTCGGATGATGCTACGATTTATCCATTTTTGATTCCGTCGAATTATTTTGCCGTCATCAGCCTAAAACAAATGGCCGAAATGTACCGCACAATTGGTAATGACGATGCTTTTGCAAATGAATGCGTTGCTTTAGCTACCGAAGTGCACACAGCTTTGGAAAAATACGCGACCGCGCAGCACCCGGTATATGGGAAAGTGTTAGCTTTTGAAGTTGATGGTTTTGGAAACCAATTATTTATGGATGATGCCAATGTACCAAGCTTATTAGCCTTACCATATTTAGGTGCAATGTCTGAACATGACCCGCTATATCAAAACACCCGCAGAATGGTGTTGAGCCATGATAATCCCTACTTTTTTAAAGGCAAAGCTGCAGAGGGTATTGGCGGGCCGCATGTGGGCTTAAATTATATTTGGCCAATGAGTATTATAATAAGGGCGATAACTTCAACAGATAAAGCGGAAATAGCTACATGCATAAAAATGCTAAGGGCTACACATGCAGGCACAGGTTTTATGCACGAATCTTTCAATAAAGACAATGCTGCCGACTTTACCCGTAAATGGTTTGCGTGGGCTAATACTTTATTTGGCGAATTGATTATCAAAACGCATAAATATCATCCCGAAATATTAGCGGCAAATTATTAAGATCGATAATATGTATTTAATATTAAGCGGGTATAATGAAAATTGTGTTACCAATAAGGTAAATACAATTATGTAGTTTGATTTAATGATTTTGCTATTAATTGTTAACCTGCTTAATTATTGTGCAGATGCAATTTAATTATTATTTGGCTTTTGCCATCCGAAGCAAAATAATACCGTTATAATATTGGATTTTTGCTTATAATGTTGATAAAAACCACTTTAAACGCAGTATTTTTTTTGCTTTAAAGTTTTTTTTAAATAAAAAGATTTTTAGATTAGCTTTAGATAAAAACAATAAACCTCATTATTAAAAGGAGCAATCGCAAATGAAAAAATTTACTGAAGTAAAAGAACTGGTAGCATCGCTGGAAGCTGATGCGGACAAGTTTTACAACAAAGGCAACAGTGCAGCAGGAACTCGCGTTCGTAAAGGCATGCAAGACCTTAAAAACCTGGCTCAGTCAATCAGACTAGAAGTTCAGGAATCAAAAAACACAAAATAAAGGAGGCTATCTGGAAGAAGATCTTTACATGAAGTAAAAAAGCCCGGTAATACCGGGCTTTTTTTATTTTATTAATTTTTCTGTTTCCTGTATTATTCGTTCGGCAGTAGTATCACTAACCTGTACCAGCGGTAAACGGAGCGTATCGCCACAAATATTTAAATGTTTTAAGGCTTTTTTAACGCCCGCGGGGCTGCCTTCAACAAACATTAATCGCGTAAATTCAACGGCATCTAAATGTGGTTTTTGTGCAGCTTTATAATCACCACTCAGGCACAAACTAATCATATCCGAAAAATGGCGCGGAATAGCATTGGCCACTACTGATATTACACCAACCGCACCTAAAGCAATCATTGGCAAAGTAATAGGGTCATCGCCTGATATTACCATAAAATCTTCGGGCTTATCACGCAAAATCTGATTAAGCTGGTCAAAATTGCCTGATGCTTCTTTGGTGGCTATGATATTTTTAAATTCCTTAGCAAGCCTTACCGTAGTTTCGGCACTTACATTACTGCCCGTACGGCTTGGTACATTGTATAAAATTACCGGTAATTTAGATACTTGGGCTATGGCCTTATAGTGTTGGTATATACCTTCCTGAGTTGGCTTATTATAAGCCGGGCTGGCTGATAATATAGCATCATAACCGGTTGTGTCAAACTGCTTTATTTGTTCAATTACATCAAGGGTATTATTACTGGCTATACCTGCTACAAGACCTACGCGGCCTGCTACAACCTCAGCAGTATGTGCCCATATTTGCTTCTTCTCGTCTGGGCTTAATGTGGCGTTTTCGCCGGTTGTTCCTAATGATACAAGGTAATTTACCCCGTTATCAATTAAATAATTTACCAGGTTTGTAAGTCCGTCGTAATCAACTTGCCCGTCTGCCTGAAAAGGAGTTACGATAGCTACTCCTGTTCCGTGAAATTTGTTCATGTTTATTGTTAAAGGATGCTAAGATAAGATTTTATGATTTTAGCGTATGCTTTTTTGAGTTTTTTATAAAATGACTAAAAACAAAAACGGAGAAAGTTTAACACCTTCTCCGTTTTTTAATTGTTTTTAATATAAATATTAAGAGGCCTTTTGGACAAGTGTTTCTTTGGTAAATGGCTGATGTACCTTATTCTTCATATTCCAGTCATTAACATCAACCAAACCCGGCTTAGTACTATAATGCTTCGAATTATTAGGACACATTACGGTATATAAAGATTTTTCTAATTTAAGAACGGGGCGCGCACCACATTCCTTACAAGGTTCACAAAAAACGGCCGGCTGTATTTGGTAGATCTGGATCATGATAATAAAATTGTAATTATTGCAAATATAAAGCAAGTGCTTTACTTATTATACGTTTTAGTTACCGAATGGTTTAACGGTATTGAAATTTTTACAATGTATTTAATCATTGATTAAATATTAATCATGCTTAAAAGCTCATCATCTGTTATAATCGGAATATTTAATTTTTGTGCTTTCTCGAGCTTTGCAGGACCCATGTTGTCACCTGCAACCAGGTAGCTTAGTTTGGCAGAAATACTACTTAATATCTTACCCCCATTTTGTTCAATAATATCCTTTAATTCATCTCTTGAATATTTTTCGAACACTCCTGAAATAATGAAGGATTTACCGGTGAGTGTTTCGCTGTCCAAGTTTACTTCTTTTTCTTCGGCGATAAACTGCAATCCTTGTGAACGTAATTTTTCTATTTCTTCAAGATGCTTTTCATCATCAAAATATTCGCGGATGCTTAAAGCTATGCGGTCACCAATTTCTTCGGCAGCAATTAGCTCATCATAAGTTGCTGCCATTAGTTTATCTATCGTTTTAAAATGATTCACCAATTTTTTAGCAACCGTTGCGCCTACATAACGGATTCCTAAACCAAATAACACTTTATCAAAAGGCATTTGCTTTGATTTTTCGATACCATCGAGCATGTTATTGATAGACTTTTCGCCAAAGCGCCCCATCTGCTTTAACTCATCACTGTGATTGTGCAGATCATAACTGTCACTGATATGTTTGATGAAACCACGGCTGTATAAGGTCTCAATCGTTTCATCGCCCAAGCCGTCAATATTCATCGCTTTACGATCGATAAAATGCTGCATCTTGCCAACTATCTGTGGCTGGCAACCTTCATCATTAGGGCAATACCAGGCGGCTTCGCCTTCTTTACGTTCGAGCAAAGTATTACAAACCGGGCAGTGCGTAATATATTTGATAGCTTTGCCTGATGTTCTTTTGGCCAGATTTACGCTGATGATCTTTGGGATAATTTCGCCGCCTTTTTCTACGTAAACCCAATCAAGTTCGTGCAATTTCAAGCGTTCTTCAATTTCATCAGCATTGTGCAGGGTTGCACGTTTAACGGTGGTACCCGCTAATAATACCGGCTTTAAGTTAGCTACAGGAGTAACGGCACCGGTGCGACCAACCTGGTAGCTCACACTAAGCAATTCGGTCTCTACCTGTTCGGCTTTAAATTTATAGGCTATTGCCCAGCGCGGCGATTTTGCCGTAAAACCCAACTCCTGTTGCTGCGAATAGTTATTTACTTTAATTACAATGCCATCAATATCATAGCTAAGCTTATGTCGCTTTTCGTCCCACTTATCAATAAACTTTAATACTTCGGTAATATTACCGCAAAGTTCGCTATGCTCATTTACCGGGAAGCCCCAGGTTTTTACGGCCTGCAAACTTTCCCAATGGGTTTTAAAAAGTTGCTTATCAGTATACAAAAAATACATAAAGCTATCCAGCGGGCGTTTAGCTACCTCACCGGAGTCTTGTAGTTTTATAGTTCCGGATGCGAAATTTCTTGGATTAGCGTAAGGCACCTCGCCATTTTCAACGCGTTCGTTATTTAAACGTTCAAAAGCTTTAAGGTGCATAAAAACCTCGCCGCGTATTTCAAAATGTTCGGGGTAATCGCCATCCTTAATACGTTTGGGGATGCTGTGGATGGTGCGTACATTGGTTGTTACTTCGTCACCCTGTACACCATCACCACGGGTTACAGCGCGCACTAACTGACCATCTTCATAAGTCAAACTCATAGATAAACCATCAAATTTCAGCTCGCATACATACTCAAAATTATCGCCAATAGCTTTGCGGATGCGCTGATCAAAATCAAGTAACTCCTGCTCATTATAAGTATTGCCTAACGAGAGCATCGGCCATTTATGGCGTACGGTATTAAACTCCTTGGTTATAAAACCGCCAACTTTTTGTGTGGGCGAATCGGGTTCGGCAAATTCAGGATATTGTTTTTCAAGGTCTATCAGCTCTTCTAATTTCTTATCAAAATCATAATCAGCAATGGTAGGCATTGCCAGCACATAGTAATTATAATTGTGCTGTTTTAGCTCCGCTGCGATAGCCTGAATCCGTTTTTTTGCTTCTTGTGCCGACATGTAGCGAAGATAATAAATAACCTAAACAGCAATAAGTTATTCAGTTAAAATCTCATCCTGATACACAAAAGATTGTAATATAAAACGTGTTTATTTTAAACCATTTTTAATTTAAGCCATCTATTACTACAACTAAATATTATTTACTATGAAAAAGTTAAGCAGAGTTTTATTCTTAGTTGCAGCAGTATCATTATTTACTGCAGTAAAAAGCAACGCGCAAATTGTTGTTAGGGTACGCCCACGTGTTGTGGCTGTGGTTGCACCGGCACGCCCTTCACCACGCCATGTTTGGGTTGCCCAAGGTTGGCAGGTACGTGGTGGGGTTTATGTAGCCCGCCCGGGTTATTGGGCATTGCCACCCCATCCTGGTGCAGTTTGGATTGCTGGTCATTGGAGAGACACCCCACGAGGTTCAGTTTGGATAGAAGGCCACTGGGCCTAATAAAACAAGAAAGGCGATATGTTTTATATCGCCTTTCTTGTTTTTAAATACTTATTACCGGTTAATGACTGTCGGTACTTGTGGTTTGTTTTCTCATCATGGCCTCTTTAATGTACCTAACAGGAGCACAGCCATAACTTAAAAACTTTTCATTAAAGGTTTTTAAATCATATTTATCACCCTGGTCTTTTTTCCAGTCATCGCGCAGGTTCATAATTTCTTTATAACCGGTGAAATAAGCATCCAGTTGCACGCTGCTTACTGTTACGCGCTTCCATTTATTTTCGGCTTCGGCTTGTTGCTGGAATGCCTCATGGGTTAGCATTTTAATGGCCTCGGCTTCGCTCATACCACCACTGTGTACGCTATAATCCAAAATAGTATTACATACCGAACGCAGGTGCCATTTGTACCACATCAGCCTCATTTCAGGTTCGCTGCTGTCATAGCCTGCATCCATCATCATTTGCTCACCATAAACAGCCCAGCCCTCAATCATGGCATTATCGCCCAAAACAGATTTTATTAAGCTTGGCGATTGATTAGCATAAGTAAATTGCACATAATGGCCTGGTATAGCCTCGTGTATACTTAAAATTTGCAGCGTATAGTTATTGTATTCGCGTAAATAACTTTCGGCTTTTTCCGGACTGTAACCGGCTAAACTACCAACGTTATAGTAAGCGTTGCCGCCTTTATCATACGGGCCAGGCGAACTCATGGATGCACCCGCAACACCCGCCATATAAGGTGGCTCTTTACGAATAATTAGCGGTTTTGAAGCATCAAGGGTAACCAGATCTTTGGTTCGTACAAAGCCGGTTATCTTAGGTATAGTGGCTTCAATGGCCGATTGAAAACCGGCAACGGTTGTATGTTGTGCCGATATCGTATCCAGTAATTGCTTGATCAGATCCAAACTGTCCTTAGGCATAGCCTGGGTGCCAAAATATTTAGGCCATAATTGCTTGCTGAGCTTGGCCATTTCGCGGTGTACAAATTTTTTGCGTTCCATAGCCGCATTAAATATTTGCTGCGAAGTAAATTGCGATTGCAGTTCGTATTTAAACTTATCATCATAAAACTCTTTTCCTAACCTAAAACTACGTGGGTGATCGTTCTTCATGGTTTTTAACCAGCTGGCAAAACCTTTAATAGCATTTGCAGATGCCGTTGCACGATCAAGCATTAGCTTTTTCTCAGCATCCGGTATCTTGGATTTTTCTAATGAATCGGAAAAATCTTTTTCAAACACACCAACACCGCCATTTAACTGGTCAACGGCAAGATTGGTAAGCTCAACAACGGGGTTTTTAAGCTGCTTTTCGGCTTCTTTATAATAATCAGGGATAAAAGCCATTCTTTGATAAAAGCTACGTAAACGTTTATCAAGCGGCGCGTAATGTTCGTTTAACATAATCGCGAATGTGCCAATAACGTTATATTGGCTCGGATCCCATTCAAATTGCCTTAAGGTGAGGAGTTGCCATTGCGAATATTGCAGTTGGTTTTGTATCAGATAATAATCAATGCGGTTTTCCTGTGATAGCTGTTCTACAGTGTAACGCGCCAGGGAGTCAAGCTGTATCTTGTCGAAATCCATCATCCTATCCCGGTTTTTACTGCTGGGTACAACCAGTAAGCTGTCGTACTTATGGTATCCTTCCGCGGTTGCCCACTCCGGGTTTTGTTTCCACAAAGCATCCAGGAACGAGGTTTCATATCCCGTAAATGCGGCATCATCTTTGGTAGTTTGCGGCCCCATAGAGCCATCTTTTTTACAACCGGTAAAAAAAGCAGCAGCAATAAGCAGAGGTAAAATTAGTTTTCTCACTATCGGATCAAATTAAATTTTGGAAGGGGTAAACTTAAAACATTTAACCGAAACAAAGCGGCTAATAAAATCACTTAAATAAATATAGTAACAGTATTTTGTAAACGGATGTGGTAATTTAAATTATTAAATATCGGCAACCAAAAATTATAACTATTGTTAATCAATAAAAATGCAATAATGAATAATCAGAATAAAAAAATAGTTGACGAAATATCAAAATTGTTACTTGGTGGTGGTGCACATGCTACTTTAAAAGACGCTTTAGCAGATCTGCCTGCCGATTTGCGCGGTGAAAAACCTAACGATTTGCCTTACAGCATATGGCAATTGGTTGAGCATATCCGTATAGCACAGTGGGACATGCTTAACTTTTGTATCGATCCGTCTCACAAGTCGCCAAAATGGCCCGATGAATACTGGCCTAAAGAAGCAGCCCCTGCAGATGATAGTGACTGGAAAGACGCGATCAATCAAATTAATAATGATAGGGACGAATTTATCTCAGTAATTGAAAAGGGTGATTTATATGAGCCAATTCCCGGCGGTAGCGGACAAACACTTTTGCAGGAAGCCTTGCAAATGGCCGATCATACCGCATACCACACTGCCGAAATTGTTATTTTGAGAAGATTATTAGGCGCCTGGAAAAAATAGCGCCGTTTAATAATTTATCTTTGCTGAAAACAGCGCTATGGATAATTTAAATACAGCTTTGATACACGATGGCAAAACTTTTGAAGGTGTAGTTTATACCGAAAGAGCCATCAGGGGGCGAGAGTTTCAAAGCTGTACATTTAAAAAATGCGATCTGTCAAATATGGACCTTTCGCACAATAAATTTTTGGATTGTGTGTTTGAGGATTGCAATTTATCCATGATAGCCTTAGATGGCTCTACGCTAAATGATGTGGCATTTGTTAATTGCAAAATGCTGGGAATAAATTTCAGCAAAAGCCTTAGCTTTTTATTCAGCGTAAAGTTTGATGGTTGTATTTTGGATTATTCATCATTTATGGGGCGCAAAATGCTGAAAACCACGTTCCATAAATCATCATTAAAAGAAGTAACTTTTAGTCAGGCTATTTTAACCGGATCTTCGTTTGACGGATCAAACCTGGAAGGGGCGGTATTTAACCGCACCGATTTGAGTGCGGTTAATTTTGCAAACGCCTATAATTACAGCATCGAACCGGAGTTTAATACGATTAAAAATGCAATTTTTAGCTCGCAGGGATTAGCCGGGTTGTTAAGCTCTTATCAAATTAAAATAGTTTAAGCCGCTATTTTAATTTTTGAATAAAGTCAATAATATCACCCGCCATTTCTGTATTAAGCGGCAGGTCGGGCTGTTTGTAAGTTGCTAAATTAGGTGCTTTGTCGGCAGGAGCATCCTTTAGTACATAATTCATTCCCCTAATTATCAAATAGATGGCACTTGATTTTGCACTGGCTTTTAGTTTTAGTCCGTTATCAACTCCTACCTGCAAATCATTAGTACCCTGTATAAGAAGTACCGGCATTTTTAGCTTGTGTATTTCTACACCAGGATCATACCTGCACCACGACATGATGTAGCTTTGCATGCTTGGCCTTGCGATAGAATATAATTGTGGCTCAACATTATAGTTTATTTTACCTCTTTTCAAGCTATCCAAAACATTTTTTATACCTTCTGACATAAAGCCGGCCTGGTTTTTAAATTCTTCGGTTAACACCTTTTCACCCGGTACAGCTTCGCCTTCTAAAGATATAAAACCTTTAATAGGCTCATCATGTGATGCCAGCATACCTACTAACGATCCTTCGCTGTGGCCTGCTAAAATTATTTTTGAAAAACGATCATCGCTGTTTAGTAGGTCTATTAAAGCAACAACGTCATCCACATTGTCTTCAAACCTTAAGTCTTTTTCTTTTTGTGAGCCCTGGATCAGCCCGATCATCCGTTTATCATAACGAATAGAAGCAATGCCATTTTTACCTAAGTTATAGGCCAGCAATTTATACATATTGGTATTAAAGTCTCCACCATTGCCATCACGGTTAAGCGGGCCAAATCCTGGTATAATTATCACAACAGGTATTTTGCCTTGCGCATTATCAGGCATTGTTAAAGTACCCGAAACCGTACCTGCTAATGTTTTTACGCTAATAGGGGTTTCTATTACTGATGGATCTGCGACAACCTTTGGCGCGGCTTTTTCATCCAGCGTTAGCTTTAACCCAGTGAATTGGTTGTCATTATTTAAAGCGATATTTAATAAGAAAATCGCGTTTTGAAATGTCGCCCTGTATATACCAAGCGGCGCATTATACTTTACAAATTCTGTTTTGTTAAGGTACCCAAGCTGTAATTTTAACTGTGTTGTTGTAGTTTTAAACTGGTCTAACGGTAATGCCAGTTTCATATCGTCGCTAAACATATTAAACACGCTGTCGGGCTGGCCGGCGTTATAAAAGGTCTTAAATTTATCAACAGCAATAGTGTAATTAGCTGGCTCGGCCTGTGCATAGGTATTGGCGGCACAAATCAGCGTTATTATAAAAAAGGCAATTTTCCTCATGTTAAATCTTCTCAATGTAGGGGTTTAATAATGCTACTAATTTAGGCATATTTTGCATACATCACAGGCAATATTATCAATTGTTAAATCGAAAATTTTTAGTGTTAAATTTTATTGCTAACTTAGCTTTAACAAATACCTTAACACACATATAGCAGTTTTACTGACCCCTAATTAATGAAACTTTTAGCCCGATTCCTTTTAACAGGAGTCATTGTAATTTTATATTCTTTTTCATACGCACAAAGCGGGTATAGTTTAAAAGGCAAAGTTTTATTAAACAACTCTTTATTAGCCGAAGGCGCCACCGTTACCTTACTTAAATCATCCGACTCATCAATTATAAAAACCACAGCTTGTAATAAAGCTGGTGAGTTTGAATTTAACGCCATTAAAACCGGGATTTATATACTTTCTGTTAGAAAGATCGGTTACCAGAAATTTTATTCTAAACCCTACCAGGTTGGCGATAATGTAGCTATTACTAACATCATCCTTTTGCCCGAAACCAGCAATTTAAAAGAGGTGGTTGTTACAGGTAAGCGAAATTATATTGAAGTTACTCCTGATAAAACAATATTGAACGTTGATAAAAGTATACTTGATGCAGGTAACTCAGTATTTGATATTTTAGGCACCGCGCCGGGGGTACGCGTTGTTGAAAATGGGATCTATATTAAAGGTGGCCAAAAAGCGTTGGTAGCTATTAATGGCAAACCGATAGGCCAGCTTAGCGATGATCAATTGGCCGATCTGCTTAAAAGCTATCAAAGTAGTATGATCAGCCAGATAGAGATCATTACCAATCCGCCTGCAAAATATGATGCAGCCGGTGGCGGGGTAATTAATATCATCCTTAAAAAAAGTAAGGATTACGGTTTTAAAGCCAATGTAACCGAAAGCGCGGCAGGGGGGCAGGATTATAAGTTTAATACTGGTATCAACTTAAATTACCGGACTGAGAACCTTAACTTTTTCGGTAGCTATAATTTTGCAGATAGTAAGATACCTCGCGTACTTGATATTGACCGTACTATTGGCTCAACCGAATTAGACGAAAATTATAAAAGCACATCATTCCTAAAAAGCAATGGCTTTAATGGCGGTGTTGATTATACCATCAACCCAAAACAAACTGTTGGTGTTTTAGTATTTGGTTATGATAATCATTTGGGCATTAATAAAGGGAACGTTACTAATATCTATAACAATAATCAGTTAGATTCTGATGTCACCACAAATTCGCATATCAAAAGATCAATTGCTAACCTGAATTATAATTTTAATTACAGAGGTAGTTTTGGTAAGGGTGATAAAACAACCCTGAGCGGCGATTTTGATTACTCAACTTACCGAAGATATTCAACAGAGTTGTTAGAAAATGAGTTTTTTGATGTGGACGGGGCGCAGTATCGTGAGCCATTGTTTTACACGGATAATTCGCCTTCACAAATTAATGTACGATCGGAGAAAATTGATTTTACCCAAGCTTTATCCTCAACAGCGATGTTGAGTGCAGGGTTAAAAAACAACCAGGTAAACAGCAATAATAATATCGAATTTGGGCAGGCTATAGACTCTGCATCGTCGTTTGCTCCTGTACCTTCGTTAACAGATCATTTTATTTATACCGAACGAATCAACGCGGCTTATGTAGGGTATGCCGATAAATACAATAAAACCAGCTTATCACTGGATTTTCGCGGCGAGCAAACAAACTCTTATGCGGAGTCGCTTAACCCCAATAAAACAGTTTTACGAAGCTATTTTGATCTTTTCCCAAGCTTAGAAGTTACGCAGCCGGTTGATAAAGATAATACGTTAATATTTAACTATAACCGCCGTATAACAAGGCCAAATTACCAGGATCTTAATCCGTTTGTTTCGTATATAGATCAGTATTCTTACAGTACCGGCAACTCTTTTTTAAAGCCGGAATACTATACTACTTACCAGGTTACAGATGTGTTTAAGGATAAATATAAATTGGATTTGAGTGTTGTAGTTGTAAACGATTTTTTTAGCCGGATATATCAACAAAATGATATCACTAAGGTATTTACCACAACAACAAGTAATATTGCTACGCGTTATGAATATAATGCTGAATTTACTTTACCAATTGATATTACCAAATGGTGGAACGCGGATATTTATTTAATGAATTCATTTCAGCGGTATGATTATTTTGCCGGTAATGTGGGTAATGCCACAACAACCGATTTTGAATGGAGGGTTCTACAATCCCTTACCTTATCAAAAACTATAAAAGCCGAACTGTATACCGATTGGGAATCGCCAACCTATTTTGGAATTAATCATTATGCCGCTGAGTTTCAAAGCAGGGCAGGTATCAGCAAATCAATACTCAACAATAATGGCAGTATAAAATTAGCTGTAAGTGATATTTTTAATTCAGAATATTACCGGTATAATTCACAATATACCAATTTAAACCTTACCGGTTACGAAAAATTGGGAAGCAGGTTTGTAACGGCTACATTTACCTACAAGTTTGGTAAACAAAGCGTTAAAGCTGCAAAACATAGCAGCGGTAATGCCGACGAACAAAAAAGATTAAGCGGTAGCAGTAATGAAAACTAAGTTTACCCGGCAGCGTGACCGCTGATAGAACTTAGGATGATGATAAGCAATACCAATGAGCTTATTCCTATATATAAATAATCTTTCTCCAGCACAAAGCTTATTGTAGAAAATATGATCCGCACAATAGGCGTAGCAATCAATAAGATGATCCCTGCTTGTATGATTGATCGGCCTCTTAAATTCAATATGCCGGTTATAATACCATTTAGCTGCACAAAGCTGGGCACACCATTAAATTTGGTATAATTGGGTACAGATTCGCCGTGCCTGTACAGATACAGTGTCCCGCCAACAAATACCACACTAATGGATACAATTACGCCTATACGCAGTACCCAGCCAATAACCGACTGCATATCCGTATCCTTAAAACCTGCTTTAGCTGCCATATGCTTATATTTTGCCAATTATACCGTTATAAATTAATTGTGATGCCAGCCCAACTACCACCACCACAAATACCCAGCGCAACCACCCCGAAGATTTGGTTTTAACCAATATTTTCGATCCTACTAAGGCCCCAATCAATACACCAATAACCACCGGCATCGAGATTGATGGTTCAATATAACCGCGTTGCAGGTAAACTACGGCACTTGCCGCCGCGGTAACACCTATCATAAAATTGCTTGTTGTGGTTGATACTTTAAATGGGATACGCATAATATTATCCATCGCCAAAACCTTTAAAGCACCCGAGCCAATGCCCAGTAAGCCGGATAATAAACCTGCAAAAAGCATCATGATAAAACCGCCGCCTATATTGCTTACATTATATTGTACCGTGCCATTTTCGGCTGGATAGCTTCCGTTAAGTTTGAGCTTTTCGGCCCAGATATTTTTCTGTTTGATAATTGTTTCGGCTTTTTTGCGCAGCGTAAGTAATGCGGAAATGATGAGGATCACACCTAATAAAATGGCCAGAAAATGGGTGGGGATGTATACCGCTATAATAGCGCCGGTTACGGCACCCAAGGTAGTGGCAACCTCTAAAAACATGCCGAGCCGCATATTGGTAATGCCCTCCTTAACATAGGCCGCTGCCGAGCCGGAAGAAGTAGCAATTACGGATACCAGCGAAGCGCCAATAGCATAGTGAATATCAACGTGTAAAAAAACAGTAAGCAGCGGTATGATAACAAAGCCACCGCCTAAGCCCGTTAACGAGCCCAACAAACCTGCAATGCACGAACCAATAAGTATTATAAGGGTAAACTCAAGTACCGGCATATATTTTTGCGATCAATTTTAGTGCGCTAAATTAGCTAATAAATTTAAGGTGGTAATTGTGTTTAGCAAGTAAACTATATTTTACAAAATATAAACAGAATACAACAACAATAAAGGTAAGTTAGTGTTTAATTAATCAACCCTTAAACAAAGTTATGGCTAACAACAAAATACTTGAGCTTTTAGGCGCGGATGCCGATAGCCTGTTGCAACACAAGTGCGAAACCTTTCCTAAAGACACATTACATATCCCGTCTCCTACATTTATTGATGACATTTTTATAAACAGCAACCGTAACCCGCAGGTGTTACGTAATTTGGCTGCAATACATAACCATGGCCGGTTGGCCGGTACTGGTTACATGTCTATTTTGCCTGTAGATCAGGGGATAGAGCATACGGCAGGCGCATCATTCGCTAAAAATCCATTGTATTTTGACCCTGAAAATATTATAAAACTGGCTATTGAAGGCGGTTGTAACGCGGTAGCCACTACCTTTGGCAATTTGGCCATTATGGCCCGTAAATATGCCCACAAAATCCCGTTTTTGGTTAAAATGAACCATAATGAGTTGTTAACCTATCCTACAAAATACAAACAGATTATGTTTGGTAGCGTTGATGATGCCTGGAACCTTGGCGCTGCGGCGGTAGGTGCAACTATTTATTTTGGTTCTGAAGATTCGGACAACCAGATTATCGAAGTATCTAAAGCCTTTGAGCGCGCACATGAATTGGGTATGGCAACTGTTTTATGGTGTTACACCCGTAACAACGCCTTTACTAAAGATGGCGTAAACTATGAAACCGCAGCCGACCTTACAGGCCAGGCTAACCATTTAGGTGTAACTATACAGGCTGATATTATTAAACAAAAACTACCTGATGTAAACGGTGGTTTCACAACTATAAAATTCGGCAAAACCGATCCGTTAATGTATAGCAAACTATCTACTGATCACCCGATCGATTTATGCCGTTACCAGGTAGCCAATTGCTACATGGGCCGGGCCGGGCTTATCAATTCGGGTGGCGAATCACACGGAAGTGATGATATTGCAGCAGCAGTTAGGCAAGCGGTTATCAATAAAAGGGCAGGTGGCTCGGGATTGATCATGGGCCGTAAATCATTCCAGCGTCCGTTTAAAGAAGGCGTGGAGCTGATGAACCTGGTGCAGGATGTATATTTAGATGCTTCGATAGACGTAGCCTAATTAAACGGATAGTTTTGACTAATTTTTCGGTTTAATTTTTTTTAATTAAGCTGATTTTAGATATTTGATGCGAACGCTACACCGGCGTTCGCTTTATTCTCTTATGGTGCAAGGGTAACATGTCTGATTCTGGTTCAGAAGATCGTGGTTCGAATCCATGTAAGAGAACAAGTTGATCTATATGATTGTAGCTATAAAAGCCTTTTTCAATTCATCCATCAACTGGTCAAAACTTACTGGTTTTGATAAAAAGTAATTCATCCCTGCATTTAATGCTGCAGATTTATCTTCGGCCATAGCACTTGCCGTCATGGCGATGATGATTGCTTTGGAAAGATTTTCGCTCCGAATAATGCGGGTTGCTTCTAATCCATCTATTTCGGGCATTTGTATGTCCATCAGGATCACATCAAACTCTTTGGCCTTAACGGCATCAATTGCCTCTTTACCGTTGTTTACCAGCATTGGCTCGTAGCCCAGTTTGTTGAGCATTTGTTTGATAACTTTTTGGTTAATGATGTTATCCTCGGCAGCCAGTATCCTTAACGGGAATTTACTCTTGAAATCGCTGGATATGCCTTCTCTTGCGTCCTGTGGTGCAGATTTGGTTTGTTCAGTATTTTGGCGTGATGCGGCTTTACTGAGAATGCTGAATGTAATTGTTGTGCCTTTATTTTCAACACTGTAAACGTTTATTGATCCGCCTAAAAGCTCCACTAAACGCTCGCAAATCACCAGGCCTAAACCGGTACCGCCGTATCTACGGGTTATTGATGCATCTCCCTGAGAAAATGGTTTAAAAAGCCTCGACAAATGTTCAGGCGAAATGCCAATTCCGGTATCCCTAACTTCAAAAGAGAGTTTGAGATTATCGCCAAGGTTTTCGAGCAGTTTTATAGTTAATGAAATTGTTCCGCCATGGGTGAATTTGAGTGCGTTACTCAATAAATTATTTAGTATTTGCTTTAAACGCAGCTTATCGGTCGTAATATCATCTGGGATAAACTGGTCAATGGTATAGGTGATCCTAATCTGCTTATCTACCGCGTTGCGTACAAAAATTGATAAAGTATCATCAACACATTGTTTAAGGTTAAACTCGTGTATATCAAGCTTCATTTCGCCCGATTCTATCTTCGAAAAATCAAGCAGGTCATTAATAACATTGATCAGGCTTTCACCGCAATTACTTATCGTTTCGGCATATTCTCGTTGCTCTGCATTTAAGTTGGTTTGGGTAAGCAGTGCTGCCATACCCATTACCCCATTCATAGGTGTACGCAACTCGTGACTCATCGTGGCTAAAAAAATGCTTTTGGCTTTGTTGGCCTTTTCAGCATCCATGCGTGCACTAAATTCCTGTTCGCGCTGGATAAGCAACTCTTCCGATTGTGACATCAATTCCTCATTTAACGCGAATAATTCTTCTGATTGACTATGTAGTGCATTGGCCTGCTGTTTAATTTCGGCAGTTCTCTCAATTACTATTTTTTCAAGCTCGGTTTTCCTGGCACGTATGTAACGCACCCTGGAGCGATAATAAGCATAAAATACGCCTATAATAGCAAGCGCTATTAACAATTTAAACCACCAGGTAAGCCAAAACGGCGGCACAATAATTATTTTTAACTTAAGTGGGTTGGTATTCCATAGCCCATCATTATTAGCCGCTTTAACTTCAAAGGTATATTCTCCGGGATCAAGGTTGGTGTAAGTTGCCTTGTTTTGCTTATCAACATAATTCCAATCCTTTTCAAACCCCACTAACCTGTAAGCATATTGGGTTAACTCGGGCAGGGTATAGTTAAGAGCAGTATATTCAATAGTAAAAACCGATTGATTATGCGATAGCGTTATAGAATTGGTTTGATTGACGTTATTTTTCAGAACAGAATTTGGCCCAGGCTCTACAGATTTATTATACAATTGAAAATCACTAAAAACCAGCTGTGGAATATATTTATTGGTAGGTAAATGGCTTGGGTTAATAATATTAAACCCGTTTAATCCCCCAAAAAGTAACTCGCCATTTTGAGCCCTTAAGTAAGCTCCATGCGAAAACTCGTCGCCTTGTAAACCGTTAAGCGTTGTAAAATGCCTGAAATATTTGGTAGCAGGATTAAACTGTATAATACCATTACCTGTGCTCACCCATAAAAAACCATATTTATCTGCTGTAATACCGCTTACATGGTAGTATTTTGTATTATCAGGAAAAATATATGGTGTTATTTTGTTGGTTTTTTCATTCAGTAAATTTAAGCCACCACCATAGGTGCCTATCCATAAATTGCCCTTATTATCCTCAAAAATTGAAGAAATGGAATTGTTGGTAAGCCCGGAGTTGTAGTTTTTAAAATGTTTAAATGTATTATCTGTAGAATTAAACAGGTTTAATCCGTCATACGTACCAATCCATATACGACCGGCTTTATCCTGGTATAATGCCCGGATATCGCTATTGCTGATACAATGCAGCGTATCGGCAATGTTGTATTTAAAGCGATTAATAATGCTCCCATCCTTAATTATATTCACACCGCCATTATCAACGCCTATCCACATCGTGTTATTAATGCGGTCTTCCATAATGGCAAATACAGCATTGCCGCTAATATTACCGGGCTGGTTACCTGCTACATAATGCGCTGTGAGTTTATAGTTTTTATCAAATACATCAACACCATTTTCGTAAGTGCCAACCCACAAATTGCCTTTGGAATCATTTACCAACGACAGTATCGCCTTGCCATCGGCAGTAATTTTGTTATTGGTTACTATTTTAGTTTTGTTATCAAAAAAGCTTATGCCGCCGCCATCAATACCTATAAAAAAGCCGTTAGGGTTTTCTGCAAAAGTATTAACGCTGTTGTTATTTAATTCGCCGGTAGAACTGCTATTGATATAATAATGGTCGAAAGACGAAATATTCGTGTCATATTTTATAACACCAACGTCGTAAACGCCGAGCCACAATATTCCCTGGTTAACAAAAATCGAGCTAACGGAAGGTTCAGTTCCCGGCACATCATTTTTAAATGGCGTTATTATATTGTTGCCGTCATTAAGCAAATCAATACCCTTTTCTGTACCTATCAACAATTGACGCGGGCTTAAATAAGCCAGCGAAAGCACATTGTTGTTTACAAGGGAAACTGCATTATCAGGCGTATGCTTAAAATGGGTGAATGTTTTTGTTATCGGATTAAACAGATCAAGCCCTGCGTCAAAAGTGCCAACCCAAATATTACCATCGGCTCTTTTTAGCAATGTGTTAATATGATCGCTGTTAATACTCGTCGGTTGATCAGCTTTATGCAGATAGATTTTGAAATTTGCGGTAGTAGGGCTAAACCAGATCAAACCGCCATCAGTACCTAAAAATAAATTTCCGCTTCCATCATCGGTAATTGAGCGTATGTGTTGCTCTGGTATATAATCTTTATCCTTTTGATAAAAATAGCGTTTAAATTCACCCGTTTTAGGATTAAAAAGGTTTAACCCTGAGTAAGATCCTACCCATATATTATGCTTTTTATCTTCAAAAATATTGGTTACATCATTGTTGGAGAGTGTTTCAGGGCGATTTTTATCGCCGGTATAATTTGTAAAACAGTCTTCCTTAGCATTATAAATACTTAAACCGCCACCACCTGTGCCTACATAAATATTGCCCCTACTATCTTTAAATAACGTTTCAATGTTATTAACTTGTAGCGAGTGCAAATCACCAGGTACATGCCTGTAAATTTTAAATGAGTGGCTATCGTACCGGTTAAGTCCATCATCGGTGGCAAACCACAAATAACCCTGGTTGTCTTTTAGGATCGTTTTAACATTACTTTGCGATAAGCCATCGCTAACCCGCAGATACGATACATCGGTATGCTGATTTTGCGCTAAAGTGATCTGTACAAAAAAGCAAAAAACGATTAAGAATAATAAAGATATTTTAATTAATGATAATGTACAACTGCCTTTATTTTTACTGGCTGAGTAAACTGTATTACAATAAGTAAAAGCGTTGTAAGGCATTAAGTTTTACTGGGGTTTACTGGTTTATACGTGCCCGGGAATTAAAAGTTATTATGCTTAGAGCTATCAGGAATATGTTGATTGTTAATGAACTAAAAATGATCATAAGAAAAACTTATCCATAAATAAGCGCTTATATTTATCATATGTACAGCGATTTACCATTAACAAATAATACTGCCGATCATTGTTTTGAGATGACAGTAGAGGGGCAACGTGCTTTTATCAATTATACCCAAATTGGTGATACCTATTTGTTGGTACACACTAAAGTACCCGAAGCATTGCAAGGGCGCGGCATTGCTGCCGCGTTAGTTGAAAAGACCTTTAATTACCTTGAAGTAAATTGTTTAAAAATGCGCCCTTATTGTGCTTATATCCAATCGTATCTAAAAAATCATCCGGAATGGAAACGCTTAATAGATAAATAGCCAGTATTTTGAGTTAATTTATTTAAGGCATGGTTTATGTTCTTATTGAATAGTATTAAAATATAATATTATGAAAGCGATAAGAATCCACGAATCAGGCGGGCCTGATGTGCTTGACTTAGAAGATATAGCCATACCACAACCTGCCGACGACGAAGTGTTAATAAAAGTATACGCAAGCAGCGTGAACCCGGTTGACCAAAAAATATTTGCAGGCGAATCTCAACAGAAATTTCCAACTAAGTTTCCATTGACTATTGGTTGGGATGTTTCGGGTGTAATTCAAACTGTTGGTTCAAAAGTGCACCACTTTAGCATTGGCGATGAGGTTTATGGCAGGCCATTCCCTACAACCAATGGTGCTTTTGCCGAGTATGTAGTTATCAAAGCAAATCAAATAAGCCCTAAGCCAAAGAGTTTGGATCATATCAACGCCGCCGCTGTTCCGTTAGCAGGTTTAACAGCCTGGCAGGGATTGTTTAAATACGGAAAGTTGCAGAAAGGACAAAAAGTGTTGATTCATGCGGCATCGGGTGGGGTTGGTAGTTTTGCGGTGCAATTTGCTAAGTGGAAAGGTGCTTATGTAATTGGTACAGGTGCGGCAGAGAATCTATCTTTCATAAAGCAACTAGGAGCAGATGAAGCTATCGATTATAAAAATGATCGCTTTGAAGAAAAGGTGCAGGATGTAGACCTGGTATTTGACCTGATTGGAAAAGATACGCAGCAACGATCAATCCAGGTTATTAAAGAGGGCGGAAGACTAATTACCACGGTGATGCCCGAATTTCAGCAGGAAGCAAAAGAGAAGCATATTCATTTGGAAGGTTTTACCGGCCAATCATATCCCGAAGATTTGAAACAGATAGCCGATTTGATAGATAATGGTTTTATAAGTCCGGTAGTATCTTCGGTATTAAGTTTGGAAGACGCCAAGAAAGCGGAAATGTTAAGCGCTAAAGGCGATACCCGTGGCAAAATTGTGATAAAAGTAGTTTAACAAAATTCCTGTAAGCCTATGATGCGGGTATTTTGTTCGTTTTAATTATTTAGTTAACTGAAACAAGTTGTTATCATCGACAGGATGTTTGAATAACATTAGTTTAATTAAATAATCAGGGTGAACAAAATACCCGTAGTCATATTGATTAACCAAAAAGCAACGGACTGTTTTCCCGGTGCTTTCGGGTATAATGTAGATGATTTTAAAATTACAGTTTTGATTCCTTTTGTAAAATGCCTTTTCAGCACTTTCATTAATAAGCTTTTCAGCAAAAGCCCATAGCTCTTCTGATCCATGCTGAATAACGCCCTTTTTCTCGAGTACGCGTTCATAAGAAACAGAAAACTCTTTCCAGGTACCGCCGTTATTAGAAATATTTTGTAACAATGGCTCCAAACGATCCATAGCGCGGGCAAATTTTGCTTCTGTGGTTTGTCCTGCCTCAAATTCTTCCCAAATGGTAATTAAGTCAGCAGCTTGCTCTGGCGGTAATAACCCGAAGATCCATTTAGCGGCTTCAGTTTCGGCATCAGTATTGGTGTGATTAATTACTGTATCGTAGAGGAATACATCGCCTGCATCAATTTTAACAACATCATGAATTAATAACATTTTAACTACTTTAAGTACATCAACAGGTTCATTAGCATACTCGGCAAGTATAATAGCCATAATTGCCAGGTGCCAGCTATGCTCAGCATCATTTTCATTCCTATCGCTGTTAAACAGTTTCGTTTTCCGCAGAATGTATTTAACCTTATCAATTTCGTGAATGAAATTTATCTGGTTACGAAGCTTATCAAAATTCATTTTTCTATTGTTAATTCGTTGCAAAATTAATGTAATTGGGGCATCTCTTAAACCTTGGTATTATTGTTACCACCTATTCTCTTATAATTCTGCTTTTGTATCTAACGTTGGTTATTATGTATATTTGGGAAAGGCAGATTTCTTTGATTTAAGCAATCCAGCCGAAATAACTAAACCTGTTAAATTACATCTCATATAATCACAATTATGCCGCTAAAAAAGGAATTAATATTTATTGACGGCAAAGATAGAACAGATGAAATTAAGTCTCATTCGTATCGCGATGACAAATGTTTCATAACTTATAAAAGTAGCGAAAAGCCATATTCTTATAGTAGAAATAAGGTAGAGATTGTTACAGGTGCAATAAGTGATGACGAGCCTAATAGTGTTTTTAAGTATTTAATAAAGATTGCAGCAACCATTGGGCTTAAAACAGAGCAGGGCAATAACATCCTCCAAAATAGCTACGAGCGAATTTCTTTTGTACCTGATGGTATTTTTGCTTGTTACTTAAAGGGTATTATGCCATTGCCAAACAATGATTATCAACCTGTTCAAATTTTTCCTTTTGGATTTAATATAAGCCAAAAAGGTGCTGTAAATAATGCATTTTCTAATTCACTAAGCGTTATCGAAGGCCCTCCGGGAACAGGGAAAACTCAAACCATATTAAATATTATCGCAAATGCGGTAATAAATGATCAGCGCGTGGCTATTGTTTCAAGTAATAACTCTGCCACTAAAAATGTTTACGAAAAGCTTGAAAAAAATGGTATTAATTTCATTGCGGCACTGCTTGGTAGTACTGAAAATAAAAAAGGGTTTATTGAAAGTCAGGTAGATATTCCCGATTTATCAGAATACCGTTTGTCAGATTCGGAAAAAAAAGAAGCAGAAGGAAATTTACAAAGTCTTTTCATCAGCCTCACCGAAAATTTATACCGGAAGAACGAGTTAGCATTATTAAAGCAAGAGCTAAATCAAATAGAGACGGAATACCAACACTATCGAAATGCGCATAATTTAGATACCGGGCAGCCTGCTATTTTTAAGCAAAAAATAACAACTGAAGATTTACTGCTATTATGGGCTTCAATTGAAAAACAAGCATTAAAATCCAGGCGCTTTAACTTTCTGCAGAAATTAATTTTCAGAATAAAATGTGGTATTAATGGAAAGTTGTTTTAC
>Ga0302303_10000552_pt1 | contig 29834 bp, 26 predicted proteins | sample III_Palsa_E2_1_FD_194542 | JGI IMG/M metagenome (GOLD analysis project Ga0302303, IMG submission 194542) | Peat permafrost microbial communities from Stordalen Mire near Abisko, Sweden - III_Palsa_E2_1 | ecosystem: Environmental > Terrestrial > Soil > Palsa > Peat permafrost | place: Sweden...
TAAACCTGATTTTAAAATACGTTACAAGGAAATAAATATGCCATCGGGCGTAAATATCTCAACAGATAATGATGGTTTAAAAACCTACTCGTGGCATATAAGCAATTTAAAGGCTGTAAAGCCTGAACCTTATATTCCCTTACCATATAATTATTTAACCATGGTAAAAATAGCCCCCGAAAATTTTGAAGACGAGGGTGTAAAAGGGTCATTTACTAATTGGAACCAATTAGGTAAATGGATGTATGATAAAATATTGGTAAACAGGCAGGATATCCCATTAGCCACTGCCCAATACATACATCAGCTAACAGACACTATCAAAAGCCCCAAATTAAAGGCAAAAAAAATTTACGAGTACGTGCAGGATAAAACCCATTATGTAAGCGTACAGGTAGGTATTGGATATTATCAGCCTTTTTTGGCTTCTGATGTGGATAATTTAAACTATGGTGATTGTAAAGCACTTGTAAATTATACTGGAGCCCTGTTAAAAGTTGCTGGTATTGAGTCTTATTACTGTGAAGTTAAATCAGGGGAAGACAAGGTGAGTTTTTTAAACAATTTTGCCAGCATGGATCAGGGCGACCATATTATTTTATGCATCCCATTTAAAAACGACACTACCTGGTGCGACTGTACCAGCCAAACTATCCCTTTTGGTTACTTAGGCAGTTTTACCGATGACCGCGATGTATTAGCCTGTACAGCAGAAGGTGGCAAATTATTGCATACACCTAAATATACCCCACAAGACAATCTCTTACTACATAAAGCAGCATTTACGATTAATGAAACAGGGGATTTATCTGGCACAATGACGAGTTTATTCAAAGGTATTAATTATGAAAAACGGGATGGAGAAATAAGCGAATCGCAAAAAGACCGTGTGAAGTATATAAAATATATTTATAGCGGCATAAACAATATGGATGTTGAAAAACTTGATTTTATACAGGATAAGGGTTCTGATCCGTCCACAACTGAAAACATTACTTTAAATGCAGCTGAATTTGCATCTGTTGGCGATAACAGGGTTAACTTCCGAATAAACCCTGTTAACCGTATATCTGAAGAGGATATACCGCCACAGGTACACAACCGCCGTACCGATGTATATATGAACGATGGGTATACGGTAGAAGATGAGATTACCTACACCTTGCCCCCAGGTTACCACTTGGATAGTATGCCATTGACCACAGATGTTAAAAAGCCCTTCGGCAGTTTTAGCGCAAGTATGAAGATTGAGGGCAATAAATTAACCTACAAACGGAAATTAGTACTGGTTAACGGTACTTATCCCAAAGATAGCTACCAGGATTTAGTTGATTTTTTCCAGTCGGCGGCGGATGCTGATGATTATAGTGTGGCTTTGGTTAAAAATAACTAAAAATCACAATTCCCAGTATAATACCCACTACCATAATTACATACAGCAGTATTTCGGTATTGGCAAAACGCTTGTATTTTGTCCAGAACGAATAATCGTTTTTTGGTTTTTCCATATATTTAATACAAATTTACGGTAATATTCAACACCTGTCGCAATAAAACCACCCAATGAAATTTGCCGCCCGCTTGTTTTTAGTAATAGCTATGGCTTTTACTACGTGCACATTATCAGCCCAAACTGTTGTATCAACCAATAATAACATAAAGTGGAGCTTACAAGCATTATGGCCCCATGTGCAGGCCATGAATTTTACAGCCTATAATGTTTCGGGCAGCCCTTATACTGAAGGTATATCAACAGGTATTATAAAAATTGACGAAAACTCCATTATTGCCACTGCCCAACTCGATCATAAAGATTATGGTGTAGTTAGGGTGAATAAAGATATGACCACGCAATGGAACGTAAGCATTACAGGCTTTCCGGTAGCAACGGGCATTTTCCATAACAAGGTTTTGGTTGTTGCATCAACAGATGTTGGTGAATTTAAAGGTATCACCAATAACTTTATCGGTTATATAATAGATGAAAAAACCGGGCAGATATTAGTACAAAAGAATTTTTTTACCGCCAGCGAACAGTATTATGAGCAACCGGTATTTTTATTAGCCCCGGATGGCTCATCTTTTAAAATGGCAGTACGTACATCCAACCTTACAAAAAAAATGCATTTCGGCCTTGCATTTCATGTAAATAAAGGTGTCGAAGAATATTTTGACACACAGGATTTTAAGGTATTGGAGTTTAACGATAACCTTGATGTAGTAAACACTGTAAAACCGGTGTTGCCCGAAGGCTTTTTTATTGGGGCTACAACCAACAATAATGGCGATATATTTTTAATGACCAGCTATGCCCAGGGTTATATTGAAATTGCCAAATATGAAAATGGGAAAACAGCAGCAAGTAAAATATTAAAGTTGCCTGTAAGTATGGGTGATGATTTTGTAGAGAATCTTTCCGACTCATACCTGTTTACCAGCAAAACAGATCAGCAAAATTTATTATTTGCAATATCTTATCCAAATGGTAATGGCGACCGCGAGCTAGTGGCCGCCAAGTTTAACTTTAAAGATGGCACCATTGGGCATAATACACAGGTTATAGACAGGGATTATTTAAAAGAATTAAAAAAATCGTATGTGCCCTTTAGCAAAAAATATGATGATGTAGATTTGGGTGCAGCAAAGAATTTTGAAATAAAAGATGTGATTGAAAACAATGGCAAACTTATTATTGCCATGGCATCATTAACAAATATAGTAAGCAATATCCAGGGAATAGGTACTACATCAAGGCTTGATGCTTATGATGTATTGGTTAATATATATGATGATAAAAGTAACCTGCAGTATCAGCAGATTATACCCCGAACCTATAATTCCACGCAGATTTCATGGAATGGTGTAGATATGCACTGTAAAAACGATGTATTGTACATTATATCAAACAACAATAAAGGCATTAACGGGTTTAAAACGCTATATGGTCAAATTGATTTAAAAACCGGTGCTATTACTAACATTACAGGCATTAGCAAGGAGGGTATAAAAAACTCCTATTCCACCGACCCATACGCCACACTTTGGTTCGATAACCAATTTATAGCAAATTACATGGAGGTAAGGGGCTGGAGTGCCGGCAGCGAGGATGCCCACATGCAATTGGTAACCTATTAATTATCCTGGTTAGTTGCCGCCGTTAGCGACGCTAATTCGGCAACTGAACCACAGCGCGAAAAGTATTTGTATAAAGCGCCATGCAAGGGCACTATGATAACCCCCTTGCTTGAACTGGCATGCACGATAAAGCCATTTTGAAGATAAATACCCACATGGCTAAACTTTTTGCCGTCATAATCAAAAAACACCAGGTCGCCTTCTTTTAAATCTTCTTCGTACTCGCGCTTAATAACGTTTATTTGCTGGCTTGTAGAACGGGGCAGGGTAATACCATACACTTGCTGCTCCAGTAAAAACGCCAGTCCCGAGCAATCGACACCGCCCTTATCCAGGCCGCCAAATTTATATGGAGTGCCCAGCCATTGATCGATAAAAGCGTATAGGCGGCCGTTTTGAATATCGCTTTTATTAACGCCCAATATCTCCGAATATTTATCGGCAATACTCGCCTGCGGCTTCACAACTTCGCCGGGTTCGCCCTTCATTACCGCTTTGCGTGAGTGGCAGGATGAAAGGATAATAAGCGCAGTTATTAAAATTAAAGGGAATTTGGCGTAGCGGTTTAACTTCATCAACATAAAAATAGAAGTAACGCATAACTATATATCATACTGTTTTTAAACATATTAACACGTATGCTTAATTTGCAGATGATTAAGGTGATTGCGTATTAACTTCCCGCATCATTTTCCACGTAAAAAAAATGAGTGCCAGCAAAACCAATACTATGGATAACCATAACCAAAAGGTATAATTATGTGCGGTTAAAGACCGATGAACTTTATACGCGGCATTTTTATAGACCGCCGAATGATTAATTACCGGCAACAGGCTATATTTTAGTCCCTTTAAAAAACTCAGGTCGTAATTAGCGGGTTTAGCCGAGGAATCACCGGTTAGTATGTAATAGCTGTAACTGCCTTGTAAATAGGTTATAATATATTGTTTTTTTTGAAAGGCCTGTATATGACTAATAATAAGCGAATTATCATCGCCATTAAATATATTTAGCTTAATATCCGTAGTTTTTGCGGATAACAAGATATCCTGCGAACCTGAAGAAGATAAAACGGTATCACAAATTTCACTACCCTGCTTATTTCCAACGTCGTATACCACTACCCTGCGATTATAAAACTTTGGCGCGGAAATGTCCAGGTGTAATTTGTTAATTTGATATGGTTGGTTTAAGTGAATTAAAATGCCGGTTTTCTTGTCGGAATCCCTGGCGCTAAATTGTATAGCTGAAAGAGCCGAAAATTCGGGTTTATATGAATTAACAACATATATACCTGATTGTAATATATCTATTGGGTTTTTATTTTTACCATTTACTTTTATCTTAAAATAATGGTAGCTACTTGTTGGAAACGTTAATGCTTGTTCATAATCGGGCGCATTAGAATCATCTGCAATAGCAAGTGGAATATTCTCTTTAATAGCAAACCATGTTTGCAGGTTATCGCTCCCTGAGATATCTATGGTACGGTTGGCATCTGTATTTCTTAATTTTACCCATAGCCTGTTAATATTCAGCTTATTCTTATTTTCTGAAATATATACTGTTACCGTATCTGTGTTAGCGCTTGATTTAATTTCGGGAAATGCAATAAAACCCGAAGGCACATCAATGCTTAAATCACTGCTTAAGGCATAAGCAATTTCTTTTTCATGGCTATCAAACAAACGTAAATCATGTAAACTTGCCACGCTTTTTGCACACAGGTCGCTACTAAGCTCGATTTTATAAATACCGCTGGTATCTATCTTTTGCACATCGGCTTTGTATTTAAATAAATTTCCCTGCGCGTATATGGGCGAATTACGAATGATAAACCCAATAAAAATCAAACCTATTATCTTAATTTTCTGGCGGCTTATCATCGGCAATTATATTTTTAACTTTTTGATACATAAAGGAAATAATGAGTAGCAACACACCCAGGCAAAAGAAAGCCGCTATTTTACCGGCAGCCGGTATATTTTGAATATCAAATACAAAAAGCTTAATAAGCGTTAATGTAAACAGGGTTAATGAAATTATACGCAACACCCTTGTTTTATAATGCATACCCAGCCACATTAATGCAAATGATGATATCCCCCACAGTACCGGCAGTCCGGTTTTAACATAAATATCTTCTAAATAGCCAATGGTATTACCCGGAGTATAAAATATAAGATTGCTTAACAAGCATACCTCTAAGCTAAAAAACAATACTATAGTAGCCGATAAGGCCCAGCTTATTATTTCAATATGTAATTGCAGGTTAGTTTTACATATTAAAATTAGCTGATAAAAAATAAGTATCATAAACCCTACGCCTACCCAATGGGCTATGAAATGGGCTTTATCGGCATTATGCGAAACAAGTATAGCATCCTGAAGATCAAAAAGCTGGGGAACACTAAGCAAATAAAGGAAAATAGTACCTATGTATGTCCAAAGCTCTACCTGCCAGTTTAATTCGGCAGCCGGGATTTTTTTTACAATAAACCAAAATAAATATATAAATGCCGGTACATACAGCATAATGTACAACTCATTCAATTGAATGAGCGGATACCTGGTTATAAACTGGTGGTTTACTTCGAGCAAGCCGCTTAAAAAGAGCAATACAACAGCTGTGTATTTATATATACTATGGTTAAGCAAGGGCTTATTTTCATCCGGCTTATTGTTTAACCTATATAGCAGCCAACTGCCTATTGCTGCACAAATAGTAGTGATAAAACCTTTATTTGCTATGATAGTCAGTTTTTCTTCGGGTAGGCTATACAGGTTATACCAATCCATTAATAAACTTAAAAGCATGGCGCACCATATAATTAACGATGCCAAACGGATTATTTTGATGTTTGATTTTTGATAGAGCCAATACAGTAATACACTTTCGGCTGCCCAGAATAACGTAATGAAATGCCCGTGTAGTTGTATAGGGGCCGTTAGCGATATAAATGTTAAAGTGATACCAATAAGCAGGTAAAGGATATTGATTTCGGCTTTTTTACTTTTTAATAATACAAAGGAAAATAACAGGTTAAGAGCACCAATGCCGGCAGAAAACAATCCCCGGAATTGTTCGCTATGCATCATAGTAAGCAGGTACAACCCCGCACTAAAATAAAGGGCGGTATTTACCAATAATATAGTAAAATCCGATGCGATGAACTTCTTATTTTCCCGAATATTATAAGCAATATTGATAAAGAAAAACATTAGGTATAAAATGCTGATGTAAATGAAGCTTATTAAATAAGCACCATCAGGTAACGTATAAATAATACCAATTAGCACCAATACAGTTAAAGCAAACGCCGTAATATTTAATATGCGCCATGCTTTGTTATAAGCGATAATTAATAAACCACCATTTAATATAATCAGGTAAATAAACAGCGCATTGTAGTTAGCGCTGCCATTACTCACCATAAACGGGCTCGACATGCCGCCGACCAATGCAATCACGGCCAGTTCCTGTTTGTCATAAAGCAAGGACAATACCACCGCAAAACAGGTGATAACAATTAATATAATGAATGATGTAGTTTGATTAAAAAGATGAAACTCATGATAAGCCAAAGTAATAGTGAAGTAAAAAATGGCTAATCCACCGCCAACCAATACCGAGCTAAACGCCTTATAGCCTATACGCAGGCGATGAGCTATGCCAATTAATATACCGCCACATAGTATACCAATACCAACACGCCCTGCAGGCCCTACCCAGTTATTATCAATAGCATATTTAACAAAAAACCCAATAGCCAACACTAATATGGCTATACCAATTTTATTTACAAGGTTTTCGCCAATAAACTTTTCAAGGTCGGGATACCGCTCAAAAAACGAGAGTTGGGGTTCATGCTCGATAGGTTGATAAGCAGGTTTGGGTATATCCCTTTTTATATTAAATGCCGGATCTAAAATAGGTTCTTTGTGAACTTCGATTTCGGGTTCGGTTTTTTTAGGGGGCAAAGGAACAGGAATATCCGCTGTTTTTTCAATAACAGGGTTTACAATAACTGCTTGCGGTTCATTAATTATTGTAGGTGGTGTTTCAATTGTTTGTTTGGGTTGATTTAGTTTTCTGATTAGATTTTGCAGGTCAAGTATCCGCATTTCCAGTTCAGCGATTTTATTAGTTAAAGCCCTATGGTTTGTGGCCAATAAAACTATAATCACAATTAACAAAATTACATACAATACATCCATAACAATAGGTTTGGTTCAATCTAAGATAATGGAATATTTCGATAACAAACAACAAAACCCTATCCGATTGTTATTAGGACGAGCTACCCTTTTATCACCCGCTGTATCTCATCCAGCTTCATTAATGCCTCAACGGGCGTTAAGGTATTTACATCGAGGTTATTCAGGGTATCGCGTATTTTAACCAGCACCGGGTCGTCAATGCTGAACATTTGCATTTGTACAGCTTGTTTTTGCACTTTACGGATGCTTTCCTTAATGTGCTCGCCACCGGTGCGTTCGTTTTCGAGTTTCTTTAGTATTTCGTTGGCGCGGCTTAACACCTTTTGCGGCATACCCGCCAGTTTAGCTACGTGTATACCGAAACTATGCTCGCTGCCGCCCGGAACCAGCTTACGCAGGAAGATGATCTGGTGCCCAACTTCCTTTACCGATACATTGAAGTTTTTGATGCGGTTAAATGAATTACTCAGCTCATTAAGCTCGTGGTAGTGAGTAGCAAATAAGGTTTTGGCTTTCGCCGAAGGATGGTTATGCAGGTACTCCGCAATGGCCCAGGCGATAGAAATACCATCGTAGGTGGATGTACCGCGGCCAATTTCATCCAGCAGTATCAAACTCCTGTCGGATAGATTATTCAGGATACTTGCGGTTTCGTTCATCTCCACCATAAAGGTTGATTCGCCCGAGGATAAGTTGTCTGATGCCCCTACCCTTGTAAATATCTTATCTACCAAACCTATCGATGCCGCTTTGGCCGGCACAAAACAACCCATTTGCGCCATCAGCACAATTAAGCCTGTTTGCCGTAGTAATGCCGATTTACCCGCCATATTAGGACCGGTTATGATGATTATCTGCTGCGTTTCCGAATCGAGGTAAACATCGTTGGTGATATAGCTTTCGCCCAGTGGCAGGTTTTTTTCGATAACCGGGTGGCGGCCGCCTTTGATATCTATTACCCGGCTATCGTTTATTTCGGGCTTTACGTAGTAGTTTTTTATGGAGATGGTAGCAAAGTTAAGCAGCACATCCAAACGTGCCACCAGCTGCGCGTTAAGCTGTATGGGCTTAATATATTCGGCCAGCGAATACAGCAAATCGTTATACAGCCGGGTTTCCAGCGCCAGTATCTTTTCTTCGGCGCCTAATATCTGCTCTTCGTATTCTTTTAATTCGGGTGTGATGTAACGTTCGGCGTTAACCAGCGTTTGCTTGCGTATCCAATCGGTGGGCACTTTATCGCGGTGACTATGCGTAACCTCCAAATAATAACCAAATACATTATTGAACGATACCTTGAGCGATGGTATACCGGTTATCTCTGCTTCGCGCTTTTGTATCTCCAGCAAATATCCTTTACCTCCAAAAGCTATTTTGCGTAAATGATCCAATTCTTCGCTAATGCCATCCCTCATCACACCACCCTTAACAAGCATTACCGGCGGCTCGGGGTTTAACTCTTTTTCAATCTTATCACTAATCAGCGTGCATGGGTTTAGCTGCTCGCCAATGGCTTTTAACGGCAGACTGATTGATTCCCCGCACAACGCTTTTATCCCTTCTATAGCTTTTAAAGCCTTTTTAAGCTGGCAAACCTCGCGCGGATTGGCCTTTTGCAAGCCTATCTTTGATATCAGCCGCTCGAGGTCGCCTATCTGGCGGATGTATTGCTGTAATTCTTCCCTCAACTCTTCCTGTTCTATCAGGTATTCAACCACGCCCAGGCGGTCATTTATCGGCTTAATCTCTTTCAGCGGCATCACAATCCAGCGGCGCAGCAAACGCGCGCCCATGGGCGAGCAGGTATGGTCGAGCACATCAACCAACGTTAAGGCGTTATCATTGTGCGAGCCAACCAGTTCCAAATTGCGTATGCTGAACCTGTCAATCCACAAATACCGGTCTTCCTCAATCCTGCTGATGGCGGAGATGTGCTGCAAATTGCGGTGCTCGGTTTCATTCAAATAATGCAGCGCCACACCGGCAGCCACAATGCCCAAATTCAGTTTATCGATACCAAACCCCTTCAACGATTTTACGCCGAAATGCTTTAACAGCGTTTCGGTAGCATAATCGCCGCTATAAGGCCAGTCATCAAGGGTATAGGTATAAAAACGGTCGCCATAGTTATCTTTAAAATCTGTATTGCGGCTTTTGGGAAATATCACCTCGCTGGGGCTGTAGCTTTGCAGCAGCTTATCAATATATTCATAATTGCCCTGAGCGGTTAAAAACTCGCCGGTACTGATGTCTATCAAGGCTATGCCTATGCTGCTCTTCTCAAAATACAGCGATGCCAGGTAGTTGTTACTCTTTTGGTTAAGGATGCTATCGTTTATGGCAACGCCGGGCGTAACCAGTTCGGTAACGCCGCGTTTAACGATGGTTTTGGTTGTTTTAGGGTCTTCCAGTTGGTCGCAAATGGCTACGCGCTGGCCTGCTCTTACCAGTTTAGGCAAATAAGTATCCAGCGAGTGATGCGGGAAGCCGGCCAGCTCGATATGCGTGGCGGCGCCATTGGCCCGGCGCGTTAGTACAATGCCTAATATTCCCGATGCTTTTATCGCATCTTCGCCAAAGGTTTCGTAAAAATCGCCCACACGAAATAGCAGCAAAGCACCGGGGTACTTAGCCTTAATTACGTTGTACTGTTGCATTAAGGGCGTTTCCTTAGTAGCGTCTTTTGCCAAGTGGTTTACTCCTGTTTGTTAGGTTGGTAAAGTTAATGGATTGCCCGGTGTTTAGCAGTATTGTTGAAAAGTTAAGCAGATGTGGAAATTAGTTCATAGACCATGGTCAATAGATCATAGTAGATGAAGTCACAAAATTTATCCAAAAAACTAGTGTATTTAAATAAAATATTACCTTAGTACTAATGAAAACCAAACTTATCATAACCTTAGCCATTTTGGTGGCATTTATTGCCTCTTGTAAACTGGATGAACCCATTTTACCCGGTCAGCCGGGATATGTACGGAGTTTCCCTCCGGGTGGTGATACAACCGGAACTGGTACAGGTACAGGTGGTACAGGTACCGGGGCTGTAACCTCGGGCACCTACTTTATTAAAGGCACCTTGGGCTCACAAGCTTTTGACTGGGTGGTTACCAACGATGCCATTGGATGGGTTATGGTTTCTGATAATGCCGCCGGGTCGGGTTGGGAATCGGGGTTTATAAATACTGCTGCACCCGGCGGGCAGGCCATTGATGTTCAATTTATTAATGCAACTACCCAGGCACAGGGTGAAAGCGATTTAACTTATTTTAACGACTACATACCAACCGGCACCTGGGCCTTTGCAACACAGGCCGATAATGTGAACACACTTATAAAATCAGTTTACATTTTTTATTACGATGCCGATGGTAACGTTTATCAAAACGCAGATGTGCAAACCGGTACTGTAACTGTTACTTCGGTTACGCCAATGGCTGCAAACAACTTTTTTAGCAATTCGCTGAAAGTAAGTTTAACCATTAGTAATTGCGTGCTTAATCCTTCAGGCCAATCAAGCACACCGTTAAACCCAATAACTCTATCAAATGTCAGTACCACTCTTATGATAGAAGACATTCAATAAACAGGTATTACTCTTTTTCGTTGTAAATAAGCAACTTTCATATCCAATATAATCAATACCTTAGTTGTAATGAAAGTTGCCAATTATACCTTTCTTTTGCTTTTGACAGGCTTTATATCATCGTGCAAGCTCGATCCGCCTATATTTCCAACAACTGCATCAAATAAAACTACTACTACCACCACTACTACTACAGGCAGTACCATTACAGCAACTTATTATTTTAAAGGGACATTAGGCGGCCAGGCAGTAAGCTGGCAGGTAACTGATAATGTGAACGGTTATGTTACCGGCTTCATTGGCAATAATGTTCTTTATAGCGAGGGCCTTATTACCGGTGAGCTTTCAGCATCAATAGCGGCTGCCGGCACAGCACAACCAGCTATAGCGATTGAATTCTGGACCTACGTGGTAGACGATGGCGGTTATGTTGCTTATTTTAACAACTTTGTTAATACCGGCACATGGGCCTATTTGGCAACCGATGCTTTTGCCCCCAATACAAAAGCACTGGCAATTAATTATACTGATGGCACCGGCAAGCAATACTCAAGTATAGGGCCGCAAAGCAGCACTGCAAAAATTATCTCGGTAAGCCAAATCCCCGCGCAAAACGGTATCCCCGAAAGCTTAAAAATTAAATTAACATTTAACTGCATTTTATATCCCACAGATGGAACGGGCAACGCGTTAACCTTGTCAAATGCGGAAGCTACCGTATTACTGATAGATTATTTGGTTGGATAAACCCTCGTGTATCCTTCAAAATTTTTAAACAATAACTCATATAGGTTGTAGCTATTAAAAACTTCCTATGAAAAAATTACTCATCATAACCGGTGTATGCGCGGCGCTGGCTTTTACAGGTTGCAAAGGCAACCCAAACACGGCATCGGGCGACTCGACCGGTACAGGCGCCGCAGGCGCACGGGTACCCGGAAACACTTCCGCCGATACCACGCACCACGATACTACCAAAAACGCGCTTAGCACCGGCATCGATTCATCAAAAAATACTAAGGATACCGCCGGAAAGGGGAAATAAATCTTAGAAGCTGTTTAAAAATAAAAGGATGTCATTTCGAACCTGCAAGAGGTGGGAAAGAGCGCAGAGCAGGTGAGAAAACTTTTCAAATATGCAATGCGGGAATGCGTTGCAGTGATGCAAATCGAAAAGTTTTCTCCTCACTCCAATGCACAGCCCAACCCATGTTCGTCGAAATGACATTATTTTTGTAAAATTCAGATAGTTTCTTAGCGTTTTTATTGAAATAATATTATTGGCAATACCGTACTGAAGCCGCTGTATCCGGGGTTTTTGGCTTATATTTACCGTGAATTGTAATCTAAGCTCACAAAAATTCGTTTACAGGCCAATAACAATGGGTTTCCACAAAAAGCGGGGATATTTAATAAAGCGGCATCTATGGTTGCTTTTTGCATTTATGCCTTTTTGCGGCCATGCGCAAACAACCCAGGTAACTAAACTGTTGCTGCAGCTTAAAAAACCCATGCCCGATACCACCCGGCTGCGTTTATTAAACGACCTCGGCGTAGCCTATCAATCGGTCGATCCTTCAAAAAAGTTTTATTATGCCACTATAAGTAAGCAACTGGCCCTAAAACTGCATAACGGGCCTGCAATAGCCAACGCGTACATCAGCATGGGTATATCATACGGTGTACGCAGCAAGCTTGATAGCGCTTTATACTACTTCTCCTTAGCTTATGACCAGGCACAAAAAAGCAAATACGATTTAGGCATAGGCAAAAGCCTGTCAGATATCGGCTTTGTGTGCGACCGGCTGGATAAAAAACAGGATGCCATTAAATATTATTTCCAGGCGCTCCCCTATTTAAAAAGGGCAAACTTTCAGCACGGTATTAACCAGTGTTATACAAATATTGGTTCACTGTATTTCGATATGAAGCAATATACCCTGGCGCAAAGTTACTTTAGCCAGGTTTTAAAAAACTACACCCAAAATAAGGATACCGCGGGCATAGCTGCCGCCTCATTTTCAATGGGTAATTGTTACGAATCGCTGGGGTACGATAAGCCGGCAATGGCCAGTTACCAAAAGAGCCTTGATATACGCACCAAACTTGGCGATATAAACGGCACAGGGCTGGCCCTGAAGGGAATGGGTAATGTTTATTTAGACAGGAAACAGTATGATAAGGCCCTAAACTCTTTAGATTCCGCCTATAAATATATCAGCAGCCTGCAGGATACCTACGAGGAAAGCGCCATTTTGATGGACAAAACCGATGTTTATATTGCCATGCACAATTACGACATGGCAAAAAAATGCGCCTTACAATGCCTGGCAAACGGTTACCAAATAAAGTCGAAACTGGATATTTCCGAATCGTTAGAAAAACTTATTCGTATCTATAAAGCAAAAAATGATATTGCTAAGGCCTTTAAATATCAATCGGCCTATATTGCTATTTTAGATAGCATGCAGGTAGAAAAAGCGGTAAAGGATGTTACCCTAACCGAATTTGGCCGCATACGTACCGAGAATGCCAGCCTGGCAAAAGACAACCAGACAATCAGCACAAAAAATACCGATTACCTGGCGAGGCTTAACGATTATAATGTGGTTATAATAGCCATATCGCTTATCCTGGTGCTGGTTGTTATCATTTTATTTTTCCTGTACCGCCGTAACCGCGAAAAGCAGGCTACCAATAAGATATTACGGCAGCAAAAGGAAGAAATTGCTGATATAAATGAAGAGCTGGAAACGCTGAACGAAGAGCTTAGCCTGCAAATGGAAATAACCAACACCCAGAATATTGAGCTGGAAAGGCTTAACAATGTAAAAAATAAGTTCTTCTCCATTATCTCTCATGATTTGCGCGCGCCCATCGGTAACCTGCAAACCATTTTCAATTTTTATCATCATGGCGATATAGGCAAGGCCGAAATGGAAAGCATGCTGGTAAATTTGGAAGATACTATTTTATCAACCGGCACATTTTTAGATAACCTGCTCGAGTGGTCCAAAAGCCAGCTGGATGGCATTGTGATAAAGCCCGTTAACTTTAAAATAAATGAGGTGATACAGGAAAATATCCATTTGTTTGAAACGCAAATAGCCCTTAAAAAGCTCCATGTTATAAACCGGGCTGATGAAAACGCGCTGATTTATGCGGATAGGAACATGATAAATTTGGTAATACGCAACCTGTTATCAAACAGTATTAAATTTTGCAACGACTGTAACGAGATTATTTTTAGCACTGAACTAAAAAATGCCGGGCTTACCATTGCCCTAAGCGATAACGGCCCCGGTATAAGCGACGATGAAAAAGTAAAACTCTTTAGCCTTGAACACAGCATAAGCGCAGGCACGCACGGCGAAAAAGGCAACCGCCTTGGTTTAATACTTTGCCGCGATATGGTTATACAAAACAAGGGCACTATTTGGTTTGATAGCAAACAAAATGAAGGCACTACATTTTATATAAGCCTGCCAGCGGCAAAATAGATAAAACCGCTTAAAAACCATGTCATTTCGAACCCGAAGCGTGGCCTGCAGCAGAGCGCGGGTGAGAAAACTTATACGCTTTGCATGAATGGCGTATAAATTTTCTCCTCACGCCAATGCGCAATTCCCCCGCAAGTTCGTCGAAATGACAATGTTTTTTTATACTTGAGGTGGCTTTACCTGCATTTTTCAAGCAAAAACTTTTACAATTAACTCAATCCTAATCGCTATTTTACAGCATCAATTTAAAGCTGCCCATGCCCCGTTTTATCGTCGACCCGGATATTGCCAAAGCCAAAACCATACACACGGATTTTTACACCGATGCGGGAGTGTTTGAATTGGCTAAGGAAAAGTTGTTCGCGCCTTCATGGCAGTTTATTGGCAGCACGGATTTAATACCCCAGCCCGGCGATGTGCAGCCTTTTACCCTGCTGCCGGGATATTTGGACGAGCCTTTATTGTTAACCCACGATAAAAACGGCCAAATAAACATGCTATCAAACGTATGCACCCACCGCGGTAATTTAGTGGTTGATAAAGCCTGCAAGCTCAACAACCTTCGCTGTCGTTATCACGGGCGCATGTTTGGGTTGGATGGCAAATTTGTATCGATGCCCGAGTTTAAGGAAGTGGAGAACTTCCCTACTGAAGATGATAATTTATACCGTCCAAAGCTATTTAAATGGGGCAAGTGGCTGTTTACCGCTATCAACCCCAAATATCCGCCTGAGTTATTTTTGAGGGACATGATGGAACGGGTAAACTGGATGCCGCTGGGTGATTTTAAATTTGAACCGGCATTATCGCGGGTATTTACGGTAAAAGCCAACTGGGCTTTGTATTGCGAAAATTACCTGGAGGGTTTTCATATTCCTTTTGTACATGCCGGCCTTAATGCGGTTATTGATTACGGCGAATACGCCACAGAACTGTTTTTCCCCTATTCCAGTCTGCAATTAGGCCTGGCAAAAACCGGGCAGGATTGCTTTGATTTACCGCCCTCATCGCCCGATTATGGTAAAAACGTGGCCGCCTACTACTTTTGGGTTTTCCCGAACATGATGTTTAACTTTTATCCATGGGGACTATCAGTAAACGTGGTTGAACCTGTGGCTGTTGATGAGTGCCGCGTATGTTTTTATTCCTATGTTTGGGATGAGAGTAAACTGGAAAAAGGCGCCGGCGCAGGTTTGGATAAGGTAGAGATGGAAGACGAGGAGATTGTTGAAAATGTGCAGCGCGGCATACGTTCGCGGTTTTATAAGCATGGCCGCTACTCGGTTACGCGCGAGCAGGGCACGCACCATTTCCATCGCTTACTGGCCGAATTTATGAATGATGCCAGCTGATAATTTATTTACAACATATTGGCATGTTATGTGTTAAGCATTATTAAAACTACACCAAATTAAAACCATACTAATTATACAAATCATGAAAAAATTAAATCTGATTATTGCAGCAGCCTTATCTATTGGTATGTTGCAGGCTTGCCACAACGGCGCCAAAGACAGCACACAAACAGCCGACAGTGTAAATGCAGCTAAGGACACCTCGAAAATGGCCGATAGCAGCGCTAAAGACACCACCAAAATGGCTGCTACCACACCCGACAACGATGATTCGAAATTTTGTGTAGCCGCTGCCGATGCGGGTATGACCGAAATTGCTTTAAGCAAGGCGGCATTAACCATTACCACCAATGCCAAGATTAAAGATTTTGCCAACATGATGATTACCGATCATACCGCGGCTGCTAACAAATTAATGGCCCTGGCTAAAGCAAAAGGCATTGCCTTACCTAACGCGCCAAGCGCCGATCATCAAAAAGCAATTGATGATATATCTAAAAAAACAGGCGCCGATTTTGATAAAGCCTATGTAGACCAAATGGTAGGCGACCACAAAGGCGCGGTTAGCTTGTTTACCGGTGAATCGAAAAACGCGGTTGACCCTGATTTAAAAGCTTTTGCAACCAACACATTGCCTACTTTACAAGGCCACCTGGATGCTATTAATGCCATAAAAAAAGGGATGTAATCCAACAAAATAATTTCAAATACAAAAGCCGGTTTAATTAATTTAAGCCGGCTTTTGTATTATATAAAAAGAAAAAATATTAATTATAGGGCACTTTTGGCACAGTTACTGTTATACTATACACACACTATTCAAAAATTAAAACTTATGAAAAAGATAAAAGTAATAGCAGCAGCCTTAATTGCCACTTGTGCATTTGAGTATGCAATGGCAAATACAGGGGCAACAAGCCACAAAGTAATAAACCGTGGTTACTATGCCGTGGGTGATACAACAAACCCAAATCCGAGCCCGGTACCAAAACCAATGCCGAGCCCGACCCCAGCGCCAACACCAAGTCCTACACCGGCACCATCGCCAAGCCCAACGCCTACGCCGATGCCGCCGTCACCTACACCATCACCAACGCCGCCGTCGCCTACCCCTGCGCCACCGGCAGGTCATTAATTGAACATATATTGATGTAATAATCAATTAAATATATTAATCCCGGCATTTATCCCTCAAAAGATGCTTGCCGGGATTTTTTTGTTTAATTATTTCTTCATCAGCGGAATTTGCAGGTTGGTAGGCCTGTTTTCGGGTTTATCAAATGCCCTGCCATCAACATGCTTGCTGCCCATAAAAAGTAGGTCGTTTAATATATATACCAGGTCGTAATCCACATAAATTTGTCCCTCGGCAAGCCCGAATGCCGGGAACGCTTTAGCTTTAATATCCTGCGTTACGCCTACTTCCCATTTATTTAAGCCGGTTGTGGGCGCCTGATTTATGGCATCGGCAAAAGCCTGGTGCAAAGGGGTTATTTCATAGGCTTCATCGGCAGTATAGTCTAAGCTATATGCGCCTTTTGCAACCGGGTGTTCGCCCTGCCATTGGTTATGGCCTTTTATTACAATTTTTATTAAGGGCACTTTAACGCCGGCATCGGCATAATTGATAACGCTGCACTCAAATTTATCGCCGGGTGAAAACTTAAAAGTACGCGAGCAGTAAAACGGCTTTACGCCGCCGGTGCCATTTGCCGATGGCCGCAGCTCTACGGCAATGCTTTGCCATTCGGCCGATTGTATAAATTGTTTGGTTTCTTGCTGGGTCATGTGGTTTTTGTTTGATATAGCAAATTTGTTAACTTCATCCCAAAGCTGCAAGTAGTCGCGCTTATGGCTTATAGTACATTATTTTAGACTAATGGAAAATACAGTCTATTTTTTTGTTTAATTAACCAATCATAATGAAAAGAATATTACTAAGCAGAGATAGTGTCTCCATGGGTGATGACAGTCGGGATAATAGATTAGAGATTGAAATAGATGAAAATTGGCAAATAAGTGAAATACTCGCGGAGATTTTAAGGATTAATTATCTGCCAAAAATAATGTTCGGTAAAGCAACTTGGGGAGTTGCATATTTACAGCCGGTTGCAGTGATAGCTCAAGAATGGGAAGAACCCAAATTAATACGCGGTGAATTTTTCTCTTACGAAAGTAAAGATTTCGATAGGCTGCACTTTACTTATTTTGCTCAAAAAGATCCTGACCTGGTTTATGAAATTTTGAGGCAATTTAAAACGGTCCACAAATAGTATAAATTTATGGCATAGCCTTATTATAACTTATAGTACATTATTTTAGACTAATGGGAAATACCCGTAAAAACAAAGATTTTAACCCATACAATTGCCCGGTTACGCATTGCATGAACAAAATTGGCGGCAAATGGAAAATACTCATCATTTACGCTGTATCAAAAAACTGTAACCGCTTTAGTAAACTGCAAAGGGCATTGCCCATCATCAGCAAGCAAATGCTGGTAAACCAGTTGCGCGAACTGGAGGAAGATAAAATACTGGAACGTATAATTTATGCCGAAATACCGCCCCGGGTTGAATATAAAATAACACCTTACGGCCTATCACTAATGCCGGTAATTGGGGTAATGCAGGACTGGGGTTTGAAAGATTTGGCGACATTAGAAGGATAAATTCATCACACATAAACCTTTGTCATTCTGAACGCAGTGAAGAATCTATCGTACCGCTACACCAAGCGATATGTAACCAAAGCTGCAAAGTGGTGCAACCAGCGACAGATGTTTCGCTGACGCTCAACATGACAAAGCAGGCTTGTCATTCTGAGCGATAGCGAAGAATCTGTCTCCATGCTGTACCGAGCGACATATAATCCAACATACAAGGTGGTGCAATCAACGACAGATGTTTCGCTATCGCTCAACATGACAATTTCTCTATTTGTCATTCTGTTGTATTAATTAGCCGCTCCTGCCATCGTACTTTTATAATCATCCGTATTCCGGATGTTTTCTAAATCTTCATCGGCCATGGCGTATTTTTTCGCGTAGCCATTATCTATTGCCTTTTTAAGGTAGATATTGGCTTCGTCGGGCTTGTTGATGATGGCGTAGAGGCAGGCCAGGTTGTAATAATCGGTTAGTGCCGTTGCATTATCGGCAGTAAGCAAATCATTGGTTAAAATGGCTATCGCATCATCGGTTTTACCGGTGTATAAGAGCGAGAATATATAGCTAACCGTTTTTTTACTGGTATCTAAAGCAATCACTTTATTAAAATCGGCCATGGCCTGGTCTTTCTTATCCAACTTTTTGAGGTAAACCTTGGCCCTGTAATAATAGGAATCAGCGTACTCGGGGTATAAGGATATGGCGGTTGAGCAATCGGCCACTACCTTATCAAATTGGTTTAAAAAATACTCGTTGTTGGCTATCTCGTAATACAATATGGCCTTGCTGCGCTTGTTATCTTTAGCAAACTTCAGCATTTGCTTGTAACACTCAATACCTTCGGCATAATCGCCTTTTTGGGTATATGCATTAGCTTTGTTAAACCAGGCGATATTGTTAGTAGCATCCAGCGATATAGCCACCGAATCGTCCTGTATGGCTTTATCATACGCGTTCATACCCAGTTCGTTTAAGGCCTTGTTATCATATAGTTTTGATAAACTTTGGTTATCCCCCTGGTAGTAGGTTATGGCTTTGGCATAATTATCAACCGCCAGCGAATAATCGCCGTTGAGGTGGTAAGCGGCGCCACGGTTCCAGTAAGCAACCTTTTGGTCGGGGTCGATAACTAAGGCATACGAATAATCATTAATAGCATCTTTATACAATTTCCGGTTCAGCCTGGTATCCCCACGCAGGGCGAATATGTACGATACCAAATGCACATCCTCATTTTGGCTGGCATTAATAGCGGTGGTATAATCACTATCTGCCAGCTTATAATTTTGCTGTTCTACATAAATATCGGCCCTGCCGATATAGGCACGGGTATAACCGGGGTTAATAGATATAGCCGTAGAATCGGCTGCCAGCGCCTTGTCCAGCTGGTGCAACTGCATTTGGTTAAAAGCGATGTTGGTATACAAAACTTCCAGGCCGCCATCGCCTTCCCTTGCGTTAGTGGTGAGGATGGCGTTGTTATAATCATCTACGGCTGCTTGAAATTTGTTGTTTTTTTGGTTGATAACACCGCGGTTCCAGTAAGCGGAACGCATTTTGGGGTCTAACTCAATGGCTTTGGTATAGCTTTTCAGGGCTTCATCAAATAACTCTAAATCAACCTGCGCAATGCCGCACGAAAAGTAGAGCACGGCCAGCTGTTTTTTATCTTTTTTATCATTCGTTTTGATAGCCAGGTTATAATCTGCTAACGCATTTTTATAGTCTTTTCCGGCTATTGCCGCATCGCCTTTGGCCTGGTAATCAATAGATGTTTGCGCGAAAGTATTTGTAAGTGATAAAATAAGCAGCAAGCATAAAAGGGGTAATATTTTCTTTGTGTTCATTAATACGGTATTATAGTACTTTTATAAAACGTGCAGGTTAGTATTTAGTTTGATGGTGCGGCTATTATACTCTTATAATCATCCGTATTCCTGATGTTGTCCAGGTCTTCATCAGCCGTAGCGTATTTTTTTGAGTATCCGTTATCAAACGCTTTTTTTAGGTAGATATTGGCTTCATCGGCGTGGTTTATGATGGCATACAGGCAGGCGAGGTTGTAATAATCTTCAATTAGCGCTGTCGGGTTTGCTGTTAATAACTCATTTTGCAAAATAGTTATTGCCTCGTTAGCCTTACCTGTGTATACAAGTGAAAATATATAAGCTACCGATTTCTTAGTGGTATCCATGGCAATAACCATATTAAAATCGGCTATGGCCAGGTCTTTTTTGTTCAATTTTTTAAGGTAAACCTTTGCCCTGTAAAAGTATGGTTCCGCGTAATCAGGAGATAATGATATAGCCTTCGAACAATCGGCCACTACCTTATCGTATTGGTTCAAAAAATATTCGTTTCCGGCTATTTCATAATACAATATAGCTTTGCCTCGCTTATCGTCTTTAGAAAATTCCAGCATTTGCCTATAACACTCAATACCTTCGGCATACTCGCCTTTTTGCGTGTAGGCATTGGCTTTGTTAAACCAAGCGATTTTGTTGGTAGCATCCAACGATATGGCAACCGAATCGTCTTGTATGGCTTTATCATATAAATTAATAGCCATTTCATTTGAGGCTTTATCATTATAAAGCTTTGATAAGCTTTGCTTATCACCCTGGAAATAAGTTATAGCTTTAATATAATTATCCGCCGCCAGTGTATAATCGCCATTGAGGTGATATGCAGCGGCCCGGTTCCAGTAAGCTATTTTTTGGTTGGGGTCAACAACAAGTGCGTACGAATAATCGTTGATGGCATCTTTATATAACTTTCTGTCAAGCTTTGTATCTCCACGTAGCGCATATAAGTAGGCTATAAGGTAGGCACCTTCATTTTGGCTACTGTTGATGGCAGAGGTAAAGGCACTATCTGCCAGCGTAAAATTTTGCTCTTGCATATAAATATCTCCCTCGCCAATATAAGCGCGAAAGCTATTGGGGTTAAAGGATATTGCTGCCGAATCGGCAGCCAAAGATTTATCCAGTTGTTTCAACTGCCATTCATTAAAGGCTATATTGACGTACAATACATCAAGGCCGCCATCGCCATTTTTGGCATCGGTGGTAAGAATTGCGTTATTATAATCATCAATAGCCGCCTGAAATTTATTATTTTTTTGGTTGATGGCGCCACGGTTCCAGTAGGCAGAACGCATTTTGGGGTTTAGTTCAATTGCTTTGTCATAGCTTTTTATTGCGTCATCATCCAAATTTAGATTGTGCTGTGTAGCACCGCAACTAAAATACAATCTGGCTAATCTCTCTTTATCATTTTTATCAGTTATTTTTATAGCTCGTTTGTAATCAAGTAATGCCGCCTGGTAATGTTTACCCGCCGATTCTACGTCTCCTTTGTCCTGATACTCATTATCCTTGATCTGACCATACACATGGCCTTTAAAACCAATTGTTACCAGCAGTAATAAAATATATAAAGTTTTACGCATTGTGATGAGTGATAAGGTGTAAAAACAATTACAAAATAAAACTATTAATTTAACTCTTGTTATACAAGCTTGGTAATGAAATTGTAACAAAATATTAGTGCGACAATCTTAAGGTTAAGTATCAGATTAATTATATTTGGTTAAACTAAAAAAACAAACACCATGGATTCATCACTCATCACTACCAGCACTGGTTTAGAAGGCTATAAAATAGTTAAGCATTTGGGTGTAGTACGCGGCATAACCGTACGCAGCCGCAGCGCGCTGGGCAATATTGCAGGCGGGTTTCAATCGTTATTTGGCGGCAGGCTGCCTATTTACGTTGAGCTTTGCGAAAATGCCCGCGAAGAAGCATTTCAGCTTATGGCACAGCACGCGCAAACCATGGGTGCAACCGCTATCATTAACATGCGTTACGATGCCAACGAGATAATGCAGGGCATAACCGAAGTGCTTGCTTATGGCACAGCCGTAGTAGTAGAAAAACTTTAAGCAGGCGCAGGCCTAATGGCATTAAGTTAAGGCAGTAAGGATTAATTTAATATCGAACACCGAATGTCCAATATCGAATAATGAAGGAAAGAACTTCGGCGTTGGACATTCGAAATTCATTATTCGATATTATTTATACTTATGTTTCCTTTAACTTAATACATTGGGCAACTGCCTACTTAAAGTACGACATCGGTATCTGTTTCCACATACCGTGGGACAGGTTGCCTGTTAGTAACTCATATACCAGGTATAGCGGCCAAAAAATATAAGTGATAAGCAATATAATCAGCGAGTGGTTATAATACCAGCTTATCATTAATGCGTATATACCCAAAAAAAGGTATAATAAACTCGAATCTCTTTTTCCCATTTTTATGCGGTTTATGTATATGTAGGCAAGCGTAATTTATGCATATAGTTTCACCTTATCAACAGCTAAAGCTACAGTTGGTTTAGCTATAAATGCTGCAATTTTGATTTTTAGATGCCTTTTAGTTCAAAAATTGTTAATTACCTATAATTTGTTAATAATTTTTAGTGTTTTAAGTATACAACTTAGCTACAATCAGCTATGTTTGTTAAAACAAAGTGACCCTGCGACGGGTTAAATTAAAAAAACAATTTAAACTAAGTTATGGCAACACCAACAAGTGGCGGTATTACCGCCTATTCTGTAAAAACAAAAACCAAAAATGTACCAATGATTGATCCGGTTATCGACATCAAATCTGGCAGGTACATTGCAACCGGTAAAGACAGTGCAGGCAACAAAATGGCTGCAATTATGAGTAAAGCTACTGCAGAAGGCCACATTAGCAGCGGAAGCGCCAAAAAAGGCTCTGGCTGGTAAATAATACCTTCCTGATAATATCATTGCAACCCGAAACGGGTTGCAATGATATTTAATCCCTCCTTCCCTCCCTCCGTTCAAATTCATCACTTTTATCGTTTACCTTACTATTGCATTGATTTCAATCTGTGTAATCTCTTAACTTAATTTAACACCTATTGTAAAAAATATGTTAAACGGATAAGTTCTGGCACCGCTATGCATTTTAATGGATATATTTAGCCGCCGTATTATTTACATTAACCGCTTGATGATTTTAAAAAAACTTACACTAACCGCTTTATTAATAGTTACCGCTGTATTTGCCGTGTTTGCACAGGACGATACCATCCCTTTACGGACTATAATAGAAAAAACCGCAAAATACACTGCTAATTTTCCAACCGAAAAGGTTTACGTGCATTTTGATAAGCCTTATTATGCTGTTGGCGATACCATTTGGCTTAAAGCCTACGTAACTATTTACAATCATCAGCCATCAGGCCTTAGCAAAATTGTTTATGTTGATTTGATAAACAGCCGCGACTCGGTAGTTCAGCAATTACGCCTGCCTGTTGTTAATGGCACCGCATGGGGCAATATCACCTTACCGCAGCTAACTTTCCAGGAGGGTAACTATCACGTACGTGCTTATACTAATTGGATGCGTAATTTTGATGCGGCTTACTTCTTCTCGAAAAATATTACCATAGGGAGTGTTGGCGATGTTACCAACCCGGTTAATACCCACATATCCTTCACCAACGCCCTGCAAAACACATCTGAAAGCATAACCGCCCACTTAACCTACAAAGACCAGGATGGCCTGCCTTACATTAACCGAAGGGTAACCTGGAAAGTACAAAACGATGATGAAACCATAGCCAAAGGCAAAGGCATAACCGATGGTAAAGGAAATGTGGATATCAGTTTTACCAGCGATAAACCCTCTGTTTTCGGCGCTTCCGATTTAGTTACTGAACTGGAACTAAGCTATAAACTAAAAACCATTGTAAATTCCTTCCCGCTAAAAACAGCATCCATACCTGTTGATGTGCAGTTTTTCCCCGAAGGCGGCGATATGCTATCTAACGTAACATCTAAAATAGCCTTTAAAGCCATCAGTTCCAATGGTTTGGGTGTTGATGTTAAAGGCACCGTAACGGATGATGCTAATAATGTTGTAGCCGAATTTACATCGCAGCACATAGGCATGGGCGTATTTACGCTGTTGCCAAAGTCCGGCAAACTTTATAAGGCGACGGTAACATTTCCGGATGGTACAAAAAACAGCTATGATTTGCCCAGGGTATTGGACGAAGGGATTAACCTAACCGTTAATAACAATAACCCCGACAGCTTAAATTTAAAAATATCATCGAACCCCGATTTTTTACAGAAATTTTTAAACACCAAATTTTACATCATTATACAAGGTGGCGGTAATGTGTATTACGCCGCACAAACTGCGCTGCAAAGCCTGGTGTATACGGCTTCTATTCCAAAATCCAAATTCCCAACGGGTATTATACAGGTAACGCTGCTATCATCCGAGGGCGACCCGCTTAGCGAAAGGCTTGTATTTATACAGCATAATGATTTACTTAACGTTGCTATAAATACAGCACCTACCTACACCACCAGGCAGCATGTGCGTATGAATTTATCGGTAAAAAATAAAGATGTACCTGTTGCCGGTACCTTTTCCTTATCGGTAATTGATGAAACCAAGGTACCTTATAACGAGGATAATGAAACCACCATCCTATCCAGTTTATTGCTGACTTCTGATTTAAAGGGTTTTATTGAGAAACCTAATTATTATTTTAACCATGTTGACGCCACACGCCTGGCCGACCTTGATGTGTTGATGATGACCCAGGGCTTCCGCCGATTTAATTATTATGATATTGTTGCAGATAAAACGCCGTCAATATTCAACCTGCCTGAGCAAGGCATTGATGTAGCCGGCACATTGAGGACCTTATCCGGCGTGCCTGTTCCGAGGGGAAATTTGCATTTAATAATACCTGATAAAATTTTCGCAACTGATGTTACCAGCGATTACTCGGGCAATTTTAGGTTTAGCAATGTAGTTTTTCAGGATTCATCACAATTGATTGTTAGCGCCAAAAATAACCCCAATGGCAAATACATGATGGTAATGGTTAACGGCGAAACAGCGCCCGGCCTCACCAAAAATATTAACGCGCCCGAAAACGTGGTTAATATTGATAGCACGCTTAGCACTTACCTGCAAAACAATAAAAAGCAGTATGCTACCCAGCATGTATTAAAGGAAGTGGTTATTAAGGCTGAAGCAGTAAAAGTTAGCCACGCCGATTATCCTGCATTAAGCGGCTTAAACCAGCAAGCCGATCACGAAGTAAACGCCAATCAATTAACTGGTTGCAACGATTTATTGGAATGTTTGAAGGTAACAGCTTTTGGGGTAACCTATAATACCGATGACGGCGAATTTTACATAACACGCGATTTTAACCAGGGAAATAAATCGCAACACGTACAGGTTTATGCTAATGGAATGCCTGTTGAAACAAACTTTTTGAGTACTATAGACCCTAAAACAGTTGACAACGTAGAAATATTTTTAAACGACGGGCTGAGTGGTATCAACAAAATGACTGATACTAAAGGGATAATTGTAGTAAACGTAAAAAAAATGCCTAAAGGCGAGAAAATAAGTATTGCCGACCTTAAAAAGATGTTGCCTCAACAAAATGAAGTAACTATTTCGCCTATGGGTTACGCCAAGACACGCGATTTTTATGTACCTAAATACCTTGTGCCCAAAAGCAGCACCTATTCGCCGCCCGATTTGCGTACTACTGTTTACTGGAACCCTAAAATTGTAACCGATAAAACAGGCAAAGCCACATTTGATTTTTATAATGCTGATGGCAAAGGGACTTACAAAGCCGTACTGGAAGGCCTGGATTTTGACGGAAATATTGCCCGCTACATTTATACTTACAAAGTAGAATAATCGTGTTTATCGATAGAAAATAAAACATGTCATTTCGACAAGCAGGTGTAGGGATTGAGCACGGATCGAGGAGAAAACTTTTCGAATATTCCCGCAAACTATGCATGGCGTAAAAGTTTTCTCCTCACCCCACCACACAGCCCCGGCTGGTTCGTCGAAATGACATCGTTTTTTAACGTATACCCTCCATCATCTACCTATAAAAAAATCCGGAACTCTATCAGAGTCCGGATTTTTTATGTTTGAGATATTACTTAATTAACCTGATTTTCACATCCTGAGAATCCTAAAAATCCGTTTAATCCTGGCTCACTATTGCAGCGGCCTAACCCAAATATTACGATAGCTGATGGGTTTACTATCATCGCCGTGTGCCTGCAATTTTATAGCGGCAGGGCCATGTGCAGCGCCTTTATAACTTGGGTGCCCTATGTATAAAGTTGGCCCGGCAAGTGTTACATCATTTTGTACGATAACACCATTAAAAATAACAGTTGCACGTGCGGGTGTATTTACTGAGCCATCGGCGTTAAAAGTTGGGGCAATCCAAATTACATCATAGGTATTCCATTCGCCGGGAGGGCGCATAGGGTTTGCCAATGGTATAAATTGCTTGTATATACTGCCGGCCATACCGTTAACGTAGGTTTTGTTTTTGTATGAATCCAGTACCTGCAACTCATAACCTGCATCACCGGGGCCTAATGAGGCTAAAAACACGCCGCTGTTACCGCGTGCCTGGCTGGTGCCTTGTATATCAATAGGTTCGCGCCACTCAACATGCAACTGGTAATTGCTGAACAGTTGTTTGGTTTCCATATTGCCGGCAGATTTGTTTACGGTGATAATGCCATCCTTAACAAACCAGTTGGCGGGTTTCGACCTGTCCTGCGCGTCTACCCACTGATTAAGATCTGTGCCACCAAATAAAATTATAGCGTCAGACGGTGCATCGCCTAAATGTTTGCCGGGCGTTACTACCGGTGGTTCAGGACTCCAAAATTCGGTATCTTCAGGTTTCGCGTTATCCTGTGCTTTTGCCATAAAACAGCTTCCTGCTAATAAGGCGGTTAATAAAATTCTGTATTTCATGTTTAAATTGTTTAGTGTGTTATTTGAGTTGTTATATTATACGTGTAAAACATTTTTACAATAATTGCAGCTTTGTGTAATGCTTACATAAGGGTCGATATTGGTATAGTTCTCCTGTTCAACAATAAAATGTTTTATGCCCGCTAATTTCGCGTAGCTCATAATACGTTTAAAGTCGATACTTCCGTTACCTACTTCGGTATTTAAATTATTGTTGTTTTTGTCCATATCCTTAATGTGGAAGGCAAAGAAACGGCCCGGATGTGCTTTTATAATCTCAACCGGATCTTGCCCGGTACGCACCACCCAATATAAGTCCATTTCCATGCGTACCATGTTTGGGTCGGTATTGCTTAGTATGGTATCGTAAAAGGTTGTACCATCAACCACTTTCCACTCAAAATTATGGTTGTGATAGCCCAGCTTTAAGCCGGCATCTTTACATATTTCGGCAGCTTTGGTTAACTGGTCGGCAATGTGTTTAAAATCATCAACCGTTTTTATGAAATCATTATTCAAATGCGGAACGATGATATACTCCATCCCCGTAATATGGGCTGCTTCGATATAGGTTTTCAGGTCGTCGGTATTGCCTGCGCCTAAAAAGCTGTCAAATTCAAAATGCCCGCTTGGTGTACTAAGCCCATTATCTTTTAACAGGTTGCTGAAAGATTTTGCATCAACACCCCAAAAACCATCCTTTTTGCTGTATCCATAAGGCTCAACCTCTTTGTAACCTGCTTTTGCAACCTTACCTATTACGGTTTGTACATTATGAGGCAGTTGGTCGCGCAGGCTCCATAGTTGTAAGCCTACCCTGTTACTGCCTGCTTTTGCCATCAATAATTCCGGCATCAGCATTGCCCCTGCCGAAATTACCCCGGCTTGTGTTAAAAACGTTCTCCTGTTAGTCATATAATTGGTTATGTTGGTTTATTTTAATGATAAAATATATTTTACCATTGAGCGCGCATCATCAATAGATACTGCAGGGTGCGGCGACATAGCTATGCTGCCCCAGTTACCACTTCCGCCTTTTATTACCTTATTGGCCAGCGTATCTATAACGGCCGGCGATGCGGTATATTTTTGAGCTATATCCTTAAGTGCAGGGCCTACTACCTTTTGGTCTATTTTGTGGCAGGTCATACAATCACTATTTGCCATCAGGGCTTTGCCTGCGGTATCAGTAGCCATAGGGGTTGTACTGGTACTGGTTTTAGTAGTACTTGTAGTGGTATCGGTAGTGGTTGTGCTGCTGCCGCTTTTATTGTTATTACCGCATGAAGCAAATAATAATGCCAGGCCGATAATGGTGAGGGTTTTTTTCATGTGTTTTATTCGTTATTTTATTCCAAGTAAAGCTTTGTTAAATGATTCGTCGCTTCCCGACGCTGCAAAATCGTCGAAAGCTTTTTCCGTAACTCTTATAATATGATTTTTTATAAACTCGGCCCCTTCCTTCGCACCATCTTCCGAATTTTTAATGGCGCACTCCCACTCCAGCACTGCCCAGCCGGTAAAATCATAGGTGCTCAATTTACTAAATATTGATTTAAAATCAACTTGCCCATCGCCCAATGAACGGAAACGGCCCGCGCGGTTAACCCAGCTTTGGTAACCGCCATATACGCCTTGCTTACCCGTAGGGTTAAATTCGGCATCCTTAACGTGGAACATTTTTATGCGTTCGTGATAGTTGTCGATATATTCCAAATAATCCAGACACTGCAATACAAAATGCGATGGGTCATAAAGCAAACATGCACGGGGGTGGTTGTTTACCTTTTCTAAGAACATTTCGTAGGTTATACCATCGTGCAGGTCTTCGCCGGGGTGTATTTCGTAGCATAAATCAATGCCGCATTCGTCATAAACATTCAAAATGGGTTCCCAGCGTTTGGCGAGTTCGGTAAAGGCAGTATCTACCAAACCGGCTGGGCGCTGCGGCCATGGGTAAACCATTTGCCATATTAATGCCCCGCTAAAGGTAACCGAGGCGTTAAGCCCTAAATTCTGAGAAGCTTTTGCCGCGTACTTTAATTGCTGCACAGCCCATTCCTGCCTGGCTTTTGGGTTATTGCGATAGGCTTCAGGTGCAAAGCCATCGAACAGTAAATCGTAGCAGGGGTTTACTGCTACCAACTGGCCTTGAAGGTGGGTGGATAGCTCGGTGATTTCTAAACCGCACTCGTTAACCAGGCCTTTTATTTCATCGGCATAGGTTTTACTTTCCGCAGCCTTTTTTATGTCGATATAACTTGGGTCGATAGTAGGAATTTGCACGCCTTTATAGCCCAGGCCTTTTGCCCACTGGCAAATAGATTTTAAATTATTAAACGGCTCATCAGCGCCCATAAACTGCGCTAAAAATATAGCAGGGCCTTTTATTGTTTTCATAATGTAGTTAATTTATGCTATTACACCTACAGCCAAATATCATATTTAGTCTTTAATAATCAACATCCCTATCCATGCCCTTTTTAACAAACTTACG
>Ga0302303_10000555_pt1 | contig 29687 bp, 26 predicted proteins | sample III_Palsa_E2_1_FD_194542 | JGI IMG/M metagenome (GOLD analysis project Ga0302303, IMG submission 194542) | Peat permafrost microbial communities from Stordalen Mire near Abisko, Sweden - III_Palsa_E2_1 | ecosystem: Environmental > Terrestrial > Soil > Palsa > Peat permafrost | place: Sweden...
GCCATTGATCAGCACTACATCGCCGGTCTGAATATCAGCCTTAAACTTAAGTCCCATTGCCGAACCCATAACCGCGTTAGGCAAGGCGGCTGCGTTAACATCATCCAAACCATCAGGAATATTTACAATCCTGTGTTTATCTATAATTGCTTTTTCTGCCAGCATGCCACTTATACCCATGCCATAAACTCTGGTGCCGTCTGCAAGCAAACAAACACCATCACCGCCAATTACACGGCCTTCTTTTGTTTTCGCTTCGCTTGAATAGTGTTTGCCAGATGCCCTACTTTTATCCAAATGTTTAATAGCCACCGCTGTTACGGTAACCAATATTTCATCATTGTTTTGAGCTGTTGGTTCAGGAAAATCTACATATTGAGGCAATTCGCCTTTTTGATACATTACTGCTGCTTTCATCTTCTTTCGTTTTTGTTAAGGCAAAATTAGCGCAGCAGGTATCTCCTTAACGATAACATATGTTATCAAGTTTAAAAGTGTGGGTTACCTTTAGCAAGTTTGCTCTTGATACGGCTTAAATGTACCGTGCTTACGCCAAGGTACGAAGCAATGTAGTGTTGTGGTACACGTTGTATAATGTGCGGCCTATTGTTTAACAGGTTTTGGTAGCGTTGTTCGGGTGTATCGCGGATAAAAGAAACAAACTCATTCATGTAATGCATTTGCCGCTGTGCAGATATATGCAATATCATTTGCACAAAATCAAGTTCACGACTCAACTCATCCATCAATTGCATCAGGTATTGTTTGGGGAGCATATAAATAACCGAAGGCTCAATAGTTTCGATAGTAAACAGGCTTGGGCTATTGTTGATGAAACTATCGAAAGAAGTAAGCCCTTCATTCTCAAAAAAGAACTGCACGGTTTTATCATCGCCATTATTATTGAAGAAAAACCGAACGCAGCCCTTCTCAACAAAAATGTAGTTTTGAGATATCTTTCCTTCTTCAAGCAATATACTTTTTGCAGGCAATTCCATCCGCTTTTGCAGCGGCAGGTACTTATCCCAATAAATATTTAACTGCGGGAATTTATTTCGGAACTGAAAAATCATTATAGGCTAAGTTACTATATTTAGGCAATGAAATTTAAATACCTGATCCTTTTCATACTCCATATTACTATTGCCAAAGCCCAGCAACTTCACTTACAGGGCAATATTATTGATTCGCAAACCAACCAACCTATTGCCGCAGCAACCATTAGTATACAAGCAAAAGAGCGGTATTACCCGGCAGATAACAATGGCAAGTTTGATATTATAACAGATTCTTTAACCGCAAATGATTCTGTTGAGTTTTCCTGCATCGGCTACCAAACAAAAAAGATAAAAGCCGGCGATTTGTTGGATAAGATTACGATTAAACTTGAACCGGGTGTAAAGGTACTACAGGAAGTAATTATTCGTGTTAAACCAATTGTTAAGATTGGTAGTAAATATCCGTATGGAAAATACAGCATTCCGCTACATTAATAAGAGCGACAATTGCGCCGGAGTAATTAACCTTATCATTGAGCTAAGCTAAGAATCTGTAAAGTAGTTTACACCGTACAGATTCTTTGCGCTACTCAGCATGACAGGCAGTTAATATTTAATGTTTATCTCTTTATTATCATTAGCAAATACTGACGCTAAACTAGTCGCTTTTCCATTTACTTTAACTGTTTTAACAAATCCATCAAAGCCGTGCAGTACTAATTCGATTTGAGTGTATTTTGAAATGAATGATCCATCAACTGCTGAAAGGTTGATTTCCTTTTTACCGGGATCAAAGCTAATGGTACGTTTGTAATAAGTACCTTGCTGATAATCGTACGAAGTACCATCATCCTCATAATAAACAAACGAGTTTGCTTTGCTACCATTCCAAATATTGATCTTCAGGATACCATCACCTTTTTCTTTGGTATTTTGCACAACACTTTGCATTGGTATAATGGCGCTGCCTTTAACAAATACCGGCAGATCAGTTAATGGCGCGGCAGCATTGATAATTTTACCGCCTTCATATTTTTCACCGGTGCTTAGGCGGTACCATTCGCCTGTCGGCAGGTAAACATCTTCGCTTAAACGGGTACTTTCAACCGGGGCAACCAATATGCCATCCCCAAACATAAACTGGTTTTGGAAATGCTCTGAGTAGATACTATCCTCTTGTGTATAACTAATAGCCAATGTACGGCAAAGTGGTAAACCTGTTAAATGCGATTGGTAAAATCCAGAATAGATATAAGGCAGCAATTTATACCGTTGCTCTATATCTTTTCGAATGATATCCTCGTTTTCCTTACCCCATAGCCATGGCTCGCGGTGTTTGGTATCATGTGCCGAGTGGTTACGGAACATTGGCGTGTACACACCTAACGAGTTCCAGCGCACCATCAACTCTGGTGTTGGGTTGCCGGTGAAACCACCAATATCAACCCCAACTAACGACATGCCGGTTATCCCCAAGCTATTTACCAAACGAGCACCTAATAGCATGTGCGCATCGTAGGCAGAGTTATCGCCTGTCCACACCGCCGAAAAACGTTGTGTACCTGAATACGCTGCCCTTGTTAACACAAACGGACGCTTGTTACCCATTAACTTTTTGGTGCCTAAATAAGTAGCCTCTGCCATTTGCATGCCGTATACGTTACGAATCTCAGGCATGTAGAATTTGCCGAATTTTACCATGTATGGGATATTCTGATTCCAAACGGCAGGCTCATTCATATCGTTCCAAAAACCTTCAACACCCGGCTCAGTTAAAGCGCTGAACGATGCACCCCACCAATCGCGTACTTCTTTATCAATAAAATCAGGAAAATGCACACGGCCCGGCCAAACTTCGGCTACATATTTTTCGCCATTAGGATAGGTAGCGAAATAGTTTTTTGCAACACCTTCGTCATATTGCTTGTAGCCCTCTTCTATTTTTATCCCCGGGTCAACAATGGTAACCAGGTTAAAGTTCATGTCTTTTAACTTAGTTAATAAGCCTTTAGGATCAGGGAAGGTGGTTTTGTTCCAGGTGAAGATTTTATAATGATCCATGTAATCAATATCACAGTACATTACATCGGCTGGTATTTTATCTTTACGCAGATGGCTCGCTACATCCAAAAGCTCATCGGCACTCATATAGCTCCAACGGCATTGCTGGTAACCCAGGCTCCAAAGCGGCGGCATTTCCATGCGGCCTGTTAACCAGGTATAATCCTCGATGATCTGTGCAACACTTTGCGCACCGAAGAAATAATAATTCATATCGCCGCCATCAGCACCAAACCAGCTGGTTTGATTATCGGTAGAGGCACCAAAATCGAAATAACTTTTATGCGTATTATCAAAAAACAACCCGTAAGTCAAACCATCATGCATCCCCACAAAAAATGGGAAGGTTTCATATAGCGGATCAGTTTTCGGGCCATGATCCGGTGCATCTGTATTCCAGTTTACATATGAACTGCCACGGCGATCAAGATTGCCCGTTTTCTCGCCTAAGCCAATAAAACGCTCATCCTTGTACAGTTTACGGTAGTTAACTACTCTTGATCCCTGCCAATTTGTACCGAAACTTTGGTCATCCTGACTTAAAGCCTTACCATCGGCGGTATAAAAGTTAAATCTTAATGGCGATTTATTAACAACCAGTTTTAAGGCTGAAGTAGTTACTTCAATCGTTTTATCGTTGTCTTTGTATTGAATATCGCCTTGTGGCTCTTTAACCACCGCGAATGAGGTATCAATACTTTGTATTTTGCTGATGCTTACCCGTATGATGCTTGGTGTATATATCCAAATCCGTGCTTCGGCTTCTTTTGTTTTGATGATTAAAACGTTATCCTTTTTATTTACGCTTTCGGCATTTCCTAAAATCTGTACATCCATGTGTTGTTGAGCAAATAAATTTGACGAATAAACTGCTAACAGAATAACGAGCAATAAGCAATAACGTTTCATTTTTTAATAATTGGTAAAACCCAAATGTAATAATTATCCGGGAACGTTGCCGGAGATAAATAAAATATAGCCGTGCAGAATATAAGGCACAAAAAAAGCGCTATAGATGGCTATAGCGCTTTAAGTAAATTATCTCTTGATTAAAACTTATGCCCAAAGATTCTCCGGATAAACACCGCTGTTCACCAAATCAGAGATACATTTTTGTACGATAGGCTTGTCTTCTTTATAAGTTACACCAAACCATTTTGATGCAGTTGGGATAACTTTAAATGATGCGGTACCGCTTTTGATCAATTCATCAGCAACCAATGGAATAAAGAATTCTGATTTTGGTTTATCTTCATTTGCTGCCACAAAGTCTACAAACATTTTTTCGCTTTGTTTAAACACTGCCGGGCTAAAGCCCCAAAAGTTCATAGATACGCGGGTATCGGTTGATAATTCGGTTTCAACACCACCTTCTTCATAAACCACTTTTCCGCCATCTTTAAAATAAACTTGTGTACGCTCGTTAATTTCAACCATGTTGCCGTTGTCATCAACCTTACATACACCGCGAGATACCGAACCGTAATCTGATAAAGTTTTATCAATCTGGTAGCCAACTAACGAGTACCTGTCATCAGCAACTTCGGTAGTTAAAAACTTAGCCATTTTTTCAAATGAATCGTAACCGTAAAAGTCATCAGCATTAATTACGCAAAAAGGCTCGTTTATCTGGTTACGTGCTGCTAATACTGCGTGTGCAGTACCCCATGGTTTGGCACGCTCAATTTCTTTATCAATACCAAATGGTTTCAGATCGTAACTTTGAAAAACATAATCAGTCTCCACTTTTCCAGCCAATTTAGGCTCGAAAATAGCTTTAAAATTATCTACAAATTCTTCGCGGATAATAAAGCTGATCTTACCAAAGCCTGCCTTAATCGCATCGTATATGGAGTAATCTATAATGGTTTCGCCATTAGGGCCAAAGCCATCAACTTGTTTCATGCTGCCGTAGCGACTGGCCATACCTGCTGCCAGTATTAATAATGTAGGTTTCATATATTAAGGTAGTAGTTTATAACTGTAAATATGACATTTTTAAACGATACTTGCTAACTTGTATACTATTAAAATCGTTAAAATGTTTTAAGTGAGCGCATTCTATTTTATATATCTAAAATCCTGGCCTGCTTTGATATTAAGTAACGACTCATAAATCAGGCGTATAACATTGTCAACATCATCTTTATGTATCATCTCAACAGTGGTGTGCATATAACGTAACGGTAGCGATATTAATGCCGATGGCACACCGCCGTTTGAATAAGCAAATGCATCCGTATCAGTACCGGTTGAACGAGATGACGCCTGGCGCTGGAATGGAATCTCTTCTTTTTGAGCTGTTTCGATTAATAATTTATTCAGATTATTTTGTACTGCTGGTGCGTAGGATACAACCGGACCTTTACCGCAAGCCAAATCGCCTTGGGTAATTTTGCTAATCATTGGGGTTTGGGTATCATGCGTAACATCGGTTACTATAGCCACATTTGGTTTAATATGATTGGCTATCATTTCCGCGCCGCGTAAACCAATTTCTTCCTGTACCGAGTTTACAATGTAAAGCCCGAATGGTAGTTTCTTTTTGTTCTCTTTTAACAAGCGCGCTACCTCGGCAATCATAAAACCACCTGCACGGTTATCCAAAGCGCGACCAACATAATAGCGGTCGTTCAAGATCATAAATTCATCTTCGTAAGTAATAACACAACCTACGTGGATGCCTTTTTTCTCCACTTCATCTTTAGATGTACAGCCGCAATCCAGGAAAATGTTTTTTAATGATGGTGCTTCTTCTTTTTCACCCGCACCACGTGTATGGATAGCAGGCCAGCCGAAAACAGCTTTTACAACGCCATTATCCGTATGGATATTTACCCTTTTTGATGGCGCTATCTGGTGATCGGAACCACCGTTACGGATAACATAGATTAAACCATCGCTGGTGATGTAGTTTACAAACCATGATATTTCATCGGCATGTGCCTCAATAACTACTTTATATTCGGCTTTTGGGTTAATGATGCCTACGGCAGTGCCATAATTATCTACATAATGCTCATCAATATATGGAGCGATGTAATCAAGCCATAATTTTTGTCCGGTCCACTCAAAACCGGTAGGTGACGGGTTGTTGATATAGTTTTCAAAAAAAGCGAGAGAAGTTTCGTTTACAACAGGTGTATGTGCATTTTTTGTTGTATCTGATTTTTTTTTAGCCATGTATAGTGGTAGCCATTGCGTTCAGCTACACGCAAATATAATAAAGCTGGTGATATTGCTATATATTAAAAAAATGCTAACACAATTTATTAAAGGGTTAACATTTAATTTATAATCCATCTGTTACTTTGTGCAAGTAATTTTTTTCAGAAAAAAATTAGTTTAGTTTGGTTAAAAGCCGGTTGTGGTGACCGGCTTTTTTTATGCGATATCTTTTTCCATTATCTCGTAATCAATTCCGTTTTTACTATAAGTGCTGCCGGTTTGTACAAAGCCATGTTTTAGGTAGAACGGAATAGCAGATATCCTTGCATTACACCATATACGCTTTCCATGCTCAACTTTTGCAAAATCGGTTACATAATTAAGCATCATACTGCCGATACCCATATTTTGTGCCGATGGATCAACCGCGACTTTTCTAAACTGAAAATCATCCCCTTTTTGGAATAAGGAGATTACACCAATAAGCCAGCCACCTTTAAACGCGCCGAAATGAACGCCATCCAGGTCTTCTTCCATCCGCATATCAAAAACTTCGCTCTCGGGGTATAAAACTTTTTGGCGTAGTTTCCAGGTAAGCTCGTGGCGTATTTGCTCTATTGATATTTCTTCCATTATTGTATTTGGTGGCAAGATATAAAACCTTATTAAACAATAAACCCGGCTGAGCCGGGTTTATAATATTATTTGCTTGTCCAAACGTTGTTGGCCGGGTTGTAATCCGGGAACACATTATCGGGGTCATAAGTAACCGATTGTATTTCTTCGGTTGATGGATATTTGAAAGTCCAGCTTTTAAAGCGCTCCCAAATTTCCACGGGTAAGTGTATACGTTCGGTTTTACCGCTTTTGGTTTTAACTTCCAATGTAACCGGCATAGCCATTTTATCAAGGTTATCAATAGTAATCAACGCGCCTTTGGTTGGGTCGTTATCTACATATTTAACATCACTTACAGCAACATCCAATCTCCAGTTATTTACAAACCATGCTCTCCAAAACCATTGCAAGCTTTCGCCAGATACATTTTCCATGGTGCGGAAGAAATCATCAGGTGTTGGGTGTTTGTATGCCCACCTGTTAATATACGTTTGGAATGCGCGATCAAAACGATCGGGACCTAAAATTTGCTCACGTAATAAGGTTAAAGCAACGCTTGGTTTATAGTATAACAATAAACCTGTATTTTTTTCTTTTAGGTTAGCCGGCTCAGTTAAAACGGGTTCAAGCGTCGAATCAGTAATTGCCGCGCCTACACGGTGCATATCCATCGGGTTTTTAGGCTTGTATTCGCCACTGTTAAAATCAGCAGTTGATAGGGTATTGATGAAAGTATTAAAGCCTTCATCCATCCAGCCGTATAAACGTTCGTTAGAACCAACGATCATCGGGAACCAGGTATGGCCAAATTCGTGATCATTTACCCCCCACAGGCCTTTTCCTTTAGATTTGTATCCGCAGAAAACAATACCCGGATATTCCATACCGCCAACAACACCGGCAACTACCGTAGCATTTGGGTACGGGAACTCAAACCATTTTGATGAGTTAAACTCAATTGATTTTTTCACATATTCTGTCGAACGGCCATAAGCATCGTTGCCATCGCTTTCAACCGGGTAGGCTGATATAGCCATTGATTTTCTACCGCTTGGCAAATCCATCTTCGCCGCATCTAAAATAAATGCTGCCGATGATCCCCATGATGCATCACGCGCGTTTTTAATTTTATAGTGCCAGGTTAACGTGCTTTTACCTGATGGGCGAGATGCTGGATCAGTAACTTCTTTAGCACTGCGAATGATTACTGTTTTTTCGCTTTGAGATGCTTCATCCCAACGTTTTAATTGCTCTGGCGTATAAACTTCTGTAGGGTTTTGCAATTCGCCTGATGCTACTACGATTTGGTTAGCAGGAGCAGTAATGCTTAGGTCGAAATCACCGTATTCCAGGTAAAACTCACCCGGGCCAGTGTATGGATTTGTGTTCCAGCCCAATATGTCATCATACACACACATGCGTGGGTACCATTGCGCTATCTGAAATATCTTTCCGTTTTTAGTACTCAATACGCCCATACGATCAGAGCCGTAATCAGGAGCCACGAACGACCATTCAATTTCTATTTTTACTTTAGCACCGTTAGCTTCCAGTTCCTTTGGTAAAAAAACCTGCATACGGGTATCGTTAATCAGGTATTTTACTTCAACACCATCAGCTTTAACCGATTTTATTTTATCGCCTGCATCAAATTGCTGGCCGCGGCCCCAGTTACGGCTACCTGTTAAAGGCACAATAGCAGTACCTCTTGAATCGGCACGGAAAAGATTTTGTTCAACCTGCATCCATAAAAAACCAAGCTTCTGCGGGCTGTTATTGGTATAAGTTACGGTTTCTGAACCAGTAACTTCATTAGTTTGATCGTTAAGTGATGCGGCTATCTGGTAATCTGCATGGTTTTGCCAGTATTTTGGCCCGGGCTGGCCATCAGCTGCGCGGAATTCTGTACCATTTTTGCTGTAAAACAAAGGTGCAAATGCATCACGATAGTTGTATTTGGATACGGGCGCTGTCGGTGTTGCCGAAGCATCAGGTTGCTGCTGCGCGTTTGAAAGAGTCGCAGCAAGTAATAAAGCCGGCAGGAAGCCCGCTATCAATTTTAATTTCATTAGTAAGTCAGTTAAAAATTTCGGAGACTAAGATATAATAAAATCCGCTAAATGCCTTAAAGTAAAATAATTGTTACCTCAACATTTAATTTTTAACCGACTTAAAATTATTTTTTAAAGTGCTGTTTATAAGCATTTTCATCAAAACCAAAAAATAAAAAGTCGCCATCTTCAATAACAGGCCTCTTTATCATACTGGTTTTTTCTTTTAATAAGGGCAATGCTTCTGCCGCTCCTTTTACGCTTTCCTTTACAGTAGTATCAAGTTGTTTCCAGGTTAGGCCTTGTTTATTCATAAACTTTTCGTAACCTGCTTCATCGTTCCACTCATTTAACTTTTGCTCGCTTACACCAAGCTTTTTAAAATCCTGAAATTCGTAATCAACGTTATTGGCTTTAAACCAGTCTAAAGCTTTTTTAACTGTATTGCAATTGGTTATCCCGTAAACTTTCATCTATAAATAATTATTGGCCACCTGCCGATTTGCTTTTGGTATCATCATTATCAATACCATGCTGATTCTTTTTAATGTCGCTGCTTAACTTGCCAAATTTATAACTTATTCTGATAGCAAAATTACGATAAGTATTTTCGTTGTTGCTCACCTGGTAAAAATCGGGTGTACGGGTATAGGATGAACCATTCCAGAATTTGCTCCACGGATTATTGGCTACAAAAGAGATGTTTGCGTTTTTCTTTAACAGATCCTTGCTAAAAACATAGGAGTTAAAAATAAAATAGCTCGATGTTCCCTGCAAATTAACATTACCGCTAAAATAGCCTGTGTTTGTACCAATGTGATAACCATTATCAAATTTGTAAGATAGGCTGGTAAACATGTTGCCTACATAACCGCTATTTTTATCCTGGCTACCATCATACGTGCCTTTTAACCATATGCGGTTAAGTAAACCGTTTATGTTTAGGGATAGCTTTGGAGTTATCGGATAATTGGTATTTATATTTATACCTAGGCTTTGGTTGCTCCCTAAGTTTTCATAGGTTGAATAAGTAACGTTATCAGGATCTAAATTACTTACATTTTGTATGGAGTTATTGGAGAATGAATAACTAAGCCCAACGTTTATTGATCCTTTTGAAAACTGGCTGTAATTAAGCTCAAAAACGTGATTTAATTCGGGTTTCAGATCCGGGTTACCATAAGTGATAAACTGCGGGTTCGACCGGTTTACAAACGGGTTTAATTCATAAATATCCGGGCGTTGGATACGCTCTGTAAATCCAAAATTAAAACTACTTGTACTGGTTAACGATCGCTGAATAGAGACCGACGGAATCAGATTTGTATAATTAGTTTTCAAGCTGGTATCAACCGAACTAAATTCCGCGCCTACAGTTGTTTCTTCTAAACGTAATCCAGCTTTTGCCGTCCATTTAGCCAGTTTTAACTGGTAGGAGTTGTATAAGCTATAAATATTTTGATGATAAGTAAAATCGTTAGTCTGGGTCGGATCAAGCGTATACTGATTGCTTGCATTATTAAGCGTATCTGACTGAAAATCGCTAAAATCATTTCTCAGAATGATCTTTGCCCCCGTTTCCATACTTAATTGCTTGTTAAATGGCTGCGCGTAATCTATTTGTATAGTATGCTCTCGGGTACCCGCATTGTTATATTGGTTGTAATTTGCCTGGGGGTAATTTAGTTCCTGGCTAAAATCATTGCTGGTTACCTGGCTGTTAGGCGAATAGCTGTATTTGTAAGAAAGCGTTAGCAATTGATCCTTGCTTCTCTTAAATCCAAGCTGATAATTAATGCTCGCGTCAAAAGCCTGGTTACGCGAGCTACTCAGGTTGTTTTGAAAGTATTGTTGGGTAAGTGAATCGCCAAGCATGGTTTTGGTTAGGCCGTTAGTGGCCTGGCCATTATTATCCGTTTCATAATCTACTGAAGCGGTAAGCAAATTCAAGCTATCAATCTCATAACTAAAATCACCATTTGCATATCTGTAATTACCAGTCCAACTGTTTAATCCTGATTGAGACAAGACCGATTGATTAGTAAAAAAATCTTCGGTACTGCTATAAGGCGTTACTGTTTTATTTCGGTTACCAAAACCGGCATAACCCGAAAACCCGAACTTATCCTGCTTTACAGTAGCGTTCAGGTTTACACCAGGGCCCCAGGCTGTATTATAACGAGAACTAATACCTACATTATAACCTTCATCAATAGTTTTAGTAGTGATGATATTAATGATACCTGCTAAACCTTCTGCATCGTATTTTGCCGGTGGTGTGGTAATAACTTCAATTTTTACAATGTTAGTACCCGGCATTGAGCGCAGCACATCTGAAGGATTTTTAGCCATCAAAGCTGATTCCTTCCCGTTGATCAATATCTTATAATTGCCGCTGCCTTTTAACTGGATGTTATCGTTAGCATCAACTGTAAGTAAAGGCACCTTACGCATCATATCCAATGCGGTTACCGATTTACTTTCCGGATCAGCCGCTACGTTATAGCTGATTCGATCAACTTCCTGCGTCATTAAAGGCTTAACCGCGGTAATAACTACATCCTTTAGCTGGTTGCTAGATGCCGACATCATTATTTTTCCGAGGTCAAAAACATTAGCTGTACCTTTTACTCTTAACACTTTATTATTATAACCTACAAAAGCTAACACTAACTGATATGATTTGCCTGCCGGGGCTTTTAACTCAAACGTTCCGTCATCTTTGGTTAAATTACTCTTTACCGGTAAATGAGTTGCAACATCCTGCAAAGCAACAGTAACATAGCCAAGCGGGGCTTTGGCAACAGAATCAATAGCAATACCTTTTACGGTTATTTGCGGAGTAGTTTGAGCGAAAGAAGCGAAAGAAAAAAGGCAACAAAAAAGTGCAGGTAGAAATAATTTCATCAGTGATGTTTAAGTATTTTTTTAAGCAATAGACGCGGAAAGTATACGCCCGTTACAATAAAAGTAAAAGTATTTTGCTTTGCACAGATAATGAAGCGTTTAACAAAGTTTAACGCAATGATTCATTAAATTTAACACATGCTATTTGTTGTAGCGTGTCATGGTAAGTTCGGTGCCAGCTGTGGAGAAACTCTTGATCATTTCGATCGAGCGATCAATTAAGCCAGGGAGTTCGGGTTGTTCATCTTTATCAAAACCGCTTAAAACGTAATCAACCTGGCGACCTTTGGGATAGTTATCACCTACACCAAAACGCAGGCGGGCATATTCATTATGGCCCAGGGTAGCTTCGATATTTTTAAGTCCATTATGGCCGGCGGCGCTACCTTTTGGCTTTAAACGTAATGTACCCAATGGTAAGGCAATATCATCAACAATCACTAGTACATTTTCTACCGGGATCTTCAATTCATTCATCCAATAGTTTAGGGCCTTGCCACTTAAATTCATGTAAGTGGTGGGTTTTATAAGGCAAAGGGTGCGGCTCTTGTAAGGCACTTCAGCATAATAAGCCAGGCGCATATTGTAAAACTTGTTGTTCTCCTGCTTTACCAATTCATCCAGCACCATAAAACCAATGTTATGCCTTGTATCAGCATACTCCGGACCAATATTACCTAAACCAACTACCAGATATTTCATTTCGGATGCGAAGATATGTATTTATACAAAAACAGCGATAAGTATAAACTTATCGCTGTTTTAATTTTTAGATATAAAATCAATCAGTTTAATCTGACTAATCTTTAAATCGTGTTATTTTTTGCCTTGAGCTGCTTCTTGTTCAGCCTGACGTAATGCACGTGAAGTAGTTACCGAAACGATAGTATCTTCTTTAGCATTGGTGATTGTCAAGTTTGGAAGATTGATCTCAGATACTTTTACTGATTTACCAACTTCTAAACCTTCAATGCTCACTTCAATAGCATCTAAGTGATCTTTAGGCAAAGCTTTGATACGTAGTTTTCTTAGTTTTTGAACTAATTTACCACCTGCTTTAACCCCTGATGAGCTTCCGGTTAATTTGATTGGAATTTCAATAGTAACTTCTTTTTTCTCATTTAACAACAAGAAATCTACGTGGATGATCTGCTCTGTTAATGGGTGAAATTGAAGATCTTTAATGATAGCTTGTGAAGTAACACCAGCAATTTGTAAATCGATGAAATGAACAACCGGTGTATAAACTACGGCTCTCAAATCAGCTGCGGACACTGCAAAGTGGGTTTGGGTTGGCCCACCGTAAAGTACTGCCGGTACCAGGCTCTGGTAGCGTAGTTCTTTAGCATCACGTTTCCCTACGTTCTCTCTTGGAGAACCGCTAATAGCAATTGATTTCATTATTATATTTATTTATTAAGCCCATAGCTAATATGCTATGGATTTTCTTTAGTCTACTTTAAAAAGCTGGCTTATTGAGCCATGCTCGTTTACATTTTCAATAGCGCTTGCAAACAATTTAGCGGTTGATAATACTCTTATTTTTTCGCTTTTGTATTTTAACGGTATCGTATCGGTAACAATAAGTTCAGATAAAACAGAATTTTCTATTGTTTCGTAAGCATTACCTGATAATACCGGATGCGTACAAACTGCTCTTACACTACGCGCACCACGTTCCATTATTAAACCTGCTGCTTTAGCTAACGTTCCTGCAGTATCGCAAATATCATCTATCAGCACAATGTCTTGATCAGTTACATCACCAATTAAGGTCATTGATTCAATTTCGTTAGCGCGTTTACGGCGTTTATCGCAAATTACAACCTCGGCATTAAAAAACTTGGCAAAGCTACGTGCCCTGTATGATCCACCCATATCCGGCGAAGCAATGGTTAAATTACCTAAACCCAGGCTTTTGATGTAAGGCACAAATATGATGGATGCATCCAGGTGATCTACCGGGATATCAAAAAATCCCTGTATCTGTGCCGCATGCAAATCCATAGTCATAATGCGGTTAATACCAGCTGCTACCAAAAGGTTTGCTACCAGTTTTGAACCGATTGCCACACGTGGTTTATCCTTCCTATCCTGCCTTGCAAGGCCGAAGTACGGGATAACCGCAGTTACATAATGCGCCGAAGCCCTGCGAGCCGCGTCAATCATCATTAGCAACTCCATTAAATTATCAGTTGGCGGGTTGGTTGATTGTATCAGAAATACATCACATCCGCGTACCGACTCATTAAAATGTGGCTGAAACTCGCCATCGCTAAACTTTGAAAGAACAACTTCGCCTAAATCCCGGCCATAAGCATCAGCAATATTTTGCGCCAGTACTGTTGTACCGGAACCTGCAAATAACTTAATGGGGTTAAATTGTAAAGGCATTTTTTATTTCGGATTTTAGATTTACGATTTCGGGTTTTAAACCCTCGTCTCAAATCTCATTACAAATGCTATATAAAAAACAATTTCGGATCCCGATTCACAAATTAGATAATTCTAAATCGTGAATCTAAAATCCGAAATTAAATTGTTGCCCGACCAGGATTCGAACCTAGACAAACGGTACCAAAAACCGTCGTACTACCTTTATACTATCAGGCAATCTCCTTTGGTTTGTTATCCATCCCGAAAAGGAATGCAAATATAAGGCGTTTTTTTTGTTATCAAAAGGTTTTTTAAAAAAAGTAGCAGCTTTTATTTAGGCTGTTAATTCAACAAAGAGAATTAGAAGCGTTTCGGATTGCGGCTTGTATGAAATATTACTGATACATATACACTTGCACTATTTTCTTCTATGCGGTATACGATACGAAAAGGGAAGGATCGTAATAAGGCGAATCTATATTTTCCTGAAAATTGAATTGCAAATTGATATGGATTTTCACTAATGAGAGTCAGATAGGCATCTGTTTCCTTAATAAAACGACTTCCTAAACCTATACTTTGTTCTTCATACCAATCATATGATTACTGCAAATCAACAGACGCTGTTTGTAAAAGGTGAATAGCAAACATGGACTTAATGGATGAAGCGCTTTTTTACTTCATCCCAAGGTTCAGCTTTTATTTTACCCGATTCAAAATCATGCTCACGTTTCAAGATTTCTTCTTTTTGAGAATCGGATAATTCAGAAGATTGTATATCTGCACTATAATTATATTTATGACTATCCAAAAAGGCTAATAAAGCTCTTTCTTTTTGTTCGTCATTAATATTAACTACCAGCGTTGTCATATTACTAATTACAAATTAATCTTCGATTACAACACCCATTGAGCCAAATTTCTCAATCCGCTCATTTACAAGTTCGTCAACCGGTTTTTCTCTTAGTACTTTAAGGTCTTTTAACAGTTGTTTTTTTAGTGTTGATGCCATCGCAACAGGGTCTTGATGTGCGCCGCCTAGCGGTTCTTTGATAACTCCGTCTATCAATTTGTTCTTCAACATCTCTGTTGAAGTTAATTTTAACACCTCTGCAGCACGTTCTTTATTTTCCCATGTTTTCCATAAAATGGTCGAGCAGTTCTCCGGAGAGATAACCGAATACCATGAGTTTTCAAGCATCAATACCTTATCGCCAATACCAATACCCAATGCACCGCCTGATGCACCTTCGCCGATGATTACGCAGATGATTGGCACTTTTAATACCGACATCTCCAGCAAATTACGCGCGATTGCTTCACCTTGCCCGCGTTCTTCAGCCTCTAAGCCTGGGAATGCTCCGGGTGTATCAATCAAAGTAATAACCGGTTTGTTGAATTTTTCGGCCATTTTCATTAGCCTTAATGCCTTACGGTAACCTTCAGGGTTTGGCATACCGAAGTTGCGGTACTGGCGCTCTTTGGTATTTTTTCCTTTTTGATGACCGATGATCATTACACTTTGACCGTTTATGGTTCCAAAACCGCCGACTATCGCTTTATCATCGCCAACCGTACGATCGCCGTGCAGCTCGATAAAATCATCACACATCAGCTCAATATACTGCAAAGTATATGGCCTTTCGGGGTGGCGGGATATTTGTACTTTTTGCCAGCCGGTAAGGTTAGCATATATTTCTTTTTGCGTGGTGTCAAATTTTTCCTGCAGTTCTGCAAGCGTTGCAGACATGTCAAGGCTATTTTTTTCTTCAACCTGCTTAACCTTTTCCATCTGCTGTTGCAGTTCGGCAAGCGGTTTTTCAAAATCAAATGTAATCTTCATACAGTTAAAATGGGGATTGCAAATTTACGTAAAAATTAAACGTGAATTGTTTATTTATGATTTTCCAGTTTTTCTAACAATTTTATCTGGCCCGCGCTTAGTAATTGCTCCGTTTTATAACAAGCTTGTAATATCGCATTTCGTATTTCGCCCTGGTATAAGCCATAGCGATTGGTATAAAAAATAATTACCCCTTCATCCACCTGATTATTCTTAAATAAATCATCCATTTTCTTTTCATTAGTGATGATATTGCCCCCCATCTCTACCCTTTTGCGGTGTAGCTCGGTGCTAATTGCAGTTAGTTTACCCACTTGTATCGGGCTTAAATCGAGTTGCTTTTTATACTGAAGTGCCTTATCAGGCATCGGATAATGGTTCAGCTCAGCTGCTGCCGACATATTATCCAAATCAACACCCTTCACCAGCGCATCATACCGATCAGCAGTTATGCTTTTAACGGTTGAATGATTAATGTTGCTATCTGTTTGCGCGTGTACGCATCCGCAATAAAAAACAAATAATATGAGGGTGACTTTTTTTAACATAGGTAGCAATTAAATTACTAAGGTATGTATTTTGAGGTTAGTGTCTTAAAAAAAGCTTTCTAAACAGAAAGACCCACTTTTATAAAGTGGGTCTTTCTTATATATATGTTGAGTTTGATTATATTAAAATTCCTCGGCGTATACCGGTTTTTTAACACCGTTATCATAAGCTTTTAAGCCTTTTTTAAGCAACTTACGTGCAACGTGTATACGGGTTTTAACAGTTCCGATAGGGATAGTTAAATGATCAGCAATTTCGTGATATTTATGTCCTTCAAAATACATGGTAAAAGGCACATAGTAATCAGCCGGTAAGCGATCCATTGCTCTTTTAATATCATCCATAATGAATTTTGATTCACCTTGATTTTTTGTTGAGCTAAATACTAAGTTTGGCGAAGATATCTCATCAGATTTAGTAACAAATGTGCTCATTTTAACAAAACGGCGATAGTTATTGATAAAGGTATTTTTCATGATGGTATACAACCAACCTTTTAAATTTGTACCTTCTTTAAACTTGTTATAATATGTTATAGCTTTCAACATTGTATCCTGAACAAGGTCGTTTGCATCGTCAGCGTCATGTGTGAAGTGTAAGGCGTATGACCTTAATGAACTTGCTTGACGTAATACCAGGGTGTTAAACTCAATCTTTGTCATTCTGTTAATGTTTTGTATTAATATCAAGGCAAACATGATACCATGTACCAAAAACATTATAACTTAAACAGTATGATCGTATGTTTTAAGTAAAAAACAGCTATACAATCATATATTCTGTTTTGGTCAAAAAATCAGATTTATATACTGTAAAACACTCATTTACATATAAATGACAATTGAATTAGCGATTTATCTTCTAAAACAGAACAGGGAAATACCGGGAATTAAAAATTGTTTTAGAAATATTTTCTATTTAATCACATTTACCTCTCGCTCCAGTGTTACGCCAAATTTACTGTACACACTGTCTATGATTTGCGACGATAAGTTGTACACTTCAGCACCAGTTGCTCCGCCATGGTTCACTAATACCAGCGCCTGGTTGTGCCATGTTCCTGTGTTACCTACCACTTTTCCCTTCCAGCCGCATTGCTCAATCAGCCAGCCAGCAGCCAACTTCACATAACCATGGCCTGCCGGGTAGTTAACAACTTCAGGAAAGTGTTCTTTTATAACATCAAATTCATCTTGCGGAACAATTGGATTTTTGAAGAAACTACCCGCATTACCTATAGTAGATGGATCCGGTAGTTTAGATACCCGGATATGTGAAACAACTTCGGATACATCCTTTATACTAGGATTGCTGATCCCTCTTTTTGCCAGCTCATCCTGAATCGCACCATAATGCAGTTTAACATTAGCGTTTAATGACAGTTCGAATTTTACCGACACTATAATATAGTGACCTTTCATATCATTTTTAAATATGCTATCGCGATAGTCAAACTGGCAATCAGCTTTGCTGAATGTTTTAAATTCGCCGGTTGCTATTTCAAAAGCATTACAGCTTAAAAAAATATCTTTCAGCTCTACGCCGTAAGCACCGATATTTTGCACGGGGGATGCCCCTACCGAGCCGGGGATCAGGCTCAGGTTTTCCATCCCGGCGAAACCATTATCAATGCAATAATTAACAAGGTCATTCCAAACCTCACCGGCACCAGCTACAACCAATATTTGTTGATTGTTGATCCGATAATCAATGCCATGGATATTTATATGGATAACCAGCCCGCCAAAACTCTTTCTGAAGAGCATATTACTGCCGCCACCTAAAACCAAACGCTCCATTTTCATCCATTGCGGATCTGAGAAAAGCTCGATTAACTCTTCAGCACGGTTTATTTCAACGAAATATTTGGCAGAAACGTCGATTCCAAAAGTGTTAAAATTTTTAAGCGATACATTTTGTTGTATGTGCAGCATTTAGATGGATTTTTGAGCTGCAAAATTGCTAAAATTTATTGGTGAAGTACGATTTCGCAACATTTAACCCTTAAATTTTATATTTTGATAACAAAAGTATGCTAACATTAAGCTTTTATTATTATTTTAGAAACTTAAATACACTTATTAAAAAAATTTAAAAAGTAAAACATGTCAGATACTACTAAAAAATCGGGTATTAACCCTATTATCATTATTGGGGCTTTATTTTTTGTGTTCGGGTTTGTAACCTGGTTAAATGGCACGTTGATACCTTATTTAAAAATAGCTTGCCAATTAAACAATTTCGAATCGTACCTGGTTGCATCTGCGTTTTACATTGCTTACTTATTAATGGCTCAGCCATCAACATGGTTATTAAAAGTGTTTGGCTTTAAAAATGGCATGGCTGTAGGCTTAATAATTATTGCAGCCGGTGCACTTATTTTTGTACCAGCCGCGTTAACACGCATTTACCCTATCTTTTTATTAGGGTTGTTTGTTCAAGGTTCAGGGTTAGCGGTATTACAATCGGCATCAAACCCTTATATCACAATTTTAGGCCCGCCTGAGAGTGCCGCAAAGCGCATCAGCATTATGGGTATATTTAACAAGTTTGCGGGCGTACTTGCCCCCATCGCTTTAGGATCAGTAGTATTGAGCAATATCGATTCTTTTAACGCCAAATTAGCTACGCTGAATGGCGCGGAAAAAATAGCGCAGCTAAATGAGCTGGCATCAAGGGTAATTGTTCCATATGTACTCATCGTTGTTGTGCTGGTTATCTTGGGTATCCTGATCTATTTCTCAGGCTTACCTGAAATTAATACCGACCATGAGGATGAAACTTTAGCAGCAGCAAACTCGGGCAAGACCAGTATTTTCGACTTCCCACATTTAATCATTGGTGTAGTAGCATTATTTCTGTATGTAGGTGTTGAAGTTATTGCCGGTGATACTATTATTAACTATGGTGTTGCGCATCACATTCCGCTTTCTGAAGCGCGTTACCTGGCATCATGCACACTTACTTTTATGGTTATAGGTTATATTGCCGGGATCATATTTATACCAAAATATATTACACAGCAAAAAGCATTAGTTTATTCGGCAATATTAGGCGTAATATTAACCATAGTTGCCGTATTAGCACCTAAATATATTTCCATTGCTTGTATAGCGCTTTTAGGCTTGGCTAACTCGCTAATGTGGCCGGCCATCTGGCCGCTGGCATTATCAGGTTTAGGCAGGTTTACTAAAATCGGCTCATCATTATTGGTAATGGGTATTGCTGGTGCAGCGGTATTCCCGCCGCTATATGGCTTACTTGTTGATGCTACAAAAAGCTCGTTAGGTGCCGAAGTTGCAGCACAAACTTCTTATTGGATCTTGATCCCTATTTACCTGTTCATCCTTTACTTTGCTACTGTTGGGTATAAAAAGGGTAAGCATGTGATAGCGGTATAAACTCTTTTAAAAACTTACGAGGTCTTTAAGACTTCGTAAGTTTAATTAAATATCTTATTCCCAATGGAAAAGATTGACAGTATTCTACCTGATTGGATTGTGGATCAACTTTCATTAGGTCAAAATCTTTTAGTTGACGGTGATAGATCTGATTTAAATCAAACTTATTGGCGCATGCTATCTATGTGTTGCCCACTAATTTTTGAAAAATATGCAATTGTTTTACACTCATTTGCGATCAATCAAAAAATAAAAGAATTATTTAAAGCAGGACAAGAAGTTTTTGAAGATCCGTTAAGTAATCCTGATACACATACTATTTCATGGGCTGACTTTTTTAAATTATACCACCAAGAGTTTAATTTTGAGAATTCTTATTATATACAAAACATAATTAGAAAAGAAATAGTTAAAGATTCTTGGCCTCCTTATATTTGGTATCCGGCAGAAGGCAATTTAGATAAAGAAGAGTTTTCTGAAATCTTCTTAAAAATCAAGAATCTCTACAATGACCAAGTTGTAAATTATTTTTATAGCTTATTAAAGACCAAAAGTTGGGGAAATGATATTCTTTACAAAGGATTACTCTCTGAATTTCACAAATTAAAAGAAGAGGATGAAATAAAGGATAATCCAACAGCCGTATTTCCTAACACTAAAGAATGGTGTATTATTTCTGATTATGATTTACCGTTTACATTTATAGGAGGTTCGGGTAAATTAATAGATAGCATTACTAATGATACCGAATACGAAATATTTCAAATAGGACCTAAATACGCTGTAAATAAGAAATAATTTTATCGCTTTCGCTCCGTTACCAACAGCCCAAACTCTTCCGCGCCATCCTTCTCCATCGATTTATGATGGACCTTATGCGCCCTGCGGATTCTCAGCAAATACTTATTATTGGTTTTGAACGATTTGAATCGGTTATGGATAAACCAATCGTGAAAGATAAAGTAGATGGTTCCATAAATACTGATCCCCGCGCCTATCCAAAAGCGATAATCTAAATTGATATGCCCGAGCCACATTAGCCATAAGGCTATCGATGCAAATAAAATGCTGAACAGGTCATTCAATTCAAACCAGTTGTGCTTTTGCTGGTGATGTGTTTTGTGAATAAACCACAATGGCCCATGGAAAAGATACTTATGCATTGCCCAGGAAAGTAACTCCATTAAGGCAATGGTGAGTGCTACAATTCCTATATCCATCAAAATCCGCATAAAACAAAAAGCAGAAACAACCTAAATTGTTTCTGCTTAAATTAATCCAGATTATAAATCTAAAAAATCGTAATTCTAAAATCTTAAATATGAATTGGTCTGTTATCCGTAGCTGCTAAACAAGCTTCGCGCATGGCTTCGGTGTAAGTTGGGTGGGCATGGCTGGCACGCGATACATCTTCTGCAGATGCACGGAACTCCATCGCGATCACCGCTTCGGCAATCATATCCGCCGCACGTGGGCCAATAATGTGGACACCTAAAATCTCGTCGGTTGTAGCATCAGCCAAAACTTTCACAAAGCCATCTAAGTCACCACTGGCTACTGCCCTGCCCGCAGCACGGAAAGGGAACGAACCTGCTTTGTATTTAATGCCTTGCTCTTTTAATTGCTCTTCGGTTTGACCAACGGCTGCAACTTCTGGCCAGGTATATACAACTCCCGGGATCAGGTTATAGTTAATGTGTGGTTTTTGTCCGGCGATAAGCTCGGCAACCATCGTTCCTTCATCTTCGGCCTTGTGAGCCAACATCGCGCCACGAATCACATCGCCAATTGCGTAAACGCCTTTAACGCTGGTTTCCATGTGCTCGTTAACGGTAATCTTTCTGCCACGCTCTTCAACAGTGATACCTATTTTATCTAAACCTAAATTATCGGTATAAGCTATACGACCAACCGCAACTAAGCAATAATCGCCTTTTAATTCTTTTTTCTCACCGTTAGGTGCATCAAAGGTTACGGTAACTTCTTTGCCTTTGGTAGTAGCGCCGGTTACTTTGTGGCCTGTATAAAATTCAAGTCCTTGTTTTGATAAAACGCGCTGTAACTCTTTACCCAAACCTTTATCCATGGTTGGGATAATGCCATCCATAAATTCAATTACAGATACTTTAGCGCCTAAACGCGAATAAACAGAGCCCAACTCTAAACCGATAACACCGCCACCAATTAATATCAGGTGCTTTGGTACTTCGGTAAGGGTTAATGCTTCGGTTGAAGTGATGATGCGTTTTTTATCAATTTTAAGGAAAGGCAGACTTGATGGTTTTGAGCCGGTAGCAATAATCACATTTGTACCGGTTATTTCCTGCTCGGTGCCATCTTCCTTTTTGATAGTGATGGTATTTTTATCTTTAAAAGACCCAACACCCTGGTATGAATCAATTTTATTTTTTTTGAAAAGGAAAGTGATGCCACCGGTGTTTTTGGCAACAACTTCAACTTTGCGTTTCATCATCTGCGCCATATCAACTGATAAATTATCTAGGTTGATACCGTGCGTTTTAAATGAGTGTGATGCGTTATAGTAATGCTCACTTGAGTCAAGCAAAGCCTTTGATGGGATACAACCTACGTTAAGGCAGGTGCCGCCAAAGGTTGAATATTTTTCGATACAGGCAGTTTTTAAACCCAGTTGGGCACAACGTATAGCGGCTACATAGCCTCCGGGGCCCGAACCAATTACGATAACATCATATTGCATAGTAGTGTATTTTGGAACGCAAAGTTAAGCATTATACCATTGCCTCAAAATGAATAAGTGTTACATCAACGTCAATTAATAACCAGCAATGATGTTACACGATATTTTTTGAATTTCAGTACAGTTTACGTTGTCTTTCATTATTTTAGCTGCTTAACTGATCACCACACAATGAAAAAGCTCCTGTTCTTTTTTTGTTTGACCGTATTAGGTACTCAGGTACACGCTCAAACTGCCGAGGATTCAACCTACATCAGGCAAAACTACACCAAAATGGAAAAGCAAATTACCATGCGCGATGGTAAAAAATTGTTTGCCGCCATTTATATGCCTAAAGATCAATCCAAAAAATATCCAATTTTAATGACCCGCACACCTTACAACGTTGGGCCTTACGGGCCAAATGCTTATAAAAAGATGCTAGGCCAAAATATGCTGTTCGCAAAAGCAGGCTACATTTTTGTTTATGAAGATGTGCGCGGCCGCTGGATGAGCGAAGGCGATTTTGTAGATGTGCGCCCCAACCTGGATAAAAAAGGCAAAAAAGAAATTGACGAAAGCAGTGATACCTATGACACCATCGATTGGCTGATCAAAAACGTGCCTAACAATAATGGCAAAGTGGGCATATTGGGTATCTCCTATCCCGGCTTTTATTCAACTGCATCTTTGCCAAATGCACACCCTGCCTTAAAAGCGGTTTCGCCGCAGGCCCCGGTAACTGATTGGTTTATTGGTGATGATTTTCACCACAATGGGGCTTTCTTTTTAATGGATGCGTTTGCTTTCATCACCAATTTTGGTGTGCCACGCTTAAAACCGCTCACACCCGATCAGTTTAAAAATGGAGTAAAATATACGCTAAAGGATAACTACAAATTTTACCTGAATATGGGCGCCCTGCCTAACTACAAAACAAAATACATGGGCGACTCAGTGAAATTCTGGAATGAGATTATGGATCACCCTAATTATGATTCTTTTTGGCAGGATATGAACATCCGTTCGCATTTAAAAAATATTACACCTGCAACTATGGTAGTGGGTGGTTTTTTTGATGCTGAAGATTGCTTTGGTGCCTTACACGTTTATAAGGCCTTGCAGGAACAAAATCCAGCATCGCATCCAAATATGCTGGTTATGGGCCCATGGTTTCACGGTGGCTGGGAACGAGGGAACGGGCAATACTTTGATGATCAGAACTTCGGTCAGGAAACCAGTGTTTGGTTCCGTGAGAATGTGGAGCTGCCATTTTTTAATTATTACCTGAAAGGCGAAGGCGAGATGGCTTTACCAAAGGCTACTATCTTCATCACCGGATCAAACCAATGGCACAAGTTTAGCTCATGGCCACCGCAGAATACGGAAGAAAAAACCTTGTACTTTCAGCCAAATGGCAAACTTACTTTCGATCAACCCAAAGCAACAGATAGCTTTGACGAGTATGTAAGCGACCCAAGTGCACCTGTACCTTACCAGGATGGTGTACAGGAAAGGCGCACCCGTGAGTACATGTTGGATGATCAGCGCTTTGCTGAGCGCCGCCCGGATGTTAAGACATATCAAACTGATACGCTGACTGAAGACATTACGCTTACCGGTCCGGTTATCGCCAACCTATTTTCGTCAACTACCGGTACCGATGCTGATTATGTGGTTAAGTTGATCGACGTTTTTCCGGATAATTATCCTAACCCGGTGCCTAATCCTAAAAACGTGATCATGTCGGGCTATGAAATGCTGATACGTGGTGAGATATTCAGGGCGCGCTACCGCAATTCATACGAAAAACCGGAAGCAATGGAACCCGGCAAAGTAACCGAGATTAAATATGATATGCCGGATGTAGCCCATACCTTTAAAAAAGGACACCGCATTATGATACAGGTACAAAATTCGTGGTTCCCGCTGGTTGACCGCAACCCGCAAAAATTTGTGGATATTTACACCGCGAAGGATTCGGATTTCCAAAAAGCAACCATCCGGATCTATCATGATGTGCAAAATCCATCATCGGTTAAAGTTTCAGTATTACAATAAAGCATTATGCAATTAAAGACTGTTGGGATTAGTATTATCTTATTCTTTGGCGTTTTCATAGCCAAGGCACAAGTAATTACCTATACTAATTTGTCAAAAAAATATGTTTATAAAATTAAAGCCGAAAGAGTAATTGATTCCAATGCAATCTTTGCAAAAACTAAGCTTAATCTGTTCATATACCAGCATAATAGATTGATACAAACAATTACTTTTAAAAATGGCGTGTTATTTAACGAATGCTTTACAAGCGATACCGCTTCCCGATCATATATCACAGGGAAAAATAGAAATAAAGAAATACCCGACTATGATTTTGGCGATATAATTATTGCTGATCTTAATTTTGACGGTAAAGAGGACATTGCAATTAAATATGATTCGGGTGGAAATGGGGGCCCGATTTATAATTTTTACATCCAACAACCAAACGGTATTTTTAAAAGAGATTATTATTTAACAAATAACGTTGGTTCATTCCCCGAATATATTAATATTAAGCATAAAACTATAACTACGCAAATACACGCCAATGTCCATCAGGAAGCACAAAAAACTTTTAAATATAACCTCACTAATAAAAAGTGGCGGCTTATAAAATGGAAAATGGTTGAAGCTTAACAATTGTAATCAACAGACTAAATAATATAATGAAAGTAAACAAATTCATATTAGCAGTTTTATCAATTGCTATCTCCTATAACGCAACAGCGCAATTAGGCCGCCCCAAAGAAACTTTTACAAAAGCAGATACCCTGCGCGGTGATTTTAATTCGCCACTGAGGGCATGTTACGATATCAATTACTATCACCTTGATGTTAAGTTTGATATCGAGAACAAATTTATCAGCGGCAGTACCTTATTTAAATTTACCGCTACGCAGGATTTCACCAAACTACAATTCGACTTATTTTCAAACTTAAAAATTGAAAAAATAGTTTACAAAGGCCAGGAATTGCCGTATACCCGTGAGTTTAACGCGGTGTTTGTAACCTTCCCTAGCACCATAACCAAGGGTAGTTTAGATGAGTTTACCGTTTTCTATTCAGGCAACCCCATCATTGCTAAAAACGCGCCCTGGGATGGCGGCGTAGTATACACTACCGATTCATTAAAAAAGCCATGGGTAGCAACTGCCTGCCAGGGTTTAGGTGCCAGTGTATGGTGGCCTAATAAAGATCAGCAAGCTGATGAAGTGGATAGCGCACTGATCAGTATCAGTGTGCCAAACGGCTTAAAAGATGTATCAAACGGCCGTTTACGTAAAGTAACCAAGTTAAAAGATGGTTATACCCGTTTCGATTGGTTTGTGGCAAACCCAATTAACAATTATGATATAGAAGCCAACATTGGCGATTATGTGCATTTTGATGATACCTACGCCGGCGAAAAAGGCAAACTTAGTCTTGATTACTGGGTGCTACCGTACCACCTGGAACAAGCCAAAAAACAATTCGGCTTAAATGTTAAAAAAATGGTAAGCGCATTTGAACATTGGTTTGGCCCATATCCTTTTTATGAGGATGGCTACAAGCTGATTGAAACTCCGCATTTAGGCATGGAGCACCAAAGCGGTACTGCCTACGGTAATCACTTTGTTAACGGCTATTACGCCCGTGGAAAAGGAATCGACCTATCGGGAACTGGCTGGGGCTTAAAATGGGATTATATTATTATCCACGAAAGCGGGCACGAATGGTTTGGCAACAACATAACCTCGAAGGACCTGGCTGACATGTGGATCCACGAATCCTTTACCGATTATTCAGAATCTTTATTTGTTGAAACATACTTTGGCAAACAAGCCGGCCAGGAATATGTACATGGTTTACGCCAGGGCATCGCGAACGACAGACCGATTGTTGGCCCATATGGTGTTAACAAAGAAGGCTCAGAAGATATGTACGACAAAGGCTCCGTTTTTTTAAACATGATCCGTACAATTATCAATGATGATGAAAAATGGCGCAGCATCCTCAGAGGATTAAACAAAACCTTCTATCACCAAACGGTAACTTATAATGACATTACCGGTTATATCAACCAGCAATCAGGAATGGATTTTACAAGTTTCTTTGATCAATATTTACACCACAGCACTTTGCCAATATTGGAATTTTACACCTACAAGGACAAACTTTATTGTAAATGGACAAGTTGCGCGCCAGGCTTAAAAATGCCCGTAAAAATGAAAGTAAAAGGTGGCGAATATAAATTTATCGACGTTGGCCCGTATCCCGTACAGGTAGCTATTGATGGCGTTACCGAAGATAATGTTGAAGTTGATTTATTTAACTACTATATCGGCATCCTAAAAAACTAATAAATAATTTTGGTTAGTGTGCAACTAATGGTTTTAAACATGCGTCATATAAACAAATAACACATAAACAATCATGAAATCACTAACCAAAATTTTACTAATTGCAGCGCTTTTGGGTGGAGCAAGCTATACTTATGCAAAGCCTGTAAATAACACAAAAACCAACGCTCCTTATGATATACAGGACCGCCATCTTTCGGGATTCCATGCGGTAGAGGCGGCGGGCTCATTTGATGTTTACATCACCCAGGGCTCAACAGAATCTGTTAAGGTTGATGCCCCGGCGGATGTTATGGATCGTGTAGTAACGGAGGTTATTCACGGCAGTTTAAAAATTCGCAATAAACACAATAACGGCGGCGATTGGAGCTGGACAGGCCGTAAAAAAATTGTGGTTTATGTTACCGTTCGCGATATAGATGCAATAGCGATCAGTGGCTCTGGCAATGTTTACTTTAAAGATGGTATCCACGCATCACATTTGAGCATTAGTGTAAATGGTTCAGGTGATGTATTTGGCAAGGTTGATACTAAGGATTTGGCTTGTGACGTATCCGGATCTGGCAATATAAAGCTAAGTGGCCATGCCGAAACTTCATCGGTTAGCGTTTCCGGCTCTGGTGATTACAGCGCGCGTGAAGTTAGTACAAGCAATACTTCGGTTCAGGTATCAGGATCTGGCAATGCCAACATTAATGCCAGCAACAGTATTACCGCTGAAGTATCAGGATCTGGCGATGTAAGATACACTGGCGGCGCCAGCCACGTTGTTAAAAACAAATCAGGTAGCGGCGATATTAGCGGCAACTAAATTATTCAGCCAATAAGGTTAAAAGGCTTCGTTCTGATTGAACGAAGCCTTTTTGTTATGAAATTGTCGAGAGCATAAAAATAGCATCATTGCGAGCGAAGCGTGGCAATCCCCTACTTGCAAATCAGCCCTGTATACTGTGGGATTGCCACGCTTCGCTTGCAATGACGTTCGATTTATTATTTATTTCTGAACAAAACAAAAACGGCCTGTTCAAATGAACAGGCCGTTTAGCTTATCTTAAAAGAGAGATTAATTATTCTCCTTTTTCAGCATTTTCTTCATTAGCAGCAGGAGCTTCAGGAGTTTCAACACCTGGAGTTTCGCCTGTTGTTTCTTCAGCTACAGGAGTTTCAGCAACTGGAGCTTCGGTAACTTCAGCAACTGGTGCAGCAGAATCCTGTGCAACAGGAGCATCTGTTTTAGCTTTTGCTGAACCACCACGACGACGTGTAGTCTTTTTAGCTGTTTGAGCGTTATCGCCACCGTAAACAGTATTGTAATCAACTAATTCAATCATTGCCATTTCAGCGTTATCACCTAAACGGTTTTCCATTTTAATGATACGAGTGTAACCACCCGGGCGGTTAGCAATTTTTTCAGCAATATCGCGGAACAGGATGCTAACAGCATCTTTATCCTGCAAGTAGCTAAATACGGTACGACGTGAGTGCGTAGTATCGTTTTTTGATTTAGTTAAAAGTGGCTCAACATAACCGCGTAAAGCTTTTGCTTTTGCTAATGTTGTAGTGATACGCTTGTGCAAAATAAGCGAAGTTGCCATGTTACTCATCATCGCCTTACGGTGACTGTTAGTACGGCCTAAGTGATTTAATTTTTTTCCGTGTCTCATTGTTATTTAATTTTAGCACGTGCATACCGTTGGGCGGCTATATTTAGTCAAGCCCGCGGAATTATGCCTTCGCTGTTTGTTTATTAGATTCAAGAGCCAAGATTAAAGTCTTGATTCATGATTCTGTACTCTTGTTTTTATTATTCTTCGTCTAACTTAAATTTAGACAGGTTCATACCGAAAGATAATCCTTTTGATTTAACCAGGTCTTGAATTTCAGTTAATGATTTTTTACCAAAGTTTCTGAATTTTAACATATCAGCAACATCATATGATACTAAATCAGCCAGGCTGCGGATGTCAGCAGCTTTTAAGCAATTTAATGCACGAACTGAAAGGTCAAGATCAACTAATTCAGTTTTAAGGATTTTACGCATGTGTAAGATCTCTTCATCAACTTCTTTAGTTTCTTCTTTAGCCTGAGCCTCAAGCATCATGTTCTCATCGCTGAACAACATAAAGTGCTGGATAAGGATCTTAGCCGCTTCTTTAAGCGCATCTTCAGGATGTATTGAGCCATCAGTAGTAATATCCAGAACTAATTTTTCGTAGTCTGTTTTTTGTTCTACACGATAGTTTTCAATAGTATATTTTACATTCTTGATGGGTGTGAAGATAGAATCGATAGCGATAACACCTACATTAGCATCAGGATTTTTGTTCTCATCACTTGGGATGTAACCACGGCCCTTGTTGATAGTAAGCTCAATTTCAAGCGTTACTGAAGAGTCCATATTACAAAGAACCAAATCAGGATTTAAAATTGTAAAGTTGTTAGAGAACTTGGTTATGTCTCCGGCTTTGAAAGCATCCTGACCGTTAATGATCACAAATATCTTTTCGCTATCGCCAGATTCACCTGTTTTTTTAAACCTTACTTGTTTCAGGTTTAATATAATTTCGGTTACATCTTCAACAACACCTTTAATGGTAGAAAACTCGTGCATCACGCCTGAAAAACGTACAGA
>Ga0302303_10000556_pt1 | contig 29681 bp, 21 predicted proteins | sample III_Palsa_E2_1_FD_194542 | JGI IMG/M metagenome (GOLD analysis project Ga0302303, IMG submission 194542) | Peat permafrost microbial communities from Stordalen Mire near Abisko, Sweden - III_Palsa_E2_1 | ecosystem: Environmental > Terrestrial > Soil > Palsa > Peat permafrost | place: Sweden...
CAAGTTTGTTTTGTTTTTCATATTGATTGAAAATATATCAAGAATTTATAACCAGTTACAAAGTAGCTGGATACTTTGTAACTGGTTACATGTGCTCCCAGAGATACATTTTTCGAACTATTTACTTAATCAGCTAAAAGAATTAGCTGGTTTTTAACGTGGTTCGATCCAGCCTCAAGAGCATTAGTGGGTACTAAGGTAATTTGGGCAATTGTCTAGCGCGTTGTATGCTTTCCTTATTATAATTTGCCGGGATGGTAAACCTGATTGGCAGGAAAATAAATATCGTCCGACTCGGACAACATCGGAGGATTTATTGGACCTATGTGTCTTTTTTGTCTCTACACTGTATAATTCTGCCAGATCATTGTCAATCATGACTTAAATTCGATAGACTAATTTCGGCAAAAGGCATGGGTTACCGATTACTTTGTGTTACATTGATCTGTATTGGGCTATTAAAAGCGCTTTTAAACGAAAAAGCCACTTTTCAAGTGGTTTTAGTTACTTTGAGATGGTTTGGTGAACACTATGGCACAATTCCCGGAGCAATTTATAGAAATTTTGAGGCGATAGCAGCATTTGAACAGCCTTAGCCTCTTATGGAGGATTTGAGAAGAATTGCGACATTATTATAGTCGGTTATGCAAGACTTCGTAATAAACTGCAGGGATAAATATAGAGATAAGAATTCAACCAACCCGATTACTCATACTTACGCTATTTTAATTTAATATCAATTTTATGTAAATTAGCACCATTATGCCATCATTCAGCACCCTATCTGATCAGGAAATTCTTACCCTTATAGGGCAGGACGACAGGGCTGCGTTTGGTGAACTTTATAATCGTTACTGGCAATCAATATATCAAACTGCATGGAATGTGCTTCGTGACCCGGAATCCTGCATGGAGGTCACCCAGGAAGTATTTGTGTGGTTATGGGATCACCGGTCGGGCTTGCAGATTAATTCGCTGCCGTCATATCTGAGGGCGGCTGCTAAATATAAAGTTACCGATATATTGCGCCGCAACAACGTGCGGGAAGCATGTTTTGTTAATTTAGATGAGCTGGATTCTGCAAGTTTATCATTTGATGAAGATCCGCTGGAACTAAAAGAACTAAAAGAAGTAATTGGGCAGATGAGTGCGAAACTTCCGGCAAGGGCAAGGGTGATATTCGAGTTAAGTCGCAATGAACAATTGTCTAATCGAGAAATTGCCAAAAAATTAGGCATTTCAGAAAAAACGGTAGAAAATCAAATCACTATTGCGTTAAAAAAGCTCCGGGTTGCGATGGGAAGCATTTCTGTATGGCTTTTTTTTCTTTAAAATCGCTGTTTTTAGGTTAATATCAATTAAACTTAAAATTTATTAAATTTTTTTCTGATTCTTTTGGGGGTTAGCCACTCTTTTTTCGCCTTACTATTGAAAGCGGGCTGAAATCCGTGAAACAGGAATGACAAAAGAACTTTTTTTAGCACTTGTTGAAAGGATAAGAAATGGCAACGCCAGTGATCAGGATATTTTTCTATATAACACCTGGTTTAATAAATTTCAATCAATAAGCGAATGGAACGATGCAGATTTGGGAAATGCCGATGGAATTAAAAGTTTAATTGAACACCGCATCAACGAACAAATTAATACGCACATTCCTGGCAAAACCATCAGGCGTTTATGGACACGAGTTGCCGCCGCCGCTTCGATTGTATTGTGCATTTCGGTTGGTGGCTATTATCTCCTGCATAAACAGCAACCCGGGCAAACTGCCTATTATAAAAACGACATTACTCCCGGCCGCAATCAGGCTACATTAACTTTAGCAAGCGGTCAAAAAATTTTATTAACTAAAGGATTGTATAAAAAGCTGGCGCAGGGAGCTACCGCTATACAAATTAATAATGGTATTACTTATACCACAGACATAACTGCTAAAGCAAAAGAAAAAATTACCTATAACACCTTGTCCACAGCTATTGGGGAGCAATCGCCTTATCCATTGATTTTGCCGGATGGCTCCAAAGTTTGGTTAAATGCCCAATCATCAATAACTTTTCCGACCGCCTTTAACGGCAAACAAAGGATTGTTAAAATTACCGGGGAGGCTTTATTTGAAGTTGTGCATAACACCAAACAGCCCTTTAAGGTACAAACCGAAAAACAAACCATCGAAGATATCGGCACCACTTTCGACGTAAACGCTTATGCTGATGAATCAGCTACTAAAACCACCCTTGTTGAAGGCAAAGTTAAAGTGAATAATATACTTCTGGAACCTGGTCAGCAAAGCGACGGCACCCGTATTAAAACCGTTAATACCAGAAGATATATTGCCTGGAGAAACGACGACTTTTATTTTGAAGATGACAACATCCAAACGGTTATGCGTGAACTTTCGCGCTGGTATAACGTAACTATCTACTACAAAGGCCATGTGACAACTGATAGGTTCAATGCACAAATCAGCCGCAAAAAAAACATCAGCGAAATTCTACATATACTTGAAAATACCAAGGGTGTACACTTTAAAATTGACGAAAGGAGGATAACCGTTATAGAGTAATCATTACCTAATGGCTATCCAAACGAAAAAAGTCACCTGGCTGTAACCGGATGACTTCGAAAGGATCGCCCCAATAATTAACTAACTATTTAAGAACTGCGTCAGCCTCCCTGTCTTCGAAAACGAAAGGCGAAACGCACAACCCTAACTTAGCAAATGTACAAATTTTACTCAAAACACTTTGTGCTGCCCCCCGGCTTTACAAAAAAACTCTTGTTGTTCATGAAAATAACAGCCATGTTACTATTCCTGGCCTTCATGCAGGCAAGCGCCAGCACTTTCGCGCAAAAGGTTACATTGTCGGAGCGGAATGTATCATTAACCATCGTCTTCGAGCAAATCCGTATCCAAACCGGTTACGATTTCGCTTATACAACCAAAACTATTCAGGCCGCCAAATCGGTGACCATCGATGTGAAGAACATGGAATTGAACGAGGTATTGAAACTCGTTTTTAACGATCAACCGCTGGATTACAGAATTGACTACAAATCTGTTGTTGTAACAAAAAAAGAACCCTCCTTACTCGACAACCTTCGGGATAAAGCAGCCAAACTATTTGCCCTTCCGGGAAATGTACACGGAAAAGTTGTTGATAGCCTGGGTCAACCTGTGATGGGCGCAGGTGTAAGCCTTACCATAAAGGGATACTCTTATGGTACAGTTACTGATAGTAAAGGCGAATTCCAGTTTGATAAGCTACCTCAAGGGAGTTATACTTTGTTAGTGTCTTATATAGGCTATAAAAAAATCGAAAAGATTGTGGAAGTGAATGGCAATGACGCGTCACTCAATCTGGTATTGCATAATTCATCTTCAGCACTGGATCAAATCCAAGTCATCGCTTATGGCACTGAATCCAAACGTTTTAGTGTCGGCTCCGTGGCTACCGTTACTGCCGAGGATATAGAAAAACAACCGGTAACCAATCCTTTGCTCGCATTACAGGGGCAGGCTGCCGGGTTGGTCATCAATTCCACCAGCGGCATACCCGGGTCGCAGGTAACCGTTCAGGTCAGGGGGCAGAATAGCTTGCTGAGCAATACCCTTAATAATACAACCAATCTAAAACCCTACGACCAGCCCTTATTTATCATAGATGGTGTTCCATTCGCCTCTCAAAATGTCAACATCAATCAAATAGCGTCACTGGTAAGTACACAAAATTTCATTGGTGGTAGTATCCAGCCGGGTGGGGGCTTCAGCCCTTTTAACAACATTAATCCTGCTGACATTGAAAGCATCAGCATACTAAAAGATGCAGACGCAACTTCTATTTATGGTACGCAAGGGTCTAATGGTGTTATCATTATTACTACTAAGAGAGGAAATCCAGGTGCTACACATTTTGACCTGAATGTGAATACAAGCTTTAATTCGGCCGCTGCCCCTGTTCAAATGCTGAATACACAGCAATACCTGCAATTAAGAAAAGATGCCTTTGCAGCAGATGGGGCGACACCAAGTAACGATCCGAATAATTATCTCGCTTACGCTCCTGACCTTACCATTTTTGATCAGAACAGGTATACCAACTGGGAAAAGGTTATTTTTGGAAAAACCACCAATAATACAAGTGTCCATGGCAGCCTGTCTGGCGGAACGGAGAATAATACTTTTATTATGTCAGCCGGTTATAACGAATCTACCTATAATTATCCCGGTGATTTTGCTGATCAGCGATTTACATTTCATAGCAACTTTCGCCATCTCTCTACAGATAAACGCCTTACCGTAGATATGACCACTGATTTTGGGTATGACCAAAACAGTACAGCAGCATATGGCGGCGGACAGGATATAATTTTGCCACCTAATTTACCTGCTTTATTGAGCCCAACAGGTGATTTAATTTGGAACTATAAGGGCGCGGATTTAACCAGTGATCAATTTTATAGTGGATTGCAGCAGCCTACGAATTTGCAGAATTATAATTTTAATACCGCATTTCATATTGCGTATAAAATAATAGATGGGTTAACGATAGGGGCTGATGTCGGTTATAACCGTAATACGACAAGTGAGCATTCTATTAATCCTACTTCGGCACAAAATCCAGCAGGATATGATGTTATCGCTACTTCAACTTTTGCTAATACCATCTTTCAAACGATAAACGTTGAGCCACAAATTAAATACAACAAAACTTTTGGCAAAGGCGTTTTCAGCGCGTTGGTTGGTTCAACCTATAAAAAGAACACAAACACTTCCACCCAGATAGAAGGAAGCGGGTATTCAAATGATAATCTTCTCGGATCGATTAATGGCGCTACAACATTAGCCGCTTTTGATGGCTACAACATTTATAGATATAGTGCAGGTTTCGCCCGTTTAAATTATATTTATGACAGTGAGTTTATCCTCGATTTGACTGGCAGGCGTGACGGCTCCAGCAATTTTGGCCCTGGGCAACAATTTGGTAATTTTGGTGCTGTTGGTGCCGGTTGGATATTTACGGAAGAGAAGATTTTTAAAAACTCTCCTTCTATATTGAGTTATGGTAAACTATCAGGCAGCTTTGGAACTTCCGGGTCCGACGGTATCCAGGCATATCAATACAACGCATTATACAAAAACATTGGTTTTGTTCCCCCTTTCCAGGGCATCATACCTACATCGCCTTATAACCTTTATAATCCTGATTATAGCTGGGCGCTAAAAAAATCTTTGAACATAGCATTAGACCTTGGCCTTTTTAATAACCGCATTTTATTTAATGCTACCTATTACAGAGCCCGTGAAAGTAACCAGTTAGTAAATTATCCTTTACCTGTTCAATCGGGCATTTCTTCGGTTCTAGGTAATTTAGGTGCTACTGTTCAGAACCAGGGCTTTGAATTTACCATTAACTCGACTAACATTAAGACCAAAGACTTTTCCTGGAAAACCAATTTCAACCTGACCTTTAACCGGAATAAATTGATTTCTTTTCCAGATCTGGCCAATTCTTCTTATAGCAGCCAGTACGTTATTGACCAGCCGACCGCTGTCGTATACGGTTATAGATACAAGGATGTAAATCCTATAACCGGGCTTTTTGAGTTTTACAAGAAAGATGGAACGGTTACCTCTACCCCGGCGTATGGGCCCGCTTCAATCGGCGGCGATGAGGTTCCCATTGCCACCCAAGAGGTGAGATACACGGGGGGCTTTGGTAATACATTCACCTATAAACAGTTCAGTCTTTCTATTTTTTGCCAATTTTCCAGTCAGAACGCGCCTAATTACTTAGCGGGTGTATACACTAGCCCACTTGGTTTGGAGAATAATGTACCTACAGCTGTGCTTAATAATTATTGGAAAGCACCGGGGGATGTTGCCCAGTTGCAGCGATTAGCAAGCGGTTATAGTTCACCCGCATTTAACAGTGCGTACACATTTGCACAATCAAGTGGAGTTTATAGCGATGATACCTACCTGCGTGTAAAAACTGTTTCATTGTATTACCAACTACCCAATGCCTTTCTTAAAAAGATACATATAAAAGGGGGAAACGTATTTATAAATGGCCAAAATCTGCTGACATTCACCGACTATAAAGCGGGGGATCCGGAACAACCCGGTTCATATACCTCTTTTCCGATACAGCGTATTCTGGCACTTGGTTTAAATCTCAAATTTTAAGTAAATGTGATTATGAAAAAGATGTCTTTTAATATATATAAATTAGTATTAGGTGTTGTTTTAGTTGCCGGGTCAATTTCATCCTGTAAAAAACTACTTGTGATTCCCGCAAATCCACCTTCGTCAATTACCCAGCAGGAGCAATTTGCTGATAGTGCAACAACTATGTCCGCTGTTGCCGGCGTTTATACTTATAATCCAGGGAACGGTTTTGCCTATAGTGATGGTTTTCTGACTGCTGCCACCGCACTTTCTGCTGACGAGTTGTCAACTATTATCGCTAGCGATGGCCAGCAATTTTATAGCTATAACTTAACCCCGTTAAATGCTGGAATTGCCAACCTGTGGGGATCTCCTTACCAAAGCATTTACCAGGTAAATGCGGTATTGAGTGGCATTACCAACAACAGTGGTTTGTCTGCCTCATTCCAAAAACAGATAACGGGTGAAATGGAAGTTGTTCGGGCTTTGTATTATTTCAACATGGTTAATTTGTTTAGCGGTGTGCCATTGGTAACCACAACAACTTATGCTGAAACAAATCGTCTGCCGAGGTCCTCAGCTGCCGCTATATATGTACAGGTAAAGGCCGACCTTACAGATGCCAGGAAGAAATTAACAGCAACTAATCCATCGGCAGGGCGGTTTCGCCCCAATCTTTACACAGCGGTAGCATTGCTTGCTAAAGTTAATTTGTATCAGGGTAATTGGCAAAGTGCTTATAATGAAGCCGATTCCGTTATCCGCTTAGGTGGTTATAATCTGGAACCTAATCTCAATAATGTGTTCCTGGATGGTAGTGAAGAAGCTATTTGGCAATTGCCGGCAAATGGTCTGTACGATGTATATACTGATGCGGCAAATTTTCAACCTCAATATGCCGGAGCAAACCCTAATTTTCTGGTAACACCGTTTTTGTTAAACGCATTCGAGACCGGGGATCGACGCCTGCAAAATTGGATAGGCTCAACATCCGTAAATAATCAGACGCTTTATTATCCCAATAAATACAAAAATATAAGTCCAACCGCAACTCCGGCTGAGGATCAAATGATATTGAGATTAGGCGAACTATACCTGATCCGTGCCGAAGCTGCCGCACATTTAAGCAACCTGCCCCAGGCTTTAGCAGACGTAAATACCATACGTGCCCGGGCCGGCCTGGCAGCGGTAAATCCAACATCTCAGGCTGACGTATTGAGCACTATTATGCACGAACGTCAGGTAGAGCTTTTTTGTGAATGGGGCAACCGCTGGTTTGATTTGAAAAGAACAGGAACAGCGGCAGCAGTGCTTAGCGCAGAAAAGACAGGTTATACCACTAATGCCGGGTTATATCCAATTCCGCAGACGCAAATCCAATTAAACAATCTATTAACCCAGAATCCGGGGTATTAATTAAGCCGGCGACATCAAATAATTTACGCCATGTTTCAACCAAAGCGACGGACCGCGTCCTGTTGCTTTGGTTTGATAAACGTGCCTGGAAATAAACTAATACAACAATCAAATACAGATGAAAAAAATGATCTTATTGGGCATGGCCCTTGTTCCGGCGTTCGCACTGGCTCAAAATAGCAACTTTACACTAAATGGTAAAATAGACGGGCTTGATGGCCATGCTAAGATTTTCCTTTCCTATGTTGAATCGGGTAAATTTATAAAAGATAGTACAACGGTACAAAACGGTGTCTTTCAGTTTAGTGGGACGGTATCTGAACCAGCGCTTGCACAATTATTAGTAGACCATACAGGTCACTCAAGCCCTATCAGAAATGTCGATGAAAAATCGCTTTACCTAGACGGCGGGATAATTAATGTTAGAGGCAAAGATTCTGTCAAAAATACAATGATAACCGATTCAAGAATAAATGAAGATGAAAGGAGATATGAAGCATTGATCGATCTTGTTCCACGGACTGATACTGGATACCGGAAAAAAATAAGTGAAATTCAACAAAGCTATGTTCAGCAAAACCCGGATTCTTATATCAGTCTTCAAATATTACTTCAATTATCAAGCACTAGTGTAGCCCCGCCCAGACTTAAACAACTCTATGAAGGTTTATCCGGGGATCTTCGAAGTTCTTCTACAGGGATGAAGTTAGGCCAGTCTATTGAAGCCTCAATTGCAACGATGATCGGCACAATAGCTCCGTTATTTACACAAAATGATGTGAATGATAAGCCCGTAAACCTTGCCGATTACCGTGGCAAATACGTGTTGCTGGATTTTTGGGCTTCATGGTGTGGCCCTTGCCGCGCCGAAAACCCCAATTATGTAAAGGCTTACAATAAGTACAAAGACAAGAATTTTACCATATTAAGTGTTTCATTAGACCGCCCGGGTAAAAAGGATGCCTGGTTGGCTGCTATTAAACATGATGGGTTGGAGTGGACACAGGTATCCGATCTGAAATTTTGGGACAACGCAGCTGCCAAATTGTATGATGTGAGGTCGGTGCCCCAAAATTTTTTGATTGACCCTACAGGTAAAATTATAGCCAAAGACCTCCGCGGCGATGATTTAACTAAAAAATTAGCTTCCTTATTTAATTAATATACGTTCGTTATATGAAAATCAAAAATATTTTAATAGCTGCCCTGTTTACCGGTAGTTTAGCCATAACGCAGGCCCAGGTTCTGCCGCTTGACCCGGAAGTGCGCGCCGGTAAATTACCTAATGGGTTTACTTACTATATAAAGCATAACGAAGAACCTAAAAACCGTGTGATATTTTACCTGGCTAACAAAGTAGGTTCCATATTAGAAACTGAAAATCAGCGGGGCCTTGCTCACTTTATGGAGCACATGAGTTTTAATGGAACTAAGCATTTTCCCCATAACGAGCTTGTCGATTACCTGCAAAAGGCGGGCGTACGTTTTGGCGCCGATATTAACGCTTATACTAGTTTTGACGAAACAGTTTACCAGTTACCAATACCATCTGATAATCCGGAACTGTTGCAAGGTGGATTGCAGATAATGCGCGATTGGGCGCAGGATGCTACACTCGACCCGGTGGAGATCGATAAAGAGCGTGGAGTAGTGCTTGAGGAAAAACGCCTTGGAAAAGGAGCGGGCGAACGCATGCGCCGGATATATTTTCCGATGATCCTGAACCACTCACATTATGCTGACCGGATACCCATTGGGTTAGACACCGTATTAAATAATTTCAAACCCGCTGACATCAGAAGTTTTTACCAGGATTGGTACCGGCCCGACCTTCAGGCACTGATTGTAGTTGGTGACATCAACGTTGATGAGATGGAAAAAAATATCAAAGCAAAATTTAGCGACCTGAAGAACCCGGTGGACGAAAAATCACGTACTGTTTATACCATTCCATTAACGGGTAAGAACCAGTTTATTTCATTAACTGATAAGGAAAATAAGGCTACCTCTGCGGAGATACTGATCAAACACCCGGAACAAAAATTGATAAGCGCTGATGACTATCGTAATTTTATCATCCGCTCGCTATTCAGCCAGATGCTTAGTGCGCGTTATGACGAAATAACAAGACAGGCAGATCCTCCATATATTTCCGGGGGTGCAGGCATTGATAATTTTTTAGCGGACATGGATGTTTATTCAGCTAGCGTTACAGCCAAACCCGGCGAACTGGAAAAAGGCCTGAAGGCTGTATGGCGGGAAACCGTAAGGGCAAACAGGTTCGGTTTCACAGAACCCGAACTGGAACGGGCTAAAAAGAACTATCTGAATGTAATGGAATTCAGTTTTAAAGAAAAAGATAAAACTCCTTCTACCCGTTATGTTAATGAATATTTGCAATATTTTTTAAAAGGAACAGCCGCGCCGGGAGTTACAGAAGAATACAGGCTAGTACAAAACGACCTGCCAACCATCGGTTTAAAAGATGTTAATGCGATTTGCGCAGCATATATCAAATCGATAGATCGCGATATTTTAATTACCGCTCCTGAAAGCGAAAAAGCCACCCTGCCAAACCAGAGTATCGTTGAAAGCTGGCTGGCTCAGGTAGAAGCAGAACCATTATTGCCTTATAAAGATGAAATGAGTAAGCTACCGCTGCTCTCGCATGAACCTGTTGCAGGCAAAATTGTTAAACAGGAAACCGACGAAGCACTTCATATCACTACGCTAACCCTGAATAACGGTGTTAAAGTGGTGCTAAAGCCGACAGACTTTCAAAACAATCAGATATTACTCAGCGGTTTTGCACCCGGCGGCAGCTCATTATATAGCGATGCAGATTTTCAATCTGCCAAATACGCTGCCAGCGTTACCTCGATATCTGGTCTGGGAAATTATAATGCAAATGAGCTTAGGAAATATCTCTCCGGCAAACAAGCCGGTGCCGGTGTAGGAATAAGTGAAAATTATCAGACTGTTAGTGGTGGGGCCGCTACAAGCGACTGTGAAGTGATGTTGCAATTAGTGTATGCCTGTTTTACTGAACCTCGTAAAGATAAAGGGGCGTTTGATAATTTTATCAGCCGTAATAAAGCGAACCTTGCCAACCGGACTAACGATCCGAAAGTTGTTTTTGCAGATACGGCAAATGCTGTTTTGAACCAGGGAAGTATTCGTCGTGCTGCGCTGTCGCTCACAAGCCTGGATCAAATTAACCTGGACCGTGCGTTTGAAATATACAAGGAACGTTTCGCTGACGCATCTAATTTTACATTCGTTTTTACCGGTAGTTTTAAAATTGATGAGATCAAACCCTTACTGGAAAAATACCTGGCGAGCTTGCCCTCTACACATAAAGGCGGAAACTTTAAGGATCTGGGTATACACCCACCTGAAGGTAAGATCGAGAAAACGGTTTATAAAGGTACCGAACCTAAAGCTACAGTCAACCTGATATTCTCCGGACGCTTCGATTACAGCCCTGCTGAAGAAATACAACTGAATGCCCTAAAGGAGGTTCTGCAGATCAGGCTTCTGGAACGCTTGCGCGAAGATGAAAGCGGTGTATATAGCCCCGGCGTGGGCGAAAGCGTTGAAAAGTATCCAAGCTCGCGCTATCGTTTTGTTATTTCATTTGGCTGCGGTCCGCAAAATGTAGAAAAGTTGATTGCTTCGGCATTAGATGAAGTAAATAAACTAAAAATCTCCGGGCCGCTGAAAGTCAATGTAGATAAGTACAAGTCTGAGGTTCAGCGCACGCGGGAAACTGACCTGAAGTCAAATCTCTGGTGGATGGATTATTTAATCGACGGCTTAGAAAATCACGACGATCTGCATAAACTGAGTGCCTATGACAGCGATTTGGATAAAGTCAGTCCAGAGAGCTTAAAAATAATAGCCGGTAAATATTTGAGCGGAAATAATTATATCAGACTGGTATTGATGCCAGAAACTAATTAAAAACAAAAATAATTTAATGCAAACAAGCTAAAATACTCTTCGTTCTTTATATCAGTTAGTAGTTTGATTGATACCAACTACATTTTAATTAAATGTAAGTGCCCCGCCTAAGAGCCGAGGGCACTTATTGTTTTAAGTTTTGCCTGTATCTGGTGCCGCCTTAACTGTACATTTGTTGATTTGGTTGTGGTCAAATTTTCTTAAGGGGTTCAAATGCTTTCTTGTTATTAATTAGTATCGCTGTAGTTGGGATGGCAGAGTTCTAATCTGCGGCCTCCACATCCCCAATGTGGCGCGATACCGGGCTACGCTACATCTGTTATTCGTATTTTACCTATTGGTAAAACTATATTAAGGGGCTATACCTAAAAAGCCTTTCAACTTGCATTGAAAGGCTTCCAGTGACCTTGCGACCGCAGTTCTCGAACTTTTTTATTGAGGATTTGAGAAAAATTGCTTCCCTTAACTTCATGAACATTTTTCATTATTAATTGGGCTATTTTATCAGTAACCTCCCAGCGTTTATGCATGGTAAGTTCTCAGCTACCGATTAACATTCCAATAATTGGTTCGAATGCTATTCAGTTAGACCCATCGTAATAGGCTCGTTAAAGTTCATTTGTAAAGAACGTGCAATTCTCTGGCTGTAGTTTAATATAACAATTACGCCTAAATTTCATTCCAGGTATAGCTTTAGTTTTTGCATAGGCCGCTAATCTTTTGCTCGCACAGGTTAATTCCGGATTTTGGAAGAGAACTCGGTAGTCATTCCTAAATAAAACGCGATAATTATCGAAACGGTTCTATAATCTATGAGAAAGACGGAAAATGAATTGTTTTGAAGGATTTCAAGGCACCGCCCTATTTTAGGACGGTACATTTTTGTGGCGCGGAGGGATTTTTCGCTCACTCAGCCCCAGCACTAACCCGTTCAAGAAAAAGTTCGAACTTTCTTTTTCTGGTTCGCATTCCAAATTCGGTTTAAACAAAACAAACCTGCCGAAAAGGCAAGTTTGTTTTGTTTTTCATATTGATTGAAAATATATCAAGAATTTATAACCAGTTACAAAGTAGCTGGATACTTTGTAACTGGTTACATGTGCTCCCGACGATACATTTTTCGAACTCTTTTATGGATCAAATAAAAAGGTTGGCTGAACTTTCTACAGTTTAAGGGATTAGTTATTTATTAGTGAAATTTGAGGGGTGCGATTCTCCAAAGGGCTAAAATAACACAGAGTCAAACGGCAAAAGTTCCAACTTTTTTACTGATGTAGAAGCAAGCATAAAACTCACAGGATGTCATCCTGTGAGTTTTATGGATAGAATTCCAGGTAAATACGTATTCATTAAGCGTAGGTTACACTTAAAGTGATAGGAATATTTAATGCCTTGGATATGATGCAATGTGCTTTCGCACCTTCGGCAATTTCAGTGAATTTTGCTTCATCTAACCCTTCTATAGTGCCCGCATGTAATTCCAAATGGATACCTGTAATGCTCAATGCCTGCACATCAAGATTTACTACTGCAGTAGTAAAGATGTCACCTGCGGTAATACCATAATGTGCTAACGTAGCACTAAGGGCCATAGAAAAACAGCCAGCGTGTGCTGCAGCAATCAGTTCTTCAGGATTGGTGCCGATACCATCTGCAAAACGGGTTTTGAATGAATATTGGGTTTCATTCAGCACGGTGCTTTGTGTGCTGATTTCCCCGGTGCCTTCTTGTAAAGTGCCACTCCAATGTGCTTTTGCTGTACGTTTCATGATTTTTTAAGTTTAATGTTGATGATGAATTATTTATATTAAATGTTGTTCGTCTATTGGCTTTTCTAATAATTGAACACTGCAAACATACCCAGGCTAAAACCGGAAAATTTTAACTCAGGTTAATAAATGCAGGCCGGTTTGATAATATTAATCCTTAAGTAGTAAGTGACATGGCATTGCATTGAACCGGTTTCGATAACAGATTTTTTCTTATCCGGCTAAGGGATGGAGGTTCGATTCCTATATAAGATGCCAGATATTTATCCGGGAACATTCGCAATAAATGTGGTTCGTTTCTTAATAGTTGATTGTATCTATCGGTGGCCGATAGCGTAAGAAGATTAAAAACCCTGTCATACGCCATAACGAAAGAGTATTCGTTGAGTTTTCGTAAACATTGATCTAATATAGGCACGTGTCCATATATAGAATCAAGTCTTGGTTGTCCGAACCTTATAGCTTTAATATCTGTAAGGGCCTCAATACGTAAGGTACCGGGTGTTTGTGTCAAAAAACTTTTATGATCAACTATAAAAAGGTTTTTGAAATCGCTTTGGATTTCATTAAAATGAAATGACCAGGTAATGGTTTTACCCGCATAGTCAGTATAATAAGATCGTGCTTTACCAGATACTATAAAATGAGCATATCTGGCTATTTTTCCTTCATTAAATATGATATGTCCTTTGGGTATCAGCACTTCTTTGCAGTTGTTTAAAATTATCTCAATATCTGAGTCATCCAGGCTTACAATTTTCCCGATGTAATTCAGTAAGGGCATTGCGTTAATTGAGCAGATGTATCTCATGTCTGTAATTTTTAATACGGTTTTTATACTTTATTAATTATTTGCTTTTACCGATTGGGTATAAGCCTTGATGACTATGGTTTTAAGCCTCCGTTTCAAATTCAATACTTTTTGTATTTGTATTAATCGGTTCATGTTGAGCTTTTTTATGACGTTTAAAGTTTCTTTCAACCTTGTTTTAATAGAATAAGATGAAGACATCGGAGAATCTTCAAAGCAACTAAAAGCAATAATGATGGTTGCCGATATTCGTATTGCACTTGTTATTAGTATGATGTATAGTTTCATTAATAATTTCTTAAATCGCTTCCATTGTTTAGCATCTAAGTAAATTCTGTGCCATTTTATTAACTTGCTGATTTGTAATATATTGAGTGATATATTGATTGCTAGGCTATCTTGATATAACATTGCTTTTTGATTGGGTTTTGATATATCAATACCATGCAATACATTAAAATGGTATATCCCATTATCTATTTACACGGTCTTAGTACCTTATTTACTATTCGATTATTAGGATATTGAAAAAGAATTCATGTAATTATCTACCATTGAAATATCGATACATAACGTGTAACTCTTGAAATATCAATAGGTAAAATCATTCATTTTAAGTCGTTATATATTGATTTTTAGTGTTTTATGTAAATGGCACGACTTTTACAAAGAGCTTGTGTCGTTTATTATGCAGACAATACATGGAATATATTAGAAAAGCAACTGCGGCAGATGCTGAACGGATCAGATTTATAGCGGAACACTGTTGGCTGCTTGCTTCCAGTAATACTGAAGCTCAAAAAGCAATTAAGCAAATGATCCATGATTTTTATTCATATGGAAAGCTGACCAATGAAATAAATAGTGGTATTTCCGTTTTTCTTTTGGCAATTGATGAAGAGCTGGCTGTTGCCTTTACATCCTATACATTTAAAAATAATGCCGTAATATCCTGTGAACTTAATGCGCTTTACTGTTTACCGGTAACACAAGGAAAGCGCTTGGATGAATTGCTTATTAATGAGGTAATAAAAAATACAATTGCGGTAGGAGGGGCTAAAATTTTTGTTTTGTTAACCCATTACAATGGCCAGGTTGGTCTGTTTGAAAGATTAGGATTTGAACCACTTAAAATGAATGATCCGGAATTCGATTCTGAAATGCTTGTTATGCGTAAAAATATTGGAATCTTTTTAAGTGAATGAATATTGGTATTGAAAAATTAAAGATGCGCCCGGGCGGGGGTTTAATCCAATCATTTACCTGATTTAAATCTAATGATAACAGAAATAGAAGTATTTTTGATATGCTTGAAACAAAGCATATCTCTGCTACACAATATTTGTTTGTCCAATAATTGGCCATAATACCTGGAAGCTACTTAGTGTTAAATCAGCTTTAACTATCTTTTATATAATAGATTCAAAAAGGTGTATGAAAATCAAAATAAAATACCGCAAAGGAAAACTGTTTAACTTTTTCAGAAAGTATTCTGCTGTTTTTATAATGCTTTTATTGTTACATTTTGCTGTTTTGGCTCAATCGCATCCTGTATCAAACGCAAAGGACAAGGTATTGCCTGCTGCTGTAACCATTAGCAATTATAGTGTAGCACAAAAACAACTACTGGTATTGAGTACCGCACAGTTTATCAACTTTGTTACGCAAAATAATCTGGACCAGGACACTGTGATGTCAATGGCTTGTCAAATCACGGGTATGCCTTTCCTCCTCCCTTACCGGGATGGTTTTGCAGATAAAATATCAGGCGGAGAGGCTTTTATTAATTCCGGAGAGATTACCAAAGCAGTGCAATTATTGCAAAAGCTGGAAGGAGAAAAACATATAGAATTGTTGCTTGAACTTGGTGTTTGGTATCTGCATCAACCGGGGCATTATAAAAAAGACCTGGATAATGCTGATTTTTATATTAAGAATGCCGCAGAACTGAGTACTGCAAATAAATATATCGAATGGAAAAACGAAAGTCTTTTTTTACTTGGGGAATTGTACGGTCAAAAAGGAGATACGCCGGCGGCCAAAGAAATATTTACACATTTAGTCTCTGCCGGGCGACAGGATGGCAATGCTGAAACGGTGGCCAGAGCTTACCGGTATCTTGGGACATTCCTTCCATTTGGTGATTCCGTGAAAAAGATTTTTTATCAAAGAGCACTGGAAGAATACCAAAAACTGCGATTTAATGAAAAGGAAATTGAGCTCATAGGGAATATTTCAAGTTGCGATGTGACTGTTAATTCTAAATTATGGGAGGACGATCTGCGCCAAATGATCTCTTTGATGCAATCAACAGGGTTCAAGCATGTTTTATATGCCGAAAATCAGTTGACTATAGCATTTGGGAGACAAGGGGAATATGTAAATGCTTTTATTTATGCCAATGCAGCCATTGAGAATATGAAGTGGTCGGGTATTAACGCCGTTGCGGGCTCTATGTACATTCGTTTGGGGTCTCTTTACGAGTCAATTGGGAAAAATGATGAGGCCTTGTTATGGTATAAAAAAGCGCTTAATACAAGGAAAATAGAAACACATATCTTTTGGTATAAAAGTCTCTTCTTTGCCACTACTCTGCTTACAAATAAGAACCCGGAGGAGTCTTTATCGCTGATGGATAGTATTGTCAGCCAATTTCCCCCCAGAAGTGAATGGGAACAACTACAGATACTTTCAATAAAAGGGGCGTGTTATCAAAAATTAAACAAGTTTGGATTGGCAGATGAAAATTACATGTCATTTCTTAAATTATCAATTCAGCATCCCTCAGAAAATTTAAATGGGGAATTAACATTTACGTATCTCTCAATAGGTGATTTCTACGTTTCGCAATCGAACGCGAAAAAGGCACGTTTGTTCTTGAAAAAAGCCAATGTCAATTCACTGAATAGTATAGATATATATACTAATGCCAGCAGATATTCTTTGCAATTCAGAATTGACTCTTTAGAGGGAAATTATAAATCAGCTATGCTGAACCATATTAAATACAAACTTTATGCAGATTCATCAGTCAGTTTTGACCAGCGGCAACAGATGGATGAACTTACTGTGAAGTATGCCGGCGAAAAAAAAGATCAGCATATTAAATTACTGACCGAGCAGGGGATATTGCAGCAGACAGAATTAAAGCATAACAAATTTACCAGTAATGCAATGATTGCGGGTTCAGCGTTAATGTTGGTAATTATACTTTTGCTTTTTAGCCAGTTCCGGTTGAAGCAGCGTACCAATCAAGAGATGAATAAAAGCAATTTGGCGCTGAAACAATTAGTAAACGAAAAAGAATGGCTGATAAAAGAAGTTCATCATCGTGTAAAAAATAACCTGCAAACTATTATTAGCCTGCTGGAATCGCAGGCGGCTTACCTTGAAAATGATGCGCTTAAAGCGATAGAAACGAGTCAGAATCGTATTTATACGATGTCATTAATCCATCAAAAGCTATATCAGTCGGAAGGTGTCCAAACCATCAATATGGCAAGCTATATCCCCGAATTGATTAAATACCTGCGGGATTGCTTTATGGGTTCAGCCAAAATAGATTTCCATGTAAAAGTTGATCAGATTAACCTCGATGCATCAATTGCTATACCTTTGGCACTGATCATAAACGAAGCCCTGACAAACTCTATTAAATATGCATTTCCAGACAATAAGCATGGTGAGATTTTAATTAACTTGCGCGAGCATGGTGAGTTATTAATGTTAGAGTTAGCTGATAACGGTATCGGAATAGACCTGGATTCAATTAATACAAACCCTGCTTCCCTGGGATTGCAATTAATTAATGGATTAACTAAAGAAATTCACGGCGATATCAACATTAGGAGTAATAATGGCGTTAAAATCACTTTAATATTAAAAAAATCAGCTATAGAATACGCCAATATTTCGGAATTAAAATAGAAATGCTGGCTTAAGAATTTTCAAAATAATGAACCCTAAAATACTCATTGTCGAAGATCAGTTTATTGAAGCTAACAGCATAAGAATTAGTCTTCAAAAAGCTGGCTATGCTGTATGTTCAATAGCCTCATCAGTTGATGAGGCTATAAAAATAAAGAATAAAGAAAATCCGGGTCTGGTTCTGTTAGACATTCGATTACAAGGCAAATTGAGCGGTATAGACCTTGCCAAAATATTAAGATCAGAAAATATTCCTTTTATATTTTTATCTGCCAATTCAAGTAAAGAGGTGTTGGATGTGGCAAAAACGACCCGGCCTTATGGATTTCTTGTAAAACCATTTCGTGAAAAAGATGTACTGATCGGACTTGATGTGGCCTGGTATCTTCATCAACAAAACCAGGAAGCGATTTTAAATGATAAATTTTCAATAGCCGATTTTTCAAATATCGACTTAAAAGAAATTATTGGAAAAAGTCCTGTTATGAATGCTGTGCTGAGTAATATAAAAGTAGTAGGCAATTCATCCATATCAGTTTTAATATTGGGAGAAAGCGGAACCGGAAAAGAGCTTGTAGCACAGAGTATTCACCGCAATTCAGTACGTAAGTCAAAACCTTTTATTACAATAAACTGCACCACTCTTCCTGCAAATTTGGTCGAATCAGAATTGTTTGGGCATGAAAAAGGTGCATTTACGGGGGCCAATGAAAAAAGAATAGGGAAATTTGAACAAGCAAATGAAGGCACTGTTTTTTTAGACGAAATAGGGGAATTGCAGCAGGACCTGCAGATTAAGCTTCTTCGTGTATTACAAGAAAAAGAAATAGATGTTATTGGTGGAAAAAAAAAGGCAATAGATGTCCGGATTATTGCTGCCACAAACCGTAACCTTGAAGAAGAAGTTGCGGCCGGGCGGTTCCGGTTGGATCTTTATTACCGGCTTAATGTATTTCCGATTCATTTGCCTCCATTAAGGGAGCGTAAGGAGGACCTATTATTGCTTGCAAATCATTTTTTACAGCTTTACTCACAAAAAGAAAAAAGGGCAATTACTAAGTTCGCCAGTCAGGTGGTTGATATCATGCTGAACTATTCGTGGCCTGGAAATATTCGCGAACTTGAAAATACAATAGCGAGAAGTGTTTTGCTCACAACCGGTAATGTAGTAACTGAGCTTTATCTTCCATCATTTCAGAAAAACAATAATGTTATCATATCGCCTTCAACCACCAAAACAATCGAAGAAAATGAACGTGATTATATCATTGAAATTATTAATAAGTGTAACGGAAAGCTTCAAGGGGCAGATGGCGCCGCAAAAATGATGAATATTAACATATCAACCCTTAGATCAAGAATGAAAAAACTGGGCATAGAAAAAAAGAAACAATCCTAAACTTTTAAACTATAACCCAGTGTTTTTATTCAGTGTCGTTGTGTGTTTGAAAAACTTCTGTTTTATCTGGCAGGATAATTTGCTTTTGAGGCTGCCTCTTTTTAGCGCTATTGCGATATACTGTCTGCCTGAAGAATAACTTTTAAAAACGATTGATCTAATTCTTTTGATACCGCTAGAATCTTTTCGTTTCCAAACTGTCCAAAAAGAGAAGATGGTAGATCATATTCAGCAAATAAGAATTGGTCTTCTTCGTAAACAATTAACCTTAATGGCGCATATAATGCTGCTCTGATGTCATATTGGGTCATTTCTGCTGCTGTGAGCGGATTACCGATCAGGTATTGAATTGCTTTTCTGGGCTTACCTTTAATATTAAGCAATTTTCCATGTTCCTGATGCCCAAATATCATTAAACCTGTATTGCCGGCAACTTTAGTGAGGTGCTGCTTTACAGCTTCCGGATCATCCAATAACCCTGTTGACCAATCAGTATTTAACCTGTTTAATACAACTTCTATATTTTGAATAAAGTTTTCATAAGTACCTTTTAACGTTACGCGTTGGTGGCTTACATTGATTTGTGTGTTCATATTTATTTTGTTAAGTTGCTGATATTTAAATGTATAATAATTAAAATAGCACTCCTGTAAAGTCTAAAGGTTATTTTACAGGAGTGTACTGAATCAATATTTAATTTATTGGCCTATTTTAGTTAACAAAATAGCTAATGAGTCTGGCTTTACCAGAAATGATGAGTGGCTGGTATTTAATTGATATACTGTTTTTACATTGGCTGCTGCAATCATCCTATCCTGAAGAGTTGGAGAAACCACGTGATCCTGTAATGTTTTGATGTAAACTTTCTCAACTGAGCCAAAATTTGCAGCTGTGAGCGTTACCGGAGTAGCGAAAGGAGCTAGAGGTTCAACGCGATAGTTTTGTAATACAAGGTTTTGAGCGTTAGTTGAACCATCCTGTATAAAAACGTTCACAATTTGGGTGTGCAGCACATCAAGAATTCCGTTAACTGGATCTATACCAAGTATGGGAACATTATTAACTGAGTCACCAAGTGATGATCCGGCATCGGTTTGGGCAAGACTAAGTAAAGATTGACCAGAGGCTGGTAAATAAGCAGATAGATAAACTAACTTCTCGATTTTTGTGGGGATTTGTTCAGCAACAGACGAAATGATCATACCACCCAGGCTATGGCCAACCAGGATAACTTTACCATTAATTGGGGCGATTGCGTTAAGTACAGTAGTAGTATAAAGGTTTAGCGTAATTTGTGATATGGGAGTTTTATCATCGCCATGGCCGGGAAGTTCAACTACGGTAACATTATTACCTTCTTTAATAAGTGTTGTTTTTACAGAATCCCAAACATAAGGGGCTTGCCATGCACCGTGAACTAAAACATAATTTTGGGCAACGTGTGCAGTGGGTTTTGTTACATCATTTTTTTTTGAACAAGATGAAAACATAAAAGTAGCTGTAGCTACGGAAAGTAAGATTAATATGAGTTTTTTCATGATTTGAGGTGCCTAATTATTTAGGACACCACAAACATCGGGTTAAGCATTCCGGATAATCTTAACCGATGTTAAAATCGAAAAAGCCATACCAAAAAACTTTTTATTTGTTTTATTGGCTTTCTGAAAGGTTACCCATTGAATAAAACTTTTCTTTTTTTAAGAAATTATTTTCCTTCCGGCCCACATCGCCCCCTTTATTTAAAAAGCCGGTATAGCGAATAAATTATATGGTCGTCAATATAATATTGCCAGAACTTTTATGCCTCATATAAACTCCGTAATCCATTATTTTCTTAAGCCTGGACGATTTTAACCCATGTTAATATTTGTGCAGGTTACGGCGGATAGCTTTGTCCTGTCAAAACAATTAAACTATTAGACAAATAAAAACATGAAAAATCTATTCTTAACTATCGCAATGAGTGTACTGGGTTTCACTTCATTTGCCGCAACACCTAATCAATCAAATAAAAAAATGGAAACAATTGTTTTAGTTCATGGTGCATGGGCAGACGTATCTTCATGGGACGCAGTAGTTCCCTTATTAAAAGCTCAAGGTCACGAGGTTATTGCTGTTAACCTTGCAGGCCATGGAAAAGATAATACCCCTGTTACCGATATTACTTTTCAAACTTATGTTGACCAGGTAAAAGCTGCCATTGGCGACCGTAAAAATGTAGTTTTAGTGGGTCATAGTTTTGCAGGTTTGATCATCAGCCAGGTAGCTGAAGAAATCCCAGCACAAATTAAAGAATTAATATTTCTTGCAGCAGCGCTTCCACATGATGGCGACAGTCTTTTAGGACTTGCCAAATCAGATGCCGGTTCACATATTGGTAAATACCTTACTGTTGATAAAGAATATGGCGTAGCAATTATTGCTAAGGACGGCGCAGCAGATATCTTCGCTGCCGATGCACCTCAGCAGGTTCAGGATTACATTGCAGCCAATGTTAAACCGGAACCATTAGCACCTCTTGCCACACCTGTTCATCTTACTGAAAAGAATTTTGGCAGCGTAAGAAAAGTGTATATCCATACTGCAAATGACCATGCAATTAGCTATCCTGCACAACAATATATGGTAAAAAATAGCAAGGTTGATAAAGTATATACGCTGGAAAGCAGCCATACGCCATTCATCTCTATGCCTGATAAACTTGCTGCAATAATCATTACAGAAAGTAAATAATTTTCATTGTTTAATGCTGAAAGCCGGGCTCCTGAAGTACTTTCGGGAAGCCGGGTCTTTTTTAGAAAGCCTTTACGTCGTTTAATAACTCCTTTTAGCAGGCATACAAATAAATCAATCAATGATTGCGGTGCTGCAATTTTAAAACCTAGATAATTATCTCTACAATATATATGGAAAGCAATGTTAAATTTATTGAAACAAGCCAGGGATACAAGCTCCAGATAACCGATATAGGTAAAGGAAGACCTATATTATTTATACCTGGCTGGCCTCTGGCTCATGAGATTTTCAAATTTCAACTGCAATTTCTGGCAGAAAATGGATATCGGGCCATCGGTATTACTTTAAGGGGATTCGGATACTCCGACAAGCCTGATACGAATTATAATTTTGAAGAATTTGCACAAGATATCCACGCGGTTATTGTTGACTTAAAATTGGAAGATGTGGTCCTCTGTGGATTTTCAATGGGCGGATTTATTGCAGCCTATTATATGGCTAAATATCTGCCTCAAAACGTTAGTAAATTACTGCTGTTTAGTTGTAATGCACCCTGCACTACCATTCAGGAAAACTACCCTTTTGGCATTAGTAAAAATGCATTTGATGACCTGATCACGCTAATTAGTCAAGATCCTGTTTTAATCACCGACATCTACGGCCCACTATTTCAATTAGACGAAAAAATAATGGCGCGTACTATGGGGAATTGGATTAATAAAATCAGCGGACAGGCATCTAAAAGAGCCATGATAAATAGTATGATTGCGACCCGTGACATGGATCTCAGGAACTTGTTGCCTAAGATATCGGTGCCTACAGTGGTATTTCATGCTACCAATGATAATGTTATTCCTTATGAAATTGCGCAACAGGCCCAAAAATTGATCCCGAATTCTTCGCTAATTACCTTTGAAAATGGCGGTCACTGGATTTTTTTACTGGAGAAAGAGAAATTCAATTCAGTATTATTGAGTTTTATATCAGTAAAAGAAAAGGTATAAGTGATTTCTTTCCGGGGAAGAGCTGCCTTATACCACTTTATTTAAAATCAGATAGAATGTTCACGTTTAATACCGAGTCTTTTCAATTTTGAATATAGTGTACCGGCAGGTACACCTAGTATTTGTGCTGCTCCGCCATCCCCGGTCATTTTACCTCCGCAAAATTTCAATATCCTCAAAATATGGTCACGCTCGTTTTCATCTATTGTTTTTAAAGTTAAGTCTTCAGAAGCTGTTGTTTGGATAGCTTGTTTGCTTGACGACGGAAGATCAATCTGTTTAATAGTATCGCCCGACGAAAGAAGGACACTGCGCTCTATCAGGTGTTCAAGCTCTCTTATATTTCCCGGCCAGCTATATTGAACCATATCCTGCAGGGCACGATTACTAAACGTTGTAATTTGCCGCCCTGCTTTTTTTGCAAATCTATGGATAAAGTAAGTTGCCAAAAGAGGTATATCTTCCCTTCGGTCACGAAGGGGGGGTAAAGAAATTGGGAATATATTTAAGCGATAATAAAGATCGCTTCTAAACCTGCCTTCGGCAATTTCTTTTTCCAGATCCCTGTTTGTAGCTGCTACAATTCTTACATCAACCTTTATCGTTTTTCGTCCACCTACGCGTTCTATTTCCTTTTCCTGCAACGCACGCAGAAGTTTTACTTGTAAGTCAAGCGGCATTTCACCTATTTCATCCAAAAATAGGGTACTATTATTAGCTAGTTCAAATTTTCCAAGGCGTTGCTCCGTTGCGCCTGTAAAGCTTCCGCGTTCATGGCCAAATAGCTCACTTTCAATTAAATTAGGTGGCAGCGCAGCGCAGTTAACTTTAACCATTAGCTTATTCTTTCTTGGTGAGTCGTTGTGAATTGCCCTGGCGATAAGTTCTTTGCCTGTACCTGTTTCACCCAGAATCAATACCGTGCTATCCGATGATGCGACCTGAGAAACCAATTTGAATGTTTTTTTTATCGAGGGGCTTTCGCCAACAATCTCACTATAGTTTTGAGTCGTTTCTATTTCCTCCTTGAGGTAAATCGTCTCTTCCTCTAGTTGTCTTTTATAATTATTGATCTCCTTCAGCTGCTGTTTTATTTTTTCATTGGCCGAAAGATTGGAAACAGCTATCGCAATCTGAGAGCAGATACTTTTAACCAGGTCAAGCTGATTGGGAAGTGTGATAAATGAATCAGAGAGCTTAAGTATTAAAATTCCTATCAACTCGTTTCCCAGGCGTACAGGAATGCTCATGATTTCTGTCATACCAATTTCTTTCCAATATTGAACGTATTTTGGGATAACTCTTCTATCGTTATATTTCAACACATCATGCATCATGGGTTTATCCGCCTTGATCATTACATCCATTACATTGTCTTCAATGGGATATTTTCCGGTTATTACAGTATTAAAATCAGGAAAATTAGCCCAATTGACATTTAAATCATACAAATAGGGTGTGTGAGTGGTCTTATCATCATTGATAATGTGCATACATAAATCCTCAATAATCTCTAATTCCTTGAGTTGCGCATTAATTACTGCAGAAATTTCCTGCATAGTTTTTACAGAGGCAATGGCAGTACTAAAAGCCAGCAATCTTGATTTTTCATCTTCCCTTTTTGAGATTTCTTCGTTGGCAATGATATTTGATACAGCAACTGATATTTGATTTGACAAACCTTTAATGAGATTTTGTTTGCTCGTGTCAAATTCAATGTCGTAATCAAAAACAAGAATCCAGAACCCAAAAGCATGGTCGCCTTTTGAAAAGCGGATAACAATTATATTCTTTAAGCCCGATTCGTAATTAACTTTAAGATAAAGTGGTATATCGCCATCCCTAGATTCCATCAACTCTTTAAGGTTAAAAAGCAATGGCTCCGGTGTCAATATGGATTTATCAAAAATATCGTCCTGTATCGGATATCGTATTTGACCAGCTCTTATATAATCCGGATGAGAAGTGCATTTTGCTTCCGGATCCCGAAGAAATCTGCTTACCGTAGCGTCTTCGTTAATGATGGCCACAATGGTATGGGCGAACTTTAACAGATATTTTAAACGCTGATTAATTACTTTAAGTAACTCAGTATTATTACGTACTGCCGCTATATCAATGCTTAACGACAAAAGCAGGTTCCTTTCAATCTCCCTTTTTAAAATCTGTTCATTTGCCAGAATGTTTGAAACTGCGGTAGATAACTGATAGGAGACACCTTTAACCAATTCCAGTTCATGGTCTGAATATTCAGTATTAGCTTCCTGATTTATGTAAAGCACTCCAATATTCCGGTTATCATCTCTTAATGCAATACCCATTTTTTTACGGATACCCAAATGGTATAAGTACTGCAGGCAGGCAGGTTGTTTTGTGAGGTCGGTAATTTTATCCAGGTTAAATAATGTAATGCCGTCAGTCTCCATCACTTTGTTAAAGTAACCATCATTGTATTCAAATTGGACAGGGCCTTTGCTATACGGTGCCAGGTTCTCTTTGGTAAAAGACGGATCTGTGGAAAGAAATATATCATGAGAATGATCTTCATCGTTCAATACCATGATGACAATATTTTGAAATGTAAATATTTTTTTAAGATTGGTGTGAAGTACCTTAAGAAGGCCTTTTTTGTCTTTAATTGATGTTATATCATAGCTCAATTTTAATAACAATTCCTGTTCTGCCTGCCTGGCCTGAATGGTTTCATTGGCAATAATATTACCCACAGCTATTGAAAACTGATTGGCAATGTCCTTAACAACATTGATATAATTATGGTCAACCTCATCATGCTCACCAAGGCATAAGGCCCAAACGCCAATAAATCGTCCGGCTATTTCTAAACTTTGCATTACCACCTTTCTGATGCCGCTTTCATAATTTATTTGCAGATATTCCGGTATGGTTTCCCGTGCAGTAAGCAGTTCAAGGTCAAAGACCTGTGGCTCTCTCGCCAGAATTACTTTATTGAAAATTTGATCAGCAATGGTGTATTTGGCATGAGTAACATGTTTGTATTTGGGATGAAATTTTGTCTTTGATTCCGTATCCTGCATAAACGTACTCATGGTAAGTTCATCGTCATTTACTGTTGCTACCCAATGATGCCTAAAATTAAAAAGGCTTTTAAGCTTATAGTGGATAATTTTAAGAAGATCCTTTTTCTCCCGGATAGTAGCAAAGTCGATATTGAGAGATTGGATAATTTCACGCTCTTTGTTGCGGCGCTCAATCTCTTCCTGTGCCTTAATTGTAAGAATGGCAAATGTTAATTGGGTTGCAATCTGATTGCAAAGTGTTGAAACTGCAAAATTTTCCTCCTCATCTTTTTTAAGCAGAAAAATCCAAACGCCAATAATTGCACTCCCTTGAAATAAGTTAAATGTATGCCCTTTAGTGTTATCAGCAATACCAGGATCTGCAAGGTAAGGTTCAATATTTCCACTCAGAACCAACTCATCAAAATCAACAATTTGAGGGTAAGCCTGCAATTGAAGATGATTGATTTTATGATCGAAGGGTATCTTACCGGTAAAAATTGTTTCCGAAAACTGGTTTCTGTCTTCTATATCGCCGTAATCTTTTAAAAAATTTAGTATTTCCCGGCCATCATTATTTAAAACAAAAATAGTGGAACATTGAAATCTAATGGTGTCCTTTAAAAAACCATTTATCAGGCTATAAAGTTGCTCCCTGTTTTTTATCAAAGCAATGTCATGACTGAGCCGCATTATGAATTGTTGCTGATTATTAAATTCATCGGGAGTTATTGGTCTCGTCATAGTTCAATCAGATGGGGTAAATCATAATTCAAAATTTATGTCAAACAAATTTCTGATAACGTGGAATGCATTCCAAATTCTACATTTATTACTACTCCTAACTTCCATGCAATGATCAATTCAGCAAGCTGATAAACCTTATTCACTTGTTTTAATTCTCTGTTGACGTTTGTTTGATTATAAATTCCATGCCATCCTTGTTGTTGTCTTATTATCAATTAGTTGTGGTTTGTGTTTGTTTGGCATGTCGTTATATGTCCCTCTTTTTCACCTGGAAGTGTGAAATATCACACTTTGGCGACTGCCAGGGCAATCACACCAATGGGAACGATTTGGAAGGATTGTTACCGAAACGGCTTTTCATGAGGTTATGGTTAATACAGAAGGAGCCTTGTTTAAACGGCTGAGGAAAACTACCGGGAAATGATGGAAAAGCATCAATATGCCATCAGGTTCTGTGTTAAAATCCTCTAAAAAAGTTTTTAGAGGATTTTTCGATTTTAACCTAGGTTAAACTTATTGCTTCGGCATAGCCCGATGTTTGTCATGTCCTAAACAATTAGGCGCTAAACAATAAACTCTTTAATCATAAAATAAAAAAAAATGTCACAAGATTTAAACAAGAGTAACTCAGCATTTACTCACGAAACAGTTCCTACTACCTTTATTGATGTTAAAGGTACAAAATTCGCTTACCGTTCGTTTGGACAGCCACAAGGAGTCCCGGTTGTGTTTTTACAACACTTTACAGGTACTTTGGATAATTGGGATCCGGCGGTAACCAATGAACTGGCTAAAACACACCCTGTCATTTTATTTGATAACAAAGGTGTCGGCAGCAGCGAAGGCGAAACTCCGGCTTCCATAGCAGAAATGGCAAATGATGCCTATTATTTTATCAATGCGTTGGGCCTGGAAAAAGTGTATTTACTTGGCTTTTCATTAGGTGGTTTCATTGCTCAAAACCTGGCAGAAAGATATCCAGAATTGGTTAGCAAAGTGATTTTGGCAGGAACTGGCCCCAAAGGCAGTGAAGGAATAACCGAAATTGTGAACGTAGTAACTGCAGGTATGTCAGATGGTCCTGCAAAGATTCTGCGAAATATATTTTTCACAAAAACAAATAACGGTGTTGAGGCTGGCGAGCAGTTCCTGGAACGTTTGCAATTAAGGAAAGAGAACCGCGATGCCCCTACAGCCGGAGCAACGGTAAATGCACAGGCAACAGCCATCATTACCTACGGTTATGAGAAAGATCCGGAATACCAGCAGCTGCGCAATATTAAACAACCCGTTTTGATTGTAAATGGCACCAACGATTTAATCGTGCCGTCTGTCAATTCGTTCACATTATCACAACACCTGATCAATTCAAAACTCATTCTATGGAGTGATTCAGGTCATGGTGCCCTATTTCAATACAGCCAGGATTTTGTAAAAGAAGCTAATGCTTTTTTTGCAGGTAAATAAAAAACAGTCATTTAAGAGGCTGTCTCATAAGTAAAATCGAGGCTCTGGGAATCGCATATACGAAAACGTTCTCCACCACCTATCCGAAGAAATCAAAGAAAAAGTGGCTGTTCCCATACTTATGAGACAGCCTCTTTTAATGGAGCATCAAACGAATCACTATGAAAAAAATAATTTTACTTTTTCTGCTAGTTATTGCCATTTTACGTGCCGCGGCGCAACAACCAGCCCAACAGGAATTCCAGCATGGTCCCGAATTTCAGCGGGATAGTGTGATTTTCCCATTAACACTTGTTGACGCTTTTCCTTTTGTATTGGTAGAGGTAAATGGCGTTAAAGGGAAATTTATGTTTGATACCGGGAATAAGTGCTACATTGAAATTAATGACAATATGGTAAACTTACCGGGTAAAAGAGCGATAAAAAAAGGACAGGTTGGAAGCGGACAATCATTTATATCAAACATTAACGACACCATTGCTGAAGTTAAGTTTAAGAACGGCCTTACTTACCGTAACCTTTTGAATATTACCAGCGCTAATCTTGATTTCCTTCAAAATCACATCACGCCTGATTGCATTGGGTACATAGGTCATGATTTTTTTTAAGGGTATCTTTTTAAACTTGATTATGTAAAAAGAAAGCTCACTTTTTATAAGATCACTGATGATAGAAAATTGTCAAAGGACTTCTTGAAAGGTGAAAAAGTATTGGCAGTTCTCAACTTTGAAACCAGGAGGCTTCCAAATCACCCGATGGTTCGCGTAAAGATCGGTGGTGTTGATCTGCTTGGGTCGTTTGATACGGGGCAATATGGTTTGATCCAAGTGGAGGATAAGGCAGCGAAAGTTTTAAAAAAGAAGAGGCTGCTGATTGACGCTGGAAAAAATGGCTATGATGATTCTACGGTTAATGTTAATAATATAATTATAAATGGAAGCTTTAAATTAAGTGTTAAAGGCATTGCGCCATACAGTCGAGAACTCGGTAGTCATTCCTAAATAAAACGCGGTAATTATTGAAACGGTTCTATAATCTATGAGAAAGGCGGAAAATGAATTGTTTTGAAGGATTACAAGGCACCGCCCTATTTTAGGACGGTACATTTTGTGGCGCGGAGGGATTTTTCGCTCACTCAGCCCCAGCACTAACCCGTTCAAGAAAAAGTTCGAACTTTCTTTTTCTGGTTCGCATTCCAAATTCGGTTTAAACAAAACAAACCTGCCGAAAAG
>Ga0302303_10000557_pt1 | contig 29610 bp, 25 predicted proteins | sample III_Palsa_E2_1_FD_194542 | JGI IMG/M metagenome (GOLD analysis project Ga0302303, IMG submission 194542) | Peat permafrost microbial communities from Stordalen Mire near Abisko, Sweden - III_Palsa_E2_1 | ecosystem: Environmental > Terrestrial > Soil > Palsa > Peat permafrost | place: Sweden...
TTTACTGCACTTTTTTAACATCACCCGCCCTGCAGATATCCTTTACCACAGCAATAAAGCGGGTAAGCCGTTTGTGGTATCAACCATATTATGCAATTACAGTGAGTACGACAAACATCATCGCAAAGGTATCGGCGCATTGTTTAGCTATTTTCCTGCGGATAGCATTGAATATTTAAAAACCATGGCCCGCTGGTTGCTGGGTAAAGACCACCTATCCAGCATAAATTACACCTGGAAAGGCCAGCGCAAAAGCATTATTGAAATTTTGCGAAAGGCTACCTTGATATTGCCGAACTCCGAATCGGAATACAGGCGGGTGGAGCAAAATTACTTGAGCAAGGTTAACAACATCGTGGTGCCCAATGGCATTAACCCAAAACTGTTTAAGCGAGATCATTCCATTCAGAAAAACGACAAGCTGGTGCTCTGCGTGGCCAGGATTGAAGGCATAAAAAACCAGTTGAACCTGATAAAGGCATTAAACAACACAGAGTACAGGTTATTGCTTATCGGCTCGCACGCGCCAAACCAGCTGGCCTATTACAACCAATGTAAGAGTATCGCTGCAAGCAACATCACTTTTATAGATCACATTCCGCAGCATGAATTACCTGCTTACTATGAACGTGCCAAGGTACATGTGCTGCCAAGCTGGTTTGAAACCACTGGTTTAAGTTCGATAGAAGCTGCCGTAATGGGCTGCAATATTGTGATTACCGATAAAGGCGATACCCGCGAATATTTTGAAAACGAGGCTTTTTACTGTGACCCGGCCTCACCGGCAAGCATATTATCAGCAATCAGGAAAGCAAGCACAGCGCCTTTAAACGAATTGCTCCGGCAAAAAATATTAACAAAATATACCTGGCGAAATGCCGCATTACAAACATTAAAAGCATATCAATTAGCAGCTACAGCATGAAATTAAGAATTGCAATTTTAGGAACCCGGGGCATCCCTAACCATTACGGTGGTTTTGAACACATTTCGGAATACGTTTCGGAAGGATTGGTAAGACGCGGTCATTCCGTAACCGTTTACAACTCTCACAATCATGAGTACCAGGAGAAACAATGGAACGGCGTAAACATACAACATTGCTACGATCCTGAATATGCGCTTGGTGCAGCAGGCCAGTTTGTATATGATTTAAACTGCCTGATGGATGCACGCAAAAAGAAATTTGATGTGGTGCTGATTATGGGCTACACCAGCAGTTCGGTTTGGGGTAAATTATATCCGCCAAAAAGCACCATCATCACCAATATGGATGGTTTGGAATGGAAGCGGTCTAAGTATTCACCATCGGTACAAAAATTCCTCAGGTATGCTGAAAAGCTGGCCGTAAAGTATAGCCAGTTTTACATCTCCGACTCCATGGTGATCAAATCTTATCTGAGTGATAAATATCAGGTGAACAGCAAGTATATCCCTTACGGTGCCGATCTATTTTCGGAAGAAGAACGCGAGCAGGTTGATCAAAACGCTGCACTAAAGGAGGATTATTTTTTACTGATGGCAAGGATGGAGCCCGAAAATAACATCGAAACCATACTCGAAGGCTTTAACAACAGCAGCTCGCACCGCAAGTTTAAAGTGTTGGGCGATACCAGCAATAACTTCGGTAAGTTCATCACTAATAAGTTTAAAAACGATGAACGTATTGAGTTTAAAGGGTCGATTTTTGATACCGGCAAAGTACGTTCATTGCAAAATAATTCCTACCTGTATTTCCATGGGCATAGCGTAGGCGGCACTAATCCATCGCTGTTAGAGGCAATGGCCAGTGAGGCGTTGATAGCGGCTCATAATAATCCTTTTAATAAATCGGTGCTTAATTCTGATGCCTTTTACTTTTCGAATGCCAAAGAGGTGCGCAACCTGGTTGAAACCGTACAGCACCAGGAAGTTGAGAAAGCGATGGTGAGCAATAACCTGCACAAAATTAAATACCAGTTTAATTGGGAAGGAATCATCGATCAGTATGAAAAATTTATAATTGAGTGCCACAATACTTCAAAAAATGAACGGATTATTCCAAATAGAGGATAGCCTTACCAATAAAATAAGTTACTACCATGTAATGTTATTGATGGCCAGCCTGCCGTTCGACAGGTTTTATAGCCATTTGATATTGATCAGCCTGTTTATCCATACGCTGATCCATTTAAAACGCAGCGCTATTAAACCTGTGTTTATCTTGCATAATTTGGTATTGCAATCTGTTTTTTTTATCACTGTGCTCAGTACCATTTACAGCATAAACCGTACTGAAGGATTTAACGAATGGGGAAAAGACAGCATCATTTTGCTTTTACCCATACTATTCTGCCTTAACCCGCTTGATTTGGTAAAGTACCGCGACAAGCTACTGCTTTCCTTTGCTTTGGTTTGCACCGCGACTATAATTTATCTGTATTTAGATGCTTTTATCACCATCCGGCATTATGGGTTGCCGGTAAAATCGCTTTTTTCAGCCGCGTTTACCAACCACAATTTTTCGGAGCCGATACAAATGCATGCTACCTTTTTTTCGATGCAGGTAACTATAGCGTTTGCTTATATGATCTATGCATTTTTTAAGGCAAGCTCAAATTATCATCGGCTGGTGTGTGGGTTATGTGGCCTGGTACTCGATTGCGGCTTAATTCAGCTCAGTTCAAAATCTATTTTTATTGTGCTGATATTGATTGTGAATGTGGCAGTCCCTTATCTCTTATTAAAGGGCAGTATTCGTTGGAAATATTTGCTGGCTTCGGCCTTTGTTTCCATTTGCCTGCTGATCGGCATCCTCAATACCGGCACATTTAAAGAACGTTTTGTAAACGAATTAAAAACGGATCTTGCCAAACCATCCAGTGCCGAAGTTTCTGATGGCCGGTTGGCAAGATGGCAAGTTGTTACCGGTTTAATTAAAAAATCACCTGTGGTCGGCTATGGTGCAGGTTCAGAAATCGGGCTTTTGCAGGATGGGTTTTTTAGTCATAAACTCTACAACTCTTATTTGTTCAGACTGAATTCGCATAGTCAGTACTTAAGCTTTTGGTTGAAATCCGGTATCATAGGCTTATTAATTTACCTGTTCACACTAGGATACGGCTTCAATATCGCTTTGCGGCAAAAAGACTTCATCCTGTGTGTCTTTATGCTGATCATAGCGGTTATTTCCTTTTCGGAAAATGTACTGGATGTTGATAAGGGTGTATTCTTTTACGCTTTCTTTTTCACGTTTTTCATTTATTCCAGCCAGCGTAAAACGCAAAAAAATGTTACCCCTATTGTGGCGATAGATAAAACTAATTTAAAAAAGCCATTATCGTCAACACAGCCGCAAATAGCTGCAATTAATCAACTGTAAATGAATAAATTAAATCAACAAAATACTTTGTAAAGCGGGCAACCAAATTGCATTTCAGCCCGTCATCATTATATAAGTTGATAACAAATAATTAATACCTGTAATGCAAAATAATTCGCACCCGCTAATAACCAAAGGCTTGTCAGAAATCAAAGAAAATATTTTAGCTACACTGGCATATTTCGATATGTTCAACTATCCTTTATCAAGGGCCGAAATATTTTTGTTCCTGGGCAAAAAGTATAATTATGAGGTGTTTGATGATATGCTGAAAAGCCTGTTGATGGATGGTATTATTCATCAGTTTGATAAATTCTATACCCTAAAAAACGACCATTATATTGTTGTAAGGCGAAATCTGGGAAACAAAAAAGCAGCCGAACTGATCAAGATTGCGGGTAAAGTTGGCGATTTACTGATCAAATTTCCTTACGTACGTGGCATTGCCATTTCAGGCTCGTTATCAAAAAACTTCGCGGATGAATTTTCGGATATCGACTTGTTTATCATCACCGAAAAAAATCGCCTTTGGATAGCCCGTACCATTATGCATTGCTTTAAAAAATTAACCTTTTTGGTGAATAAGGAGCACTTTTTTTGCATGAATTATTATATCGACATGCAACAATTGGAGATCCCGGAAAAGAACATTTATACCGCGATAGAAGTGGCTACCTTAATACCATTGCAAGGTGACATCACCTTTGAAAAATTCTACTCAGAAAACGCCTGGACGAGAGATTTTCTGCCTAACAAGTATATGCGCTTAGCATTGGCCAAACCCGTAAAAAGGCCCATCCTGAAAGGTATAGTAGAATACTTATTAAATAATAGCTTAGGAAACGCGATTGATAACTGGATGATGAAACTTACCTCAAACAGGTGGCAAAAGAAAACAGTTAGCAAAAAAGTAAACAATCATGGCAACATCCTGGCTTTATTAACCGGCAAACACTTTGCAAAACCCGATCCTAAAAACTTCCAGGGATCATTACTTACAAAATATCAAAATAAAGTAACCGAGCTGCTGAGCGAGTTTAAGAATATACTCGAACAGTAATTTCTCCCCGGTAAAACGACTAATTCTTATTAATTTTTTGGAGCGAGATAATATAATAATCGCCAATAAATTTCCATGGCCAGGCGGTTTTTAGCTTATCTTCTTTACCTCTGAGAAAACGGTAGCTGGCAGGATGCTTTTCAGCAAAACCTTCGATATAAGATGGCGGAACAATGGTACATAAACCTTCGATCCCTAACAGATCAAATTCATTTTTCAGCCTTTTTGTAATAAATGAGGGATTGTAATACCAGCATTTAAAGTAAGTACCTTCCACATGCGCCTTGCTCCCATTACTGCTAAAAAACCGGCGAAACGCTGTGCGAAACTTTCCCTTAAATACCAATAAAACTTCCCACAGGCAAAATTTCGGCAATATCACTAAAGTAACTTTACCTTCGGGCTTTAATAAGCCGCTTAATGAAGCTAAAACCTTGTCTAATTCACCGGTACAGTTCAAACCTGCGAAATTGGAAAAGATGTGATCATAAGGTCCTTTATTTTCAAGTTGATCTAACATCGTGAATGAGCAGATCTCGTTGGTTATGCTGGCTTCCAAACCCATGTAAATAACCTTCTTTTTCAACTCTTGCTGCATCCCTCTCGATATATCGGTAGCATGTACTTTGTGACCATGCTGTGCAAAAAAAGTCGCGTCCTCACCGGTGCCGCTGTTCAGCTCCAGTATCAAGCTATTGGGCGATAACAAGTTAAGTACATGATCGCGCACACGCTTTCTTTTGTAATTTACAATGGTATTATCCGAATACAAGTCATCAAAAATACTTGATTGACTGCTAAACGCCGCTTCGGCAAGTTGTTCATTGCTGATTGTTTTCATTGTAATCTTTATTAAGCGTTTTCGAGTTTACGCAACTTTAATCCCTCTATTAATGTTGCAGGAGCATGGTAAAAAACAGATAATGCCTTTCTGATGCTTTTCCCGTTAGTCTGCGATGGTTTTTTTATTAACGTTATCAGGCTGTTTTTTGCCAGATGCTTGTGGTAATTTTGATGAACATACCTGTGCAGCTGTTTATAATAAGATGCCGGGAAGGTATTGGTGAACATCAAAGCCATCTCGTCGCTATCTGTCCAGTTGGTTTTTTTCTTTAATTCTGCCTTTACTTTATCGTAGAAAACCGTTCCGGGAAGTGGATATGATACCGAGATCCCGATCTCAAAAGGCAGCAACTCATTAATCATATCGATGGTAAGCTTAATATCTTCTTTCAATTCGCCGGGATAGCCAAACTGAATAAAGAATGACGGCTTGATCCCTTCCTCTTTCATAAGCAACGTTGCTTTGCGAATCTGGTCTATTTGTATGCCTTTATCCATGGCATCCAGTATCTTTTGCGAGCCGCTCTCTGCTCCTATCCATACGTTTTCACAACCGGCAAGCGCCAGGGCTTTAACGGTTTCTTTATCATCCAACAAATCAGCTCTTGACTGTATTTTGAAACGGATCACGATTTTTTCCTGCTGCAAAAGTTCCGAAAACCTGATAACCCAATCTGTGCGTAACCCAAAAATATCGTCACAAAACCAAATATGATCCATGTGATGGTATTGCTTTAAAAACTTGATCTCGGCAACTACGTTCTCCGGGCTGCGGTAATTGTAACGGCTACCATAAATTGGCTTGGCACACCAGTTACATTTAAATGGACAGCCCCGTGTAGTACTTATATTTAAAGAAAAATAGCCGGTGCTTTTTAGCCAGGTTTCGCGATAGGCTTCCATATCAACCAAATCCCAGGCTGGTAATGGTAAAGTATCCAAATCCTTCATCACAGGCCTGCCTGTTGTTTTGATTACATGGCCATTATCCAGAAAAGCCAGACCTTTTATGAGCGGATAATCTTCTTTTTTGCTACTTATATAATTGGTTAGCTCTAATAATGTTTGTTCTGCCTCACCTAAAATTACAAAATCAGCGCCTTGCTCCAAATATTCCTGGTAGCGGTCTGTTGAATCGGAACTGGAACATATTACCGTACAGCCCTCGGCCTTAGCCATTTTTATCATGCTGAATGCAGCCTCGCGCATATTGGTAAGGCACATTTTGGTTAGATAGTTAAACCCATCATCATAAACAACAAAAAATTGAGGGCGGTTTTTGCTGATCGAATCTGCAACCGATTCCGGATCGGTTAAAAACATAGTATCAAAAAGAGAAACCTGGTAACCGCTTTCGCGCATTAATGATGCAGCATATAAAGTACCCAGCGGTGGATAAGGCTGGCCTAAATTCCATTGCTTAGGATCGAAACGTAAAAAATAGGAGTGTGTAAAAAGAATTCTTTTCATGTTTTAAAGGGCAAGCGCATTTGGCACAGATTGGCAACACGCATATTTAAAATTTTCCTGAACCGGTAGTAGTGGGTATTAATTGTGGTTTTGAAACTAAACAGTAATATCTTATTCATTCTATAATTTCAAGTGGGCTTTCCCCATATATTACCGGCGGCTACCAGCCACCGGTAATACCCAAACAAATGGGGAATCAAATCACAATTACACTATAACAATTACCTAAAGGTTACGCCCTGTAAAAACCGTTGGTTGCCTGATGCGGTAAATAAATCTATAGTATTGATCTAATAAAAGCGTCATTATGCAAGTACCGCCATGAATGCTTTCGCCGAATCGTTCATATCAAACGGAAGCACGGGGGTATATTCTGTTTGATCGTTTTGTAGGATATCAAGTGCTTTGATTATCATTTCTTCCTTAGTGGCTACGATGTGCCAGTGCGGAATAGCTTCGTTCATCGGTTTGGTAAAGCTTATTACATGCGCGCCGGCATACAGCGCCTCGATACATACATTTCCGAAACCCTCATATTCGGAAGTGTGAAGCATGATTTTTGTTTTCTTCATCTGCGCAAGTACTTGTTTTTGCCCAATCAACCCGGTAAGGCTAATTATATTTTCCAGCCCGTTTATACTGATCTGATTTTTTAAGTTTTGTTCTTCCGTACCGTTTCCGCACAAAACGGCATTTATACTTAGTCCTTTATTTTTAAGAGCGGCAACTACTTCTACAAAAATTTCATACCGTTTGAGCGGGACTAAATTACCCGCGCCCAAAATGTCAATTGAACGTTCGGGATCTTCTTCAGTAAACAATGAGGTGTCGATAGCATCGGGAATAAGATATTTGGGAAAGATGCCATGATTTTTATAAAACTCCTCAGCTAAAAAATCAGACATGGCAACCAGTTCACCAGCTTTCGGCCGGATACGTTTTACAAAGTGGTTGCTTTTGCGGGCATCCTGACCCGAGATCCAGCAAAGGTGCTTAACCTTATACAAACGACTGAAATAGCTTCCTACCAGGCAACATTCAAAACACCAAAAACTGATAATGCCTGCTAAGTTTTTACTCTTTTTAAACCCGTATAGTTTTTTAAATACGCTGTACCACAATATCAAGCTTTGCCCTCTTCTTTTATTAGCATTACCCAAAGGAATAACACGGTTGCCATACCATAAATATTCGGTTTTATCAGTAGGATAATGAAATGTGATTATAATAATCTCCAGCGTTGGAAAATTGCGGTTTAAAGCCCGGATCAGCGCTTGCTTGGCAGGGAGCCACGGCGATTGTTCTTCTGATTCGTTGGCAGGGAACGCTGGCGACAAAACAATCAAAGTTTTATAATTTAAGTCGGCCTTCCCTATCATAAATCAATGTTTATTGATTGCAAAAATGCAGTGATCTTTTCGACCATCAATTGTGGTGTATAGCGTGTAAGGCAACGAACATCGCCATGGACGCAGGTTGCAAGCATGCAATTTCCGCAGGAAAGATCATCCGAACTTAACAGCAACGAACGTTTATTTAACGGCCGGGCCCAATCGCTGCGGGTTGAACCGAACATGGCTATGGTGGGCACATCAGATACCCAGGCCATATGCATTAATCCCGAATCTTCTGACAGCATAAATTGCGCCTTCTGTATAATAGCAAATGCTTGTAGCTGCGAAGTATTTTCTACCAGGTATATGAGTTTATCGCCTAGCTGCTGTTTAATGTACATGGCTTTATCGGCAATTGTAACTATACCGGTAATAATAAATTGGGTACCCGGGAAATGATTGGACCATAGCTTTGCAAAGCTTACATAATTAGCGGCACTCCAGTTGCGTGTAATAAACGCCCCTGCGGGATTGAGTATAACCAGCTTGCTTTTTCCATCCCAACCATTGTCTTTAAGTACCTGATCAATTTCAATAGGCTGCCTGAATATAAATTTAGAATCTATAAAATTGTGACCAAGGCCGACACTTTCTATCGTGAGGCGCGTACGTTCCCCGGCGGCAACAGGCGAAAATTTGTCGAACTCGCTCCATGCCCGGGGTCGTAAAAAATGCCTTACCAACCTGCTGACTTCGTTGTTCTGCAGGTCGATCACTACCTGGTATCGGTTAAGCAGCAACCGGGGTAACAGCAGGCAGGCGAAAAAATATCTTTTACGGGCGTTACGGGCACCTTTAACACAGTAAACGTTGCTGAATAAATTTAAGCATTGAGGTACGGTAGCATTATCTTGCCGTGTTAAAAAATCAATACGTGTGCCCGGCGGCAAAGTATTTCTTAAGGCCTGTAAATACGGAAGCGTAATAATGGTATCGCCCAGCGCCTGTAAACGGATCACGAGTATCCGCTCGGGTAATTTCTTCTCTTTCCAGGGCTTTGATAATATATTCATGTCAGTTTATTCAATCTCTACAGGAAAAGTACAGTTAGGGGCATATTTTTTTATTTGCTTAATTAAAGCCGGTAATTCACCAATAACGTATTTGCACCTGCCTTTAATAAAAATTTTACTGTAGTTATTTATTTGGATATGAGTTAATTGCAACAACAATGATTCATCAAAATAAATAATTTTACCCTTGTCTAATATTAACATGATGTCCTCTGGGCTTGTCGCGAAAAAAGCATCAGTATCACCGGGTTTCTTTTTTTCTGTCACAATCATATCTGCATGATAGCCTTCTTTTAAAATGCCAGTATTATTCAGTTTCCAGGTAGCGGCAGCCAATGATGATACTGCATTTATCAGTTCATCATCTGTTAATAAGTTAGTTTGGCGGGCCTTGCGCAATTGTTCCCATATATTCCAATCGGCTGATAAGGTAGAATCTGTTCCAAATAAGATCTTTGTTTTTGTTTTAAGCTGAGCGATTGCCGCGGTTTGGCCCAATGTAAAAAAATTGGAATCGGGGCACCAGACAAGTGCCTCAAAATGGCTGGCTTGTTTTGGGTTCATTGCCACACCATGGATGCCAATCAGTTTTCGTTTAAAAACGTTCCATTTTAGCAGTCGGTCTATTTCTTTAAAACTATATTTATCGGTACCTTCTCCAATATGAATAGCGAACGGATAATTCTTTGAGAAAAGATTATTGAGTTTCAATTTCCATCTCTTTTCGAGGCCTACTGAGTGCAGTGTATGGGATTGCGTAAAGACGTTTATAGGTGCATTGTTTGTAACCAGCCCATCACCGTGCTGTACTACCGTTGTAATGCCGTTTATTAAATTTTTATACATCCCCCACTGGGTACGCAATTCTTTTGGTATGTTTAAAATGGAGCCAATTACCGCTTTATTTAGCTTATGAAGACTATTTCCCCAATCCATGTAGTTTTTGTAGATGCTGCTACCGAGTTGCGGGAACAAGTTAAAATCAAGATGATCGTGCGAATTAATAAGGCCGGGAAATGCAAGGCAGTTTTCAAAGTATAAATGCACTTGCTCAGTATCATACGTATTTTTATTTTCCTGATAGATTGAGACGATTTTTCCATTATCAATTTTGATGCTTTTAACGCCCTCGTTTATCATATTTACATGGTGTAGTATCATTTGATATCGAAATGTATTAGAGTAAAGGCTCAATTACTTTATAAGTGCCGGCATTTTTATAATATGGGTTTTGCCCGGAGAACACGCGCACAAAGCTTTTAAAAGCGGGGCTTATCATTATGCTGTCCCGTTTAAAAACACTGATCACGACATTGCCAAACAACGACCATAATAGCCATCGTTTTTTTACCCCGTGAATGTTTTTTGTTTTGATAAAATAATCGAGCGCCAATACCCGGCGATAATACTGCAATGGTTTTTGCAACCTGCTTACCGGCTCCTGATGATGAAAAACGAAGGCATCATTTAAAACAGCTACACCAACCTTTTCAAAACCGACGGCTACGCCGTAATTATCGCCTATGCCATGCCTGTCGAGCGTTTCATCATAAGGTGATAATTCGAGCCAGCTTTTTTTTATTAAGGATGCTCCCAAGCCATAGATCGGGGTTATAAAAAAATCGCCCGAAAAATCGGTTACTACCGGCCAGCCTGATCTGGAAATATGATTGCCTTTAGCTTGATAATAGTTTTTTATTTTTTGTGTGATGAAGTTGTTTGACTCAACATCAATTTTCCCCCATATACTCAACTGAAATACATACCTGATAAACAAATCTTTAGCTGAAGATAAACTATAATCACCCGCCCATCGGTTGCCTTCGCGCTGCAATACCAGGCCAGAAACCGCGCCGGTTTCCGGATGTTGCTTAATATGGCCCGTTAGTTTATTTAAATAATCATCCGGCACCTCCATATCATCATCACAAATAAATATCCATGGCGATGAGGCCGCTTTGATGCCGGTATTACGCTGAATACAAACCGAACTCGCTGATCTTAAATAGATAATTTTCAGATTGCGTAAAAGTGAATATTCTTGAGGTTGCAGTTCCTCTTGTCCCGAATCTACTACGATAACTTCTGCTATTGGATAAACAGACTGATTAAGGTTAGCCAGTAAAGACAATAACGACTTTTTACGATTATAAGTTGGAATAACAACGCTTATTTGCATTCAATTTCTGCTAAAGCGCTGTCTCAAAATCAATCTGTTGCTATACCCCTGATCTGAAACAGTGCTAAAATCGTTACGAACACTTATGCGTGATGGTTGCCCGACTCCTTATTATTTACGATTTAGGCTGCGCCTGAAAGAAAAATTTAAGCCAGCCAATCTAAAAAATCAGCAGCCCGGTTTCGGCTTACCGTGATTTTTTGAGGAAAAGAGAATTTCAAATTTACCGAAATAGTACGGGTTAAATTTGTTGATACATCCTTAATAGCCGCTTTGTTAACTATAAACTGGCGGTTAATCCGGTAAAATGTATCCCCGGCATCTTTCTCCAACTCTTCCAGTGTTTTTTGCACAAAATAGCTCTTGCCATCAAAAGTGATGAGTTGAATCAGTTCATTCTCTAGATAAAACAAAGCGATATCATTATATGATATCGGCATGATCTTATCCTTGTACCTAACCAGCATCCGGTCATCGCCCCTGCCCCTTTTGGCGAGCAATTCAAGCACCTGGTTGTAGCTTACCGGGCTTAGCAAATCTTTTAATTCTTTAAATTTTGCCAGTGCTTTTGCAACCGTTGTACGATCGAACGGCTTCATAATATAATCAATACTATGTGTTTCGAAGGCATTTAAAGCATATTCATCATAAGCTGTACAGAAGATAGTTGGTGTACGGATATTAGCTTTACTTAAAATTTCAAAGCTGGTGCCGTCGCCCAATTGTATATCGCAAAACAGCAGATCAGGCGGTGCATTTTTCGAGAAATAAGCCAAACCTTCGGCTACGGAATGTATTTTTTTAACTATTTGTGCCGATGGTTCGACAGTAAGAATGGTTTCTTCCAGGTCATCGGCAGTATTCCGTTCATCTTCAATGATCACAATTTTCATTTCGTTAATAATTTTAGATGTACATAAAAGAAAGATTCATCATGACTGATAGACAAACTTTCACCCGATAATTTTTCATATCGTTCAGATAAATTGAGCAAGCCGCTACCCAATGAATGGGCTTTATCATTATGCGGCCGGTAATCATTTTTCACGGTTAAAATGCCGTTTTCTTCGCTGATGTAGATGTGTAGGGGCTCAAGTTCTGATAGTGAATTATGCTTTATCGCGTTTTCAACCAACGCTTGTAATGCGAATACCGGTAATGAGGTTTTCAGCAGCAGGCTTTCATCAAGATTGATAGTATAGAATAATGAATTACCCAACCGAACCTTTTGTAACTCCAGGTAGCCGGTACAAAAATCAATCTCTTTACCCAAAGCAGCCTCACCCGAGTTTACTGACGACATAGATGCTCTTAAAAAATTAGAAAATTTAACCACATAGTCCGAAGCAACATCCGGCTGTTTATGGATAAGCGATTTTATGGTAGCCAGGGCATTAAACAAAAAATGCGGATGAATTTGCTGTAACAACAATTGGTTTATAGCTTCGGATTTTGCAGCCCTCAGCGCGGCATTTTCCAGGCTCATAGCTATTTTTTCATTTTGAGAGAGCACAAACAGCTGCCAGGTAACCATTACCGTGGTTAATAAAACGCTATTGATTAATGCATCAGATACCAGCAATCTAACTTCGGTAAGTTTTGGTCGGTTTGCTTGCAGGATAAGTTTGCTTTGGATCAGGTAGTTTATTAAAAAATCGTTTATGATGACCAGGAATGAACCGAAGAAAGCGACTAGTAAAAAAGCATATAAAACAAGTTTTAACCCTTTAATACCTCGCATATAAAGCTGCAGGATAAAAAATATCGATATAAAATTGAACAGCACTATCATCACAAAATCTGCCAGCTTGGTAAAAAATGCGGATTGTAGATTGCCCTGCTCCAACCATGTTGTTAAAAATATAAGCACCGTAAAGGAGATTGAAAAATACCAGGTTATCCTGATCATATTTTTTAATGGAAATGTTTCGGGTATATTTTTAAAAAGACGTTTCATATATTCCGGCTAACTGGTTTGTAGCGCTACTGACTAAATTACGCTGTTCATCCCACATATAGCTTATTTATTTGTTGGTTCTGAAGAATGGTAGAAATGAGATCGTAAAATTCACATAAGGTACGCTGCTGTTATTGTTTTTGATGAAGTAGTCGTTAGGGTTGGTATTCTGTTTAAAATCTTTAGATGTTAATGTTGAAAAGATCCCACCCGATACACCCAGAATAACTTTTTTGGATACTAAATATTCAAAAGAAGGCCCTGTTTTCAACTCAAACGTAGCGTAAGTATCATTTTGAGGTACCGAAGGCTCGTCCAGGTTAAAAAACAGGAAGCTGCCTGATAACTGGCTGCTAAATGATGCCCACGTATTTTCGGTGATCTGTTTACGTAAGGAAATCCTGGTTGGGATATCCACGAATAACTCCAGGTCGTTATCATATTTATGCCAGTAATAAAATACAGGTAGCACAGGACTTGGGGTTGATGGATCGATTATAACCACTACGCCCAAGCTTAACGATGTATTTTCGGTATGCTTGAGGGGGAAAGTTACCGTTCCCTGGTAATTTACTTTTTTAATAGCTGAAGCTTGATCGGTATAACCGGATACTGTACCATTATAAATTACAGGCAGGTCAAACAAGGAATCCTTTCGGGTATAGGTTAACGCGAATCCAACTACTGCTTTATCTATATTGGCATATTTAATAGGGAATTGCGCGTTATAATTCTGCGTAGGCGTAATATCGAAGTGCTGGTTTTGAAAACTTACTGATCCAACCAATGAGTTTTTCCCCCAGGCAGTTAGCGGCACATTGAAATTGCCTTGTTCGCGCACAATTTTGATCTTTCCTTTAAACAGCGGATCGCCATAAAGAAAAGCGTTTGTATTGCCTGTTCCCATAACATCGGTTGACAAATAAGCTTGCCTGAATATGGGGTATTTCAGCGCGGCATCTGTGATGTATGCGTTTTTCAACGAATCAGATTTTGCTTCGCTGGTTGTTGGTTTTGTGGTTGCTGTAGCTTGCCCAAAGCTTAAACCAGGGAAATACAGCAATGTGAAAGTGAGTATCAGGATACTAAAGTTTTTCATATAAATTTTAAGATTAAGAGCAGAACATTAATTATAAAATATAACCCGGAAATTGAGCCCGCTACCACAACAATGATATACAGCAGGCATCAATCCCGGTATTATACAGATTAAACACAATGCATTTCAAGAGTAGCTTTTTCGGGTTCAGGCTTTGGGTTATGCTGAAACCTGCTGATCAAATTATCGATGATTAAAAACATAGATGGCACCACAAAAAGGGTAAGCAACATGGAGCTGGTAAGGCCGCCGATAATAACCCAGGCCATGCCATTCTTCACTTCTGATCCTGCTCCGGTGGCTACGGCTATGGGTAACATGCCAAGTATCATGGCAAGGGTAGTCATCAAAATCGGCCTTAAACGCTCTTTACCCGCTTCAACCAAAGCCTCTTTTACCGGCTTGCCTTCAGCTTTTAGCTGGTTGGTAAAATCCACAATCAGGATCGCGTTTTTGGATACCAAACCCAGCAGCATTATCACACCGATGATGGAAAATATATTCAGTGTTTCCAAAGTAAGCGCAAGAGCCAATAACGCACCGATTAGCGCAACCGGGATAGAGAACAGCACCACAAAAGGGTAAACCACGCTCTCGTAAAGCGCCACCATAATCAGGTAAACCAAAACCACGGCTATCAATAAAGCCAGCCCTAAACTGCCAAAGGCATCGCTTTGGTTTTTAACATCGCCCAGGTATTCTATCGATATACCGTCAGGGATTTTCACCTTGGCTATTTTAGCCTTGATATCGTCGGCAACAGAACCAATTGGCCTGCCTGATACGTTAGAGTTGACGGTAATCGCATTCATGCGGTCGCTGCGTTGCAGCACGCTTTCGCCCAAACCTTCTTTTACATCGGCAAATTGGGTAAGCAAAAAGCTTTGTCCGTTGCTATTAATGAACGACAGGTTTTTAACGTCGTTAATATTAGTTTTATCATAAGTATCCAGCCCGATCATGATGTCATAATCATTATCAGATTGTTTGAATTTGCTTTTGGTATCGCCGGTAAACGAGTTTTGCAGCGCGGCACCAACCTGGCTGGCGTTAAGACCGAGCATGGTCATTTTATCCCGGTTCAAATCAACCTCTATCTGTGATTTCTGATCTTTTACCGAAAGCTCGACAAATGCGGTTCCGGGTACGGATGTCATTATCTTTTTAAATGTTTCGGCAGTAGCCCTTATCTGTTTAAGGTCATTGCCTTTGATAGCGATTTGAATGGGCGCCTGGTTACTACCACCTGAAAGTGATACGGTTGCCGCGGTAAACTTTACACCGGGAATAGATGCGCTTAACTTCTTCTGAATATCTAAAGCGAATTGCTGCGATGATACCGTACGCTGCTTTTTATTTACCAGCGATATAGTTAGTTCGGCAAGGTTGGCATTGTTGGTTGTACCGGCAACGCTACCGGTTATAAACCCGATGCTCGAAAACACATTGGTAACCTCAGGCCTTGCCATAATCATTTTTTCGGCTTCCTGCGTAACCATATTGGTTTGATATACTGATGCGATGGGCGAAAGCTCCATTTCAATAATTAACTGCCCCTGGTCGCTTTGCGGGATGAATGTTGAGCCGATAAAACCTTTTGCTATTAAAAGGAATGAGCCCAAAATTAAGATGATAACCCCTGATAACAACCAGCGCTTTTTGCGAAGCACTACTGTGAGCATTCGTGCATAATCTTCCTTCAGGCTTTCAATAAAATTCTCAAACCCGATATTAATTTTGCCCCAAAGTGTTTTTGGGTCCATTTTTTCCAGCTTGCCAAAACGGCTTGCCAGCATTGGCGTTACGGTGAAGGAAACAAATAGGCTCATTAAGGTTGAGATCACCACCACTAATGCGAACTGCTTTAAGATATCGCCGATCAATCCACCGGCAAAGGCCAACGGCATAAATACCACTACATCTACTAATGTAATAGCCAGCGCGGTAAAACCAATCTCATTACGGCCATCCAAAGCAGCTTTCATCCGGTTTGAACCCATTTCTAAGTGGCGATAGATATTTTCCAACACCACGATAGAGTCATCCACGAGGATACCCACCACCAGCGACATCGCCATTAACGACATCAGGTTGAGCGAGAAGCCCAGGAAATACATGGCTGTAAATGTTGGGATGATAGACGATGGCAAAGCCACCAATACAAACATCGAACTGCGTACACTGTGCAAAAACGCCAGCATCACTATACCCACAATAATTACAGCAAGGCCCAAATCTTCCATTACCCCATCGGCAGAAGCTAGTGTGTAAATACTTTGATCGGTTGAGACAGAGAATTTTACGCCATCTGATTTATATTGATTTTCGATCGTTTTAAAGGCTTTTTTAACAGATTCGCTTACATCAACCGCATTGGCATCGGTTTGCTTAATTACCTGTATACCGATGGAAGGCAACTGGTTAATATGGTTAATCGCGGTAGTTTTCGCGGTTGCATCAACCACTTCGGCAATATCCGACAGATAAATATCGCTGCCATTTGATGTTTGGGAAATGATGATATTTCGCATCTGCTCAGTCGATTTAACATTGGCATCAAACAGGATAGAAACTTTTTGCTGTTTAGTTTCAATACTACCGGCTGGATAGGATTTGTTAGCATTGCTGATAGCTTGTGTAACCTGCGCTATACCCAATCCATATGCTTTTATTTTATCCTGATCGATGTTTACCTGTATCTGGCGCACATCACCACCGATGATATTGATCTGCCCTACACCCGGTACGTTTTGCAGGATAGCTTTAAGTTGTTTATCAAACAAATCATACAAATCGCGCGGCGGTAATTTTGAGGTAACGCCCGCGCTTATTACCGGGGCATCATCTAAACTGATCTTGTTAACGATTGGCTTTTTGGCATCATCCGGTAAATCATTTTGTGTTTGATCAGCTTTCTTTTGGATGTCACGTTCAGCCTGGTCAACATCCGCACCGGGTTTTAGCTGGACTGTAATTAGCGAAATACCTTCCTGTGACGATGAAGTGATTTTATCAAGTCCTTCGATTGAAGAGAACGCGTCTTCCAGTTTTTTGGTTACCGAAGTTTCAATTTCTGTTGCCGAAGCGCCATCATACACCGTGCTTACGGTAATGGTGTTCACTTCAATTTTGGGCAGCAGGTTATAATTTAGTTTAGAGTAACTAATGGCGCCGAACAGGATCAATACCGTAAATATTACGACGATCATCAGCGGCCTTTTTATGGCAATTTCTGTTATAGACATGTTGTTTTGCTATTTAATTAGATGTACTTACCGGTGTGCCATCCTTCAGGTTAATCTGGCCTGATTCAACTACCACATCATTTTTGTTCAGTCCGCTGGTCACTTCAATCTGGTCGCCTATCTCTACCCCTGTTTTAATGTAAGTGAGGTGCGCTTTATTCCCGGTTACGAGGTAAACTGATGCATTCTGGATACTTTCAACCAGTGCAGCTCTAGGGATAAGCAGCACCTGGCGGTTTACTTTTCTTGAAAAATCAGCATAAACAAAAGTTCCGGAGTGGAGCGGCATGTCGGTATCATTATTGATCGTGACTTCAACCATATAATTGTGAGCATCATCCGCTTGCGGACTGATAAAGGTTATCGCGCCTTTAAATACTTTACCCGGATACACATCGGCCGTCACAGCTACAATCTGCCCCAATTTAACCTGGTAAATTTCACTCTCATCCAAATTAACCTGCACCTTTATTTTAGATGAGTTAACAACCGTAGCTATCTCGGCACCAGCGTTAATAAAAACACCCTGCTCCACACTTTTTACTGATATTATGCCCGTAGTTGGCGCTTTTATCTCATCATCATTCAGTGCTTTTTTGGATTGATTGTATTGCGTTACCGCGTTATCATAATCCTGCTTGGTTTCGTTTACCTTTTCCTGTGTCGCGGCTTTTCCTGCTAGCAGATCTGAGTAGGTTTCGTAATCATTTTTAAGCTTGGCAACATTGGTTTCGGCCTTGTCAACATCCAGTTTTTGCAGGCGGGTGTCCATTACGGCAACCACCTGCCCGCGTTCAACATTGTCACCAAGGTCAATTTTCAGCGTTTGTAAAATGCCGCTCGTTGGCGCTAATATCTTGGCCTCTTTAAACGGCGCGAGATTACCTGTTTTTTTAATGCTGATCTGCAATTCCTGCTCCTGCACGGTTGCAACTTTTACCGGGATGCTTACCACAGCATTTTGCACATTCTTTTTGCTGGCATCCAGCACTTTTTTGTTGGCGCTCAGTTTAAAAACAATTAACGCTAATAGTACAATGACGATTCCGATAGTTATATATTTCCTTTTCATGGGGGCTTGTTATAAGGTGTTATAAAAATTTTGCAGGGTACCGTTGGCTTGCTCCAAATCAATTTTGGCCAGGTAGAAGTTGTAAAGCGAGGTGAGGTAATTGTTCTGCGCTTCTTTTAATGAGCTTTGCGAGTTTAACCAATCCGTAAGGTCGGTTACCCCTTTTTGAAACTGCAGATCGGTTGTTCTGAATACCGAGCGGGCAAGTTCAATGTTGCGGATATTGTTTTCCATATCGCTTTGGGCCTTATCCATTTTGGTGCGGGCATTTTCAAAGTCGAGGCGGAAGTTATCTTCATCAATTTTGGTTTGCTCAATAGCATTCAGATGTTCGTATTCAGCCTCTTTATAGCGGGCATTCCTTTTATAAAAGTCAAAAAGTGGGATGCTTAATTTTAGCCCGATTGAGGAAAATGTATTCTGATCACTTAACGCCGGGCTCAAGGTATTACCAAAACCCACGGTACCATATTTGGCATAAGCAGTTAGTTTGGGATAAGCTTCGGCCCTGATGCTTTTTTGGTTGATGAGCAATAATTGCTCGTTAACTTTGGAGAGTTGGTAATCGGTACGGTTTTGCGCGTTAAAGCTTGAAGAATCGCTCAAAACCGGCGCGTCTTTTATCGGCGCTAAACTATCAACCAAAAGTGAAGCCCTCAAGGGATAACCCATTGTATTCTTCAGTTGATTTTCGGAAGCGATGAGGTTGCTTTCGGCTACACTGATTTGTGATTGGGTGTTATTGTAATTAACCGTAACCTTATCCATGTCTGACTGAAGAACAACGCCTTTTTTAACCTTTAATGCCGATAGCTGCATCTGACGATCATAAGTTTCGAGGTTAATTTTCAGCAATGAAAGCTGCTCACGGTAAATGTAGATTTGGTAATAGGCCTTGCTTACATTGTAAATGATCGTTTCCACGTTCTGGCGAACATTCAAGTCTGCCTGTTGATCATTAACCTTATTGGCTTTTAACCCGGTTAGCAGCGATTGATCGTAGATGGTTTGATTAACCTCGGCTAAACCGGTGGTATTGTAGCGCTGCGTAAGGGCTATTTTTAATGGCGTTGTGCCAAATATGCCTGCCGGGATAACGGATTCTTCTAACTTAAGATTGTCGTCCAAATCACCGGTTACACTTATTTGTGGTAAGTAGCCTGCCAGCGCTTCGTGTGCTTTTGCAGTGGCTTCTTTTTTATCATTCGCGTATATGGTATTGCTGCGGTTGTTTTTTAGGCCGTAGGCGATGCAGTCTTTTAGTCCCCATTGTTGCTGCCCATAAACAGCAGGGGATAAAAACAGTAAAATAAGGTAGTAGTATCTTTTCATCTTTCGTAGAAATCGTGCCAGTTTTTTCTAACGTCTGTGCCTGATTCCGGAACGAAAGTGGGTAGTGTAAGGTGGGTAAAAAAATATAGTTAACCCAGTTGTACAAAACTACACCTGAGTGGTAAAATACATAGGCTGAGCTAAAATCAAAAAACAGAAAAAAGCAAAGCACCTGGTTCATTAACAGGTGCTTTACTATTTTTTTATTTCTGTTCGCCTAAAAAGTTCAGGATATCATTACCAATATCCTGGGCATTGGTTTCCAAAGCAAAGTGGCCGGTATTGTAAAACTTGACTGTTGCCTTTGGCAAATCGCGTTTGTAAGCTTCGGCTCCCGCAGGTAAAAAGTAAGGATCTTTGTTTCCCCAAACAGCTAAAAACGGCGGCTGGTATTTCCTGAAATAAGCCTGGAACTCCGGATACATCGCCACGTTAGTCCTGTAGCTTAGTAGCAGGTCTAGTTGAATATCTATATTTCCCGGGCGATCTAAAAAGTGCTGATCCATAGTGTAAGATTCAGGCGCGATTAATGATGGATCAGATACACCCTCATGGTATTGATACCAGGTTGCCTCTTTAGATACAAAGTCTTTTAATGAATCGCGGTTGGCTTGTGTTGGGTTTTCCCAGTAGCGTTGTATCGGGTTCCAGCCGGTGCTTAATCCCTCTACATAAGCATTACCATTTTGCGAGATGATAGCGGTTATCTTTTCGGGGTTAGCCATTGCTAATCTAAGGCCGGTTGGTGCGCCATAATCAAATATATAAAGGGCGAAATGCTTCAAACCTAACTCATCAATAAAAGCCTGCATGGTTTTAGCCATGTTATCAAAGGTGTAATTAAATTTATCGTGACTTGGCGCATCCGAAAAACCAAAACCCGGCAAATCAGGTGCTATCACATGGTATTTTCCATCTAAAATAGGAATCAGGTTCCTGAACATGTGTGATGATGTTGGGTAACCGTGCAGTAATAAAATAACAGGTGCATCTTTAGGCCCTGCTTCGCGATAAAAAATATTTAAACCATTTGCTTTAATGTTTAAATAGTGGATCTCGGTGTTTTTCATGGTAGTATGATTTAAAGTTTGTGCTTGCGCTAATGCAGTAAACATTACTGCCACAAGCGATAATTTTAATTGTGTAAATTTTGATGTGATTATTTGTTTTGATTTCATGATCCAAAAGTAGTTTGTATATTTGATCTTTAAAAACGATTAATAATGATATATTAAATCATAAAAAGAGATGAATATAAATGATTTGAAAATATTTGAATCGGTTGCAGCCAACGGAAGCTTTACTAAAGCGGCGGATGATATGTTTACCGTTCAGTCAAACGTTACAGCCCGGATAAAAAATTTGGAGGAAGAATTAAAGGCAGACCTGTTTACCCGTACCTCGCGCAAGGTTGCACTAACACCGGCTGGCGAAACTTTTATGCTCTACAGCAGAAAGATAAACCAATTACTGGATGAGGCCAAACAGCATCTTAACTCAGCAGACCGGTTATCAGGTACGCTTCGTATCGGATGCATTGAAACCACCATGGCGCTTAAAGTACCGGGCGTTATTATACATTTCACGGATAAATACCCCAATGTTACGTTAACTTTTAAAGCTGATAATTCGCCAAACCTGATAAGCGATGTGCTCAATTATAAACTTGATGCTGCCTTTGTAGTAGCGCCGATAATTATACCCGAGTTAAGCACTCATTTAATAAAAGAAGAAAAGCTGGTTATTGTTACCGCTAAAAACCAGCCCCATATTAAAGATTTGGAAAAACAGCCGGTAAAAATTGTAGTTTTTGACCAGGGATGCAGTTACAGGCCACGTTTAGAAGTTTGGCTAAACAATAAAGGTATTACCAACTATCAATGCACCATATTAAATACGCTTGAAGGTATTGTGAATTTTGTTGAGGCTGGTGTTGGTATTACTATTTTGCCCGATGAGCTGATCAGCAAACTATACTATAACCGCCAGCTATCAACTTACCCGGTTGAGGGCGATCTGGGCAAACTTACAACCGTACTTGCGTATAGGAATGACGTAACACTTTCAAAAGCGATGCAAGTATTTATGGGGCTGTTTTAACGCTTCAAAGAACAATTACAGGCCACTCAATTGAGTGGCCTGTAAAAAAAACCTAACGATACTATTTAGCCGAACCTTCAGCTGCTGCAATAATTAATTTCGCTACTTCTTCCGGATGAGATTCATAAACTGAGTGACTGGCACCCGGCACTTCAACTTTTACACTTTTAGCGCGTTTCGCGTACATACGCTCCAAATCAGGGTTGATGATACGGTCTGATTGCGCTACCATGTACCAGCTTGGTTTTACTCTCCAGGCCGGGTTTTGTATTACATGCTTAAATACGATATCTGCCGCAGGCATTTGTGATTGTGATTCAAATATGGCTTGCTCTTTTGGCAGGTCGGCCGCGAAATCAGCATAAAAATTTGGCTGGGCGATATAATCCATACCATCGGCTCCTTTTTGCAACGATTTATAAGCCGAAGGGTAAAGCTTGCCATTGTTGCCTTCAGATTCACCTGCATCCGGCGCATGGGCAGCGATATACACCAGGCCTTTTACCTGCGGATCGTTACCAGCTTCGGTAATAATAGCACCACCATAGCTGTGGGCAACCAAAATACATGGGCCATTTTGCATGGCAATTACACGTTTAACTGCTGCAAGATCGCTCTCGAAAGAAGTTAAGGGCTGTTCAACAATAGTTACATGATAACCCGCCTTAATCAATATTTTATAAACTGGTTTCCAGCCCGAGCCGTCAACAAATGCGCCGTGTACCAATACAATATTTTTAACCGGGGTTGCTTGCGCGTTTACATTAATTGTAGTGATTAATGATAGAAATAAAACAGACAGGGCACAAAGAAGCCTGCGTTTGATGCTTTTAACTTTTTTCATGAAATTGAATTTAATAGATATGTATTTGTGAATTATTATTGCCAAACCCCAATTTGCCTGGCCCATTGTTTAAATAATGATGGCCACGAAGTTTCGGGGGTACCGGGTTTTCCCATTCCCCAACCATGGCCGCCAGTTGGGTATAATTGTAATTGTGATACTACTTGCTTTTGCTGTAAAGCGGCGTACATTAATTTGCTGTTTTCAACATTCGAAATCGGATCGTCTTCTGCCTGGGCCAAAAAAGTTGGTGGTGTTTGGGCCGATACCTGTAATTGTGCCGAAAACGCCCGCTGATCAAGCCTGTCGGGGTGATTTCCCAGGATCTCTTTTTCTGAATGGGTATGATCATATGGTGGCAGCATGGTGATTACAGGATATAGCAATGCTGCAAAATCACACTTTGCGGAGTGGCGGTCTATTTCATCTACCGGGGCATAAAATTGACGATCGGGTTCTGTTTCAATCATAGCCGCAAGGTGGCCGCCTGCCGAAAAACCCATTACGCCGATCTTGTGCTGGCTAATTCCCATCCTTTCTGCCATGCTATGAATTAACCTTACCGCGCGTTGCGCATCCTGAAATGGAACAAGGTTAGTCGACCAGTTTTCGCCCGGTAAGCGGTAGATCAACTCAAAGGCCGTGATGCCTTGTGATGCGAGCCATTCTGCAGCGGGTGAACTTTCATTACCAACCTCAATATGGGCATAACCACCACCACTGATCACCAATACCGCAGTACCATTTGGGTGTTGCGGAATATGAACGATTAATCGTGGATGCGAAATATTAGTATAAGAACCTTTGCCCGATATCACTTCGGCACCTTGAGGGCCTGTACCGCCGGGCATATTGCCGTTGCTCCACAAGGGAATTTCCCTTGGTTGATTGCTTTGTTGCGCGAATACCGGATTTATCAGCTGCAAGAAAATCCCCACAACTAATAACCAATAGAAATTTCTTCTAAAAAAAATAGAAGTTTTTTGATTTGCTTGTTTTTTTATCTTTTTCATAGGTACTGAATAGATTGCCTCAAAGCTGAACAGTTTAATGGTTATTTTAAATTATTACTGATTAAAGCGGACAAATTGATTGGTGAATGATCGATTTAAAGAGTGGAACGTGATGCTAAGCCCACAAATAGCTTTAATGTAACCGTTAAATGCAGTTAAAAGTTTAAAGCAAACCACTCTAAAAAATTGCATGACCGGTTTTTGCTTACCGAAATAGCAAGTGGAAAGTCTACTTTTAAACTTACCGAGATAGTACGATTTAAACTGCTTGTCAACTCCTTAATTGCATATTTATTAACTATAAACTGGCGATTAACCCTGAAAAATGACATCCCCGATTGCTTTTCAATTTCGTCCATTGTTTTTTGAACGATATAGGACCGTCCATCATACATCACCAGTTTTGTTAATTTATGTTCGAGGTAAAAAAGCGCGGTTTCTGTCAGGGAGATGGCCAAAATCTTATCCCTGTATTTAATTAGTAGCCTATCCTCCCCCCTTTTCCTCCTGTTAATTATGCCAAGAACCAGGTTATAAGTTATCGGGTCGAGGCCATTGATGAGATCCGCAGATAACGACAATCCGTTTGCTGCGCCTTTTATCGTATTTAAATTATCTTTTTCTGTAATGAGTATGCCGTTTACACCACAACTGGTTTTAACCGTATAAATAAACTTGTAGATGTAGCTGGTTTCATCAAAATATTCTGTCTGGCAATCAATCTCCACATCATCATAGCAATAGCACCTATTGTTTTGGATACAAAGTAAATTTCGCTCCTGGGCGCTAAAGTCATAATTATATCCACTTTGATGCAGCTGAATAACCAAGCCTGCTGCCGAACTTTTTACTCTCCTTAATTCGGAAGGGTACGTAGCACTATTCATAATTGCTTGTTTAAAATAGTAGTTGATGCTCTTGTTAAAATCTTATTGTCACAAAAATGTAAGATTGAAAACAGCATGTATTCAACAACTATACCAATTAAATAAACAATTGAATATCAAATATTTACGTAGCTATAGAATTAATAACTATCGACATTTCGACAATTTAAAGGCATTATACTATCGAAATGTCGACTTTTGGAAAGAATTTGAGGCAACTTGAATCAGCCAGCAAAACGCGTATGGCTCATTAAAAAATTTACAGCTTAATTTTTAATAATATTATTAAAGTTTACAGCGAATAGCTAATCAGGCATCATGACCCCAAAAATTGAAACCATTAATTACGCTGGATCATCAACGATAATAATCAAATTATTATTGGTTGTGGTTTTATGTTTTATGTTTTCCAGTAATGCATTTTCACAATATTATTACCCCGCCCCTGCGCCAATCAGGGATATTATGGAACCCGCTTTATTGCAAAAGTTACAACATCAGTCGCTTGGCAAGAATAAAATAACCACCTTATTGAGCCTCAGCAATATTTATTACAACAAAACCATTAAATACAGCAGCAACCTCATTCGTGGTTTAAGTTATGCCGAACAGGCAAAGCAATTGAGCATACAACTAAAGGATAATGCGGATTATAATAGCGCGCAATTACAAATCGCTTATATTTTGATCGAACTGAACAATTATGGCGGGGCCGAAAGTATTTTGCCGGCTGTAAGTGACAGTACAAAGGAAAAATTGTTGTTAACCCTAAGCCTTAAATATTACAACCGAAGTACGGGCAACGATAATATAAATCATGATAGCGCGATGCTTTTTGTACAAAAAGCAAATGTATTAGCCGATAAACTGCATCAAAAATCAGCAAAAATACTTTGCCTTAAGTACATGGGGATGATACATGTGGTACAGGGTAATTTGCCACTAGCCGAAAAGGAATTATTAACAGCATTGGCCCAATATAAGCAAATCGGTTATCGCGATTTGCAGTATCCTTATCTTGAATTGACTTCAATGTACACTTACAAAGGTGATTATGATAAAGCATTGGCTAGCTGTTTGCAAGCACTGCACTATATGGCTTTGACAAAAGACACCATTAATGCCGGCGATATATATTACATATTCTCCGGAATATTAAGTCACGACTCGCAAAAACAAAAAGGATTATACTATGCACAACTGGCTTTTGAAGCATACAAACACCAATTAGGGTATGGCTATATAACTATACCATTTACTGTTGGTGAAATTGTACAGCGGCTTCTATCCATCCGTCAGTATCAGCAAGCATTAACATTTGTGCTGGCAAATTATAAAACATATCCACCAACTAATGCTTATGAAAAATCTCTTTATTTAGGAAATATTGGTGATTGCTATTTAAAACTAAAACAATACGATAAAGCGGAAGGGTATTTTATTGATGAATTTAACACGCTGAAATCGGAAAACTTTTTAACCGAAGCCACTTACCATAGGATGGCCTATTTTTATGTAGAGAGTAAAAAATACACCCAGGCCAAACCATATTTGCTGGCCGCGCTAAAGCAGGAAAATACTATTTCTATTGGAAAAAGGAATCACCTGCATTACATGCTTTTTTTGGTTGATTCCGCAGCCGGGGATTATCTATCTGCTATAAAAAACTTGAGTCTTACAAAACGATATGATGATACCGTGTACAAAAAAGGCAAAGTAACCGAAATACAGCGCTTAATGGTTCAATACGATACCCAGAATAAAAATAACGAAATTAGCCTGTTACAACAAAAAGATAAACTGGAAGCCGCCAATTTAAAACAAGCCAATGAGGTTAGAAACTTAACCATAGCGGTTGTTTTGGTTCTGATAATTGCGGGTTCGGTTTTTCTTCGTCAATATATTCAAAAACAGCGCAGCAGCGCGTTGATTGCACAAAAGAACAAACAACTGGAAAAACTGCTCACCGAAAAAGAATGGTTGTTAAAAGAGGTGCATCACCGCGTAAAAAACAACCTGCATACCGTTATTAGTTTGCTGGAAATACAAGCGGAGTTTTTGGAAAACGATGCCCTTAAAGCAATAGAAACCAGCCAGCACCGGATCTATGCCATGTCGTTACTGCACCAAAAGCTTTATACATCTGATGACTTAAAAACAGTTGAAATGGCCGATTATATCCCTGAACTGATTGGCTACCTGAAGGATGGTTTTGGATCGGAACAAAAAATAGCTTATTGCCTCAATATTCAACCCATTCAACTGGATGTATCACAGGCTATGCCATTAGGTTTAATTATTAATGAGGCTGTTTCCAATTCAATTAAACACGCTTTTACCCGAAAGAAGGATAAGATCATTACCATTCAAATGCACACTGTTGATAAAAATGTAATTTTAAAAATAGCAGATAACGGAACAGGATTTAATGATAAGGCTGCGTTTGTAAAACAAGGCTCTTTGGGATTAAAGTTGATAAAAGGTTTAAGCGAAGATTTAAATGCCGAGATCCTGTTTGAAAATGATAAAGGAACCCATATCACCATTAAATTTATACCCAGTGTATTTAATGCCGACGATGATTTAGCAAAGATCAACAAAGAAAGCGAGGCGAAATTTGAAGGCTAAAATATTAATTGTAGAAGACCAATTTATCGAAGCGCACAGCCTCGAACGTATCCTCATCCGTGCAGGATATCATGTTTGCTCAATCGCGCGCTCGGTTCCTATCGCTTTAAATATTATTGAAAAGGAAAGGCCCGATTTAGTTTTACTTGATATTTATTTGCAGGGTACGTTAACCGGTATCGATTTGGCAAAATCACTCAATGAGCGCAAAATCGCTTTCGTTTACCTCTCAGCCAACTCCAACAAACAGGTACTTCAGGATGCCAAGGCTACTAAACCCTATGGCTTTTTGGTTAAACCTTTCAGGGAAAAAGATGTGCTGGTGATGCTGGATGTAGCCTGGTATCTGCATAAGCAAAACCAGGATACGGCTTTAAAGCCAAATTCGGTTGTTGTGCCAAAATCAACTGTAAACCGGGGATATAAAAGCCTTGTTGGTAATAGCAGGGCAATGCGCGAGGTAATTGAACAGGTAAACATTGTTGCTGAATCAGATATTTCGGTTTTAATATTGGGTGAAAGTGGTACGGGAAAAGAGCTTGTTGCCAAAGAGGTCCACCGCACATCCGACAGGAAAGACAAGCCATTTATTGTGGTGAACTGTGCTGCGCTGCCTGCCAACCTGATCGAGTCTGAACTGTTCGGCCACGAAAAAGGCGCTTTTACAGGGGCAATTGAAAAAAGGATAGGCAAATTTGAACAAGCCAATAACGGTACCATATTTTTGGATGAAATAGGCGAACTGCCCCTGGAAATACAGGTAAAGTTTTTACGCGTGTTACAGGAGCGCGAATTTGAATCCATCGGCGGTAAATTAACCCGTACAAACGTACGGGTGATAGCCGCCACCAACCGCAAACTGGAAGATGAAATAGCCGCCGGAAAGTTTCGCTTAGACCTTTACTACCGTTTAAATGTTTACCCGATCACAGTTCCACCGCTGCGCGATCGCAAATCTGATATCCCAGCGCTTGCCAAACACTTCACCACCCAGTTTGCACGTGAAGCCGGAAAAGAAATCACCGGGATATCTGACCCGGCGCTTAAAGCCCTTGTTGATTATAGCTGGCCCGGGAATATAAGGGAACTGGAAAACATCATTTTCAGGGCTACGTTGGTTAACCCCGGCCCGCTGATTGAACAGATTGGGTTGCCGGGTGAGAAAATGAGCCTTTCACCTTCAGTTGGCTTTACCACCATGGAAGAGACCGAGCGTAATTATATTTTGCTGGTTCTTGAAAAATGCAACTGGAAAGTAGCGGGTGCGGGCGGAGCAGCGGAAGTTTTAAATGTTAAGGTATCCACGCTAACCTCAAGAATGAAAAAACTAGGTATTCAACGGCCTAAGAATTAAAACCTGTAGCAAGTTATGCAGCCCATATTTTTTCAGATTGGATCAATACCGGGCGATCTTCTGTTTTGATCAATACGCTTGATGATTGGCAATACTCTTTTAAAGAAAACCCGCCCAAAGGCGAATTGATCTGAATATCTAATCTGCAAAGCGACAAGCTCTCCAATTCGGTTAAAAGTGTTTTAGCTTTTATTACAGAAACAGGTTCTGCAATTCTGATAATCAGGTCAAGATCGCTATCCTGATTTGTTGTTTTAATGCCGGTAGCCAGCTCAAACGCCAGGCTCCCGGCAGGCCCCCACTCATAACCAAACTGATCTAGTAACGGGGTTAACTCCAATAGCGAGCCAATCTGCGGATTAAAAACACCTTCCGCTTTTATTTTCCAGTTTGTGGGTTTGGTGAGCTGTTCAGGGGTGATAACTTCTACAATATTTTCAATCGCCAACCATGATGCATGCCTTTGCCCTCGCTGATTGCCGCGTATCCCAACAGGAATAAAATGGCTGTCCTGTTTGGATCTCCGCACAACAACATAAGGTGTGCCTGTCAAAAAATCTATGGCCCAGCCGGGGAAATGGCTGCCTTTTAAAAGGCAATCCACCGAACGGATTTTAACCAGGTCATGAGGTCTTAAGTCCACTGCTCCGCGATTTTTTCCCGTACTAAAATGGAATATTTCCGGCCTTGTTCAACAGCCTGTTTGGTTTCCAACCTATGCTTAATTGTGCTATCAGACTTTTTAATGGCTTTTAATAA
>Ga0302303_10000561_pt1 | contig 29505 bp, 23 predicted proteins | sample III_Palsa_E2_1_FD_194542 | JGI IMG/M metagenome (GOLD analysis project Ga0302303, IMG submission 194542) | Peat permafrost microbial communities from Stordalen Mire near Abisko, Sweden - III_Palsa_E2_1 | ecosystem: Environmental > Terrestrial > Soil > Palsa > Peat permafrost | place: Sweden...
CTGCCTGCTGGTGATGCTGCTGTGGCTGTGGTGGATGCGGTGGCGGCTGTAGTTAAGCTGGCCTGGGTATCACCATTAACAAAACCTGCATAACTGACTGTTAGTGCAGGTAAGGCCTGGCCATAAGTGCTGCTTTGATTATCGGCCGTGATGGTTAGAGCTGCCTGGCCGATGGTCAACGTACCATTGGTATAAGTGATCGCATAGTTATTATCTACCGCACCACTCGGGACAATCGTATAGCTACCTGCTGGTGAAGCTGCGGTAGCTGTGGTACTGGCGGTGGCGGCAGTAGTTAAGCTGGCCTGAGTATCTCCATTAACAAAACCTGCATAACTCACTGTAAGTGCTGGTAGTGCTTGTCCATAGGTTGAGCTTTGGTTATCTGCCGTGATGGTTAATGCTGCCTGGCCGATCGTCAAAGTACCATTGGTATAGGTGATCGCGTAGTTATTATCTACGGCGCCTGATGGGGTAATCGTATAACTGCCTGCCGGTGAGGCAGAAGTAGCGGTGGTGCTGGCTGTTGCCGCTGTAGTTAAACTGGCCTGGGTATCGCCATTGACAAAACCGGAATAACTAACGGTTAAGGCTGGTAGTGCCTGGCCGTAAGTACTGCTTTGGTTATCGGCTGTTACCGTTAATGCTGCCTGGCCGATGGTCAACGTACCATTGGTATAGGTGATCACATAGTTATTATCTACCGCTCCACTTGGCGTAATCGTATAGCTGCCTGCTGGTGAGGCTGCGGTGGCTGTTGTTGATGCAGTGGCGGCTGTGGTTAAGCTGGCCTGGGTATCGCCATTCACAAAGCCTGCGTAAGTTACGGTTAAAGCCGGTAAGGCTTGTCCGTAAGTGCTGCTTTGGTTATCCGCGGTAATGCTTAATGCTGCCTGGCCAATCGTCAATGTGCCATTGGTATAGCTGATCGCATAGTTATTGTCTACGGCTCCTGATGGGGTAATCGTATAGCTGCCTGCCGGTGAGGCTGCCGTAGCGGTGGTACTTGTTGTTGCGGCTGTAGTTAAGCTGGCCTGGGTATCACCATTAACAAAACCTGCATAACTGACTGTTAGTGCAGGTAAGGCCTGTCCATAAGTACTGCTTTGATTATCGGCTGTGATGGTTAGAGCTGCCTGGCCGATGGTCAAGGTACCATTGGTGTAAGTAATTTGATAATTGTTATCTACGGCTCCTGATGGCGTAATCGTATAGCTGCCTGCAGGGCTTGCTGCCGTGGCAGTGGTTGATGCAGTGGCCGCAGTAGTCAAACTCGCCTGGGTATCGCCATTTACAAAGCCTGCGTAGCTGACGGTTAAGGCTGGTAAGGCCTGGCCGTAAGTGCTGCTTTGGTTATCGGCGGTGATAGTCAATGCGGCTGAAGTTACAGTCAGACTTCCTGACACATACGATATAGCATAGTTGGCATCCACAGCTCCGCTGGCAGTAATCGAATATGGATTACCTGCCACCTGCGATGCTGCTGTGGCTGTAGTACTTATTGTCGGAACGGTCGTTAAACTCGCAGGGGTATCACCGTTTACAAAGCCTGTGTAACTTGCTGTTAAAGTTGGTAGTACTGCTCCGTAAACTTTGGTCTGGTTATTAGCTGTGATCGTTAATGCGGCCGAGGTTACAGTTAAACTTCCTGGCACATAGGATATAGCATAATTGGCATCTATAGCTCCGCTGGCGGTAATCGAATATGGATTGCCTGCTACCTGCGAGGCTGCTGTGGCCGTAGTACTTATTGTCGGAACGGTCGTTAAACTCGAAGGGGTATCACCATTAACAAAGCCTGTGTAACTTGCTGTTAACGTTGGTAGTGTGGCGCCATAAACTTTGGTCTGATTGTTTGCGGTTATCATTAATGCGGCTTGACTAACAGTACTGGAAGCTATAGTTTCGTTTACACTGGTTGCGCCACTGCTGCTTAATATTATATTGCCCGAATAATTGCCTGCTACATCGCCTGTTTTTAATCGGATATATACCGGAGTTGACGCGATCGTGCCTGCTGCTCCTATCGTCACCGTACTACTAAATGTACTGTTATCGGTACTTACTTCAAATCCTGTTGGTGGCGTTACCAATATACCTGCATTCATATCGCTGCCAGATACATTGAAACTTTCAGATGCCGAGGCACTCCCATAGGTGCTACTCAAAGCACTTAGCGTCCCGCTGGCTGCTATCGCCGGACTTGGCGGCGCTACTGTGAAAGTAGTTGAAGGCCCTGCTGCGCCTGCTGTATTGCCAGCATCATCCGATGCGGTGCCGGATGGAAGACTGATACCCATCGTTCCTGTTCCGGTAATAGAGCTGATCGTAACCGTACGGGTGGCTCCTGATCCGGTTACCACTATTGATCCATAGTTGGCTGTGCCGGTGCTGTTGACGACCACTTGTAACGCTGACAAAGAAATAGAGGCCGTGTTCAGGTTTGGATCTGCCCAGGTTACCGTATAACTTACCGGTCCCGTTGAGGTGCTGCTTACTGATGGCGCACTAATGGTTACCGTTGGGGCCGTTTTATCAATGGTATAAGTACTGCCTGTAAATGGCAAGGTGGTACTTATACTGGGCGATATGCCTGTTGCATTGGCCAGGTTCAACCCGATGGTGCCATCACCCGTGCCGGTATTGACCGTAATGGTATAGGTAGTACCTGAACCTGAAATGGAAGTGATACTGGTTCCGTTTACACTACCGATGGTAGTTAATGAAAAATTACTGGTAGTTAACCCGGTTACTGAAGCTCCAAAGGTTACTGTATACTGTACTGTTGAAGCATTGGTCAGGCTGGATGATACATCAGTAATGGAACTGATGGTCGTCGGTGCCGGCGTTACCGTGAAAGTAGCTGAAGGGCCTGCCGCACCGGCCGTATTGCCTGCATTATCGGAGGCTGTGCCGGATGGAATACTGATACCAATTGTTCCTGTTCCGGTAATAGAGCTGATTGTAACAGTACGGGTGGCTCCTGATCCGGTTACCACTATTGATCCATAGTTGGCTGTGCCGGTGGTATTAATGACCACTTGTAACGCTGACAAAGAAATAGAGGCCGTGTTCAGGTTTGGATCTGCCCAGGTTACCGTATAACTTACCGGACCTGTTGAGGTGCTGCTTACTGATGGTACACTGATGGTTACCGTTGGGGCCGTTTTATCAATGGTATAAGTGCTGCCGACAAACGGCAAGGTGTTACTGATGCCCGGCGATAAACCTGTTGCATTGGCCAGGTTTAGCCCGATGGTGCCATCTCCCGTGCCGGTGTTTACCGTGATGGTATAGGTTGTGCCTGATCCCGAAATGGAAGTGATACTTGCTCCGCTTACACTGCCGGTGGTGGTTAATGAAAAATTACTGGTTGTCAGTCCGGTTACTGAAGCTCCAAACGTTGCGGTATATTGTACTGTTGAAGCATTGGTCAGGCTGGATGATACATCAGTAATGGAACTGATAGTCGTCGGTGCCGGCGTTACCGTGAAAGTAGCTGAAGGTCCTGCCGCACCCGCCGTATTGCCTGCATTATCGGAGGCTGTGCCCGATGGAATACTGATACCAATTGTTCCTGTTCCGGTAATAGAGCTGATCGTAACCGTACGGGTGGCGCCTGATCCGGTTACCACTATTGATCCATAGTTGGCTGTGATGGTGGTGTTGATGACCACTTGTAATGCTGACAAAGAAATAGAGGCCGTGTTCAGGTTTGGATCTGCCCAGGTTACCGTATAACTTACCGGTCCCGTTGAGGTGCTGCTTACTGATGGCGCGCTGATAGTCACCGTTGGAGCAGTTTTATCAATGGTGTAGGTACTGCCTGTGAATGGCAGGGTGGTGCTAATACCCGGGGATATGCTTGTTACATTAGCCAGGTTTAGCCCTATGGTGCCATCTCCCGTGCCGGTGTTTACCGTGATGGTATAGGTAGTACCTGATCCCGAAATGGAAGTGATGCTGGCTCCGCTTACACTGCCCGTTGTTGTTAAAGAAAAATTGCTGGTGCTTAATCCGGTTACCGAGGCGCCAAAAGTTGCCGTATACTGTACCGTTGCAACATTGGTCAGGCTGGATGATACATCAGTAATAGAACTGATAGTGGTTGGTGCCGCGGTTACCGTGCTGCTGGCGGTTGCCACATTCACACTAGTGGCGCCTGAACTGCTGAGTACGATATTGCCCGAATAAGTGTTCACCGCATCGGTAGCTGCCAGCCGTACATAAATGGTGGTGGCTGCAAGGGTACCCGAAGAACCTACTGTTACTGTGCTGCTAAAAGTACTATTATTGGTACTTACCTGAAAGCCAGCTGGCGGCGTAACCAATACTCCGGCTGTTAAAGCTGTTGCCGAAACACTGAAACTAGTGGAGGATGAAGCGGTTCCTGTAGTGGTGGTTAAGGCTGCCAGGGTTCCGCTGGCGGTAATGGTAGGCACTGCGGTAACTGTGCTGCTGGCCGTGGCCACATTCACACTGGTAGCGCCTGAACTACTCAATACGATATTACCCGAATAAGTGTTCACCGCATCGGCAGCTGCCAGCCGTACATAAATGGTGGTGGCGGCAAGGGTTCCCGAAGAACCAACGGTTACTGTGCTGCTAAATGTAGAATTATCGGTACTTACCTCAAAGCCAGATGGTGGGGTAACCAATACACCGGCGGTTAAAGCGGTAGCCGACACGCTGAAACTGGTAGACGAAGATGCGGTTCCTGTTGTAGTGGTTAAGGCTGCTAATGTTCCGCTTGCGGCAATTGTAGGGCTAGCAAGATTAAATACCGGGTTGCTGGATGAAAAATAGGTGCCTCCTACCGCTAAATTATAAGTAGTTGTTCCGGTAGCGGTGGCTGTCCAATTAGCATAGTTGCCGATATCTGTCAGTAATGTTGTCTGTGATCCTGTCAATGGGCCTGTATAAACCGCATTGTAACGGGCCGTTTCCAACGTAAATGGCAGGGCCGATGGTGCCGAAACTGTTCCGTTAAAAGGGTTGGCATTGGTTAGTCCGGAAGGCAATGCACTTTGTGCCGCATTATTACCTACCGTTCCGGTAACCCAACCGTTAGCACCCACATTGGTGGCATTGGTGTTGATGCCATAAATAAATGTTGGGGCGGCCTGCGTTCCCTGAAAAATAAAAATCTGGTTACCTGTAGATGGGGAGAATCCTACTGTGCCGGTAAATTCAGTACTGGTTACTCCGCTAATGGTTCCGTTTGAAGGAGATACGGTAATAGTTGCCGGTTGTGGGGCTGGGTTGGCAATAGTAAAATTGAATACCGTGCCTGCCGTAATAGCGGAGCCCACCGTCCAGGTGAAGAAACCATCTATGGTTCCTACACTGGTAAAGGCGCTGCCTGTCCAGCCACGACTAGTAAACTGTATTACCGTGCCCGCTGCTATATTTTTTAATACCACGATGTCAAAATTATCGCTCCCTATAGGCGCCGTTGTGGTGGTATTATAGCCAAAATCATAGCCCACAACTGCTATATCGCCGGGCGATAGGGTGGTTTGTCCATCTGCAAAAGACGAAATAAATGAAAGTAAAATTGCAGACGTTAGCGCAAGTAAAAGTCTTTTCATATTTATAAGGTTTGGCAGACTCATTAAAGCCAATATGGCCTTAATTTTAACATAGTACTGTTGATATTCTATTCAGCTAATTACGCTGTTGGCATACTTAAAAAACGTTGCCCGGTTTTAAAACCATATGCTCCGGCAAATCGTTGCGGAGCAAAACAATTGTTAATTTTAAAGTATCTAATGCTCAATAATTTACCACCCTTGCACACTACATTAAAGTCTGAATTTTCGTTAACTACAGCAGTTCCGGGTACATATGATGATTTTACCGATGCAATTAGGGTTGCATCCAAAATCTTTATTTCAAGTCCATTAATCAAAGCGGCAGCACCCACATTCCATGAGTTGCATGCCTTTATCAAATCAATAATTTCCTCCGCACTCATCTCGTTCCAATTAATTACTACGTCTTTTAGCTGCGGCCGGGCGTAGTAGACCGCTTTTTCTTCGTCCTGCTGAATTTCAACAGGCAAAAGCTTCTTACTTAGTTGATCAAGTATTTCAATTACTCCTTTTACCTGTAATTCGGCAAATAATTGGTTAACAAAATCATATGTAAAGTGAGGTTGATTGGGTATTTTATATTCCCATACAACCGGGCCACTATCCAATTTATCTGTCATCCGGTGAATACTTAATCCAATATCTTTTTCTCCCTTTTTTAATTGCCAAAAAACAGGAGATGGCCCTCTGAATTCTGGTAATTTTCCAAAATGAATATTATAGATACTGCATTTAGAATCAACAAATTGCCTCGTTTGTATTATATCACCATAACCAGCAAAGAACACCAAATCTGGCTGATAAAGCTGATGCCAGTTATACAAATCCTGCTTGTTATTTTCAATAGTTAGCGGGATACCAGCGGCATTACAAAACTTTACTGTTTCCGCATTATTTTGCTCGGGATCATTCGATTTGCCGATATATAATATAACCTCTGCCCTGTTTTTAGCATTTAATAAATTTAAGAGCAGAGGTCTATATAAACTCAAAGAGTTGGATACAATACCTATTTTCATCAACTAAGTAAATATCCTTTTTACAATCTGTTAATTTCGCGAAGGATAAACCCCGGTTAACGCAATTATAAAACTTATAACTACATATGGTTGCATATTATCATGTGGTAATGAACCACCAGCTATAGCAACAGTTGTTGGAGCCATAGTAGTATTAGCGCTCGCAGATTCAATAAAATTAGATGGTGTTCCACCAACTCCGGAATCAATAGATTGCGCTAAAATAAAATTAGTTGGCATCACTTGAGTAGCTACGGTAGTACTTGCATTGATAAGGTGGTTATGCAGCGGCATTTGAGATTGGATGAGTGTCACACCCTCAGTTCCGCTCATTTCTCCTATTACTCTGGTAGTAAGCCCCGGCCCTGTTCCCCAATGTATTGGAGCCCTGCCTCGATAGTCGGGAAGGCCAAATGTTTGAGTACCATTGCCGCCAAAAGTAGTTCCAAGTAATGAAAAAAGTGCTGCATTTTGTTGTATAGATAGCAGTTGACCATTGCACAGGGCAAAACCCCTGGGTGCAAAATTACCACCAAACATCTTTACTTCTCCTAGATAAGTATCCATTATATTTAAGGTTTAAATTTTTTAATAAGGTTTATTCTAAAACAATGATATTCATTTTAGCTTGATCTCGTATAACATTCAAATACTTGAGCTTTGAACGCTATAAGGGTATCAACCAATTATCTATTTAATTCCTTGATGGGAATACTCCTACTAATGCAATGATAAAAGTCACTACCAAATATGGTTGCATGTTATCATGGGGTGTTGAGCCACCAGTCATAGCGACAGTTGTTGGAGCCATAGTAGTATTAGCATTTGCAGACTCAATAAAGTTAGATGGTGTTCCGCCAACTGATGCATCAACGGATTGCGCCAAAATAAAATTAGTTGGTACCAGCTGTGTTGCCACTGTAGTGCTGGCGTTGATAAGGTGATTGTGCTGAGGCATTTGAGATATTAAAAGCGTCACACTCTCGGTACCGCTCGCTTCTCCTATTACTCTAGTAGTAAGCCCGGGGCCTGTTCCCCAATGCATGGGAACCCTGCCTTGCAGATTAGGTAATGCAAAGGTCTGTACTCCGTTACCACCATAAGTGGTGCCAAGAATTGAAAAAAGAGCCGCGTATTGCGAAATAGATAACAATTGACCATTGCACAAAGCCCAGCCAGCAGGGGCGAAATTTCCGCCAAACATTTTGATTTCTCCAAGATAAGGTTCCATTTTTTTTTAGGATTTAGGATTTTATTAGATATTGTGTTAGGATTTAGTTCTATAAAGGTAAATATATTTTATAAAAATGCAAGTATCCTAAAAAAAATGGAGTCAATTTTCATCCGGAAGAGCGTGTACAACAGCAAGTTATTCCTAATTGGAGTATCATTTCACTTGAAATAATTAACCCAACCAAAAAATAATTAAATGTATTACTTCCGTCAGTAACCAGTAAAAACAATGAAATAAGGTTTAGGCAGAAGTATTTAAAGCTATTTCGTATAAATCGTACTCAATAAATAATAAATGGTGGCCACCAACAAATTAAATAGAGCAACGCACAAATTTTAATTGTAATTTATTCCGTTTAAAGCGATATGAGTAAGAGTTACAGCAGTGGTTAGCGTTGGATCACCATCGCCAGAAAGGTCGGCCGCATATTGATCTTTCTTGAAACCATAAACTTGTTTTGTTTTTAATTTTTTGAGCTTAAATCCGGTTGTTTTCATAACTTTTTTTTTAATACATAAGAAGTTATGAAAGCTTTTTCGCTTCAAAAAAGTTATTATACCAATTACATTATTCTATATACCAACACTATTATTCGGGCTAAATTTTATAACAGGCGATTTTTTTTTAATCACATGTAACTTCCATATAAATTATAGATCTTATATACCTATTTTTGAAAATACCTATCAACGATAGTTTATTTAATGAAAACACTCAAATTTGAAAATTTAAAACTTCATGTTATTTTTTGGTCGGTATTTATCTCCTATGAATTTGCAGTGCTGTATAGTATTGGGGGGAAGTTCTCCAACTTTCCGGATTATGCGGGTCATTATATATTAAACATTGGCACTTTTTATTTCAATGCGCATATTGTTTTACCTAACACAGTTAGCAACAATAAAAAATCTTATTTTATTATTCCATTGGCAATAATTGCGGAACTTATACTTTACCTGGTTCTTAAGCTGTTATTATATCAATTTTATAGCTTCTGCGGAATAAAAATTAGCGAACCGATTGTGAACATTGTCTTCTTTATTATTGGCAGCTCCTGGCGCGCAGTTTATTTTATTGGATTAAGCACCGGTTATTGGCTGGCCTTATCGACCATTCAAAATTGGAAGAAAATTGCTGCTTTAGAGAATTTGCAACTAAGAAATGAATTGCAAAACCAAACTTTAGAAAAAACACTGCTTGCCACCGAAAATGCTTATCTGCGGTCGCAAATAAATCCACATTTTTTGTTAAATACGCTAAATTTTCTTTATAATTCTGTTTCTAAGTTTTCTGAAAAAACTGCTGAAAGCATCTTACTTCTTTCTGATATAATGCGTTATGCTTTGACCAATAGTGACAGTGATGGGAAGGTTAAACTTGAATCAGAAATTGATCATATCAATAGTTTCATTAAATTGAACCAGGCAAGATACGATGACCGGCTTTCTATTAATTTTTTAGTTGAAGGCGAAATAGATGAATGCAGAATTATCCCTTTAATATTAATTACCCTGGCGGAAAACGTTTTTAAATACGGAGATTTGATGAACGAAAATCATCCAGCAAAGATTATCGCGATTGTTGAGAACAATAGCTTAACTTTTATAACCCAAAACTCAAAAAGAAAAAAAACCTACAACCCAGGATATGGAATTGGAATTAAAAACATCAAAAGCCGCTTAGAAATGTATTATCAATATCAATTAGATATTGAGGAAAACGAAATCGAATATAAATCCACACTAAAGATTGAATTATAACATTTATGTATACATGTTACGTAATTGATGACGAATTTCATGCTATTGACACGCTTATCGGATATATTAACAAATTCCCGGGTCTGAGTCTGGTTGGAAGTAATGTAAATCCTTTAATAGCAATTGATGAAATTTCAAATATGCCGCAAGTGGATATTGTTTTTTTAGACGTTGACATGCCTGAGCTTTCTGGATTAGATGTTGCCGACATTATTTCATCCAGAAGCGCAGTTATATTTACTACCGCATATCCTAATTACGCAGTTCAAGCCTTTGAAAAAAACGGATCTGATTTTATTTTAAAACCTATTTCGTTCGAGCGGTTTACTAAGTCTGTGACAAAGGTCCAAAATCTGCTCAAACCTAAAAAGCTTGCTGAAAATCAAGTAGCGAATGAACATTTTTTTATAAACCCGGGAGTAAAAGGCCGAATGATACAATTGAGTTATTCGGATATCTTGTATGTGGAGGGGTTAAAAAACTATGTGGTAATTTATACGATTGATAATAAATACATCACCTATTTATCATTAAAAGAAATAGAAAATGCTATTCCGCAAACTAAATTTATAAGGATACACAAATCATACATTGTTAATATCGATAAGATAAAGTCAATTGACGGAAACATAGTTTTATTGTCTAATTCAATTGAATTACCGATCGGTATATCATTTAAAGACAGCTTCCTTAACATTGTTAACACTAAAACGCTTAGGAGTGGACGTAACTGAAAGTAACCCTTTTTCTCGTCGTGCCTCTAAAGACTGATAATATTTATACAACAAATAGTAAATTATAAATTCGTGTTTGCGCTGTTTTTCGTTAAATAACCTGTTTAAATGCATGTGAACCAAATCGCCCAAAAGCTTAGGCAAATCATTTTGCAAGTTCCATACGAAGTTTACTTTTAATTCAGTAAGCTCTTTTTCAAAAACATTAAACTCCCTTTTTCCGGCAAGTTCAATTACTGCATTCCTATTGGTCTGCAGGTTGTTTATAAACAATGAATATTCACGATATTTAGTATCCAACTGGAATTTCACCTGCTTACTGTCTTCAAATTCGTGCTTCATTCCTTCGTGAAGACTTTTGACAACATATATTTTACCGGTATTTTCGCGAAAAAATATATTGAGCAATGCATCAACAGACACTAAAGCTAAATGTAATTCGGAAAGACCAACTTGTGCATCTTTAGAAATATTTTTCAGATAATTTACAACAAGCTCGCTGCTTGCCTGAAATATCTTCTCTACGAACTCAATTTTATCAAATCCATATCTTTCCAACTCTCTTTTATAGGTATCCAGTATTAAATTATTTAAACTACCATCTTCAACATAAGCGCGCATTTTTCTTTCAAAATATTGCACAATTTCCGTCACATTCTCATGCCTTGTTTGTATGCGGATGCGCAAGTGATGTTCGAGGTCAGCATATCTCACAAAATACCAGCCTTTGAGCTTGTTTTGTTTTTTTAGTTGATGAATTATAGCGTTGATATTTTTCGTCAGTAAGCTATTTGAAATAGCCGGATGACAGTACAACTTAAAATATACCCACTCATCCCCCGGAAGATAGATTCGTTTAACTTTGTTCTTTTTTGAATTTAAAGTGGTAAATACACTTTGATGGTAAGTTGTTTCATTTGAAAAAACTGTCGCTATAAATTGCCCGGCAAAAGACTCGCCTGCGACGTTTTTAACGATAGATTTTTGATCTAAAAAGACTTCCTGCAAAATGACGGACCTTTTATTTTTAATACTCTTAATAAATGTATTAATAGAATCGGCGTCATCCCGATCAAATATAAGTTGATTATCCCCCTCTGTTAGCGCAAATTGCCTCTTAAGTCCTATTTTTTTGCTTAATTTTTCAAAATTGTTTTTCAATTCACTATCGCCTGCAATTTCCGCTATCTCTTCGCCGCTTAAAATCCAGGTACACGGAAAAATAATGCAGCTTTTGTACTCAACACGGGGGTAAAAATTTAGCCCGGGTAATAGGGACTTTAAATCAAACGTATAATTGCCCTTCAATTCCTGATATTGCAAATCACATAAAAATCTAAATATGGAAAGTTCGCTTCTAACGTAATTATAGGCAGAGCTAAGCCGCGGAATAATTATTTTATTTAACTTTTTAGAGCGAAGTATGATTTTTTCATCAACAACTGATACCATAATATCAGAAAGATCAATTACATTATTCCTGTTTAATGTTGAGTGGGCGCCTATAGGGATTTCATATTCGCGGATTCCCGAATTAGAATTAATGTTGGCACCATGTTCATCATTAAAGCACGATATCTCAGCGAATATAACATCTTCATTAAGTTTTTCTTCGTCACTTGCAATGTGACGAACTTCTTCGCCGATATTTTTATTAAACAAAGTAAATCTGCCTAATAATGCCGTGGCAGTGCATCCTCCGGCCTGTTCAATCCATATTTTATTTTCAAACACCCTGAATATTACCGAAAAACTTGGCGGAACTGTCAATTCAGACTGAATTTGAATCTTATCAAGCTCTTTGTCAGTTATGGTAATACAATCATTATCAGCGTTTTTAGAAAGCCGGGATAAGAAAAACTCATGAACCTGGGTCCAGTTAAAGTTTAAAGTATTTGAGCGCAGATTTAATTGAATACCATCAAGCAGTTCGCTGGTTACGAGGCTGGCTTCTGACCCATCATATCCAACCCCTGTTTCCCTGTCTAATGCCTGCAAAACAGATATCTCCTGGTCTTCAAATTTGGACTTAAATTTACTTTTAAATGTATTTAATGTCTTTGGGGTATAATCAGTGGCCAATTTATCAAGACACACTAAACCATCTTTAATTTGCTGCTGATATTTTTTTTCAATTACTGATTTTGTTTTTATTTCATAGCCAACATAAAACATCGATTTAATATCTTTTTTTGATAAGCTATACAGATCATTTTCTGCAAGGCCTTTTATGTTTACATCTTTTTCATCTTTTATATCATTTACCATTTTATTATAAAGGATAATATTATCGGCCAGTTTGCATTTTATATCAGTTTCTTCGGCAATTTTGGCCAATCTGTTAAAGAACTTCTCGCCGGCCATATTAGGATACAACTCCGGTATTAATAAACCGGCTTCAATCAAATCATTAGTGTATTCTTCTATTTCATCCCCCTCATCAATAAATTTTTTTAACCACCCCACCATTTCCTCTTTTGTTTTCCCGGTTTTGCAAAAATTTATGAGCTTATTTAATAAACCATCTGCCTGGTAAGACACGATTAAAAAGTCAGTTTTTTTAGGGTTATTGTTAAAGCCATTTGTTAAATAGCGTTTTTCGCGCTTGGTGGTATAAATAGAATTATTTGAATAATATTTAATATTTTTAAAATAGCCTGACTTTTCCATTTCCCTTGCTACGTCAACCGAAAACTGAAAATCAGGATTAACATAAATTTGCCTTTCGTCCTCTAAAATACAATCTGACCCGTCGTTTAATAAGTCCCACCTGAGCGAGCTAAACGCTGAAAACATTCCGAAAGGCGTAGGGCGATAACACATGCGATTAAAATACTTTTTTAGGCTAAGTTTTACCTTGTTATCGAGCAACTGGTAATCAAAATCAAATCTTTTTAATTCAGTATATAAGCTTTCACTGGCAAAAAATATTGCAACCTGGAAAAACTGCGTTTTAATTAATTCTTCTAATGTAGCGGTGTTATGATTCTGATAACTCAAGGCTGGCGTTCTCAAAAAGAGATAAGGACTAAAATGGATATTGAGCATATGTTTACAATTTAAAATACAAGTAATTTTATATCCAGAACTCAAACACGGGAGTATAATTAATTTTATACGCCGGCCCTAATCATCTAAATAAAAGATAGTATTTGTAAAAACATATTAACGATTGATCAAGTATCAACCTAAAAGAAAGAAATTTTTAATTTACTAATCTCAATATATTATACGAAAGGTTTAAAAATATTGTTGACCGTATATTAACCCATTTTGATATAAATGCATCCAAATACTGATTGTCAAATATTAAATAACCTTTTTAATAAGTTGCACCGTTTCCTAATTAATCCCTTTCGTGAGTTGCAGATTGGCTGGGTTTCAAAAAAACGCATCTTTAAGTCTGCTGATACCCAAACATCACACCAATAAATTTGTTAGAAAATAATTCATTGATTTACAATTTAATGAATTAGAATTTCAATATCAATCAATACCTGTTTTTGATATGCCTTTAACTTCTGGAAATGTAACGCAAATCATGCAACGACATTTCCTGTAATTCTTTTTTTATTACCATATTTGACTTTGAATTGTTATACCAATTTACCGAAAATATAAATATTCCTTATGCAAACCATCGATCCTATTATTCTACAAAAAGCAAACGCATGGCTTAATGGCAATTACGATGCTGATATAAAAAAAGAAGTTCAAAAACTAATTGACAGTGAATCATATACTGAATTGACGGATGCGTTTTATCGCGATCTTGAATTTGGTACCGGTGGTCTTAGAGGAACGATGGGGCCAGGCTCAAACCGCATAAATAAATACACCATAGGTGCTGCAACACAAGGACTATGCAATCACCTGAAAAAAACATATCCGGGGCAGAAAGTAAAAGTTGCCATTGCGCATGATAGCAGAAATAACTCTGACCTGTTTGCCGGTATTACAGCTGATGTCTTTTCTGCAAACGATATTTATGTTTATTTCTTTAAAGAGCTTCGTCCAACGCCGGAATTATCATTTGCTATACGGCATTTGGGTTGCAAAAGCGGTGTTATGCTTACAGCGTCGCATAATCCTAAAGAATATAACGGGTATAAAGCATATGGTGCCGATGGTGGCCAGTTTGTTTCGCCTGAAGATGCAGCCGTAATGGATGAGGTAGCTGCGATCAGCAGCATTGATGATATAAAATTTAATCGTGTTGATGCCAATATCGAATTAATTGGTGAGGAGATAGATAAGCTTTATCTGGATAAAATCACTGCACTTTCAGTATCAAAAGATGCTATAAAGCGCCAAAAAGATTTAAAAATTGTTTATTCGCCAATTCATGGAACCGGCATTACTCTGGTGCCACAGGCATTAAAACAGTTTGGATTTGAAAACGTGATTCTGGTTGAAGAACAAAGTAAACCCGATGGCAATTTCCCAACGGTTATTTATCCTAACCCAGAAGAAAAAGAAGCGCTTACGCTGGCTTTGAAGAAAGCCAGCGTACTGGATGCCGATTTGGTTTTAGCTACCGACCCGGACGCCGATCGTGTTGGCATAGCGGTAAAGAACACTGAAAATGAATTTATTTTGCTTAATGGCAACCAAACCGGCGCCATGCTGATCAATTATTTGCTAACAGCCTGGCAGGAAAGCGGCAAATTAACCGGAAAGGAGTATATTGTTAAAACAATAGTTACTACCAACCTGATTGAAGAAATTGCTAAAGCCAAGAATGTAAAGTTTTACAACACATTAACCGGCTTTAAATATATTGGTGAGTTAATGACCAAATTTGAAGGTAAACAAACTTTTATCGGCGGTGGTGAGGAAAGTTATGGCTACCTGATTGGCGAACTGGTGAGAGATAAGGATGCCGTAGTATCGAGTGCTTTTATTGCAGAAATGACCGCGTTTTATAAAGATAAGGGTAGCAGCTTGTTTGAAGCATTAATTGACACCTATGTGCAATATGGTTTTTACAAAGAAAAGCTGATATCACTTACCAAAAAAGGTAAAACAGGTGCCGAAGAAATAAAAGAAATGATGGAAAAATTCAGGACTAATCCTCCTGTGTCTTTAGGCGGATCGAAAGTAATAACGCTTAAAGATTATGAAAAAGGCATTGAAACCGATTTGACTTCAAATACAACTATGCCATTAGCTTTACCAAAGTCTGACGTTTTACAGTTTATTACCGAAGATGGTAGCATCGTATCTGCCCGCCCGTCGGGCACGGAGCCAAAAATCAAGTTTTATTGCAGTGTTAACGGAAAACTCGCCAATAAAGAAGCTTACTATGAAACGGATAAAAAGCTAGATTTAAAAGTTGCTGCAGTGATGCAGGATTTGGGTGTTTAGGTTTCACATATCGTTTAAACAAAGAATCCCGAAACTTTTCGGGATTCTTTGTTTAAGGCTTATTTTATTTAACATTAAGCATTTTCGGGCTTAAGCAAAGCAACCTGGCCAACATGGTAAGCCACATGATTGCCCCGGCTAATCAGAACACTCAATCGGTTGCGTGTAGGATCTTTTTCAAAATCGGCATCTGTCATGGCGTTATGCCGTTTAAACCAGTCTTCTACCGGAAGATTAGCAAAAAGCGCATTCAGTTCGCTATGGACATTCGCCCATAATGTTTTTAATTCTCCAACAGAAGGCATCTCAACTTCCCGATTGTCCGGACTTTGAAGAAAAATTGGTACAAGGCTCGAATACTTGCTCGATCCGATACCTAAAGTTTCCTTTAACAAATCATGGTAAACCGCCAAATGTCCATACAAATAAATTATACGGTTTTTACCTGGCGCTATTTCTTTAAAAAATTCACTTTCGCTATAACTATTAAAAACCTTCTCGGCCCTTGAAATCTGCAAATTCCAATTATTTAAAACTATCTGAACAAATACTTTCTGTTGATCCATCGTTATTTTATTTGAGGTAAAGATGCATTAGTAAAACGCAGTTAGTTTAAAATCCCGATAAATTGACAGGCAATTGACGCTGGAAAAATTCAACTTGCCTTTCTTCTCATTAACAGATCTTTTACATCATTTAGCTAACAAGTTGAGTCTTCTTTCTTTTTAATCGTAGCCACAAAGGGATCAATAATATTGCCAGGGCCACGCACGGATACAGCATATTTACAGCTAAACTATGAAAGCTTGGATCTGTAATTCCGCCATGAAAGTGAATTTTTAACTGGCTGCTTGAAATAATTGCCCCGATATAACCGAAAGTCCGGAATAAGCCAAATGACACGCCTTTTTGTGCCAGCGGAGCTTCTTTATTTAACAGTGCCTGGTTAGCTATGAGGTTTACGCCCTCGGCCAGCCCAATTACCACACACACCATTACAATAAAAAATATAGTCGATTCAATATTAAGCATCAGCCAGCCTGCAGCAGAGGCAAACATCAATAATACACCAATGAAATTTTGCCCAAAAAGATTTTTGCTCTTCGAAATCAGTAAGCCTACAACAATGGCGACTACAGAATCAGGAACCATTAATAAACCCGTTTGCGCAGGCGAAATATTCTTTACCCCTTCCAGCCATTGAGGTAAACCATATAACATCTGGTATAAAACGTAATTGGTTGCAAGGGTTCTGAAATATACCAGCAGCAAAGCAGGTTCCGTTTGTAATAGCCTTACATCAATAAACGGTGCCTCCTGACTCCGCTCCCAAAATATCAACAAAACAAGCAATATAATGGATGCAAAAAGCAGCAACCAGGAAAACGTATCATTTGTTAAAACGAATAATAGCGACAGCAAAAACGAACTAAAAATCACGATACCGGGAACATCGAGCCTTTTGAAAAATGAAATACCTTGTTTATTGTTGACAGACGGATAGTCGGGAATTATCGCCGACAAATAAACGGCTATCAAGACCCATGGGATATTGATATAGAAAATGCCTCGCCAGCCTAACCATTGCGTTAAAAAACCGCCTAAAACAGGTCCCAATATCATACTTACCTGGCCGGATATGGCAATAATGCCTAATACATCCCCTGGTACCTCCTGGTTCATTTCCGCATACTTCCTGTTTATTAAGGCCATTGCCGATGGATATGCCGCCGATGTGCCTAAACCAAGTATAATTCGCGAAATGATTAGCCATGAAAAATTTGGTGCAATAATTCCTATTGATGCAGCTATAAATACAAGGACAAAACCAAGTAAGTTTATCTTTTTTGCACTAAAAATGTCGGCAAGGCGCCCCATCAGTGGCTGCGCTATGGTTGAAGTTACATAAAGAGCAGTTATTAATATTGCCCCCTGCCCTATACTTATTTTGAATGAATTGCATAGTGCAAATAATGCAGTGGCAAGCATTGTAGAATTGAGGGGGTTCATCATGGTGCTCATTACCAGAGCGAACATGAATCTGGGAGAAACCTTCTCTTGCTCCATTTGAGTTACCATTCTTGTCATTTTCAATCAGTCCCTGTTAATGGTAACCTCATCTTAATTAAAACAGGGCTAATATACTCGCCACCGGGCATTGTAGACTTTCTGTATTAAGATTGTTATAATGCAATGGCATTTCAACAGCTCAGCGCCAGCAAAACAAATTATGTCTGTTTAGCTGGGTGACAACAAAAATAATTACACAGTAATTTTGATATTGTGCCTATGTATCATTACGAAACGCCAGCACAAAAAAGAGCCGCTTTTTAAGTCTTGGCGACATCAGGGATAGTACCCTGACCCTTTTCAGCAGTAGATGCTTCTTGTTTTTTTGTGGTTTCCCTTTCGCAGGCATAACCAAACAAACAACGTTCTTTTATCATTGCGGCTACCTCTACAGGTACATATTCTTCCCAGCCTTCTACACCCTGTTTTATTAGCTGCAATACCTTGTCGGTTTGTACGCTCAAGTTTTTTTCATTGTAGTGATGAATATCCTCTATCTTATTATTTGCAATCAGATAGCGATAAAGATCAATCAAATGAGGTGGCGGATAAAAACGGAGGCAATTCCATATCACTCCATCTCTTAACGTTGGATAGATAAACAACTTTACCTTACGGCTAAATAAGGTAGCAAAAGACTCCAGAATACCCCCAGGTAAATCTTTATAATGCTCTTCAGAAAAAATATATTCAAGGTTGGGGTAACCCAAAACCACACCTAATTTTAATTTGGTGATCGTTGAAAGATATGCTACCAGCTTGTAATATTCATGAAAATCAGAAATCAATACGGTTTGCCCAAGTGAACAAAGAATATCTACACGATCAAGAAAATCCTTTTCATCAATTTCCGCAGTAAGATCGGCGTTTCTTTCTTTTAATGATTGCAGGGTGAGTTCGGTTATCACCACTACATTTGTTTCATCAACATCGGGTTCCTGCATAAACTGCTTAACCCCGGTGTTAAGCATGTCCAGGTGCACATTTATTATAGGACGGAAACGTCCGCGTACTACCACCGCATGTTTTTTATATAAAGCTTCTGAAGGTTGCAGGTTCTTACCATCAGGGCCAAAAACAGCAGCATCAGAAAATCCGTATTTCACCAAATGCAAACTCATCAGGCGATTGTCCACCCTCTTGAAATCAGGCCCTTCAAAACGGATCATGTCTATTTGAATACGATCATTAGACAGTTCATCCATTAAAGAAAGCAAAAATATAGGTGGATTCTCGTGATAATTAAAACAAGCGTAGATAAGATTTACACCCAATACGCCTACTACCTGCTGCTGCAAATTATTATCGTTATCCAATAATTTAAAGTGCAATACGACATCGTTAAATTCTCCATTGGGCTCTAACTGAAAACGCACACCCATCCATCCATGCCCTTCGTTGGTTTTATGATAATTAAGCGCCGAAACCGTATCAGAAAATGCGAAAAAAGTTGTTGAATCACCACGTTGGCTGGCCAAACGTTCAACCAACAAACCGTATTCATGATCAAGCATTGCTATTAACCGGGGTTCACTTACATAACGACGCACTTTGAGTGCTCCATAAATTGCATCTGATACCACCATGTCATATGCCGACATAGTTTTGGCAATAGTACCAGACGATGCGCCGGCCTTAAAGAAATTGGCAGCTACATCCTGCCCCGCGCCGATTTCGGCAAATGAACCGTATATTTCGGGGTCAAGATTAATGGCAAGTGCTTTTTGTTTTGTTCCAATATCTTTATTGTGAATAATACTCATTCAATTAGTTATTAGTCATTTACTAGTACCACTATCTCGATCAGAAAGGACGCCCAAAATTACGACTTTTTAAAGAATTTAGGACGATGTATCGTATAAAAAACACGTGAAGTTTTGGTAGACAATGTGTTAATTAATTGCAAATCAAATTTCGGGGAGTGAGATGAGTACTGAAAAACTTTTGCTTGATAAACAGAAATTAAAAAATAAAATGACTGAATTTTAATTAACTGCATGCAAGGCTAACTGATGCGCCGGAGAATAAATTACGTTTTCAGCCAACAGGACTCCCCTTTCACCACTAATTGTTTCAATAGCATGAATATATTTATATGATTCGCTAAGATTGTCATATACCTGATCAATCAGCATAACAGAAAAAGACTGAAAAGGAAAGATATCACTATTCTGAAGGCACATTACACAATTATTGCTTAATAGGATAAAATCGCAATCAAATCCTTTAGCCTGCAACTCAATAACCCTCTTTGTCATCAAAGAATTGAGCTTTCTTTTATAGTATATTTCATTATTCATAGGAATAGCTTTAAAAATCACGCTGACAAATAATTTTCCTTATTCATAATGAATATATAAAAACCTTGCCATCAATTTAAATTACTAATAAACAGTGAAATATAAAAAAATTATGCTATTTATTTTTTACAAAAAGCGATATATAACATTTGGTTAATAATTACACAATATGCTGATTTCCGAGCCCCCCTGGTTACCGAAAACAGATCCCATAATTTAAATTATTAGTTATCAATTTTCTGTGATAAGTAATCTTTATGATGATTAATTAATAATTAACAACATTCTAAAAACTCAATATTCCTGCTGGTTGTATGTTTATTTTACAAGTAATATAATCGAGAACGCTTCGGTTAAAAATCGACTATATAGTTTGGGCAAACTGTAGAAAACTTACCTCATTAGTTCACTCATCATCAATTGGTTATACTATGGCAAGTGCTGAATGGATAGTATTCTTTGCGGATTGAGTGGCAGACCAACGAATATTAATCCTGTTAGTGTAGCTGATGCCTCGGCAATAGTCATAAAGTAATTAAACATCCCTCGCTTCGTGAACCTCTTCTTTTTTAATTTGATTTTTTAGCAGGATTTGTGAAAATACAGCAACAATTAGCAGTGCCATTATTCCCTGGCAAAGCATTGTAACCGGAGCGCCTATTTTCTGAGAGATAGCGCCGATAAGCAAGCTACCCAAAGGCAGCATCCCAAAGAAAGACATAGCAACATAACTCATTACACGGCCACGCATATTAGTTGCAGCTTCCATTTGAATAATAGTCATGCTTGTTGACATTGGCGTTAAAGAGCCCAAACCTATTATAACAGCAAATGGCAAAGCAAGCGGCAAATAACTGATATGAGAAAAGAATATTAACCCCGAACCCAGTGTGGCAATACTAATTAACAGGACAACTTTAAGATTTGTATCCTTTTTTAGAGAGGCCAGTAGCAGACTGCCTAAAATTGCACCCAAACCTATTGAACTGCTAATATATCCGTAAATAGCAGCGTTACCTTTAAAGATAACTTTCGCAAACACCGGCTCCAGGGTATCATAAGGAAAAACAAATAAGCTAAGGCAAATAAGTAATATAATAAGCAAGCTGATTTCGGTTGTTTGTTTCAGATATTTAAAACCTTCGGCAAGTTCAACACTAATCTTTTTCTTCGCGGCAGGCGGGTTAAATTGGGGAAATTTCATTAGCAGCAATGCCAAAATAACGGCTATGAAACTTAAAGCATTTAACGAAAAGCAAATACCGGCTCCAAAAGCCTGCAGAACAATGCCGGACATTGCAGGCCCTATAAGCCGGGCTATATTCACCATAGCTGAGTTAAGGGAAATGGCATTTGCCAGGTCTTCCTTGTTGTTCACCATTTCATGCACCATGGGTTGCCTTGCCGGCACATCAAAAGCATTAATCACCCCTAAAACAACGCTCAACGTCAATATTTCCCAAATAACGTAATGGTTGGTTAAAATCAATAGTGCAAGCAATATAGCCTGAATCATTGATGCGGTTTGGGTAACCAGCAATATTTTATATTTACTATACCTATCGGCAACAACGCCTCCAAATAAAGAAAGCAAAAATGACGGGAACTGCTGGGCAAATACGGCAACCCCAATCATTGAAGCCGAATGAGTAAGACTATATATTACCCAAATTACAGCTGTACGCTGCATCCAGGTACCTATTTGTGAAATAGATTGCCCGGCAAAAAACAATGCGTAGTTTCTATTCTTAAACGCCCGGAAAGTTTTGGATTTTACTAATGTAGCCATGAAAATGATAAGCGTTCAAAGATGAAAACACTTTACCGGTATTCAGTGCTGTGTTGAAAATATTATACGTGTTGAAAACATTATAATAGTCGGTTTTATTTAAGCCAGACCAAAACGCTCGCTCACCATATTAAAAAACGACTCATTATCCAGCTGCTTCCAGGCGGCGTACAACGCTTCAGCATCTTTGCCAGCCAGGTATCGCAAACGATCAGTACCATCAGTTGCCGCATCGTATATAATCCCTGCAATTAACTCAGCCGAAGAATAATTGTCGGTCCCGCTTTCAAAAGCAGCCCATACTTTAGCCAGAGCGCCATCGTAGTCGGTGTGCTGGTCTTTAGGGATGGTATTGTGTAAAGATCGTCCCGCGAAATCAGTAAGCACACCGCCGGGAGCCACTACTTTTACCTGAATTCCAAAAGGTTTAAGCTCGTATTTCAATGATTCAGACAGGCCATCCAGCCCAAACTTAGTGGCGTGATACAACGAATTAAAAGGCAGGCCAACAAGTCCGCCTATAGAAGTAACATTAATAATTACGCCACTTTTTTGTTTTTTCATTACTGGCAAAACTTCCTGTATGGTACGGATCACGCCAAAAAGGTTGGTATCAAATTGTTTAAATACGGTATCAGCACCGGCGGTCTCCAACGGCCCTACCAGGCCATAACCTGCGTTATTTAACAGTACGTCTATACAGCCAAAGTCCGCTATGGCCGCTTCAACGGCGTTATGGACACTTTTTGCATCGGTAACATCTAATGTGTATAATTTTAAGGTAGGACTACCCTGCAAATCTTCATGCCCATCTGTGTTGCGCATGGTTGCGGCCACCTGCCAGCCTTTGTCGACAAAAAACAATGCTGTAGCTTTACCGATGCCAGTAGAGGCACCGGTGATAAAAATAGTCTTTTTCATAGAAGTAGGTATTGTTTAGAATTCAAATTTAATCTTTTTTGAAATACAGTACAATCAAGCTTTACAAACGAATGTGTATTCTTAACTATCATTAAGCATGGTTTTCTAATACCAGATTAAATACTTCATTTCATTAAATTACCTTTAGTCCAATATTTTTATTATTGTCAATGAATACCGAAGCATTACTGGTTACTGCCGAAATACAATCCGACATCGAAGCGATTGAAGAAAATCAATCTCTCTATGAAGAAATAAATTTCAATAACCGGACAGAAGCAATCGATTTTTTAGATTTCCATGTTATTGATCGTATTGAAGGGCTATTGCAAAATACTGGGTTACCGGAGAGTTTGGGTATATTAAAGCGCCATGCAGAAAAAGTAAAGTACGACCTGGAAAGGATTGATATAAACTTATTTAAACGGCTTCAGGAAAAGATCGCTGCTGGCATTTACAAAAAAGACTCTTTTTTAAAAATGACTAGCTTGTACTTCAACAGCAGTCCTGCTAATATTGACCAACCGGATAAAATAGGTTACGATAATCTCGATATTTTTATAAATGGCTTATTGTGCGGCAATACCATCGTTGCAACAACAACAAAGTTGGAACCTGAAATGGTGTTCTATCAAAAAACGCCGGCAAGAATAGTTTTCGAAATGGCAGCCAAGGCGCAATTTAATCAGGATGATATTTTTTTTGATTTAGGGTCAGGATTGGGTCAGGTTGCAATTCTCATTAATTTAATAAGCGGCGTTGCAACAAAGGGGATTGAATATGAACCTGCTTACTGCGCTTTTGCGCGAGCATGCGCTTCACAGTTGAATTTATATGACATAGAATTCATAAACAATGACGCGCGCAATGCTGATTACTCTACCGGCACCATATTTTTCATGTACACTCCCTTCGAAGGCCGCATATTACAGGAAGTATTAGAAATACTGCAAAAAGAATCAAAGCAACGAACAATAAGAATTTTCACTTATGGCCCCTGTTCACTACTGGTAGGTCAGCAAGATTGGCTCTATTGTTCAAATGGCAAGGGGGATGATTTTTATAAACTATATGAGTTTATAAGTCGAAATTAAAGCTTAAATAGTCAAATAATAATTAAATCTGGTATTCTTTTAATTAAATATCTTTTGGGCAAATATGTTAAGCACTTCCACAAGGATCAGGATAATGATTATCAATTCAAGCCTGTAGCTGTTTCTATATTGCAGCAGATCCCTGAAAAGTTCATAATTATCTTTTATAATATTTAACCCTTCCTGAATATTTCTAAATCTTTCTTTCAAATCGAAGGTTCGTTTAAGATCATTATGGATCTTATTTAGATTTTCATCTTCCCAGGTTTCAGGTGGGGAATCAAAAATATAGAGGTTTTCAGCAATCCTATTTTTTAGTACAAGTGTTCTCCCAATGTATTTTTTCAGGTTTATTCCGGATATATCAAGCCGTCCCTTTGTTTCCAGTATTTGTGTATGATAGTTTGTTTCCTCCATTAGTTTCGTTGTTTGCTCGTGATAATAATCAAGGGCAACTGATTGCGAAACATTCAGCATTATTAAACGCAGCACCTCAATGTCTGATCCGATGATCTCGATTGAATGGAAACCTATCTTATTCTTTACTGCATTTGTCTCTATCTTAAATTCTTCCTCCAGACTTTGGTCAAATTTATTTTTGCAATAAGAGGATATTAATATTAAAAATTCAGAGATTTTAATCGCGTCATAATTTAAAAAACAAACAACTCCATATTTAAAAACATAGATGTACTGACCTTCCTCTATTATGTAAAATAATTCGTCAGTGTCGTTAAAATACAGCTCCGACTTAAATACAGATTTGAAGGTTTTTAGATCAATACTGTCAGCTATCTGATATGATAAAACTTGCTGTAACATATTTGATTATTGTGGGCTTACATAACCACCTCACCAAATATACGATCTCCATGCCGGATCGCCGTTAAATTAAAAGACCTCTCAAATTTCATTGAAGAGCTTTTTACCAGTCACCTTGACAAGACAACTTTCGAAGCACTTTTTGCATGATTTGAAGAAACTGGCGGGGTAATTCGGGATATTTGCTTATTGGCGAGAAAATTAACTTTCCGCCCCCTGCATATTGCAATGCAGGGTCCCGTGCGGGAAACCCTGCAAAGACGGTGAAATAAGTTTATTGGTTGCCGCGTGCCATAGCCTCAAGCTCATCTTTTGATATTTTATCAAAATCGGGCGCTATGCCAAAAGTGCCTGCAGGAGCCTTTTGGTCAGAAACGCCAGTTATTGTATAATCAGCAGTTACAAGTGCACCATCTGGTCCTTTCTGAAATGATGTGTATTGTATAGGAACGCCTCCAATAGATGTATAATATTTGTCTATAACAGCAGAGGGCAGTGATAGGTCATTGGTTATCCAGATATCATAAGTTTTTTGAGTTTTAGTGTCTGTTGCCACTACTTTTTTGCAGTTAAAACCAGATATCTGTTTCGTTTCGGTTGATGGAGCAAATGTAAATGTAGGGAAACTGCTTAAAACCTCGTTAATTTCGTCAGGTGTATAAATCGCAGCTTTTTTTATATTATATGCAGATACGGAAGCTACTATAGCAAAAAATTTGTAGTTCGCATCTGCTAAAAGTTTAATGTTTGCCGGACCGGCAGCAAATATTGTAGCGGTGGAATCACTTCTGAAGTATTCCTTCATTTCAATATCCTGACCGCGTGCACTTGTTTTGACAGTCACCAACCCTTCTGTATAGCTTTTTTGCGCACTGGCGCTCAAAATGGTTGCTGACAAGGCAATGCCAAGAGCAACACTTAAAAATTTGATTTTCATAATTTGGTTTTTATTTTGATAAAAAAATAGAAATTAATTAATATAACGTAAAATATTTTTGCCCCTCTGTTTGTAGAACTATAAACTGCCAACTCCTAACTGCCAACTGAAACCGGCACGTATTTATTAATTACTTTCCCGCCCTTGGAAGCTACTGAACTTTCTAATTTCAGTATTTTCCGCTCCTTAAAAATGGAAAGGCCAGCGCCAATTGCAACAGGGTTAACGATGATATAATATTCATCAATAAGGTTGAGACTGATGAGCGAGCTTACAAAACCGGCGCCGCCATAAACAAGGATATCCTTGCCCGGTTGTTCTTTCAGCGCCTGTACTGCAGTAGCCAGGTCGTCGTTTTCCACTTCGAGGTTGCGGCCGGGGAGGCTTGTTTCGCTGCTGCTAAAGGCAATCTTGCGATGATCAGCTATCAACTTCGCCAATGGGTTCCAGGGATTGTCGGGCTGGTTATCGGCCACGTTTTCCCAGTACGTGCAGAATCCACTGCCCGCCAGTTTGCGTCCCAGCAGAAGGGTGTCGCAGCCGGCGGCAAGCCCGACACCGAAGTTGATAATCTGTTGTAAAACCTCTGGGTCCGGTTTGCCAGGTAAAAACACCCAGTCGTTCTCACCGTTTGGTCCGCCTACAAAGCCATCAATGGTCATTTGCATCTGTAATTTTAATTTTCGCATGTCAATTGTTTTTAGAATTTGTCGTGCTATCCTAACAACTCTTCCAGTTGGTTGAGCCCCATTGTAAAGCCACCTTCAAAGCCCATTTCTATCATCATTTTTATGGTTGATTCATCATCAAAGCTAATGTCAACCACTACTTTGGTTTTATCGCCCGTGGCTACAAATTTATTGTCCCAATGCCCTACCAGGCTCGTCGGGAGCTACAGTACCATTCTCATCAGAGAATACAGCATCAGCCGCGAAACGGCTCCCATTCTCAATAGCGGTAAACTTTACATGGCACCAGTGCTTTTGGTCTTCAGGGCCTACCATAGCATACAGCCAGGCGCCGCCTACCGTAAAATCCATCGATTTGGTTTTGGCCATCCAGGGTTTCGGCCCCCACCATTTTTCAAGTACGTCTGGATATGTCCAGGCTCTCCATACTTTTTCAACCGGCGCGTTAAATTCACGTACTACGTGAATTTTTTTGGCGACAAGGTCTTTTTCGAACACAAAATTATTTGTCATGATTGTTTAGTTTTTATAAGTGATTTATACTATTTAAGCGAAGTTAGATAGATGGAAGAAGCTGCCTAAACAGTATAAAGAAGAAATTGCACCTATTCCGATGCCAGTAATTGATCCAATTGGTTATAGCCCATGATGGTACCTTCTTTAAAGCCCATTTCCACGAACATTTTAACAGTGGCTTCATTGGTAAATGTTTTTACCACATCAACCTTCGTTTTATTACTTTCAATAGATGAGAATTTAGTTACAGTGTATGATTTTGGCGCATCGGCAACCGTGTTACCGTCCTCATCCGAAAACATATTTGTTGATGAAATAGCACTGCCATTTTCTATCGCAGTAAATTCAGCATAGGTCCAGTGTTTCTGGCCTTCAGGACTAACCATAGCATACAGCCATATTCCACCAACGGAAAAATCCATAATTTTAGTTTCGGCCGTCCACGGTCTCGGCGCTATCCATTTTTCAATCAGGTCAGGCTCTGTAAAGGCTCTCCATACTTTTTCAATTGGCGCGCTAAATTCGCATGATATGTAAATCTTTTTAGCGGTAAGATCCGGTTCGAACACAAAATTGTTTGTCATGATTTTTTAGTTTTATAGGTCATTTAATAGGTTATCTAACTGGTCAAAACGGGTTTCCCACAACTTGCGGAAGGCTTCCATCCAATGGTCTATCTCTTTCATTTTATCAATATTTAGCTGATAATAAATCTCGCGGCCGCGTTGATTCTGATCAACGGCACCGCATTCAGCCAGTATCTGTATGTGTTTTGATACCGCCTGCCTGCTGCTGCCGAAATGCCCGGCAATGGCATTGGGTGTCAGAGCACCTAAGGTAAGTAAGGTAAGAATCGCCCTGCGGGTTGGGTCGGCTATTGCCTGGTAAATATCTCGTCTCATATCAATTTGCAACTGTTTGATTGCAAATATAAATGCAATTGATCAGTTGCGCAAATTTTTTCGAAAATATTTTGATGCGTAACAGTTCAAACAATCTCCAATGCAAAAACTCCTTTAAATCATTTTAGAGATGTTTTTTGTTTGATGTATCGGGGTGGCAGAATTAGCTAAGCTGATTCCGAAATGGGGAGTTACAAAGAAATTAAATGCTTGTGTTGGTTTTTTTTTCTTTCCGATATAGATACCAGCGTCGATCCGGAATAGGCTTAATTACACCGAGTTACGCTTAGGTAAATGAATTTACCGCGTTCCGAAAGCAAAAAAGCCTCAAGACTTTCGACTTGAGGCTTTTCACTTTTTACCGGTCGGGGTGGCAGGATGATGATCCTACCCCTTAAAGAGTTGATTATAATTTAGTTATCAAGCTTCCTTATGAAAATGGTAACCGAATGGGTCTCATTTTATTAGACGTCATTTGATTGCATTTGCAATGCATAAAAGCACTCGTAACAGATAGTCAATGAACTTGTTATACAAATATAGTGAATGTTTTTGAATAAAAAAAGTCGTTTTTTAAGACGACGAACCGACTTTTTTATTGAATGCCAAAAATGCAACAGCGTCTAATTTACTCCTTGTCGAAAGTGTAGACATCCCCTTTGTCGCCATTGCATTTACGAAAAAACTCATGTGGTATCCCGTTATCAAAGTCCAAATATGTTATTGATTGAAAGTCGCAATCACCGCTATCAGGGGTATTTTTAAATACTAACTTGTTGCCTTTTATAAAGCTTGGAAGATCATCGATTATTGTAAGCCGATAGTTGCCGAGATACTTATTACGCTCATTAAAAATTAAAATACGATTAGTTGCGCGATGTGATTGCCCCCATATCCACACCGAATTTATAATCTTATAGCGAATGCCTTTTTTCGTGCGAAGCGAACCTAAGTACTTAAGATATGTTGTGGATTGATCTTCCGCTTTGGAGATATACTCCCGGCCTATGTGGTTATGTTTGAGTACTTCCAAACGCATATTGCGCTGTTTTAACTGTGCAAAAGCTAAAAAAGGAATAATGAGTAATAGCACTCCAATTGCTGTTCTCCAGTTCATTATCTATTAATGGTTAGCGGTAATTACTTCCGATATGGACAAGGTGATTTGATCAGACATGCAATACGGCGTTAAGGTTTGTCGCTTTTGTAATAATAAGTATTATTTTCAACAATGATTAGACGCATAAACGCAGCATGCCCTATTTACCAGTTAAGCAACCAACAGCGCATAGCCGAACCTTACTCCCGGCGGCTTAAATATTGAGAATACTCAAATAAATCATCAATTAAGTGAGTTATAAAATCATAAAACAGTAACATATCTTTTATATCGTCCTGCTGTACCCATTCGGCGGAATTGTAAACCCATCCCCGATACAATTGCCACATTATTTCTTTAAACTTCTCGGGTGGGTAATTGATAAAAATGTACCTCATACCTAAAAGCATTTCTTTGACCTCGCCCGGTGATAGTTCTTTAAATTCTATATGATCGCTTTCCATAAATTTTCAACTTAAATTATTGCAATGGAAAACATTTCAAAACTATATGGGATAGCCTTTTGGGATTTAGGGTCGATAAATAATACCATATAACATGAGCTTACCTTAACGAGGAACGTATCATGAAACTCTCTAAAATGCTCTCTAAGCACCGTTAACCGTTTGTTGTCGGATAACACCCACATTAACAGATC
>Ga0302303_10000564_pt1 | contig 29292 bp, 29 predicted proteins | sample III_Palsa_E2_1_FD_194542 | JGI IMG/M metagenome (GOLD analysis project Ga0302303, IMG submission 194542) | Peat permafrost microbial communities from Stordalen Mire near Abisko, Sweden - III_Palsa_E2_1 | ecosystem: Environmental > Terrestrial > Soil > Palsa > Peat permafrost | place: Sweden...
ATATCAGCTATTTGCTGGTTATATTTTTGCAGTTCGGCTTCTATTGAGGCTATTTCGCTGTTGGTGGTCAATGTTTTCTTTTTTATATCGGTTAGCCTTGCCGTTTGAAAATCGAGCGCCTGTTTTAGCTTTAAAACATCCAGACTGGCATTTTCACCGGTAACTACCTGATTTTTGAGCAGCATGTTTTCTTCTTCCTGGTTAACCGAAAGCAGGTAGTTTTGGATGCTCAACCTATCACTCAGCAATTTTTGCTGCGCCTGTAATTCCTCAATATTTTTTTGCTTAGCCTCCGCATTCAGGTAATTTAGCTCATTTTTAACCGAGAGGATGGTAAAATCGCCATTGGCATGTACCTGTATGCTTTGCGCATCGATACCGGGCGATATATTTTCAAACGTAAGGGTTGATGTACCCTGGATAATATTTACACTCGCGGTGCGGGTTACCTGTGCCCCGTTGAGGAAAACCACAACCCTTTGAACTTTTGATGTTATTTTTTGTCCGTCATCGCCCCTTGAGGCCAAAGCTGCAAAAACAAAGCTGATAAATAATAATCTTTTTAACATGATACTTTTTTTTAGGTGAACCATTCTTGTTACTTCACTCCTGCTGCCGTTAAGCATGCTGAGTAAATACAAGATGCAGCTGTTCACTTTTTTCCATAAAGTATTTTCAAAAAGCATCATTTATTTTAGGTGTAAAAACTGCACTAAGGCCAATACCGAATCATTTATCTTATCAAACACCAGCCAGGGCATTATACCTAATACCAATGTGGCGGCTGCCAGCGGCAATAGCGTGATGATCTCGCGGGTATTCAGATCGGCTAAGGCAGTGCGCCATATTTCGCCGCCTTTGAGGTATACCGATCCAAAAAACATGCGTTGCAGCGTCCATAAAAAATAAGCAGCGCTAAACAGTATGCCTATGGCCCCGGCTATAGCCAGCCAGTGCGGCAGCAAGCCATTCACCGAAAATGAGCCGAAAGCCCCGGTTAACGAGAACGCCTCGGCTATAAAAGCTGAAAAGCCCGGCAAGCCCAGGGACGCAAAAAAGGCTATCATGATAAATACCATATACTTAGGCATTAAAGTACCCAGCCCGCGGAAATTGTAAATATCCCTATCGTGCACACGGTTGTACACCACGCCCACCAAAAAGAACAGCATAGCCGATAAGAAGCCGTGACTTACCATTTGCATTACGGCCCCGCTGATGCCCTCGGCGGTTTGCGATGCCACGCCCAACAGCACAAAGCCCATTTGCGATATGGATGAATAGGCGATGATGCGTTTAAAATCGCGCTGGGCAAGGGCGTTGAAGGCGCCGTATAAAATGGATATTACGCCCAATAAGCCTATCCAGAAAGCCCCGGAAGTGGCAACTTCGGGAAAGATGCCCATGCAGATACGGATGATGCCATAGCCGCCTATTTTTAACAATACGCCCGCCAGTATGATAGATACCGGGGTTGGCGCTTCCACATGCGCGTCGGGCAGCCAGGTGTGCAGGGGCACTACAGGTACTTTTATGGCGAAGGCCACAAATAATACGATAAACCCAACCGTTCGTGCCGGGAAACCTAATATGGTTTGATGGCTGATGATGGAGAATACCGAGCCAGGCGTGTAGTTGGCAGGGTTCATCATTTGCACCATATTGAAGGTGTGGTTACCGGTTACCGGGTCTTTAACAGACAGGTACAGGCCTATCATCACCAATAGCATAAATACCGAGCCGAATAAGGTATACAGAAAGAATTTTATAGCCGCGTATTCGCGCCTTGCGCCGCCCCACATGCCAATTAAAAAGTATAATGGCAGCAGCATCAGCTCATAAAATATATAGAACAGGAAAAAGTCAAGCGAGCAAAATACGCCGATAAGGGCCATATCCAACAATAAAAACAGCGCGAAAAAACCTTTCAGGTTACTTTTTATTTCCCATGAGGCTAAGGCTGCTACAACAAGCACCAGCGAGGTCATCATCAGCATCATAATGGAAATGCCATCTATCCCCACAAAATAATCTATCTGCATTTTGCCCATGCTGCCCAGGTCGAGGTTGATCCAGTGGAGCTTTTGTATGAACTGGAACTGCGCTTCGTGATCTATACCGCCATAGGCCGCGCCAGTTTTGAAGTTAAGGTAGATCCAAACGCTCATGGCTAACTGCAATATGGTAGCCAGCAGGGTGATGTATTTAAAACTGGCGCGCCATGATGATGGCAGCAGCACAATGATAAATCCAAACAGAATGGGCGTAAATATGAGTAGGCTTAGCATTTGGTTGAAAGTTGAAAGTTGAAGGTTGAAAGCTTTGATTTGATGGCGCATAAACACATCCCTGGCGCGGGTATTATCGCGAGGGGGATCAATGCTGCATAACACACCCCTGCTGCCGCACTGGCTGCCGCGCCCCCTCTCGAGAGGGGAACTTTTGGGTTGCTCAAATATGTATTTGTGTTAAATATCATATCTCAAATCAGGGTTTTTAAAATAAACAGGGCCAGTATAATGGCCAGCATGCTAAACAAATAGTATTGAATTTTACCGCTTTGAAAATTACGTGCAAAGTTGCCTATTTCGCGCACTGTTGCTACCAGTAAATGTAACAAACCATCAATTATATACCTATCTGTCCAGGCGGTAATTTTTGCAAGGGCAAGTATTATATTCTTTAACAGGTTAATAAAACCATCAATAATATACCTGTCGAACCATACAGCGGCACGGCTTAAGGCCAATATGGGTTTTACAATGGCTGCGTTGTATATTTTATCAAAATACCATTCGTTGTACGATAACTTGTATAAAAAGCCTGTTTTGGCGAACGAAAAACTGCCGCGCTTTACATAAATGGCATAAGCAGTGTATATGAGCAATATGTTGATGACATTGACGCCTGCCGGGATAATGGTATGGTAAATATCCAGCCGCTCCAAGGTATCAGCTATTGAAAAGCCGCTGAATATCCAGGCATGCTCATACAACAAAGGGTTTAAGGAGAATACCGGGAACAGGCAGCAAAGGGTTAATAACACCAGCGGGACTTTATACTGCCATCCTCCATCGCTAAAATGTATTTTTATGTGCGGGTGTGATCTTAACAGTCGGAAATCGCCAAAAAATACTTTTACCATTAGCCTTGCTACATAAAAAGCGGTTAGCAGGCTTGTTATTATAGCGCCAATAGGTATAAGCCTGAACAGCCAGTTTTTGCCGTCGCTCCATTCAAAGGCCTGTATCAAAATACCATCCTTTGATAAATAACCCGAGGTAAGCGGCAGGCCTATCAAAGCCAGCGAGCCTATGACCGCGGCAATAAAGGTTAACGGCAGTTTTTTGCGCAGGCCGCCCATGTGCAGGATGCTTTGGGGGTCGATGTCGAGGTTGTTATCCTCTTTAATATGCTGCATCTGGTGGATAACGATACCCGCCACCAAAAACAACAGGCATTTGAAAAATGCATGGGTAACCAAATGAAACAGTGAGGATGTATAGGCGCCTATGCCCATAGCCATTACCATAAAACCTAATTGCGATATGGTGGAATAGGCCAGTATGCGTTTAAGGTCGTTTTGAGTGAGGGCAATAGTGGCCGCCATAAAGGCCGTGAAACAGCCGATAATAGCAAGGACGGTTAGTTCATCAGTATTAAACAAAGGATACACCCTGCCCAGTAAAAACACGCCTGCGGCAACCATAGTAGCGGCATGGATGAGTGCGGATACCGATGTTGGCCCTTCCATGGCATCGGGTAGCCATGTATGCAGTGGAAATTGTGCCGATTTTGCGGCAACCGCCAGCATAATACCCCCACAGGCCACGTATTGCCATATAACGGGCAGTTGCCCCATAGGGCCGATCCACTGCCCGGCTTTTATAACGGATTGTGCGACAAAACCACCATTGCCAAACAGCAGTTGAATATCAGCCGTATGGTATTGGGTGTAAAGGATGATGATAGTTAGCAGCAAACCAATATCGCCAACGCGGTTCATGATAAAGGCTTTTTTATTGGCCTGTACCGCCTTGTGCTTTGTAAACCAAAAACCAATAAGCAGGTAGGATGAAAAACCAACCAGTTCCCAAAAAGCGTAGAACAGGAACGTGCTATCGGCCACTACCAAAGCCAGCATACTGAAACAGAAAAAGCTGAGATAGGTGAAGTAACGTTTATAGTTCTCGTCGTGCCGCATGTAGGCGGTGGAGTAGATATGCACCGGCAAGGCGATAAGGCTAACCAGCAGCAGCATTAATACCGAAAGGTTATTCAGCAAAACACCCGCATACAGTTTTATAGTGCCGATGGTAAACCAAAGCACCTGCACATGCAGCAGGGGCTTGTTCCAGGTATTGGCGAATACATACACAGATAGCACACAGCTTGCAAGTATAGCGAACGACGATACCCAGCCGCTTATTTTATTACGTCTGCCGGGCAGGCAAATATTGAGCAAAAAAGCAATAAACGGCAGCATTACTGCTGCGAGCGCATAGTAAATGATGGATATATCCTGGTATGGTAAGGTAGCTTCCAAATTATTCTTTTGTGGTGATGATCACTGTAGCATCGGTTGTAAAATGCGAATCTTTTTTGAATGTTACCTTATCAATTTTATCGGGCAAAAGCTGGTAGAGCTCTGTAATGGCGCTTTTACGCTGTACATTCATAATGGTATTGTTTAAAACATACTCCAAATTACTGTCGTCGTGCTTAAGGGCTATGTAGTTTTTATACTTTGGGTTGAATGTGCCGAACTTTTTTTGATACGATGCGATAGCAAATTGTTTGGTAACGATCACCATTGCCCCATTTGGCAACCGCTTTTCATTTATCGCCTCGGCAGATGAATCCGTTAAAATACTCACGCTTAAAATATCCTGCGGCTTAATGGCTTTTATATCGCCTTTATAAATTTCGCCATCAACAACAATTAACGATGAATCGGATCTGGACGAGCCCTGTTTTTGATCAGCAGTTTGCGCCAGGGCGTTTACGGAGAGGAACAGGGAAAATATGATGGTTAGTAATTTCATTCTTCTTCAACTTTATAAAGACGCAAAGTATTGCGTCTCTACGGGTTTTAATCCCTTAATTTATCAACCTTTGCCGGGTCGATAGTTTTGTACCGCCGGTACACGTTTAAAATAATGGCCAGCGCCACGGCGGTTGTGGCGGCGGCCAATACAATAGCAAACAGGGCGAACATTTGGCCGCCATTATTAAAACGGTCGTACTTACCGAAGGCTACCAGGTTTAATATGGCGGCATTCAGCATCAGTTCAATACCGATGAGTATTTGTATGGCGTTGCGTTTAGATACGATCATGAACAGGCCAATGCAGAACAATGCAGCGCTGATGACCAAAAAATCGGTTAATGCGATCATTGGCTTTGCTCCTTTCGTGATAAATGCGCGGCGCCTATCAGGGCCATCATTAGTAAAATGGATATGGCCTCAAAGGGTAGCAGGTATTGGGTCATGAGGTTTATGCCGATGTTATCCGTCATCACCGCGTTGGGTTTGATGGTATTGTTTAGCATTGCTGATTGTTTTATCCATGCCAGGTTACCTGCATCAAGCTTAATGATCATGTTTATCAACACAATAAAAAATAGCGCAGCCAACAGGAATGAAACTATTTTATTGGCACTGATAAATTGGCTCTTTTGATTTTGCAGGATGTTTAAAGTTTCTTTGCCCGATAGCATGAACGCGAATAGTATCAGCACCAAAATACCACCTACGTATATCACTACTTGTGTAATGGCCACAAAATCGGCCAATGCAAGCACATATAAACCTGCCAACGCGAACAGGGTGATAAAAAACATGAATATAGACCGTACCAGGCTTTTACTGGCAGCCACAAATACCGCCGAAGCTACAGCGATAAAGCCCATGAAGTAGAATAGCACTTGTACCATTGTCATGCGCCCCCCTCCTTTTGCTTCATGGCGGCCAGTTTTGCGGCCTGCCGTTCGGCTAATTGTTTATCCAGCAACTCGCGCTTTTCGGCAGCAGCTTCGGGTGTCATATCTGAAAACTGGTAGGTAAGCTGGCTTATCTCGAATACGCTTTTATCGTACTGGTTGGTCATTACTATGCACTCCGTAGGGCATACAATGGTACACAGACCGCAGTACATGCATTTAGCCATATCAATATCAAACTTAGCGGCGTAAAGCATCTTTTTTGAACCATCGGATGTTTGGCCGATCACCTCGGTAGCTTTTATTGATTCTATATCGATACAATTAACCGGGCATATTTTGGCGCAAAGGTCGCATACAATGCAGTCGTCCATCTCCACATCCAACTGGTAGCGGCCAACTTCGGGCACAGGCAATTGCTGGGCAGGGTATTGGATGGTGTTTGTGCCTTCCAACTGTTTAAAATAATTATTATCGCTGGCGGGGATTACTTTACGCTTCGCGTTGGAGGCAAAAAGATGCTTCAGGGTAAGGCTAAGGCCTTTCCATGCAGTGGTAAATCCGTTTGCTATTTTGTTTGTCATTTATTTTTTCTTTTTTGTCATTGCGAGGCCTATTGCAGGGGCTATGCGCCAAAAGGCCGTGGCAATCTCTTTGTAATACACAGCGACGAGATTGCCACGTCGCCCCATCGCCTATTCCCTCTGCTGCTCCTCGCAATGACATAAGATGCAGCAATTAAAAATCACATCAACCACAACCTCCATATACCCGATATAAGCATACATGCAAATGCCAGCGGTGTTAACACCTTCCAGCATAAATTCATCAGCTGATCAACCCGCAGGCGTGGCAGCGTCCATCTTATCCACATCTGTACACCTATCAAGCTAAGTGTTTTAACTACTATCCACAGTATGCCCCAGGCTGTGCCGGTTGTCCAGGTAGCTAAGTGTACCGCGCCTATGTTTGGCAGCGGGGTGTTCCAGGCGCCTAAAAACAGGATAACGCTGATCATCGATACCAAAAACATCATGGCATATTCCGAGAAAAACACCAGGGCAAAACGCATACCTGTAAATTCGGTATGAAAACCGGCTACCAGCTCTGATTCCGCTTCGGGAATGTCGAACGGCGCGCGGTTACTTTCGGCCAGCGAGGCAATAAAGTAAATAACAAACGCGATGATCAAATGCGGCGCCCGGAAAATATTCCAGCCAAAAATGCCGCCTATTTTTGATACATCCCAAAAGCCAAGAAATTTTACGCCTTCGGTTGACAGGATACCCTGCTGGGTGGCGATGGTTTGCATATTTAGCGACTGGGCTATCATAACTACCGATATAATGGCAAAGCCACCGGGTATCTCGTAAGAAATGATCTGCGCCGCAGAGCGCATAGAACCTAATATGGAATATTTATTGTTCGATCCCCAACCGGCCATGAGTATGCCCAGTGTTTCGATAGCTATAATGGCGAAGATGTAATACAGGCCGAGGTTTAATTGCGTTGGCGCAAGCCCCGGTGCCCAGGGCATAGCGGCAAAACCCATGTAAACGGCCAAAAATATAATAGCCGGGGCCATCATAAACAATAATTTATCGGCAGCGGCGGGTATAATGAGTTCCTTTTGGATAAGTTTAATACCGTCGGCAACGGTTTGCAGCAGGCCGAATTTACCGGTTTCGGTTGGGCCCAGCCTGTCTTGTATAAAAGCGGAAACTTTACGCTCGGCATATACGGCAAACAAGGTGAACAGGGCCGTAAAAGCAAACAGCCCGATACCGATAGCAATATGTGTTAAATAAAAGTTCAAAATTAACGTGCGCTTTGTGTGCAAACTTAATAAAATATGTTGAAGCCCCCTCTAAATCTCCCCCGGTAGGGGAGACTTTTTAAATACTTATTTTTTGTATTTAGAAAGCCCTCTGATAAATAGAATGGCGGGATACATCCAAATTTCGTGAATTGAAATAATAAAAGTGCTGACAGTGTTTTGTCAGCGGTGAATATTGGGAGGGCACAAGTCACCCAGCCTTTGCCCGGCGCACAAGACTTGCGCCAGTGGGGGTGTTTGTTTAAAAACCGTAGAGACGCAATACTTTGCGTCTTTTACATGCAGCTTGTAAGACGCAAAGTATTGCGTCTCTACGTCAATTAATTATCGGGATCACCCCCTTACCGATACCGACTGCGACTGTACCGGCGCTGAGAAGAAGAGCGAAGCATGATGGTCGAAATCGGCTGTATCATCTGTGGTGGTAAAAAATTGCTGTGTGGCGTTTTGGGTGATGTTTTTTTCCATTTCCGGATGTCGGTGCAGGTAATCAACCAGGCTTTTCGCTACAATATCGCCCTGCGACACGGTTTGAATATGATGGGGCAGGTAAGCATTTATTTTATCCTGCAGCAAAGGATAATGCGTGCAGGCCAGCAAAAGCGTATCAATGTTTGGTGATTGGGCCAATATCTGGTCGAGGTATTCTTTCACAAAGTAATCGGCGCCGGGTTTATCGTATTCGGCGTTCTCAATTAAGGGTACCCAAAGCGGGCAGGCCTGCTGGTAAACTTTCAGATCGGGGAAAAAGTGGCCGATCTCGATAAGGTAAGAGCCCGATTGTACGGTACCTTTTGTGCCAAGCACGCCTATTTCATTTGTTTTGGTATAGTTGCCTATCACCTCGGCAGTGGGGCGTATAACACCGAGTACTCGTTTTGTGGGGTCTTGAGTTTTAAGATCCTGCTGCTGAATAGTGCGCAGGGCTTTGGCCGAGGCGGTGTTGCAGGCTAATATAACTAACGGGCAACCCATTTTGAATAGCTGCTGCACACACTCCCAGGTATATTCATGTATGGCGCTAAACGACCGGTTGCCATAAGGCGCGCGGGCGGTATCGCCTAAATAAACATAATCATATTGCGGAAGCTGCTGCAAAATTGAGCGGAAAACGGTGAGGCCACCATAGCCCGAATCAAAAATGCCGATAGGTTTGTTGTTTAACGCCATAGCCAAAAATAAAAAAAGCGTTCCGTAAATACCGGAACGCTTTGTTAAAATGTTTTTATGATGAGATTACTGTATGCCTAATTTAGCTTTTACAGGGGTCATCAGGTCGTCACCCGGAGGCGATACGATAAGCTCGGTTTGTGAAGAATCCAACACATAAGCATATCCTTTTTCGCCGGCTACCGCGGTTATAGCACCACGTACCTTATCGGTTAAGGGCTTTAAAAGTTCATTACTTTTTGCTTCGATTTGTTTTTGGGCATTATCACGGAATGAAGTGATACGGCCTTGCAGATCCTGCAATTCAGTTTCAGCATTGGTACGTGCGGCATCTGTCATGGTAGCCCTGCCTGCTTCATACTTCTGGCCTTTGCTCTGATATTCTGTGTTAAGCGCGGTTAACTGATCAGCAAAAGTTTTTTGGTATGCTTCCATCTGAGTCCTTAAGGTTTTCATTTCGGGCAGCATATCCATTAATTGGTTGGTATTAATGTAACCAATTTTACCTTGTGCCTTGGCAAAGTTGCCTGCAAATAATACTATGCATACTGCAACTAAGGCAACTTTAAATAGTTTTTTCATTGTTCTGTTTCTGTGTTTAATTAATTAGTGCGATTATATAGATAAAAAATTTATTTAGCAAATACTCCGGGCTTTAATCCCAGCTTTGTTATAACATCGGCGCTTTTATCATAACGCGGGTTGGCGTATAACATGATCACCTCGCTGTTCTTGTCAAATATCATATCCAGGTTGTCGCTTTCGGCAACGGCCTGTACAGCTTTGGCTATGCGATCCTGTATGGGTTTTATCAACGCGTTGCTGCGTTGTGTAAGTTCCCCATCGGGCCCGAATTTCACACGCTGAAAATCTTTGGCTGCTTTTTCCTTATCAGCAATTTCAGCTTCCCGGCGTTTTTTCATATCAGGTGTCATTAAAACCTGATCGGCCTGGTAAGCTTTATATAAGCGGTCAACCTCCTCAAATTTGTTATCCACATCCTTTTGCCATTGATCAGATAATGCATTTAATTGCTTTTGTACCGAAATATATTCGGGCATGTGCTTTAAAATGTAATCTGAATCAACAAACGCAAAACGTTGTGCAAATGCTCCCGTAATTGCTATGAACGTAAAAGACAGTATTAAAATTATTCTCTTCATAAATTAAATACGGACAAATTTAATTAAATCCGCCACTTAAACTCTGAGAAATTGAAAAACTGAACTGCCCTTTGTTTGCATCGGGTATACCGGGTATTTTATCAAACCCATAACCGTAATCCAAACCAAGCAATCCAAATATAGGTAAAAACACACGTGCGCCAATACCTGCCGACCGCCTTACGTCAAAGGGATTATAATCACTAAAGTGATCCCAAACGTTACCGCCTTCGGCAAAGGCCAGTAAAAATATAGTTGCCGATTCACTTGCCAGCACAGGGTGGCGTAATTCAAGCGTGTACTTGGTATATATAGGGCTACCTACGTTATTATCAACCGTGGTACCTGCGGGGGCAGTTGCCGGGATAATAGAGAAATTCTGATACCCCCTTAAACCCACAATATCGCTACCCTGTAAAAACTGGTAACTCTGCATACCGTCGCCACCTAACTTAAAGCGTTCAAATGGTGATGGGCCAACCTCTGAATTGTATTCGCCCAGGAAGCCGAACCTTACCTGCGACATCAACACAAACTTGCCTACAATTTTGGTGAACCATTGCGCATCAAACTTCATTTTATAGTATTCAACAAAATGATAGCGTTCTTCGGGCGTAGCAATGGCGTAATTAACACCATTGAACAACGAATACGGCGGCGTACCCTGTATAGTTAATTTAATATTTGAACCCTGTGTAGGATAAATAGGCACATCAAGCGAGTTACGGCTAAGTTCCTGGGTTAACTTGATATTGAATGAGGTACCGTTTTGAAACAGGTAGCCGGTGTAGTTATCAAGATTATAGTGATCGACGTTTAATGAATAATTTAACTGGAAGTAGTTATCGGGCCAGTTTAACCTTTTACCCAAAGTAATACCGGCACCGTTTATGCGTAAATTATTATACAACGGATCGGTTGTTGCGTAATACTGCCCGGTTGAACTTAACTGGGTATAAGCCGAGAAGGCAAAATATATTGGTTTTTTACCCCCCAACCATGGCTCCGAGAAAGTGAACGAATAATTTTGATATGTCCGGCCGCTTGACTGCCCCCTTAAGCTCAGCTTTTCACCATCACCTTTTGGCAGTGGTTTATACGCTTTAAGATTGAAAATATTTTTTATAGAGAAGTTATTGAACGTAAGCCCTAAGGTACCTACCAACTGGCCACCGCCAAAACCGCCCGAAAGCTCGATCTGGTCGGATGGTTTTTCAACCACGTTGAAAATAATATCAACCGTACCATCCTGCGGGTTAATGTTGGTTGGCTTAGGCTCGGTTTTTTGCTCGTCGAAGTTACCCAACTGCGAAATTTCGCGTGTACTGCGTATCAGCAGGTCTTTGTTGAATTTCTGTCCCGGCTTAGTCCTTATCTCACGCATAACCACTTTATCATTGGTTACATCGTTACCCTTTAAAATAACACGGTTTATGGTGTATTGTGGGCCTTCATATACCCGCATATCCAAATCAACAGTATCATTATATATACGTGTTTGAACAGGATCGGTTTGGTAGGTTAAGTAACCATCGTTAAGGTAAAGTGATGATACATCATCGCTGGCCGGTGTTGGGCCGCTAAGCCTTTTTGTCAACAGGTCTTCACTAAAAACATCGCCCTTTTTAATACGCAATACCCTGTTCAAAAATTCTGAAGTATATTTGGCATTACCATCCCATTTAATATTACCGAAGTAATATTTAGGGCCCTCGTGAACCTTGATATGTACGTTTACTGTTTGGGCATCAAATTTATAAACCGTATCGCTCAATATGGCGGCATCACGGTAACCCTTATCCTGCATTTGCGTAACCAGGTTATCCTTATCATCATCGTATTTATCCTGCTTGAATTTTTTAGAGCCGAATACATTGTACCACTTGCGCGTGCGGGTTTTTTTCAGATATTTAGCCAGTTTTTTGCTCGAGAAAACTTTGTTACCTTCAAAAGTAACGCTGTTTATCATCACCTTGGTATGCTTATTAATAGCCACATCAAGTATGATGCTGTTGGCATCTCCCGGGTCTTTACGCTGTTTAATATCAACTGTAGTATTTAAAAAGCCTTTTTCGTTAAAGTGCTTTTTAATAATAGCACTGGTTGTGCTTAATAAATTCTGGTTTACTATTTTATTGGTTTTATCGCTCAAGTCTTTTTGCACATCGTCAATCTCGCCTTTGCGGATGCCTGTTATATGCATTTTTGATAAGCGCGGCAGTTCATGCACGGCTATTTCCAGATAAATGGTATCGAGATCAATTTTGGTGATGTTTAATTGTACATCATCAAAAAGACCCTGGCCGTACAGGTTTTTTATTACACTTGCATTGGCATCGCCGGGCAAATTTATACGGTCGCCTTTGGTAAGTTTTGATATGGTTATCAATACATCCTTATCCAGATTTTTACTTCCGGTAACGGTAATCCCTCCAATTATATAATCCTTAGGATTCAGATAACTCAAACTATCAGCCGGTATAGACGATTTTAACAACGACTGCCTTTGTTGACCGGGGCCCTGGGCCAGTGCAGCAGTACTCACTACAGAGAAAAGAATAGCAAAAAGAAATTTATTCATTCGAATATTTAAGTGGCTAAAAATAATTTATACAGTTGTTAAAAAGTGTTAAACGCAAAAATTTAATTCACCTGCTCGCTTGTGAGGCCAAAACGGCGTTCACGTTTTTGATAATCAAAGATGGCTTCGAACAAATCTTCCTTTCGGAAATCGGGCCATAGCTTTGGTGTAAAATACAATTCGGCATAAGCAATTTGCCAAAGCAAATAGTTACTTATGCGAAACTCGCCGCTGGTTCTTATCAGTAATTCAGGGTCGGGCATACCATTTGTAAATAAGTTGTTCTCAAACATCTCCTCGCTTATATCATCAACGTTTATTTCGCCCTGTTTAACCTTAGTAGCCAGTTCCTTAGCTGCCCGTACAATCTCGCGGCGCGAGCTGTAACTTAATGCAAGGGTAAGCACAAGGCCGGTATTGCCGGCGGTTGTTTCAATGGCATTCCTTAGTTCTTTATAACATCTTTCGGGCAGCATACCCAGGTCGCCTATGGCATTAAGGCGCACATTTTTTTTCATAAAGTTTGCAATTTCTTTATGAATTGTACTCACCATTAGTTCCATAATGGCCATGACTTCCAGCTTGGGGCGGTTCCAGTTTTCTGATGAAAAGGTGTATAATGTAAGATATTTTAAACCCACATCGCAGCTCCCTTCAACCACATCCCTAACGGATAATACACCATTATGATGACCAAATATTCTTAATTTGCCTTTTTCTTTTGCCCAGCGGCCATTGCCATCCATAATAATGGCTACGTGCTTAGGCAATTTCAACAAATCAATCTGATCCTTATATCCCATTTTATGCCGATTAGTAAAAGCCGTAATTTGGTTTGCAAAGACCTGCTTTTATTAAAGTTTTTTGACCGCTATTATGATCAAAACAAATAATCCTAATTAATTAGCTGTTAAAAATTAACTCAATAACCGGATAATTTAATTTTTCGACCCGATTTTTTCAGGGTACAAAGGTAAAACTTAATTACGTTTTTTTTAGTATGCGGGGAAAAAGAAATTGTTTTGAATTTTTTATCATCCGCAAGTAAATTCAAATAAGCCGGCAATACCCCGAAGGAAAGATCAAGGCACCGTATCTTTTTTGTTATTTAGCACCCTTAACCGGAAGAATCAAAGTTTTATCTGCTATATTTAAATCCTGTTTTATTTAAACTTCGTGTTATGATCAAATATATTACTTCAATTGCTATTACTTGTTTAATATCAACCGCGGCCATTGCTCAAACCGAGCCAGCAGCTGCCCCTTCAAAAAACACACAGCCTGTATCGCGCAGCAGGGTTTTACATGTCGACTCGGCGGTAGTAACCAAACATCATGTAACTATAAAAGGCCAGGTGATCCCTTATACAGCAACTGCGGGATGTATGCCCGTATGGGATAATGATGGACGGCCGGTTGCGGGCGTATTTTATACCTATTACGAAAGGGATGATGTAACCGACAGGGCTAACCGCCCGCTGCTTATTTCATTTAACGGCGGCCCCGGAACACCATCGGTATGGATGGAGTTGGGCTATACCGGCCCGCGTGTAGTTAATATTGATAATGAGGGCTACCCTGTTCAACCTTATGGAGTAAGCGAGAATAAAAACTCGATACTTGATATTGCCGATATTGTATATATCGACCCTGTAAATACAGGTTATTCCAGGCCGGTTGATAAGGAAACGCCAAAGAATACTTTTTTTGGCGTAAATGAGGATATTAAATATCTGGCCGAATGGATAAACACCTTTGTTACCCGTGAAGACCGCTGGGCATCTCCGAAATTTTTGATCGGCGAGAGCTACGGTACTACCCGTGTATCGGGCCTGGCCCTTGAGTTACAAAGCTCCCAATGGATGTACCTGAATGGTGTTATCCTGGTTTCACCAACCGATTTGGGTATTAACCGCAGCGGGCCGGTAGCCGCGGCTTTAAAGCTGCCTTATTTTGCGGCTACAGCCTGGTATCATAAGGCATTAGCGCCCGACCTGCAGTCGAAAGAATTAACTGATTTTTTGCCTGAGGTTGAAAACTTTACCATCAACCAGTTGATACCTGCCTTATCGCGCGGGGGGTTTATAGATAGCGCGCAAAAAATTGAGATCGCTGCAAAAATGGCAAGGTACAGCGGACTTTCAGAGAAAGTGATATTGGATAATAATCTTGATGTATCATACGACCTGTACTGGAAAGAGCTTTTACGCGACAAAGGCTTTACCATAGGTCGGCTCGACTCGCGCTATAAGGGTATAGACCGACAAACAAGCGGTAACAGCCCGGATTATAATGCCGAACTTACCGCATGGCTGGATGCTTTTACGCCAGCCATTAATATTTACCTGCGCGATGAGCTTAACTACAAAACCGACCTTAAATACAATATGTTTGGCGATGTATGGCCCTGGGATAATAACAACGACCAAACCGGCGAGAATTTAAGGCAGGCAATAGCACAAAACCCGGCCCTGCACCTTTTAATACAGTCGGGGTATTTTGATGGGGGCTGCGATTACTTTAATGCCAAGTACAGCTTATGGCAGCTTGACCCCAGCGGCAGGCTTAAAGACCGTTTGAAATGGGAAGGTTATAAAAGCGGGCACATGGTTTATTTGCGAAAAGATGTACTGCCTGTTGCCGCGGAAAACCTGCGGAAATTCATACTGGAATCATTACCCAAACCAGGCGTAGCCGCTAAGTATTAGTTTGCAGTGGGCAGTAGGCGGTTGGCAGTTCTCAGTTGGCAGTTGGCAAACTGAAAAACCGCAGATTGCTTACTGAGAACTTCCCACTGTCTACTACAAACTAAATTACTGCAAACTGCTTACTGCAAACTGCAAACTGAACTATTGGAAATAACACTTCTCGGTAACGAAGGTATATGACAGCGAAAATTGAATGAACATATAGGTATCGTGCGGCCTAAGGTCGCCGCGTTGTGAGCCTGCTAAATCAGCAGCGCTGGTGGTGGAGCGGTCGGACAATGCCCGCGACAAATTACTTGGGAGCTTTGCCGGGTCGGGATAAACGCCGCTTACATCGTCCAAATAATCGGTATTGGGCTGGCGGTAGCCAATATCGGCTACTAAGTTCCATTTACCCGAAAAATTATATTTGATGCCCGCGCCATAAGGCACAGCCATAGCGGTTTTTGGATAGGGCTTGCTTTCGCCCTCGGTTAATAATGGCCTCAGATCATACGTTTGTCCCATATATACGGCCTGCGGATTATAGCCTACTATACCTATACCCAAATAAATAAACGGTGTGTAGCGGTTATGGCTTACATCGGGTATATAATTCATGAAATTAAATTCACCTATCAGGCTTAACTCATTTAAAGAGGTTTGAAAGCTCAGGTTACGCTCGCGGAATTGCTGGTTTGATGAGGTGCTGTCGGCAGCGCCAATTTTACCGTAGGTATAGTTTAGCTTTGCTGATAAGTAGCCGTTAAAATTACGCTGCACATAACCGCCTATAGCTATGCCGCTGGGCTTGATGGGGTTGGTAGGGTTCAGATCGCCCATATAGCCTGATGCGCCTACAGCACCGCCAAGTTCCCAGGTTTGTGCCTGTAAATTAAATGAAATGAAGATCAGGAGTATAGTTACTGCAAATTTGGGCATTAAGCAAATTTAATAATTGCGGACATCAAGCCCCCATAATAATTTGTTTCTTAACGTTGATAAGTAACTTTCATTATTTAAACGGATGAGATTTAACTGAAAACCAGCCTTATGAACACTAAACCGTATGGTTTTATCAATAACGGCGGTGCGCGAATCGCACGATACCAGATAATTATTGCTGCGGCACTCCACTTCAAATGATAGTGTACAGCTATCGGGCAGCACTACGGGCCTTACGTTTAAGTTATGCGGCGATACCGGCGTAAGCACAATACTTTTTGACATAGGGAAGATGATAGGGCCGCCACAGCTTAATGAATAGGCTGTTGACCCGGTTGCGGTTGAGATGATAATGCCATCGCCCCAATAAGCATTTAAAAACTCGTTATCCATGTAAACCCGTGTGGTGATCATGGCAGCATCATCGCGCTTATGGATGGTTATATCATTAAGGGCAAAATTATCATTACCAAAAACGTTCGAATGTGAATCGATACTGATGAGATCGCGGCTATCTAAGGAAAATTGTTTGTTAACCACGGCAAATATGGCGGCGGCTATATCGCTTTTATTAATGGTTGCCAAAAACCCCAGGCGGCCAAAATTTATACCTATAACAGGTACACCTGTATCGCCTATAACATTCACCATATCCAGCAGCGTACCATCGCCGCCAAGTGTTATAAAAACATCAATAAGGCCTTTTATGGCATCACCGCTTTTTAATACGTGGTATTGTACAGTTTTTATTTTATCGGTGATATGCTCATTAAGCTGATGATGCACATAAATATCAACCCCATGACGCGCCAGGTTATCAAATACTTCCTGAACTAAGGGCAATACCTCTAAATTAAATTGCCTGCCGTATATTGCTATATTCATTTAGTTTATTGGTTCACTGGTTCATTAGTTCATTAGTGCCTGTCGCTGGTTTCATTGAATTTCTGTTCTGTTTCGATCATTTAAGTTGATATGTTGAGTATTGAACTATTTACAAATGAACCAATGAACCAGTGAGCTAATGAACCATCAAAGATTTAAGTAATTCATCAACGAATCGTAACGATCCTTTGAGTTGTCGTTATCGCCGGTATGGTTAAAGGTGGCTTTTATATCATACTCATAGCGTAAAAAGGTGGCAATTATAGCCGATAGATCCTGCTTGTTCACCTTTAACGTCACTTCCATGCGGGTTGAATCCGGGAATGACTGCACGTATGAGCTTAAGATCTGCGCGTTATCGGATTCCACGATCTGCGACATGTGCGCCAGCGAATTATTTTTATTACTGATCTCCAGCACAATAATGCCGCCCGGTTGCTCTACCGAGGTGAGCCGTGCAAAATACTCGTTCATGGCGTTGATGGATATCAGCCCCAAATAATTTTTTTTGATATCAAGCACCGGCACCACGCTTAGCTTTTGTTCATAAAACAGGCGGATAACATCATATATATGCTGATCTTGCAGCACATAAGGATTTACGAGCGACAGCGCCAAAGCACCTATCTGTGTTTGATTATCGGTTACATTAACCAGGTCGTTCTCATCAAGCAAGCCTAAAAACTGTTCCTCATTTACAATTGGCAAATGGCGCACACGAAACTCCACCATACGGTCAACCACACGCTGAACGGTGTCGGACGTGTGAATGGGTAGTATCGCATCAGAAATCAGCTCAACTGCAAGCATAATTATATGTTATTTTTATCTAAAAACTCTTTTAAAGCCTTATTAAAATCTTCGGGCTGCTCCATCATTGGCGCATGCCCGCATTTATCTATCCATACCAACTCCGAGTTTGGCAAATATTGATCAAATTCAACAGCAACCTCGGGCGGTGTAACTTTATCATTCCTGCCCCATATCAGCCCTACGGGGATATGGATCTTGTGCAAGTCGCCCTGCATATTATGGCGGATGGCCGAACGTGCCATAGCCAGTATCCTGATTACCCGGTGGCGGTCGTTTACCGTTTTAAAAACATCATCAACCAGCTCTTTTGTAGCGGTTTTAGGGTCGTAAAAGGTAAATTCAACCTTTTCCTTTATAAAATCATAGCTTTCGCGCTTTGGAAAAGTACCGCCGAAAGCGTTCTCATACAAACCCGAGCTACCGGTTAATACCAGTGCCTTAGCAAAGGCCGGGTGCGCAAGCACATATACTAATGCCACGTGGCCGCCCAGTGAATTACCAACTATGGTAAAATCTTTTAACTTTTTATATTTTACAAACTTATGTACGAATTTAGATAAGGATTTAACCCCCGTGGTTAACAAAGGCAGATCATAAATAGGCAGCATGGGTATAATTACACGGTATTTTGATTTAAACGCATTAACCGTATCGCCCCAATTACTTAAAGCCCCCATTAAACCGTGCAATAACAGCAGCACTTCCCCTTCGCCCTCATCGATATAACTATAACCGTTTTGCTCTTTAAGCACGAAATCCATATATAAATTTATTATTAGTTTAAATAACCGGGCCCAGCACGCAAATTAACCTAAAACCGGTTCTCCGGTATAAAAATAGTTTATTGCCGCTGAGTTACAAGTTTTATAGCAATTATTTATAAGCCCCGCTACAGCCCCCTCTAAATCTCCCCCGGTAGGGGAGACTTTTTAAAGCTTTTTTAAGTCCTCCCTACCGGGGAGGATTTAGGTGGGGCCCGGGCTTCAACCCAACAATTGCTTCACCACTTCGGATATTGTTTTGCCATCAGCTTTGCCGGCAAGTTCCTTATTGGCTGCACCCATAACTTTACCCATATCCTTAACCGATATTGCGCCTACACGCCCTACCAGATCCTTTAAATAAGTTTCAATTTCGGCATGGCTCATTTGCTTTGGTAAATAAGCCTCAATAACCTCAAGTTCATCCACTTCAACCTGGTAAAGATCGTCGCGGTTTTGGGTTTTATAGATATCAGCCGATTCCTTACGCTGCTTTGCCAGTTTTTGCAAAACTTTGGTTTCTGCTTCGGGCGTAATTTCTTCAGCCGCGCCTTTTTCGGTACGTGCCAACAGCAATGCTGCCTTTATAGCACGCAGCCCGCGGAGCCTATCGGCCTGCTTGGCCAGCATGGCTTGTTTTATATCCTGGTCTATTTGGGTGATTAATGACATTTTTATTTCGGATTTCGGATGTTCAATTTCGGATTTATATTATTTACTGGATTATTATTTCTCTCATTTTCAAATTAGCACATCTTCAAATTTTCAAATCATCTGCACATTTACTTCCTGAATATCGTCCCCGCGGTGGCTTGTGCGGTGGGCATTACGATCAGCTCGTTTATATTTACATGCGCCGGGCGCGATACCGCGAACCAAATGGTTTCGGCAATATCATTGGCTACAAGTGGTTCGAAACCATCATATACCTTTTTCGCCCTTGCCTCATCGCCCTTAAAGCGCACTACCGAAAACTCGGTTTCAACCGCTCCGGGATGCACCGCAGTAACTTTTATACCATGCGGCAAAAGATCAATACGCATTGCCTTGTTTAACGCGTCAACCGCGTGTTTCGAGGCGCAATAAACATTCCCGTTAAGGTAAACTTCTTTACCGGCGATGGAGCCTATGTTTATAATGTGCCCATGCCCGTTTTTTATCATCCAGTTTGATACTGTTTTGCTTACATACAACAAACCCTTAACATTGGTATCTATCATGGTGTCCCAATCATCAAAGCTGCCTTTATCAATCGGATCGAGGCCCTGGCTTAAGCCGGCATTGTTAACCAGCACATTTACCTTTTTCCATTTGGCGGGCAAATTTTCAAGGTTATCAATCACTTCATCGCGGTTACGCACATCAAATGATGATACAGCCACTTCGATATTAAATTTTTTATTCAGATGACCTGCCAGTTTCTCAAGCCTGTCGAGGCGGCGGCCTGTTAGAACAAGGTTATAGCCCTCGCGGGCGAAAAGTTGTGCGGTAGCCTCCCCTATGCCGGAAGTGGCGCCGGTTATTAGTGCAATTTTAGCCATAGTGTATTAACTACTGGTTGCGAAATTAGTTTTTTTTAAACAACTATTCGAAGTATAGGCTAAACATTAGCGTATGCAAGGATAATTTACTGATGGGTGACGAAAAAGGCTGATTTTCGGGGACTAATACATTACCCAATGAGTTTGAAAGTTTTAGCTCGGGCGATAATTTAAAATATTCAAAATAAATATCACAGCCTACACCAACATCATACGAGCCATAACGGCTTACGTTTTTAACCGTTTTATCAAGCAGGCCATCGTCCGGATCGGGCTTATTGGCACCTATGGAATAGGAATATTCCATACCGCCTAACAGGTATGCGCGAAAATCGTTTATCCTGTCGGATTTTAATTTTAATATCAGCGGGAAATTAACCGTAGTGGTTTGTACCGACTTTGTAATATTACTTGATGATGCATTAGATGTGGAATTTGTAGTTACTCCCATATCACCCGGCACATAAGTATAATCAAGGTTCCTGTCGGCAAAAAGCAAGGCTGGTGTAACCCGCACTTCCAAATGTTCTGTTAAACGGTAGCGGGATAAAAACCCAACCGCAAATCCCGGTGAATTGGGCGAACTGATGCTGTTCAGTTCGGTGGTTACCGGCTCGTTGCCATTTTGCTTATCCAAAAAAGGCTGCCGCCAGTCGGGATTTTTTAAGATCTTATAATAGGTACTTACGTAGGCAAATGAAAAGCCAAAGCTAAGGTCTTTTTGATCGGCACCACTGGCCCACGACGGCGGCTGCTGTGCAAATAATAAATTACTGCAAAACAACAACACCACAATAGCTAAGTACCTGGTTTTACTCATTTAACGCCTGTATAAATTGAACAGATACCAAACGCCAAAGGCCTGCATTTGGTATTTTTAAAACCTGCCTTTTGCATCAGTACAATAAACCGTTCCCCATCAGGAAAAGCGGCTACCGACTCGGGTAAATACGTATACGCCCTGGCATCTTTTGAAAAAAGCTTACCAATGCCCGGTGTAATATAAGTAAAATAGAAATTATACAATTGCTTTACGGGGAAGGCTTTGGGTTTGGAAAACTCCAGTACAACAGCTTTGCCACCTGATTTTAATACCCGGTGAATATCGGCCAAACCAACTTCGAGGTTTTCGAAATTACGCACGCCATAGGCAACTGTTACCGCATCAAACTCATTGGCTTCGAAGGGCAGTTTTTCCGAATCGCCTAATTTTACCTCAAACTTATCTGCCACACCACGTTTGGTAATTTTTTGCTGCGCGATATCGAGCATACCCTGCGAAATATCAACCCCGATTATTTTTTTGGGTTTGAGGATAGATAGCGCCTCGAAGGCAAAATCGCCGGTACCGGTGGCTACATCCAGAATAAGTTGGGGATTATCTTTTTTAAGCTCGTTAATAGCTTTTTTACGCCAGATGATATCAATACCCAACGACAAAAAGTGGTTCAGAAAATCGTAAGTTTTTGATATATTATTGAACATATCGGCCACCTGCTTTTTTTTGGTGGCCTCGGTATCCTGGTAAGGGGTTATAGTTTCGCTCATAGATTGTGGCAAAGATAGTTATTCTTCTGGTTCATTAATCTGCCCATGCGTCATTGAGAGGAACGAAGCAAACCCACGATGCAAGTCGGCGATTTGCATGATGAATACCTATCATGTGAGGTTGCTTCGTTCCTCGATGACGGGATTTTTATGAACTATGAACTAACGAAAGTAGCCCCTTCACATCCAAAGCACCTGTGTACATGGTAAGCTCACCGTCTGGGCCTTTGGGCCACTGGTCGCGGGGGCGGTCCCAATACAACTCAACACCATTTTTATCAGGATCATCAAGGTATATTGCTTCGGATACGCCATGATCTGAAGCACCCGTGATAGGGTATTTGGCATCAATTAAACGCTGTAATGCAATAGCAAGATCCTTACGTTCGGGGTAAACTATGGCAGTATGATACAAACCGGGCGCATTTTCAGGCGCAGGTGGGGCACCTTCGCTATGCCAGGTATTCAGGCCAATGTGGTGGTGGTAACCCCCTGCTGATATGAACGCGGCCTGGTTACCAAATCTTGTCGTGAGTTCAAAACCGAGTAATCCGCAGTAAAAATCTAACGAACGCTGCAGGTTGCTTACCTTTAAATGTACGTGGCCTATATGGGTTTGTGCGGGGATGATGTAATTATCCATGATGTTAATTTTAATATAATAACAAAAATACGTGTTTAAACATTAAATTTGCAGTGGATTAAATTTAGTTACAGTTTGATGATGCTTTTACAAAAAAACAACACTAATCACTGATCACCGATCTCTAATCACTAATCACTATCTTTGCCCCATGATTGTAAAATCTGCCGAGTTTATTTGCAGCAACACCCAAATTTCAAAACTACCGCCACCTGTAAAAGCCGAATATGCTTTTATTGGCCGCTCAAACGTGGGCAAATCCAGCCTTATTAATATGCTGGTGCAAAAAAAGGGGTTGGCAAAAACTTCGCAAACACCCGGCAAGACACAGCTCATTAATCATTTTCTGATCAATGATAGCTGGTATATTGTTGATTTACCAGGCTATGGTTATGCGCGGGCATCAAAAAGCAAAAAAGCCGATTGGGATAAGTTTATCCACACTTATTTAGATAAGCGAGAGAGCCTGCAATGTGTGATGGTTTTGATAGATAGCCGCCTGGAACCCCAAAAGATAGACCTTGAGTTTTGCAACTGGCTTGGCGAAAAGGGATTATCGTTTGTTTTGGTATTTACCAAAGCTGACAAGCAATCGACAGTAAAAACAGACCAGAATATTGCTAAATTTAAAAAAGCATTGCTGGAGAATTTTGAGGAATTGCCGGGAATTTATATTACTTCGGCTGAAACCTTGCTGGGCAGGGATGAAGTGCTGGGCTTTATTGGAGGCATAAATAAGAATTTTGTGGTGCCGGAGTATAGAGGGGCGGCAGAATAAAAAACCTGTCATTGCGAGGAGGAACGACGAAGCAAACTCGTAGCCTGTAATGTTCGCGATGTATGGCGACGAGGTTGCCGCGCTATCGCTCGCAATGACAAATATAGTTTATGTCTATACAATGAGTAGAACTACCAAAGCATTATTAGTCATCGGCTGTATCATTGTTGGATATGCAATAATGGGAGTCGGTTGGGGTGTACGTTTGCCGAATGCTTTGGGCATGTTTTTGTTTTTTGGTGGTGCCTTATTGGTATTTTGTGCAGGAATATACGGATTGATTAAATTAATTGGGGTAATAAGAAAGAGCTTCAAATAAACTCCTCTATCGAATTTTTATAGAATAATTAATAAATGAAAAAATATCTATCATTAGTAACATTTACGCATACCATTTTTGCCATGCCGTTTGCTTTTATCGGCTTTTTTCTGGCGGTTACTACCACGCATTTCCGGTTCGACTGGCTTAAGCTGGTGTTGATGGTGTTATGTATGGTTTTCGCGCGCAACTCGGCTATGGCTTTTAACCGCTACCTCGACAGGGATGTGGATGCCAAAAACCCGCGCACCAAACAGCGCGATATACCTTCGGGGCGTATAAGCCCGGCTTCGGCGCTTACTTTTACTTTGGTTAACTGCTTTTTGTTTATAGCTACTACCTGGTTTATTAACCCGCTGTGCTTTTTTCTATCGCCGGTGGCTTTGTTTGTGGTGCTGGGCTACAGCGCTACCAAGCGGTTTACAGCGCTTTGTCATTTGGTTTTGGGCTTAGGCTTGGCTTTGGCGCCTATTGGGGCCTATTTAGTGGTTACCGGCAGCTTTGCCGCTACGCCGCTGTTCTTTTCGTTATCTGTTTTATGCTGGGTTAGCGGCTTCGATATTATTTATGCCCTGCAGGATGTGGATTTCGACAAGCACGAACACCTGCACTCTATCCCGGCTTATTTGGGTAAAGTGAACGCTTTAAGGTTATCCAGCTTTCTGCATGTGCTTTCGGCAATATTTGTGATCATGCCGGTGTTTTATACTAATGTGGGTATCCCCTATTATATTGGTATTGCTTTCTTCTGCTCGATGCTTGTTTACCAGCACTTATTGGTAAAACCTAACGACCTTAGCCGGGTAAATTTCGCGTTTATGACCACCAACGGCATTGCCAGCGTAGTTTTTGCCGTTTTCTTTATGCTGGATAGATTGTGGATAAGATAATAACCAGTTTTACTAAACTTTATACTTTCAACCTTCTACTTTCAACTTGTATCTACATCATATCATGGTCTTCTTTTTCCCGGCGGGTTTTAAAGGCGAGGTAGAAAAGAGCGATGGAGGGGATCACATAGGCTATAATTTTGCTGGTGCTTACTACGCTCGGGTAGGCTGTCACCACATCGCAAACTAATAGTATTACCGCTATGATGCCGCCGATAAGGTACAGGAAAAAGAATTTATTGCTCATTTATTGCTAACAGATTAATGTTGTTCCTGTTTCGACAGTTTCAAACTGTCGTTATCCGGGGTTTCAGTTTTAAACTGAAATCAGTGTTTGTTTTTAAGCAGTTTTAGCCTGCGGCTAAAACTGCTTTGTATTTTATATCCTTTCCGTGTTAGGAAGGCGTGGTTTACTTCAACTCATATTTTTTAGGCACATCTTTTACTTTTTTAAACACACTCGCTGCCAACGGGGCTACAGTTATGCTGATGGAGTTTTCGCGGCCATGCCAGTTAACAACTTCGGAGTTTTGCGGCTGCGCGTTGCTTACGCCGCTACCCCAGAAACTACTGTCGTCGGAGGTGAAAATTTCTTTCCATTTACCTGCACCGGGCACTCCTACGCGGAAATTATGATGGATTACCGGGGTCATGTTTAAAACTATCACCAGGTCGTTGTCCGTATGATAGCCTTTGCGGGTATATATGAGTATGGAATCATTAGCGTTGCCGCCGTCTATCCATTCAAAACCCGAGCCTTCATAGGCTTTTTCATACAATGCAGGCTCCGATCTGTATAAATGGTTTAATGCTTTTACGGTTTCCTTTATACCGTTATGGTTAGGGTATTGCAACAGGTGCCATTCCAGCGATCGCTCGTAATTCCACTCTATACCCTGCCCGAATTCGCCGCCCATAAACAGCAGCTTTGAGCCCGGATGAGTGAACATATAGCTATAAACCAGGCGCAGGTTGGCAAATTGCTGCCATTCATCACCGGGCATTTTGCGCAACATTGATCCTTTGCCATAAACCACTTCATCATGCGAAAACGGCAGCATAAAGTTTTCGGTAAAGGCATATATCAGGCTAAAAGTTATCTGGTTATGGTGGTATTTACGATTGATAGGATCTTCGGAAAAATATTTGATGGTATCATGCATCCAACCCATCATCCATTTCATGCCAAAACCCAAGCCACCTGTATAAACCGGGCGACTAACGCCTGTAAACGAAGTAGATTCTTCGGCAATGGTTTGCGTATCGGGGAAATGGCTGTAAACTGCTTCGTTAAATTCTTTGAGTAACGATATAGCTTCTAAATTCTCATTTCCACCATAAATGTTTGGTTCCCACTCGCCGTGGTTACGCGAATAATCCAGGTAAAGCATTGATGCTACGGCATCCACACGCAGGCCGTCGACATGATAGCGGTCGAGCCAGAACAGGGCATTGCTGATAAGGAACGCGCGTACTTCGTTACGGCCATAGTTAAATATGTATGATTTCCAGTCGGGGTGAAAGCCTTTGCGTAAGTCTTCATGTTCATACAGGTGTGTACCATCAAATTTATAAAGGGCATGCGCGTCGCCTGGAAAATGCGATGGCACCCAATCGAGAATAACGCCTATACCGCCTTTATGCAATTCCTCAACCAGATACATCAGGTCTTTTGGTGCGCCATATCGCGACGCAGCAGCATAGAACCCGCTGATCTGATAACCCCAGCTTGGGTAATACGGATGCTCCATTATAGGCATAAACTCTACGTGGGTAAAGCCCATTTCCTTAACGTAAGGCACCAGTTTATCAGCCAGTTGGCGATAAGTTAAAAACTCGTCAGGGCTTTCAGGGTTACGCGCCCATGAGCCAATGTGCATTTCATAAACGGAATAAGGCTTATCCAAACCATTATGCTGGTAGCGGTTAGCCATCCATTCCTTATCGCTCCACTCGTAATAAGTATCATCTACAATTGACGCGGTATGCGGGGGCAGTTCCCAACGCAAGGCAAAGGGATCACTTTTTTCAAGATCTTCGCCGGTTGATGATTTGATATAGTATTTGTAAGTTTCGCCAACGCCAACATGCGGAATGAAGCCTTCCCATATACCGGATGCATCCCAACGTGAATTCATAGGGTGCGAGCCACGATCCCAGCCGTTAAAATTGCCTATAACCGCAACATACTGCGCGTTTGGCGCCCAAACCGAAAAATAAGTACCTATTACGCCCTTGTACTCCAGCACATGCGCGCCAAATTTTTCATACAGTTTATAGTGCTTGCCCGATTTGAACAAGCCAATATCAAAATCAGTAAAAAGACTAAATGGCTCTACGCTGAGTAATTCAGTTGCGGTAGCAGTTTTTTTAGCCGCAACTTTTTTAAGAGCTGCTGCCTTTTTTACCGGCTTAGCGGCTGTTTTAGTTACAGCGGCAGCCTTTTTAGGGGCGGCTTTTTTAACTGTTTCCTTTTCGGGGTCGATACTTTTTTTGGCCATGGTGTTTTATATTGAAGTCATGCCGAACTTATTTCGGCATACCATCTGCTTTATAATCAGCATGTAGTTTACCTATCGGTGGGATCCTGAAACAAGTTCAGGATGACTTTATTTTTTTCAATTAAACTTTTCTATCTCAAACAATACTTGTTGTATACCTTTTAAGGGTATGCGTATCCATTCAGGGCGGCCATTTAATTCGTACCCCAACTCATAAACCGCTTTTTCGAGCAGGTGGAGCTGGAGTAAAAAATTCAGTTCGGCACGGCTGTTAAATATACCTTTAATATCTCCTATCGCTTGTATATAAGCATCCAAATATGCGTCGGTGATCAGTTTATACCACCTATCGGCGGCTTTTTGTAAACGTTCGGGGTTTACGTTTTGTGTTTCGGCGCTAAAATATAGTTTGGCGCATACCGCGTAATGGAATGAGCGGATCATCCCCGCCACATCTTTAAGTGGCGAATGTTTTATTTTACGGTCGGCAATGGAGCTTTCCGGCTCACCCTCAAAATCAATGATCAGATAATCAAAGCCGGTAAATAATACCTGGCCCAAATGATAATCGCCATGTATGCGTATGCGCGACGAGCCGAGGCTGCCGTTCATCACCTTTGCAAAAAAGCCTTCGATAATAGCCTCGCTATTGATAAACTCATCAGCCAGCTTACGGGCATTCTTATCTAAACGCGAGTAGTTATCCTTTAACAGGTTAAGGCGCTTTTTAAGCAATATGTTCAGGTTTTTATTGAGCCATTGCACATACTCGGGGTTAAACTTTTCAGGCTTAAAGGCGGCATCGTTTTTACCTTTCAGCAAGGCCAGGTGCATTTCGGCAGTACGCTTGCCCAACAGTTCAACCTTTTCAAAAACCTGGTCGCGGATGGTGAAGAGCTTATCTACAAAACTAAAAAGGAACTCATTCAGATCATCGCCCGTAGCCACCCAGCTATCTGATTTGCTGATCACCTTTTGCATCATCAGCCCAAAGGTAACCGGCGGGGTGTTGGGGCGTTCAAATATCATGCTGCCGCAATAGCCGGGGATGTTTTTAAAACCACCTGTCTCAGTTAAAAACTGCAGCATTTCAACCTCAGGGTTTATTTCCCTGAACAGCTTTCGGTACAGCTTAAAAAAATATTTATCACCATAAATTAATGATGAATTGCTTTGCTCCAGTTCGGGAATACGGCACGAAAAGGCCATATCCTCATCCGTACCGGCAAGGCCCTTGCCTTTGTGATAGGTAATTTGCCCGGTTTGCTGCGGATGAGCTACATTGCCCCAGATGCTATGGAATAGCGCCGCCTGGAAACGAAAATCATATATCGCGTCGATCAGCCAGCCCGAAACATCACCTGCTATGGTGCGGGTTATAAATGCTTTGGGGTTTATTTGCTCTATCAGCGGGTAATCATCGGGTAAAAACGAAACCGGCATAGCGTATTTTTCTTCATCGCCATAAGTGTAGCCTACATGCAGAATGATAAGATAAGCTACGCTATCCTCCATAGGGATAGTTAGCAATTGCTGAATTTTTATAAAGCTGATCTTGCGTGCCTTTCCGGCAAACCAGCGGCATTTGTGCAGGTAATCGTCGAGTACATTATCCAACAGCCAGGTATGCGCCATCACATCACCGGCAAACGCATGCCAGGGATGATTGAGCAGCAATTTGTTATCTTTTTCGATGACGGTACCTACACGCATGGCTTCAAATTTTAAATTTCTATCCTGAATAAATGTACCGGCAGTTTATGCGGGTCAAGCTCCACATAGTTCCACTCGCTACGCCATGAATAGGATACACCTGTTAAAATATCGAATACCGTAAACTCGTCGCCCTCATTTAAACCCAGCAACTGCAATGGCACTTTTACAAAGCCACCCTGGCGGTTATCCGGGTCGATGTTGACTATGCAAAGCAAGTGATTATTATTACTGTATTTATAATAGGCAATGATATTATCGTTCTGAATATCGCAAAAGCTGATGTTATTGGTAGTTTGCAGGGCGGCATTGGCCTTGCGGGCGGCATTTACTTTGGTAATAACCCCGGTTAGTTTGTTACGCGCTTCCCAATCCCAGTAACGCACCTCGTATTTTTCAGAATTAAGGTATTCTTCCTTACCGGGATATGGATCATGGTACATCAGCTCATAAACCGGCCCGAATATGCCGTAATTTGATACCATAGTTGCCGCCATAAAATAACGGGTGATAAAGGCAGCCTCGTTACCAGTATGCAGCGATGGCGGGTTAATATCATGCGTATTAGGCCAGA